>ERZ777305.117-NODE-117-length-125263-cov-14.672840_pt1 | contig 125263 bp, 85 predicted proteins | sample MGYA00374965_ERZ777305 | MGnify/ENA primary metagenome ERZ777305 (study PRJEB29328, sample SAMD00013331) | mouse gut metagenome | study: EMG produced TPA metagenomics assembly of the Metagenome analysis of fecal microbiota from mouse which was promoted... | reverse complement strand
TGCTTCTCCAAGCATGCTGTAAGCATGCTACAAGCATTCTGTACCGAAGCTGAGTCAGCGAAACCCCGGAGTAACGATAGCGAAACTCTTGGAAAAGTATATTAATCCTTTATTTGAGATCGCCGATGAGGAGTATCGGATTGCTTTCTTCCGTCAGTTGGTCATCCAGTTGCTGGAGAGAGTGTTTTCCCATTTTCCCTTAATTCCAGATGCGGTTGAAAATGGAGTAGAGGCGCCACCAGAGCAGAAAAATGAGGGCTACGGTACATAAATATGTAAACGTTGTTCCGGTGTGCAGAAAGTGTTTGACGGTGAAAGCCAGTCCTTCAATGCCTCTCCAGGGATTCATGCCATTCAGCGTATACCGGAATTCTTTGGGCACGGAAATCATGCTTAAAACACTGAAAGCAATCAGCAATACGAGAAAAGAAACAATCAGAGCCGTTTTGTTCAAATTTTTCATGGGGATAGCATTTAAAACAAAAATCCGGCACTTTTCAGCACCGGATTTCAGCTCCTCAGGTAGGACTTGAACCTACGACCTACGGATTAACAGTCCGCCGCTCTAACCAACTGAGCTACTAAGGAATTTGTGAGTAAAGAACGATAGGGAATTTCTCTCCCTTTCTTGGCTCCTCAGGTAGGACTTGAACCTACGACCTACGGATTAACAGTCCGCCGCTCTAACCAACTGAGCTACTAAGGAGTTTTGCTTAAAAGCGATGCAAAGATAATGCTGTTTTAGAAATTTCCAAAATTTATTGCCATAAATAATAAAAAAATGAAGAGGGGAGGGTTTGTCTTTATCTTTTTTGAAAAAGGTTTGGTAGATTATGAATATATGTTAAGTTTGCAAAGCGTTTGTAAATAAACAAGGAAAGTAATCAAAATGGTGTGGAGATTCATATTTCTCATTTTTCTTTTTGCGGGTCATGGTGTCGGTGTTTTTGCTCAAGCCGGGCTGGAATTAGGTGGAATTGAGGAACGGCATTGTGACCAGTATACTTCTTCCTATATGTTTGTCCTGGAAAATAAAAGTGATGCTTCTCTTTTTCAGGAGAACAGTTATGAGATTGATTTCGGTGACGGACGTGTGCTGACGTCTCAAAGTCACGCTCAGATTTCCGGTTTGGTACATACATATTCGGAGTACGGAACATACCGTTTGCGTTTTTCTGCGCGCTCTAAAGCTACAGGAGCTGTGGTAACCCGGGAGTATACGATTTTAAATATCGGAATCCCCTCTTTGGGGTTGGGGGATGAGAAAATGGTTATTTCCTGTACCGGTTCGAATGCTGTTTTGTGGGCAACGGACTTTGAACACAACGCTCCGGGTACGAAATATACGGTCAGTTTTGGTGACCGTACACAGACTGAAATTTTCACACAGCAACAGCTGGTGGACAAGAAGGGAGGTATATCTCATAAATATGTTTCTTCTCATTGTAAGGTTGACAAGGAGGGTTTTGTATATGAGATACAGGCGAAGAATGAGTGTGACTACACAAATTCTAAAATGGGGCGTTATAAAGTTGTTGTTCCTCCGATAGCTAAATTCGAATGTGAGGAGCCTGTGTGTATAAACAGTTTTTTGAGGATAACGAATAAATCCATACCCGGACAGAATGCGGAGTGTACGGAAACGACGAAATATGAATGGTATGTGGACGGACAATACAAAGGGACGGGTATTACCCCTAATATCGTGTTTACGGAGAAGGGGCCGCATACAGTCAAACTGGTGGCGTCCAACGGGCCTGCCTGTTCTCAGGATTCCTATGAAAAAACAATAGAAGTTTTTGATGAGGTAACTGTCGGTTATCAGATTAGTGAGAGTGTGATCTGTGTGGGTGAAAATTTGTCTCTGACGAGCCTGGCTACGGGGTATTTGGATCATACCTGGATTATTACTTATCCGGACGGGCATACTCGGGAATGGAAAGATAAAGACGTGTCGTTAAGTTTTTCTGAGTGCGGTGTATATAATATTCAGCTCTATGTAGAAGGAAAGTGTACGCCTTTGTCCAAGGACACTACGTTAATTGTTAAAAAGGATCCGGAAGTCTCGTTGGATAAATTCGATACGCTTTGTCCGGGACAAGTTGTTAATTTCTATAACAACGTGCGTTATGCCTGGAACTGCAATGCGCCGACGGCGGATTGGGAAATAACAACGCCCTCCCGGAAAGTGGAAAAAATAACAAATAATCCGTACCCATCCTACACTTTTAAGGAATCGGGGAAATACCTTGTAAAGGTTATTGTGCAAGGTGCAGATTGTCCGCAAAAGGAAATTGTCAGGCAGCAGGAAGTGAATGTGCACGATTTGACATTTGTGAAAGACATAACGGCTTCCGTTTCAGAAATCTGTGAGGGGCAGACCGTGAAGTTTACCAGTAACTCGTCCGCTTCCCATTTGACTTATCAGTGGAATGTCCCTTTTGAGTCGCGCGCCACTCCAGTGGCTCCGACTACTTTCCGGAGTCCTTCTCCCGAAATTTTATTCCCGAAGTGGGGAACTTATCAGGTGGTGGCTCATTTGTCGGCAGTATGCGGTCTGACCTGGGAAAAAACTTTCCCGGTCAAAGTGAAATCGGATCCGGAGGTCCGGTTTGGATTGGTGGATAAATATTGTCCCGGAGAGCTTGATATGGGAGTGGAGAACCGGGTGATGTATCAATGGAAGGACAATCCGGAAAAAGTGAGGTGGGAGGTTACGCCTCTGGACGGAAGTCCTGCCAATGGGTGTGTGTTGGGTAATGCCAGCGCGCTGTATCCGAAAATACAATTGAATGCTGCCGGAAAATATGAATTGAAAGTGACTATTGACCCTGTCGGCTGTCAGGAAAATAGTCCCATTGTCCGGAAAAAGACGATTACGGTGTACAATGACAGCAAGACGATGAAAATTTCCATCGATTCGTTAGTTTGTGTGGGAGAATTGGTGGAATTCAGAAATGAATCAGTGGTTGCCGAAGAAGATATTGTGACCTACAATTGGACGATATTGCCTTCATCCGGTTGGAAATATGAGGTGGGAGATGCTACTGCCAGCGGGCCTACGGTGGTTTTCTCGGAGGATGGTTATTATGAGGTTACAGCTTCGGTAAAGACATGTGATGAGTTGCAGGAAACGTTTCAGGTGCATGCGAAGAAGAATCCCGAAGTGAAGTTGAAAGAAACCCATTCTTTTTGTCCCGGGAAGCAGGATTTGGCCGATTTTGTAGAATATACCTGGTTTCATAATAGGAAAGACGCGGTCTGGGAGATCAAAGGGGTTCATACCTATGTGGACGGTACGAATGCAAATGATTTGTATCCGCATGTAAATTTTGGGGCAGGGGAGATACAGTTGGGCGTGCGGGTGGAGGATGTGAATTTGAAATGCGGGGATTTGGATAAAGCTTTAGCAATGGAGACCTATCATGTATATGATTCCTCTTTGCAGATAAAAATAGAGCCGGATCGTTTGGATTTGTGTGTGGGAGAGACCCTTGCTTTTACGAATACGACAACGAGCGGTGAACCTGGGGTAACTTATGAATGGAGTGTGGCGGAAGCGGACGGATATGAATTTACAGGTGGGGAAGGGGCGAAAAGCCTGGCTGCCCCGGAGATTCGTTTTACAAAATTCGGGACATATCACATCGGGGTGACGATCAGGTCCGTGAATGAGTGTAATGTAAAGAAACGGCAATTTGAAATTATTGTCCGGGATGTGCCCCGGGTGACTTTCCATAAATTGGAAAATGAGTGCAAAGGAGTGGAGTTGGGTTTCACTCCGGAAAAAATAGAATATGTCCGGAATAATTGTGATTTGACATACGCCTGGAACGTGACGCCTTCCACGGGGTGGAGTATTGATCATGCAGACAGTAAGTATCCGAAGATCACATTTGATGCGTCCGGGCAGTATGAGATAGAGGTGAAAGTGACCGGACAGTGTGGAGGAGAGCGCAAATATGCCCGGAAAATGACGGTGTTGGATACGCATCTGGAGGCGATTGCTTCGCCTGATATAGAGGAAGCGTGTACGCCTCTGAGGGTACAATTCCGGAATACATCGGTGGGGGATTCGTTGGAGTATCTGTGGCGGATAGAGCCGTTGAACGGGTATGAATATGAGGCTCCTTATTCCGATACGTCGTTGGCGCCGGCAGTGCTGTTCAGCGAGGCGGGAAATTACAGGGTGGTATTGAAAATAAGTAATATTTGCGCTTGGGATACGACCAGTTTTTATATCCGGTCTTATTCCACGCCGGTGATTCTGCCGCCCCAGCAAGACATAACCAATGTGTGTGAGAAAGATTATGTTTTTATCGGTCGCGACGAGTTGAGTGTGGATGATAAAAATGATGAAATCATCCGGGTGGAATGGACGGTGAATCCGCCTTCCGGATTCCGGTATGTCAACGGTACGGGAGATACCTCCCGTTATCCGGAAATGGTTTTTGAGCATGGAAGCTATCGTTTGGAGGGAAGATATTGGAATCATTGTCAGAATGAAGGGACAGTGACGTTGAACATTGTGACGGATGAATTTATTCCGGTGGAACCCTTGTCGGATGATACGGTGTGTTCCAGAACGGAGCCTTTTATTCTGACGGCAGAGCCTGCCGGAGGGGAATGGAGTTCGGTCGACAGGATGTTGAAAGAGATAGACGGAGAGGTGTATTTCGACCCTTATCTGGATGCGGAAAGGGATTATGAAGTGGTGTATACATATCGGAACGGGAGCTGTGTGGATCGGGATACGATGAATGTACATACGATTGCTTTGCCTGTGGTGGTGGCGGGCGACGATCAGGAAATTTGTATCAATGAAGAAGGCCGGCTTCTGGTTGCAGTGGAACCGGTAACCGGTGGTTGGTGGGAAGGTCAGGGAATGACCGGGGATGAGAAGAATTATTTTATGCCGGATGTTGTGGGTGCACGACCGTTGAGATATTTATATACCGATGAAGTGACGGGATGTACGAATCGGGATACATTGATTATGACCGTGTGGGGATTGCCGGGAACGGATTTTCAGGCGGAGAGACAATATTGTGTGTTTGCGGATGCGCTTTTTCAGCCGGAAGAAAAGGGGGTGAGGAACCGTTTCCATTGGGAATTCGGGGATAATACGGAAACTGTATCATGGGGAGATACCGTGCACCGGTACCAACAGCCTGGATTTGTGGATGTGCGGTTGATTACCGAGTCTGTGCACGGCTGCTGGGATACGTCGGGATACCAAACGGTTGAAATTGTGAATATTCCTCCGGATGCGAAATTTGAATTGTCGGATACGTCGGGATGCGGGCCTTTTGACTTGCAGATAGAGGTGGACGAATCTCAGTATACGGACCATAATTTGTTATTTAAATGGGATTTCGGGAACGGGCTGACTTCAACGGATTTATTACCTCCTCCTGTACTGACGTATCAGGCGGGCGTATGGGATACAGCCTATACAATTCGTTTTGATGTTTACAATCAGGCGTGTGAGCATCATCGGCCTTTGGAAAAAATGATTACGGTTTATTCCTCTCCGGCGGCAAGGTTTGTGAAGCAGCACGAATGGGAGTGTGCGCCGATAGAAGTGCGCTTCCAGAATCTCAGTACGGGTAACCGGAATCGCTATGAGTGGTATTATGGAGACGACAGTGTCAGCTACAAAAAAGAGGGTGTCCACCTTTTTCATGGGGATACGGTCACCCGGGTATACCGAATTACATTAATCGCCATCAACAATTGTGGAAGAGACTCTTTTGTTGATTCTTTGACCGTTCGCCCGCAGTCCATTCACGCGTTTTTCCAGACGCCGGAACGGGATATATGCGTCGGGGAGGAAATCTGTTTTACCAATTATACGACGGAGGACCTGGAGTACATGGTGACACAGCAATGGGATTTTGGTGACGGCTCTTTGGATACGACTTGGGATGCTTGTCATAGTTACAGAAAGGACGGGACATTTAAAGTACATTTGTATGTGAATAACGGTTGCGGGTTTGATACAATCAGTGATTATTTGCGAATCTATCCGTTGCCGTCGCTGAGTATCCGGAGTGAAAACGAATTGTGTGAAAATGATACCTTTCATTTCGAATTGAAGTCGGATTTACCCTTGCAGCGCCAGGAATGGGATTTCGGGGATACGACTTCTTCTTTGTTCCGGCAGGATGTACACCGGTATGCCGGATATGGCAAGCGGTTGGTGAAAGTATGGGCATTGTCGTCTTCTCCTGCTGTTTGCCGGGGAGAGACGGAGAAAGAGGTTATCATTCATCCTTTGCCCGTAATCACTATATTGCCTTTGGATACGGCAGCCTGTGCGCCTTTTTATTATGAACCGTCGGTAAGCGGGGAGGGACATCTGATGTGGGATTACGGAGACGGAACGGAATTGACGTCGGCAGTGAAACATGAATATGTGAATGAAACGGACGAAGTGTTGTATCATCCTGTGCATGTTTACGCCGAAAGCAATAAAGGATGTAAATCGGAATACGAGGGTGAGGTGATTGTGTACAATGTCCCGCGGGTGGGGCTGGATAAGAAAATCATAACCTTGGGTAAGCCTCAGGTTGTAGAATACATCAATCATTCGGAAATGTATGACGAATGTATTTGGTATCTTCCGTTCGACAAGATTGTGCATTCGTTTGATAACCAGCAGGTGGAGTTTGAAGAAACGGAATTGTATACAACCTCTTTGGTGGCTGTGAACAGGTACGGTTGCCGTGATTCGGTTGCGATAGAGCACCAGGTGGTTATGAAAGGATTATTTTTCCCGAACTCTTTCCTTCCCTCGAGTGCCAATCCGCAGGTGAATCGTTTTAACGGTAAGGGAATCGGCTTAAAGAGTTATCATTTGGTCATATACGACCAATACGGTAACCGGGTGTGGGAGACCAGAGAATTGGCAAACGGGCATCCTTCGGAAGGTTGGGACGGACGGGGTAAAAATGGAGAGATGTTGCCTCAGGGCGCTTATATCTGGCGGGCAGAGGCTACGTTTATTGACGACACGCGATGGACGGGTAAAAACAGTGATTCGGGAGCTACCCAGACAGTACAGGGCGTGGTGTTGATGTTGAAGAATAATTGATGAAACGGATTTTATAAAACAGGAAATTGAAGATGGGCAAAAGAGGGTTTTTAGCGGCTTTTCTTTTTTGGGGTATTTTGGTTTGTCAAGGACAGGATCCCCGGATGGCTCATCCTTTTTTGTGGAAAACGTTTAATAATCCCGGACATACCGGTTTTGACGGTCGTTTGGGGATTGATTTGGGCATCCAGCGTTCTTTTTGGAGCAATCCGCTCGACTTCCGTTCTTATTTTGTGGGTGCGGAATTGCCCATCGGGAATAAACGAACCTTCGGGCTGGGGGGTGTCGGATTATTTTTTCAGCGTGATTTGGAAGGTTCGTTGATGTACGCTACCAACAGTATCGGCATGGCAATATCCGGTCGGGTGAGAATCATGGAAAATACGGTTCTTCAGCTGGGCATCCAGCCGGTTGTTTATCAGAAAAGCCTTGACCCGAGCCGGTTGGTGTTGGGGGATCAGTTGGATTCTTATTACGGAAAAATTCTGGATGTATCTCCGGAACTGTTAGATGTATATAAAGATAAAATAACGCTGGTCGATTTTGGTGCAGGTTTGTACGGAAAGACCAACTTTCATGTGCAGAACGGGGCGTTGGCAAGTGTTGAATATGGTTTTTCCCTTTACCATGTGATAGAGCCTTCCCAGTCGTTCGTGTCGGAGCAAGGTTCGCTTTCCAGCAAGGAAAACCTGATTAACCGCCGGATGTCCATGTATTTTTCCTATTCGCATCCCATTGTGGTTGGCAATGAAATCAATACCGTATTATCTCCCTACCTGATGTATGAAAAACAGGGGCCCATGTCCAACGTGCAGTTCGGGGCTTATTGGGAGGAAGAAAGTTACGGATTGTTGGGCGCTTCTTTTAAAAAGGACCAGTACAAGGGATTGGCTTTAAGTGCAGTGGCATTTACGTTTGGGGTAAATCTGAGTCCGGAGCCCGGCATGGCCTGGCGGATTTGCTATACTTATGAATTGCCCATGAATCAGGGAACGGTATATAAAAATACGACCCATGCTTTATCCTTGCATTGGTATATACAGAAAAATGACAACCGGATGGAAGACCGCTTTGCTAATTCTCCTAACAATAAGCGGACTTACCGGAAAAGAGTCGATTGCCGCTCCGGCTGGTTCGGTTTAAAGGGGAGAAAAGCGAAGAGGGCCTTTTATTTTTAAGTTAAATATTCAGAATCTATGAATTATTTTAAGGAAATCAATGTGGCGGTTACGGTGTGTGACAAAGAGGGGAAAATTGTGGATATGAATGATAAATCGCGCAAGACTTTTTTGAAGCCCGGCCGGGAGGAGTTGATAGGGAAAAATGTATTGGATTGTCATCCGGAGCCGGCCCACTCGTTGTTGGCGGATATGCTGCAAAATCCGAGGACACACGTTTATACGATAGAGAAGAACGGGGTGAAGAAATTGATTTACCAGACGCCGTGGTATGAAAACGGGGAGTATAGGGGATTTATGGAATTATCGTTGGAGATTCCCGAAGAACTGAAACATTACGTGAGAAAATAGGGAGAAGTGGAACCATGGTTCCACTTCTCCACTGTTTACCTTTTCAAAATCTCTTCCAGATCGATTCGCTGGAAATAGAGGTCATTGGCTCCTTCAAAAAATACGCCCAGTGTTGTCGGGTTGATTTGTGCTAAACAGGAGTATCCGAAAGAATCCGGTTCATAAATCAACGTATGGTATTTTTCAGGCCAGGTCTTTCCTTCATCAAAGCTGAGCTTTAACGTCAGATGATGGCGTCCTTTGGTCGTGGCGGGGTTGAAGAATGCCAGACCGTTTTTACCGTCGGCTGTTTTTATCCGGATGATGCTGGCCTGACAAACCGGTTCCGGCAGAGCGGAGCGGGATGTCGGGTGTTCCGTCCAGGTTTTTCCCCAGTCTTTTGTTGTACATACAGACCGGGAGCCTCCGTTATCGTCACGCATATTCAGCATGAGGGAACCGTCTGTCAGTTCAACAACCTGGGCTTCTGTCGTGTTGGGTTTTGCCCCAGTTCCCATGTGCCAGGTTTTTCCTTTGTCTTTGCTGTATACGATGGTAGAGTGCGGAACTTGATTTTTGTCTTTGTATTGGGCGGCAAATACCAATGTCCCGTCCTGGGTGGTGATGCCCATTCCCGGACCGTTGAAACAGAGGTGCCATTCCGGTTTCTTTATTTGCGGAGTGATGCTGATGGGTTCAGACCAGGTGGCTCCTTCATCATCACTGTATACCACTACAAACTGACCGGTTTCTTCCGGTTTCATTCCCGGCTTGGAAGCCCACCAGGCGCGTTGGTTCGGTTTGCCGTGGAGCCACAAAGCTGCTACCCATACGCGTCCGGTTTCCGGGTCTACGAGGATAGCCGGGTCTCCGGCCCCGTTTTCTTTCTGAGGACGTCCGCCCCATTCACCCATGTCGATGGCTTTTTGCATCGGTAACCAGGTTTGTCCGCCGTCCAGGCTCCGACTGACGCCTACGTCAATATCTTCCTGCAGGTCGGCAGAATTGTTCCAGCGGATGTCATACACCGTAATTAATGTTCCTTTCGGAGTGCAAACCATTCCCGGGATGCGGTAGGATTTGCTGCCGTCGTCGTTACGCTGCCGTACGGCATAGCCGATAGCAGAAGGCCGGAGGGAGGAATTTTCTTCGATGTTTACCCGGGCATCTTCGATGGTGAGGTCCTGACAAGTCATATTGACATTGTGTGTCAAATCGGCTTCGGGCTTCAGTGTTACGGATACCCAGAAATAATTGTCTCCGGGTTTCAGAAACTGTTTTCCTTTAAATCGGATATTTTTTGCTGCGGCAGAGGGCTGACCAAACAATACATTCGGATTGAATTGGGCCGAGTTTCCCGTAAAATAAGCGCGGACGGATTCGATATCCGATAATTGGGTCGTACCGTCTGGTGTCAGGGTGATAGACGTGACGCAGATTTCCCGGTCGGTAGGATTATTGACTTTAAGCGTCAACAAAGAGTTCTCTTGTTTCCTGATAAATACAGGTGTTGTCATTTTTGAGGGGGTCACGTTCACCTCATATTGAGGAGCCGTACATCCCGCAATAAGAAAAAAGAATAAAACAGAAAATAAGTTTATTTTTCTCATAAAAGAAGGTGTTATGTATTTTGATTTTGAAATGATTTCGACAAATATAATAATGTTTTTAAAATAATTTATTAATTAATCCGGTAATTCTTTACTGAAATCGTATTATCTTTCAACTCAAAATGAAAAGAAGCGGACAATAAAGTAAATGACAATGAAAGAGATATTTGATTTTTTACGGAGATTACGGGAGAACAATAACCGGGAGTGGTTCAACGAACACAAAACTGAATTTCTGGAATTAAAGGCGGGTTTTGAGGGTTGGATAGGGCAATTGATTGGGAAAATTGCGGAGTTTGATGAGGAAATCCGGGGCTTAGCGGTGAAAGATTGTGTCTATCGTATTTACCGGGATACCCGTTTTTCGCCCGATAAGACCCCTTATAAAACCCACATGGCGGCTTATATCTGTGCTCCGCGTGGCAGAAGTAGTGTCAGAGCCGGTTATTATGTGCATGTGGAACCGGATAATTCTTTAATCGGGGGCGGATTGTATTGTCCCGAGCCTGCTTTGTTAAAGCGGGTACGCAGGGATATTTATGAAAACATAGAGGAATTTACAGGCATATTGCGGGGCAAAGAGTTTGCCAAGGAGTTTAAGGGACTGGATGCGGAAGGCATGTTAAAAAAGGTGCCGGCTCCTTTTCCTGCCGATTTTCCCGAAGGTGATTTGCTGAAACATAAGCATTACGATGTAATCAGCCGGAAACCGGACTCCTTTTTTGAAGGGGAACAGGCGTTAAAAAAGATTGCGGAGGTATGTAAAGTCATGCATCCTTTCAACCGTTTCCTGAATTATACGGTAGACGGGGAGGGTGAAAATTAGGCGTGCGGATAGGCAGTTTTCTGCTTGCAATTATTACTTTTGTGTGGCCGGAAGGCAAAAAAGATAACATCAGTAAAATAGATAACGATGAATGTTTTGTTATTGGGAAACGGGGGACGTGAACATGCTTTGGCCTGGAAGATGTTGCAAAGTCCGGAATTGAAAAAATTGTATGTGGCTCCCGGAAATGCGGGGACGGCTCAGATTGCTGAAAATGTAAATATCGGGGTGACCGATTTTCCAGCTATTGCGGATTTCGTTGCAGAGAAAGGTGTGGACATGGTCGTCGTGGGGCCTGAAGATCCGCTGGTGGAAGGCATCCGGGATTATTTGGAAGCCGACGGACGTTTTAAAGACCTGAAAATAATCGGTCCCGGCAAAGCGGGTGCCATCCTGGAAGGGAGTAAGGATTTTGCCAAGGAATTTATGCAGAGGCATCATATTCCGACTGCGGCTTATCGTACGGTAACATCGGCACAGGTGGAGGAAGGGAAAGCTTTTCTGCGGACGTTAAAACCGCCTTACGTATTGAAAGCCGACGGGCTTGCAGCAGGAAAAGGTGTATTGATTCTGAATCGTCTGGAGGAAGCGGAGGAAGAATTGGAAGAGATGCTGGGGGGAAAATTCGGGAAAGCCAGCAACCGTGTGGTGATAGAGGAATTTTTGTCCGGAATAGAAATTTCGGTCTTTGCCATAACCGATGGAAAAGACTATAAAATATTGGGGTCTGCAAAGGATTATAAAAGAATAGGAGAGGGAGATACCGGACTCAATACGGGAGGCATGGGAGCGGTATCTCCTGTACCTTTTGCCGATGAGGAGTTCAATAAAAAAGTGGAGGAGAGGATTGTCCGGCCTACGATAGAAGGGTTAAAAAAAGATGGCATTGATTACAAAGGATTTGTATTCTTCGGTCTCATGAACTCGAACGGCGATCCTTTGGTCATAGAATACAATGTCCGGATGGGAGACCCGGAGACGGAAGTAGTCATGCCGCGCTTAAAAACCGATTTGCTTCGTCTGTTTGAGGCTACCGCAACCGGTAAACTCTCTGAAGTGGTGTTTGAAATGGATGAACGGGTATGTACCACGGTCATGTTGGTTGCTCAGGGGTATCCTGAAAAATACGAAAAGGGAAAAGAGATCGGAATCGGTCAGGTGGAAGGGAGCATCGTATTTCATGCCGGGACAAAATTGTCGGAGGGGAAAGTGGTGACGAACGGCGGGCGGGTTATTGCCGTTAGCTCTTTCGGAAAGACCATTGAGGAAGGTTTGCGGCATTCTTACGACAATATCGGAAAAATAACCTTTGAAGGGAAGAATTTCAGAAGGGATATCGGAAAAGATTTGATGAACTGGAAATAAGGGGTTACGGCAACTAAAAAGAGATACCGATGATATTTGAGCGTTTTTTGAAGTCGAAAAAGCTGTATATGCTTTTTTTGTTGCCCTTTGTGGCGGTAACTCTTGCTGTTGTTCATTTCTATACCATACATAGAGCCTGTCAGCCGGATGATGGAGTGACTCTGTTCCCGTTACAGATTATCGGGTCCATGTCGGCGGAAGAGGCTGTTACGGGAGGTTTCATAGGTCTGCTTTTGCTGGCCTATGCTCTTTTTTTCCTGAATGCGAAATACAAATTTTTATCTCAGCTGACCACATTGCCCTCCTTGGTGTATATTCTTCTGACTGCCGGGTTGATACCTGCTTACGGTTTGGGTTATCTGCATGTGGCTTTGCTGTTGCTGATGGTGGGGTTCGGTGGGTTGCAGGCGGCTATTTTAGATTCCCAGTCCAACAGTCCTGTTTTTAATCTTGGCTTTTTTGTATGCAGTGCGGTAATCGTTTACCCGAAGTTTATTTTGATGGCTTTGTGGGCGTTGTGCGTGCTGTTTTTTTCTGGCCGTTCCACTGTAAAAGATGTTGTCGCCTTGCTTTTGGGCTTTGCTGTTGCGTTATTCTTTACACTGTTCGGTTATTTCTGGACGGATCGTTTGGCTGATTTCATGCCGTTGTTCCGGGAGAATTTATTATCGGGGGAATTTTTGAAATTTCCGGACTGGTCGGAAGCTCTACGATGGGGAATATTGCTTTTATTGTTGTTGGCAACATTGGTAAAAATTATCAGCTACTATCCGATGTCGGTTGTTAACCAAAGGCGGGGTATTGCTTCCTTAATATCCCTGCTCTTTTTTATGGGGCTGACCCTGTTTGTGATACCCGGCATACAGATGAATTTTGCCTATGCATTATCCTGGCCTTTGGCTTATCTCTATGCGCAGTATTTTATTTTGCAGCGGTTTGGATGGATAAGCGACTTTTTCTTTCTCTTGCTCCTCTTCTCCTGTTTTACTCAATTGCTGTGAAAAGAACCTGGTTTCTTTCAGTTTTAAGGATTGAAACGAAGTAATTCTCCTCTTACGGAGTCGTTGAATTGGCCTTTGTGATAGACAACAGTACCATTTACTATTGTAGTTTGGATTTTATAAGACAGGGGTGTCCCTTCAAGGGGCGACCAGCCGCATTTATACAGGATATTTTCTTTTCTTACGGTCCATTCTTCTTTCTTGAACAGACAGAGGTCTGCTTTATATCCTTTGCGTATGTAGCCTCTTTTATCGATTCTGTACAGGTCTGCCGGAGCGTGGCACATGCGGTTGACGATTGTTTCAAGCGTGATTTCTCCTTTTTCCATCAATTCCAGCATCACAGGCAGTGAATGTTGTACCATCGGGCCTCCGCTGGCCGCTTTCAGGTAGTTCCCGCTTTTTTCTTCCGGCGCATGGGGAGCATGGTCGGTTGCAATAACGCTGATAAGTCCTGTATTGACAGCCTGTAGAAGGGCTTTGCGGTCGTCTTCCGTCTTAATTGCCGGATTCCATTTGACCCAATTGCCTTTTTTCTTGTAGGCAAAGTCATTGAACCACAGATGGTGTACACACACTTCTCCGGTAATGTTTTTTCCTATGTTTCTGGCTTTTTCCAGCAGGGAGAGTTCATCTTGTGTACTCAGATGCAGTATATGTAAACGGGTATTGTGTTTGGATGCCAGTTCGAAGGCTAACGATGAACTTTTGAAACAGGCTTCCCGGCTCCGGATCAGCGGATGGCAGGAAGGAGGAATCTCCTCGCCGTATTTTTTTTTATAAAATGCCAGGTTCCGGTTGATTATCGGGGTGTCTTCACAATGTGTGGCCACCAGCAGGGGCGATTCGGCAAAGATTTTTTCCAGTGTTTCGACACGCTCCACTAACATGTTGCCGGTGGAAGAGCCCATGAACACTTTAATACCGCAAGTCGTATAGGGATCGGCCTGCCTGATTTCATTCAGATTGTCGGAGGTTGCCCCCAGATAAAAAGAATAGTTTACGCAAGCATGCTCCCGGGCAATCTCCTGTTTCTCTTTTAATAGTTTCAGCGTTGTTGTGGGCGGAATAACGTTGGGCATATCCATGAAAGAGGTCACTCCCCCTGCTGCGGCAGCCCGGCTGCCTTCTGTAATATCGCTTTTGTGTGTGAGTCCCGGTTCTCTGAAATGTACCTGGTCGTCGATGACTCCGGGAATCACGAATTGGCCGTCGGCGTCTATGATTTCAGCTCCCTGAAAATCCGCTTCGTTCAGTTTGCCGGGAATAATATCGACAATCAGTTGGTCTTCAATTATAATATGGGCCTGATAGGTCTTGTTTTCGTTGACAAGGGTGCCGTTTTTTATAATCTTTTTCATAGGCCGGGCGTTGTAATCAGTTTTTTTTCTTTCTTCTGAAAAGACTCCTGATTTTCATCAGGAATACCCCCAGAAATGCTTCGGTGAAAATACCTCCGCTCATTTTGGACGTTCCTAATGTGCGGTCAGTGAAGATAATGGGTACTTCTTTCAGCTTGAATCCGGATGTCCACGCTGTAAATTTCATCTCTATCTGGAATGCGTATCCTTTGAAACGGATTTTTTTTAGGTCAATGCTTTCCAGTACTTTCCGGGTGTAGCAGACAAATCCGGCGGTAGCGTCGTGTACTTTCATGCCTGTTACGATTTTCACATATTTGGAGGCAAAGTATGACATGAGTACTCTTCCCATAGGCCAGTTTACCACATTTACTCCCGTGACATAGCGGGATCCGATGGCCATATCGGCACCTTCGCGGCAGGCCTCATATAAGCGTACCAAATCATCCGGATTATGGGAAAAGTCGGCGTCCATTTCAAAAATATAATTGTAGTTCCGGGCTAATCCCCATTCGAAACCGGCGATATAAGCGGTTCCCAGACCCAATTTCCCTTTCCGTTGAATCATGTGCAGTCCCGGAAACTCCTTTTGTAACTTTTGTACAATATCTGCCGTGCCGTCGGGGGAGTTATCTTCGATAATCACAATGTCGAATGCCGGTTGCAGGGAAAAAACATACCGGATGATATTTTCGATGTTTTCTTTTTCGTTATAGGTCGGGATGATAACTAATCTGTCGTTCACGTGATGTGATTATAAATATTCAACAATTCGTTCCAGTCTGTTTCCTCTGGAGCCTTTTACTAAAATACAGGCGTCCTGAATCGGTTGTTCTTGCAGCCGTAGGAGCAGGTCGTCTGTGGTTCTGAAATGTCGGATAAAGTTACTACTATTACCGTAATGTTCAAAGTTATCCCCGACCAGAATAATCTGGGAGAAACCGGCATTTCGGGTCAGATTGAATACCTCCTCATGTGCCTGTGTGCTGTTTTCTCCCAACTCGCGCATTTCTCCGAGGACAACTATTTTATTGTCAGCCCGGAACTCCCTGAAATTTTCAAGGGCAGCCTTCATGCTGCTGGGATTGGCGTTGTATGCGTCCAGGATGATTGTATTCCGGGACGTTTTTATCAATTGGGAACGCAGGTTCGACGGCTGATAGGATTCGATGGCTTTTTGAATCTCCAGCGCTGGGATGCCCATTTCTATACCGAGACAGGAAGCGGCCATCGCATTCTCAAAATTGTATCCTCCGATGAGGTGGGTACGGACATACAGGTCTCCTTTTAATGTGTTGAGAGCATATACGAGGAAAGGAATGGATTGTTTGATTTCTCCTTTCAAGACATTTCCGTTCTGTCCGTATGTGCTTCTTTCTATTCCTTCTGACAGTTCCAGCAGCAGGGAGTCCCCGGCGTTGACAAACAATTTGCCGTTTTTAGCCCGGATGTGGTCATACAGTTGTTTTTTGGTGGCGATGATATTTTCGTATGATCCGAAACCTTCCAGGTGAGCCTGTCCGACATTGGTAATTATTCCGTAGTCGGGGTCGGCAATGTCACACAGAGTTTTGATCTCTCCCGGATGATTGGCTCCCATTTCGACAATACCGAATTGGGTACTTTCGTCCATACTGAGCAGGGTAAGCGGTACTCCGATGTGGTTGTTGAAATTGCCTTGGGTGGCAAATGTTTTGTATTTTACCGACAGGACGGCGTGGCAAAGCTCTTTGGTGGTTGTTTTGCCGTTTGTTCCCGTAATACCTAATATCGGAATACCGAGCCGGTGACGGTGATAGGAGGCAATCTCCTGGAGAAAGCGGAGGGTATCCGGTACCCAGAGACATTGGGGATGATTCCGGTATTTCTCATCATCCGTAACTGAAACGGAAGCTCCCGCTTCAATGGCTTGTAAGGCAAAGTTATTCCCGTTGAAATTTTCTCCTTTCAGGGCGATGAAGACATCGCCTTTCTGAAGCGCGCGCGAATCCGTTGTTATCCGGTGGCCCCGGATGTATTGATCATATAGGTTCTCAAGATTTTGCATAAAACCGGATTAAAAAGTCAGTGGAATTCATTAAAAAAGGTTGTGCAATTTACACAACCTTTTTATTCGATTATTCGTGAAGTTATTTTTTCACGTTTTTCCCTCCGATTTGGCTCATGGCACAGCGGAAGCCGATATCGTTGGTCGCTTTTTTCTGATTCAGATAGCGGCGTGTTCCGGGCACCAGCCAGTAGGCTCTGTCTCTCCAGGAACCTCCTTTGTAAACACGGGCTTCATCGTCAATCAACGTCGTTGTTTCTTCCTCTGATACGTAGTACATGTCTTTTGTACCTTTGTTGTCTTTGGTTTTCCAGTCGATGTCCGACAACAATCTGGACTTTACGTCGCCGTCGTTATAGTTCCGGTTGTCAGCTGTTCTGTAGTTTTCGCGGTTGGCTAACTCGGCATCGGTCTGTAAGCGGTAGCGCAGGCGTCCAAGGCTGTCTTTCTGAGCGATGTTGCCGTCTTCGTCGGTAACCTGTGTTTTGAAAACATTACCGCGGTACGGGTTAAATTCAGCCATATCCTGGAAAGATAACGGACGGTAGACGTCTGCCACCCACTCGTTCACGTTCCCTGCCATATCATACAATCCGAAATCGTTCGGCCAAAAAGATTTTACCGGAGCTGTGTAGTCAAAACCGTCGTTTGAGTTCGTCGTTCTTCCTTTTTCAGCCACACCCATATAATCCCCCTTGCCTCTGGCAAAGTTGGCCATCATCTGGCCTCTGTGTTTTTTTCCGGCATATCTTACCCATGAACCGTCCCAAGGATAGATACGGGCATTGGATATTCTTTCGTCTTTGGTGTTGCCGATCAGACCGAGTGCGGCGTATTCCCATTCTGCTTCCGTTGGCAGGCGGTAGGCCGGTAATAAAACACCGTCTTCCCATTTCACCGGTCTTCTTTCTTTACCGGCACCTTTATAATTCTTTTTGACAGTACCCGTGTACTGGTGTGCCAAATAAGCTTCGGTATTGAAGTTGTTTTCGTCTTTCTGGTTTTCCGGGTCATGGGCCAGTACATTCTTTTCTACCAGCAATTGTTCGTTTACGCGGTCCGTACGCCAGATACAATATTCCGTAGCCTGTTCCCAGCTTACACCCACCACCGGATATTCAGCATACGAAGGAAAGCGCAGGTAGTTGGTGACCATCGGTTCGTTGTATGCCAACTGCTCTCTCCATACCAGCGTATCGGGCAATGCCTTGCGGTACTCTTCGGGATAGCTGACGAAAACCCGTTGCAGCCAGTTCAGATACTCCAGCCAGTCGATGTTTCTCACTTCGTGTTCATCCATATAAAAAGAGGCGATGGTGACACGTCTGGGGCTGTTGTTCCATTCTCCCATGACATCCTCCTGGGTACGTCCCATCGTAAAGGTACCGCCGGGGATATAAATCAATCCGGGACCTGTTTTTTGTCCTTTTACTTTTTTGTATTCAAAACCTCCGTTTTTTGCATTGTTATATGCCCATCCTGTGGTTGAAGATTTCTTTCCGCCTCCGAATATACTTTTTATTTTCTGACAAGAAGTGGCAGAAAGAAGCAGAAGGGTACATAAGCCAAGCATTAAAACACTGTGTTTTCTCATCTTGAGTGAATTTTTAGCTGTATCTTAATTTAAAAAACTAACACCTATAATCGTTGACAAATATAGGTAAAAATGTATTGATAAAAATAAAAACACTATATTTTTTTGAAGAAATGCTTTGTACAGCGGGGTTTTAACGATTTTTTTGTTAATCTTGTAAACTTGAAAACAAAAATCCCGGAGAAAGAAAATAAAGGGAATAGCGGATAAAAAATCGGAACAAGATGAAAATAAAGACAGGAATCGGATTTGATGTACACCGTCTGGAAGAAGGTCTGGAATTATGGCTTGGAGGTGTAAGAGTGGAACACGCCAAAGGTTGTGTGGCTCATTCTGACGGCGATGTGCTTATCCATGCGGTTTGTGATGCCTTGCTCGGAGCAGCGGGACTACGGGACATCGGATATCATTTCCCGGATACGTCCGACGCGTTTAAGGGAATTGACAGTAAAATCTTGTTGGAGAGAACTGTCGGGTTGATACGGGAACAGGGATTTACCGTCAGTAATGTCGATAGCATTATTTGTATGCAGAGACCGAAACTGAAAGGGTATATCGAAGCGATGCGCACTTGTCTGGCTTCCATTATCGGGATTGCAGTTGAAGACATGTCCGTGAAAGCCACCACGACGGAGCATCTGGGATTTGAAGGCAGGGAAGAAGGGGTATCCGCCTATGCTACGGTACTGCTTATCAAGGAATAAAATTTGCAGGAAAATAAAAACCGGAAGCGGTTCTGCTTCCGGTTTTTCATGCTTAATACATATAATCCCATACGGGCAGTTGTATCGGTTTGGTTTTCAGACTGGCTTTTGACTTTTCATCCAGGTATTTCTTGTGGATGACGATGCGGAACATGTATTCGTCAAACCATTTGTCTGTGAATGTCAGGTAACCGTTGTGACCGTTGTTGCTTCCCCAACTGTTTTCAAATTCCCATTTCAGCGGCTGGTCCTGTTCATCGGTATCACAGCCAATCAGAGTCATTGCATGTGAAGAACCGCTTTGCCGGGTCAGAATCCGGGCTTTCTTGTCCATCTTGAGCTTTACGCCCAACAGGGATTCATAATCATACATTTCGGGATCCAGTATACCCGTTTCGCGTTGGAATTGTTTGCCGACATCACAGGAAGCATACATCGCTTCGTTGTTTTTTATGGAGGCAAGGGCCGCTTTTTTGATGACATCGTTCGGCAAGTTCAGATAAATCCAGTTGATACCTTCCTGGGCATTCCGGTAATTCTGGATTTCATACACCTTGTAATACTCCCGTGTCGGGTCGTTCATAATCATGATATAGTTCTCCGGACTATAATCGGCAGGTGTGATTTCGTTGTAAAACTGTTTTGGCGTATAATGTGCCAATTCTTTGATATTTCCGTCTTTATCTTTGAAACGCCAGGTAAATTCGTGGGGCGGTTCTCCCAAACAGAGTGCCAGTATACGGTATACCTCTTTTAGGATTTCTTTTTTAGCGCTTTGCAACTCTTTGCCGTTTTTGCCTGCTGCTGCCATTTCACGCAAGGAGTATCCGCCGGCCCTCAGTTTCTCATTGACCAGAGATGTCATTTGGGACGTATTGTTGGAATGTGCCGTTTCGGGCATCACTTCCTGAGGAACGACTCCGTATTTCTGTGCCACATTGTAATACAGGTTCCACACACCGCCGTCATTAACGGGAGCTTTAAAGTATTCACATACCTCCCGATCCATAATATCCTTTTTGCTTGTGGCGATGATATTTTCCAGAAACAGATTGGATTTTTCGAAAATATCCCAGAAGTAGGTGAAATTGTGGGAAAAATCAAAGGCATTCAGGTTGTATTTTTTCATGATGCCGGGGCGCAACACATTCATGGAAGTAAACATCCAGCAACGTCCCGAACTTAACTGGTTGGTAATGCCTTTCACATCCACCCGGTATTTGAAAAAATGGTCTACTTTTCCCTGCATATCGCGGTTCAGTGCATTGTCCCGGATATTTTTGTCGTTGGTCAGGATGTTCTGTATAGCCCGTGTCGGAGCGTCTTTCCTGAAACTGGCTTGGATTTCCTGTAAATCTTTTTCTGTGATGCTCTGTGCGAATAACCCCATACTGAGCATCGTGGTGAATAAAGCACTAAAAATTTTTCTTTTCATCTTGTAGGTATATAGAATGGTTTATAAACATTATAAATGAACGGCTTCTCCGTATGCCGCCGCCGCCGCTTCCATGACAGCTTCGCTCATGGTCGGGTGGGGATGGATGGCGGTGATTAGTTCGTGTCCGGTTATTTTTTCTTTTCGGGCAAGTACCAATTCCGCAATCATTTCGGTAACATTAGCTCCTACCAAATGGGCTCCCAGCAGCGTATTGTCGGCTGCATTGAAAATCAATTTTACAAATCCTTCGTTTGCTCCGGCAGCACTGGCTTTTCCGGAAGCCGTAAACGGGAATTTGCCGATTTTCATTTCGTAGCCGGCTTCCTGGGCTTTCGCTTCTGTTAAACCGACAGAGGCTACTTCCGGAGAGGTGTAGGTACATCCGGGAATGTTGCCGTAATCAATAGGGGCGGGTTCTAATCCCGCTATTTTTTCGACACAGCAGAGAGCCTCAGCCGAAGCCACATGGGCAAGTGCCGGACCGTGCACAATGTCGCCGATTGCATAGACTCCTTCTATGTTGGTACGGTAAAAATCATCCACTTTGATTTTGCCTTTTTCCATTTCTACACCCACTTCTTCCAGTCCCAGGTTCTCCAGGTTCGGGGTGATGCCGGCTGCTGACAGAACAATTTCGGCCTCATGAATTTCAATCTCATCTTTTTTATTGCGGATGCTGACTTTCAGCAATTCGCCGGAAGTGTCCACACTTTCTACCGAGGATTTCACCATCACTTCGATACCTGCTTTTTTGAAAGAACGGGCCACTTGTTTGGATACCTCTTCATCTTCCACCGGCAGGATGTTGGGCATGAACTCTACCAACGTGACTTTTGTTCCTACGGAGTTATAGAACCATGCCAGTTCCGAGCCGATGGCACCGGAGCCGACAACTAACATGGAGGCCGGTTTATGGTCTAATGTCAGGGCTTGTCGGTAGCCAATGATTCTTTTACCGTCCTGAGGAATGGCAGGCAGTTCGCGGGAACGGGCGCCGGTAGCCAGGATAATATGCCCGGCTTCATAAATTTCGCTTGTCCCGTCGGATTGTTCTACGCTGACTTTTTTATCGGGAAGCAAGCGGCCTTGTCCGGAGAGAATGGTGATGTTATTCTTTTTAAACAGGTATTGAATGCCTTTGCTCATTTTATCGGCAACGCCCCGACTGCGGGCGATGATCGCAGGAAAATCCGGTTCGGCCTGTGCTATGGTTACGCCATAAGCTTCTGCGTGCCGGGCATAGTCGAGTACCTGGGCTGATTTTAAAAGGGATTTTGTCGGAATGCATCCCCAATTGAGGCATATTCCTCCTAACTCTGCTTTTTCCACAACGGCAACCTGCATGCCGCACTGGGCAGCCCTGATGGCTGCGACATATCCTCCGGGACCGCTCCCGATAACAATTAAATCGAAACTCATAGCTCTGTTATTTTGATTCCTGTTTGCAAATTTTTGCTTGTATACAAAAATATTGAAAATCTTTTAAATACGCAAAAGTCCCGTTAGATACTTCTTTCGGTTGACCTATATTCAATTCATGATTAAATCCAGGTTAAATCCAAGTCAAATCCAAGTTAAACCCGAGTTAAAACCAATTGGGATTAAGGTTTAATACAGATTTGCTCCGGGTTAAAACAATGGTTAATCCGGATTTTTCTTAGTGGTACATAATAATAGGGAATCGCGGGCTATCGAAGTATTTTTTTCCAGATACGGGCAATAATAAATAAAAACAGGAAACAGATAACAATACTGGCTCCGGAAGGAAGATTCAGCCAGGCCGAAATGAAAAGTCCCGTCAGGGAGCCTGCACTGCTGATAATGGCGGAAGCGATAAGCAGTTGTTTGAAGTTTTTATAAAATAATCCGGCAATCGCTTGCGGAATTGTTAAATAGGAAATAACCAGAATAATTCCCGCCAGTTTCATACAAAGCACCACACACAGGGCGATGATCACGGAAATGCCGATATCGATGCGATGAATCGGAAGGTGGTGGGTATGGCTGTATTCTTTGTCGAAAGCGATGTAAAAAAGCGGACGGTAAAATAGGATGAAAAACAACAGAATGCCCAGGCAGAGTAAGCCGGACAAAAGAATTTGACCGTTGGTGATTGTTAAAACGTTACCAAACAGGTAAGACATCAGATTGGGGGCATATCCCGGAGAAAGGTAAATAAACAGAATACCGATAGCCATCCCTGTTGACCAGAAGATACCGATGAGCGAATCTTCCCTTATTTTTTTATTTTCCGATAGCCAGAGAATCCCCAAGGCCGAGGCGATGGCAAAAAGGGTTGCTCCTGTCATGGGCGAAAAACCGAGAAAATAAGAAATCCCCAAGCCACCGAATGACGCATGGGTAATGCCACCGCTGATAAATACCATGCGTTTGGCTACGATATACGTTCCGACAAGTCCGCAACTGATACCGATAAGCAACGTACTTATAAAAGCATTCTGGAAAAAATCGTATTGTAATAATTCCAACATATCACTCGTGATTGGTTAATACCCGGTGGGGAATCTGACCATGCGAAATCAGCTCGATAGGACAATGGTAAGATTTGAGTTGTTCCGGAGAAATGAGGTTTGAATGGTGGTAATGCAATCCCCGGTTCACACAGGCTATGGTTTTGACGTACGAACAAATCGTCCCCAAATCATGGGAAACCATGATGATGCTTAACGTTTGATTCAATTCCCGGAGTATATTGTAAAGCTCTTTTTCGAAATCGCAATCGACATATGTGGTCGGTTCATCCAAAATCAGCAGTTGGGGAGAAGAAACAATCGCCCGGCAGAGAAAAACCCGTTGCATCTGTCCTCCCGATAGCTCTCCGATGGGGGTGTTCAGGTAACGCCCCATCCCGTATTTTTCCAGCAGCATTTTTGCTTTTTTCCGGTCTTCCCGCGTATAACGTCCGGTCAGTCCCTTTTCCGACAATAGTCCGGAAAGGACAACTTCTGTGACGTTGATGGGAAAATTCCGGTCGAAACGGTTGTTTTGCGGAAGGTAGCCGAAAAGATTGTGTTTGGAGCGGTGATAAACAACCTCTCCCTTTTCCGGTTTCAGCAAGCCCAGAATAATTTTCAGCAATGTCGTTTTGCCTCCTCCGTTGGGGCCGATAACCCCGATAAAATCTTTCTCATGGACTTGCAGACTGACATCTTCCAATACTGGAGACCCGTCGTAACCGGCAGAGACGTGCTTTAGCTCTAAAATTGTGTCCATTTCTTTTTTTCTTGTCGGTTACTCTGATAAATTTTCCTTGAATACCTGGAGCAAATGATACATCTCTTCCAGCCAGTTTTCATTCAACGGGTCGATAGGCACGACCTTGCTGTTGGTGGAGCGGGCAATTGCCTCCGCATTCTGTATATCGAATTGTTTTTGAATAAATACGATTGAAATACCTTTGATCCGGGCTTCGTCAATCAGGTTTTTCAGGTGGGTCGGATTCGGTTCCTTACCCTCGTCTTCAATAGAGATTTGTTCCATCCCATAATCGTGTGCAAAATAAGTTAATGCGGGATGGTATATAAGAAAAGACTTGTTTTTCTTTGTCATCAGGATTTTTTCCGCTTCTTGTGCGAAAATGTCGATATCTTTCTCCAACTCCCTGTAATTGGCTTTAAAAAACTCTTTTTTGTCGGGATATTTCCGGGAAAGGGTCTCTGCCATTTGGTGGCAGATGTGTTTCGCATATGCGGGCGACAGCCAGATATGAGGATCTACGCTTTCGTGCGAATGGGCATGTGAATGACCGCAACTCCCGTCTAAAAGTTCCAGTCCGTCCGAATGGCTGACTAACAGAACCTCCGGTTTGTTTTTTAATACGGGATAAAGGTGGGTTGTTTCAAAGGGTAAATAACCGATTGCAAAGCAGATGTCACTGTCGTACAGTTTTTTTAACTGTCCGCTGCTCAGGTCACAGGTGGCGGGGTTCATTCCCGGCGGTATCATGACATTGATTTCTGCAAAATCTTTGGCGATACGCTCAGCAAAATATTTTTGCGGGAGTATACTGACGCTTATGACGGGCTTTTGGGGGTGTCGTGTGCGGCAGCTACATAGCCCGACGAGCAGGAGAAAAATCAATCCGGTCGTTTTAAACGGAACTTTCATTGTGTTCGGATTTATATTTTGAACACAAAGATACGGCTTTAATCCGATTCCGGTATAAAAAAATACACTCCAAAAGCGTTTTCAGCTTCTGGAGTGTATCAAAAAATCAATCCGGCGGTTTATTTCCGAAGGTCTTCCAATAAGCTCTTAACTGTAGCTTCCAATTGTAAGTCACGTCCCTGGATTGCCGAAGCCGGGTCGTTTGTCACTCGTATGTCCGGTTCCAATTGCAGGTTTTCCAGGTAACGTCCCTGGTTATCTTTCATACCCACTTCCGGAATACCGAATACCAACGTCGGGTCTTGCTGGGTTTCCCACCATACGGCAGTCATTGTGCCTGGAACAGGCATGCCGACTAACTTGCCGATGCCGAGTTCCTTGTATACCCAGGGGAAACCGTGAGCGTTGCTGTAATTGCCTTCACTCATGATGACCGCTGAAGGTTTGGTCCATTGTGCAAAAGGATCCTGACCGATATATTGTCCGCGGGGGAGGAATTCTGCGAATTTCTTTCCGCTCAACATATTGACAAGGTCTTCATGCAGCCAGCCGCCGCCATTGAAGCGGGTGTCTAAAATGATGGCTTCTTTGTTGCGGTACCGTCCGAAAATTTCGGAATAGATTTCCCGGAAACTCTGGCTGTTCATACCTTTGATATGCACATATCCGATTTTACCGTCCGACAACTTTTCTACCAATTCTTTGCGCTGTTTTACCCACCTGTCGTAAAGCAGACCGTTTTGTGTACCTTGTGAAATCGGTTTTACATATTCGGACCAGCGTTCTTTGGTCGTGGGATTATACAGACTCAGATAAATCCGCTTCCCGCTCTGGTTGTTCAATAATCCGAAATAATCTTCTCCGGCTTTGATAGGCTGGTTGTTGATTTTTTCAATGATCACTCCGGCTTTGATTTTGGTCTTGGCATTATTTAACGGACCTTTTTCAATCACTTCCTTGATCTTTAAACCGTCGCCTTTGTACTCCGGATCATAGAAAGCGCCTAAAGCTGCCGTTTGAGGTGCACGGTTGTAACCGTAATAGCGGGCACCTGTGTGGGAAGCATTCAATTCGCCCAGTAATTCTCCCAAAGCTTCTGCAAAATCATGATTGTTGTTGATGTGGGGCAGGAAGCGTTTGTATTCTTTTTTGTAGAAATTCCAGTCTACGTTATGAATGGCCGGATCATAGAATTTGTCCACCACCTGCTGCCAGGCATGGTCAAAGATATATTCTCTTTCCTGCGGTTTTTTCAGCTCCATTTCGGCAGTAAAAGTAACCGGAGTTACCTTGCCGCTGTTGATGTCAATTTTGGAAATCTGTCCGCCGGCAAGCAGAAACAGATTTTTTCCTTCTTTGTCCATTTCCAGTGCACCACCCCATTTGTTTAGTTTTGACAGGATGCGGGTGCTTCCTTCTTTGAAATCGCGAACCCACAGGTCATAACCACCTTCAAAGCTGGCGAGGTAATATAATTTGCTCCCGTCTTTGGTCAAAACGGCATCGCCTAAGTTTGAGGAATTGATGGTCAGACGGGCGATGCGGTCTTCCAGATTGTTGAAATCGATGGTAAGTTTCGGAAGTTTGCTGTCTTCTTCTTTTTTCTTCTCTTCTTTCTTTTTACCCTCTTTTTTGTCTGCTTTCTTTTCTTCCTTCGCAGGCGTTTCTTTCTTCAGTTCTTTGGCTAAAGCCGACTCCTCTTTGTTCATTTTGAATTCATCCCAGGCTTCCGGGTCGAGGAACATGGCATATACATCGTAATGGGCTCCCCAGCTTCCGTGGCTGCGGTAGCCTGCACGGTCCGATTCCCAGATAATGGCTTTCCCCTCCATCATCCATTTCGGAGCGCCGTCGCTGTATCCGCTGTTGGTCAGATTGTGGATTTCTCCGCTGCCGTCTGCTTTTACCAGTGCGACATCTGTATTTTGCCAGCCGCCTTTTTCAAAATATTTTGCCAGAATCCATTTCCCGTCAGGTGACCACTGATACCATTGGTCGCCGTCTGCATACGAATAGTTGTATTTTCCGGGCAAAACGGTTCGTACCTTTTTGCTTTTCAGGTTGATGACCTTGATTTCAGTCCGGTTTTCGAGGAATGCCACTTCCTTGCCGTCCGGAGAGAATTGGGGTTCGAATTTGGCATTTTCACCCTTGGTCAGTTGTTCTTCCTTAATCTCTTTGGCATAAGTAAACAATTTGTCAGTGCTATCGGCTAATGTCGCTGTGTAGACATTCCAGTTGCCGTCGCGTTCGGCGGCATATACCAATGTCCGTCCGTCCGGAGAGAAACTTACGGAACGCTCCTGACTGGCGGTGTTCGTGATACGCTTGGTGGTGTTGTATTCTACGGAAGTAACGAAAACGTCGCCACGTACAATAAAGGCAATTTCTTTGCCATTGGGGGAGAGGGCTATTTCCCGGGCGCTACCACCCATGTTTATCGGGGTTACCTCTTGTTCCAACTGGTCGCCCACAATGTTTACATTCAGTTTTTTAGGTTGTTGTCCTTCTTTCAGCGTGTATATCTCTCCGTTAAAGAAATAACACAACGTACCGTCGTTTGCCTTGCTGAGGAAACGTACCGGATGTTTGCTGTGTTTGGTGATTTGCTTGATGGCTTTCGGGTTGTTTACCGGCATCTTGCAGATATTGAAATCTCCGAAACGTTCGCTCAGGAAATAGATATTTTCTTCATTCTCAGCAAAAACCGGATTGCGGTCTTCCACTTCCTGTTGGGTTAGGTTGGTGAATGTACCTGTTTTCAGGTCGTGCATCCACACATCCCGGGTCACAGAAGATTTGTGGTGTTTTCTCCATTCGTCTTCATATCCTTTTTTGTCATGGTAGATAATTTTGTCCCCTTTTTTGTTGAATTGGATATTGTAGGCTTCAAATGTGAGAAACTGTTCCGGTCTTCCTCCGTTCAGATCTACGGCATATACCTGCGAACCGGAAGGGAATTGGGTATAACCGGCATCGGGCAACAAATAGGCCTGGAAGAGCACTTTTTTGCCGTCCGGAGTGAAGGTTATGGGTACTTCGGACGTTGAATTCCAGGTCAGACGCTTCGGAGTACCTCCCGTAGCATCGACAAGGTACACATCCATACCTCCTTCACGGTCGGAAGCGAAAGCAATGCTCTTGCTGTCGGGAGACCATACGGCTTGTCCGTCGTAAGCAGGATGGGTTGTCAGTTGAGTGGCACGTCCGCCTTCGCTGCTGACGGTGTAGATGTCACCTTTGTAATTGAAAGCAATGGTCTTTCCATCCGGAGAAATTGCCGGATAACGCATCCATAAAGCGTTGCCTTGCGCCCATACTCCCGAGACCGTCAGAAGCAGAGCCAGGGTGATTGTACTTTTTAAAATACTCATTGTTCTTGGGATTAATAAATGATATAATTGGATGTAAATATAACTTTTTTTTCTTATTGAACAGAGGACAGGGAGTTTTTAAGAAATAATTAATGTTTGGGAAATCGTTGGAAACGATAAGTCAAAGGAGATAAAAAAAACGCCCCGAAGGGCGTTTCTGTCTATTTTTTATACATTCCCAGTAGGTCGGGATTGAAATTATCGATAAAAGAGGCGTGGGCGCAAACTTTTGCTTGTCCGTATTTGATAAATATCTCGGCAGATTTTAAGAAACGGTCCGCACGCTGGGCATCCTGCAACAGCAGATGTCCGATTACGGTGTAACCGGCAATTTCAACCAACCGGCGGGCATGGAAGTCTGTGTATTCCGGGTTACCCACGGCGTTTACCGCTGCCGTCACTCTTTCCAGGGTATCGGCCATCTCTTTCAGCGTATTTTTCAGGTATTCCTGTTCCGGTGCGATTTGAGCTTTTTCGTATACCTCACGGATGTGTTTCAGATATTGTCCGGTTGTTACGCCGCGGATAGCTGCAACAACCTGCAACTGTGACGTACCTTCATAGATGTTGGTAATACGGGCATCCCGGACATAACGCTGGATGGGATAATCTTTCATGAAACCGGAGCCGCCGTGGATCTGTAATGCATCGTAAGAGATCTCGTTGGCATATTCGCTGGCGAACAATTTTTGCAGAGGAGTGTAGATATCAGCTAATTTCTGATACTCTTTCATTTCATTCCGTTCGTCTTTATCCAACGCTCTTTCCTTGGAGATGTGGTAATAGGTTTTGTACACATCCACAAAACGGGCAGTTTCATAGAGAACGGAACGGATGCCGTGCAATTTGGCTTCCATGTTGGAAAGCATTTCGTAAATAGCCGGGAATTCAATGATGGCCTTACCGAATTGTTTTCTCTCCTGTGCATATTTCAAGCCTTCACGGTAGGCAGCTTCGGCAATACCGGTGGATTGTGCGCCGATACCCAAACGGGCGGCATTCATCAGAGCCATTACGTACTTGATAAGACCCATCTTGCGTTCACCGACCAATTCTGCAGGTGCGTTCTTGAATACTAATTCGCAGGTCGGAGAACCTTTGATACCTAATTTGTTTTCGATACGGCGTACGGTTACCGCGTTACTGTTCCGGTCGTAAATGAACATGGAAAGACCGCGTCCGTCATTGGTACCTTCCTCTGAGCGGGCCAGAACTAAGGAGATGTGTCCGTCACCGTTGGTGATGAACCGTTTCACGCCATTAAGGTACCACGTATTGTCTTTTTCGTTGTAGGTGGCTTTCAGTTGTACGGCTTGCAAATCCGAACCGGCATCCGGTTCCGTCAGGTCCATGGCACAGGTTTCTCCTGCCGATACTCTGGGCAGGTATTTGGCTTTCTGTTCCGCACTGGCAAATTCGTTGATGGTTTCGGCACAATCCTGCAACCCCCAGATGTTTTGTAATCCGGCATCGGCACGGGCGACAAGTTCCGCAGCCATGATAAAAGGCACGATGGGGAAGTTTAAGCCGTTGTATTCGCGGGGTAAAGAAATACCGTTCAGTCCGGCTTGATTGATAACATCAATGTTTTGTTGCGTACCTGCTGCATAGTTTACGTGTCCGTCCACGACATGAGGACCTTCGTTGTCTACGGATTCAGCGTTTACGGCAACTACATCCCCGCAAATTTCGCCTACGATTTCCAATACTTTATCGTAATTGTCAAGGGCATCTTCAAAATCCTTGGGGGCTGATTCATATTGCTGGGCCTGGGTGTAATTACGCTCTTTCAGGTCTACAATTTTTTTCATCAACGGATGGCCGAGATGAAATTTTATATCTTCATTATCTGTATAAAAATTAGCCATATATCAATTATTTACTGTTTTTCTTATAATATTGAATCATTTTCGGGATGACCACGTTCAGATCTCCGGTAATCACATAATCGGCAAATTTGTTGATGGGGGCATTGCTGTCAGTATTGATGGCAATCACCATAGCCGATTCTTCCATTCCGGCAGTGTGCTGAATCTGACCGGAGATACCACAGGCGATGTACAATTTTGGGCGTACGGTGGTTCCGGTTTGTCCGATCTGCCGTTCATGTTCGCAAAATCCGGCATCTACGGCTGCACGGGAAGCACCGACTTCTCCGCCCAACACTTCTGCCAGTTCATACAACAGATTGAAATTCTCTTTGGAACCGACCCCGTATCCGCCGGCAACGATAATCGGAGCTGTTTTAAGGTTGATTTTTGATTTTTCAATGTGACGCTCAATCACTTTTACGACGAAATCGACGTCGGCATTTACATAGCGGTCTACATCAATATTTTTCACTTCGCCCTGATGTGAAGGGTTGAAAATCTCTTTTTTCATTACCCCTTCCCGTACTGTCGCCATCTGGGGACGGCATTCCGGATTGACAATGGTAGCGACGATGTTACCGCCGAATGCCGGACGTATTTGGTATAGTAAGTTGTTATATACCTGTTTGGTCTTGGCATCTTCATAATCACCGATTTCCAGGCTTGTACAGTCTGCTGTCAAACCGCTGTGGAGAGCAGAGGAAACCCGGGGACCTAAGTCACGTCCGATACTGGTGGCACCCATAAAGGCAATCTGGGGTTTTTCTTCTTTGAATAGATTTACCAATACGGAAGTATGAGGTAAGGTTGTGTAGGGAGCCAGACGCTTGTCGTCTCCTTTCCATAAGACATCCACACCGTAGGGGAATACCTGTTTTTCCACATCCTTTAATCCGGAACCTAATGCGATAGCTTCCAATTTTACGCCTAATTTACTGGCAAGGGTACGGCCTTTGGTAAGCAATTCAAGGCTTACGTCGGCAACTGCACCTTCTTCTATTTCGCAATATACAAATACGCTGTTCATAATCTGATTTAATAATTTGAAAGTTAATGAAGTAAACCGACTTATTTATCCGATGGTATGATTGATGATTAACTCTTTCATCATGGCATCGATAGCTTCGTCGCTGGCCTCGAGTACTTTGGCTTCTTTGGCCTGGAAAACGACATTTTCAATTGTTTTTACTTTCGTCGGAGAACCGCTCAATCCCAGGTCTTTCGCCTCACAGGTAATATCATTTACACTCCATTCCGTGATTTTCAGATAAGGACGTTGGTTAATCATGCTGATGTAGTCTTCATCGGCATTCTGTACTTCTGAAGTAGCTTTGGCATATTTGTATTTCATCACTCTCCGGGCATTCCGGGGGCGGCAAGGAGCGGCGGATCCGTTTACCGTAATCACGGCAGGAACCGGACACGTCACAACTTCAATCCCTCTTTCCAGTCGTCTGCGGATGGTGAGTTGTTTTTCATTGCAAGCCAGAATTTCTTCTGCATAAGTGACCTGCGGTAAGCCTAATTTCTCCGCTACCTGGGGGCCTACCTGTGCCGTATCGCCGTCAATAGCCTGACGTCCGCAGATGATCAGGTCGGCAGATAAATTCCGTAAAGCGCAGGATAGAGCATAGGAGGTAGCAAGGGTATCAGAACCGGCAAATGCTCTGTCGGATAATAGATAGCCGCCGTCAGCTCCACGGAACATGGCTTCGCGTATAATTTCAGCAGCCCGTCCCGGACCCATCGTCAGAATGTGTACGGTTGAGCCTTCGTTATGATCTTTGATTCTCAATGCCTGCTCCAGTGCATTGAGATCTTCGGGGTTAAAGATAGCAGGTAAAGCTGCTCTGTTTACAGTTCCGTCTGCTTTCATTGCATCTTTTCCCACATTTCTTGTGTCGGGAACCTGCTTCGCAAGAACAACGATTTTCAGTCCTTTCATGTGTACATTTTTAAGTTACAACAGTCGCAACAGGTATAACAGTTACAACAGTTTGGGGTTAATATTGATATTCATTTGTTTTATTACGCCACTAAAATCAGGTAAAGATAGCATTAAAAATTGGAAATAAATACAAAGAGACGTTTACTTTGTCAGCATTACGCTGAAATCCTGCCGCAGGATGGGCTTCTTTATGCTTTCAGGGCAAAATCCCGTCCTGCATGCAAGGCTTTCAGATTCATACCGATAATCTCTTCGCCTTTTCGGGAAAAAACAGCCCGGATTCCTTCCTCCAGGTATTCAAAGGGAATATTGATAAATGGGGAAGCTGCTCCCAGCATGATAAAATTTCCGGCCCGGATATTTCCCGCCTTTTCCTTGGCCAGGGTGTCGGCATCCAGGATAATCCGGTGGGGTAAGGCTTCCAGTGTATGCATTAATTCTTCCGTAGCCGGATAGTTGGGGATATTGACGAAAGGAGTGGAATTGGTTACGACATATCCGTCCGGTTTCAGATAGGGGAGATAGCGTAAGGCTTCCATCGGTTCTACGGATAAAATCAGGTCTGCTTTTCCGAGGGGAATCAGATCCGAGTAAATCGGTCGGTCGGAAATACGCAGGTAAGACTGCACATCTCCGCCTCTTTGGCTCATACCGTGTGTTTCCGCCTGTTTTATGTACAGGTTATTGGTGAGGGCGGCAGAACCTAAAACGGCTGCAATGGATAAAATGCCTTGTCCGCCCACTCCGGCTAATATCATGTCTGTTTTCATGCTCTTCGTGTCTTTAAATGTTGTTGAAAGTGGTTTATTTCTTATCCCGTCTGGCCTTCTGTATGCAAATGCGTCTGGGGATAATCACCGATACGCCCTTGTATTCCAGTTCTTCCCGGAGAATCTGGCAGAGTTCGTCGTGGTTTTTCGGGACCGGATTCAATACACGGATATGGTCGGGGGCTACTCCGATGCCCCGGCAAATGGCTTCGAGGTGTCCTAAAGCGGCAGACTCCTGCCCTCCGGTCATGGATACGGATTCGTTGTCTGAGATAATGACGGTGATTGGTGATTTTTCATTTACGGCATCCAAAAGTCCGGTCATGCCGGAATGGGTGAACGTGGAGTCACCGATAACAGCAACAGCAGGAAATAAGCCTGCATCTGAAGCCCCCTTTGCCATAGTGATGGAGGCGCCCATGTCTACGCATGAATTGATGGCTTCAAAAGGAGGAAGGGCTCCTAAGGTATAACAACCGATATCGGCGAAAACGCGTCCCTCGCCGTATGGTTTGATAATTTCATTCAGGGCATTGTACACATCTCGGTGACTGCATCCGTTACAGAGGGCAGGAGGTCTTGGAACTACCAGTTTGGGTACGTCTGCGCCTTCCCGGACAGGGAGGTTTAGTGCTTTGGCAACAGTATCAGGCGATAGTTCGCCGTCGCGGGAAATAGTACCGTCCAATCGTCCGGAAATGCGTTTGTCGCCCGGGTAGCCTTTCAGAAGTTCTTCTATGACAGGATATCCCTCCTCCAGAACAAGAATACGTTCACATTTGCTTAAAATAGTTTTAATGATTTTCCGTGGAAGAGGATATTGGCAGATTTTAGCTGTGGGATAAGGACAGCCATCGGGATAGTTTTCCATCAGGTAGTTATAACCGATACCGCAGGTAATGATTCCGAGCGAGTAATCTTGTCCTTCTGTATAGCGGTTGAACGGTGAATTTGCCGATGCTTCTCTGAAATCCGCCTGCTTGTCTAATAATAGCCGGTATCTTTTGCGGGCAATGGCAGGAAGAAGTACAAACTGCCGTTTGTTTTCCGGAAGTTTCAGTCTGTTTTCATTTAAGGGGGCAGCGGTATTTACTCCGGAACGGGAATGGGCTAATCGTGTTGTGATGCGCAGCAAGATTGGACTGCCTACTGTTTCCGATAAGGCAAAACCATAGCGCACGAGGTCATACGCTTCTTGTTGATTGGAGGGTTCCAGTACCGGAATAAGAGCGAATTTACCATACACCCGAGAATCCTGTTCATTTTGGGAAGAGTGCATGGACGGATCGTCGGCAGCGACTATCACTAAACCACCGTTTGTTCCCGTAACGGCTGCATTCATAAAACAATCGGCAGCCACATTCATCCCCACGTGTTTCATGCATACCAAAGCTCTTTTGCCGGCATAGGACATGCCAAGCGCTGTTTCCATTGCCGTTTTTTCATTGGCGGACCATTGGCAGTGGATATTCCGCGTCCGGGTTTCTTCGGCACATTGAATGTATTCCGTGATTTCAGTTGAGGGAGTACCGGGGTAAGCGTAAACTCCGGAAATGCCGCTGTCTATTGCCCCCTGTGCAATAGCTTCCACACCCAATAATAGTTTCTTTTGCATGGTTTGTAATATCTTGGTTTGTATTTATTGTGAACATTCGTTAACGTTTGCGAAGATAACGGAATTAATTGAAAACAGGAAACAAAACCGTTGCAAAGGGACGATTGGGTTGTAGCAGGTTATTTTAAGATAGGTTTTGTATCATTTCCAGATTTCCCAGCCTTTTTCAGCTTGGGAAATGAGCATGTTTAATCCGTTGCAGGTATGGGCTCCGTAGTCGGCACCTTGTTGCATAAATGAGGTATTTTCTGGATTATAGACCAAGTCAAAAAGATAATGCCGGGGGGTCAGAAGCGAATAGGGTAGAGCCGGACTGTTTTGAATATCAGGCCAGGTTCCTAAAGGAGTGGTATTGACAATCAAACGGTATTCCGGAAGCAGGGGGGCAATCTCCGGATAACTGATTTCGTTTGCAGTGCGGGGGGTACGGGATACCGTGAGCGTATGGATATTGAGTTCATGAAGTACATACCGCACGGCTTTTGCCGCACCTCCATTCCCTAAAATCAAAGCCTGGGTAATTCCTTCGGGAATAAACCGGAGAAGTGCATTTTTAAAACCATAAACATCCGTATTGTATCCGATAAGCCGGGGGCGGGAGTCCTGCCAGCCTATTTTTACGCAGTTGACAGCTCCTATTTTTCGGGCTTCTTCGCTGATATCATCTAAAAAAGGGAGAATGGATTGTTTGTAAGGGATAGTGACGTTGAATCCTTTCAAATATGTATGTTTGGATAATAACATTTTGATTTCCGAAATGTCCCGGATTTCGAAATTCAGATACTCTGCATCGATGTTTTCTTGCCGGAATTTTTCCGTAAAATAACGTTTGGAAAACGAATGTCCCAAAGGAAATCCGATAATACCGTATGTATCCATAATCCCTGGCTTATTTTTTTAATTTCCGGGCTGAATATTCAATGCCCCAAATCAGAAAAAAACCGAGCAGGCACATGATAATGGCATGTCCGAGAAGCGGGTCTGCCTGGGTCAGAATCTGACCGCTTTCACAAGGGGAGTGTGTCAGCAGATCTTCTGAAAAAAAGTATTTTCCGTTACAGGTTTGTAAAGTTCCGAAAGTCGCCGGAGAGACATTTTTTTCAATCAGAACCTGCTGTATTCCGTGAGTGTCTTTAAAGAATTCAAGAGATTCTTTCCAAGGCCATACTTTATTCAGGGATCCCAGCATAAAACCGGTCAGCAGGGCAATAGTCAGCGTATGATAATTCTTTAATAACCAAGATAAAAAATGGGAAAAACTGATGATTCCAATGACGGCACCGACGGCAAAAAGCAGAATGATTCCGATACGCAATTCACTGACTGCCGCCATGATATACGTGTATTTTCCCAATAACAACAAAATGAATGCTCCGGAGATTCCGGGTAAAATCATGGCACAGATGGCAATGGCTCCCGAAAGCATGATGAACCACCAGGTCTGAGGAGTAGAGGCCGGAGACAACACCGTAATGGTATACGCAGACACACATCCTGCTGCCAGAGCCAAAAATGTGAAAATGTCCCATTTACGTATTTCCTTGGCAACCAGCAAAGCAGAGGCGATGATCAGTCCGAAGAAGAAGGACCAGATTTCGATGGGATGGGTATTGAGTAAATAATTCATTAATTTGGCTAAGGAAAAAATGGAAATACCGATACCACAGACCACTGAAATAAGAAAATTTCCGTTTATCTTTTTCCAGAATTCTTTGAACCGCCCTTGGAAAAGTAATTGGAGCGAGGTCAGGTTGATGCTTTTGATAGAATTAATCAGTTCTTCATAAATACCGGTAATGAATGCAATGGTTCCTCCGGAAACACCGGGAACAACATCTGCAGCTCCCATGCAACAACCTTTAATGACCAGTAACAGATAGTTTCTTCGTTTTTCCATATATCAGTAAATTTATTGTTAGCCATATATAAATCCGGACAAACTGCCCGGATTTATACGAAATGAAATATTTTATTTAAGACTTGGAAAAAACATTCCGGTGCTCAAATCTTCTCAGATCAAATACAGTTTTCACTGGCGTAAAAGTGGACAACGGAACTTCAACAAAGATGGTAATCCATTGAGCCATAGCTCCGTTCCAAAGACCGGGGAGTTCCTGTACTTTTATATCTTTTCCTTTATACGATTTGTTGGTAATAAATCCCTGGCTTTGGTCAATAAAATCTGTAAGATCAAACCGTTTCCCTTTATAATTGCGGGTGCCGCAAACAATATCCACCGGATTGAAATGGGTGGAACAGTCAAAGATTTTTTTCTGTTCTTTGTCTTTTAAATTGATTTGCGCTGATTCGATAATCATCAGTCTGGAACTTCCGTCGGCTGTTTTTACCCAAAAAGGACCCCCTCCGGGTTCACCCTCATTTTTAACCATACCGCAAACTCGGATAGGACGGTTGAGAATGTTTTGTAAATAATTGACTCTCTCTTTTTTAGACGTGAAATTCAACCCTTCAGCTTTTTTATATCCGATGGTATTTTCAATGAAAACTTCGATTTCATCCAATTCGCTGTCTGAAATATTCCTTTTGTCTAAGCGGTCCAATTGTTCAAAAACCTTGCTTTGAGTTTCCAGCAACGTTCCGCCCAATAGTTTTTTAAACTTGATGGTATCGCCTTTGCTACGGTCCGGAATGACGTTGTCAATGTTTTTAATGAAAATAACATCGGCTTTGATTTCATTTAAGTTGTAAATTAAGGCGCCGTGGCCACCCGGGCGGAACAGAATTTTACCTGCATCATCCCGCACAAGCTCTCCATTATCGTTTATGCTGACCGTATCAGTAGAAGGTTTTTGTATGGAGAAAGTGACATCATATTTTACGTCAAACATTTTTTCGAAAACCTTGGTTACTTTTTTCAACCGTTTTTTGAAGTTTTCCACATATTCTTCCGAGACGGTGAAGTGAAGCCGGGCTTCTTTACCGTGTTTGCAGTATAGGGCTGCTTCTACCAGATGTTCATCAAAGGCGGTTCTGACAAAATCCCGGTATACGTGGAAATCAACCAACCCTTTGGGGGTATTTCCGTAGTTTAATCCTTTCGGACAGAGGATGTATTCCAGGATTTCCTTGAACATTCTTTTGTCTAATAGCTTATCTAAATCTTTGCCTTTCTCCCACATGATATTCTTCAGACGGGAATAGAAAGGAAATTCGTTCAGATGCATAAAGAAATCATGCATGCTGTTGGGTTCTGTATCTTGTACTAATTCAAGAAAATCTTCCGTAGAGCCGGTGTAGTTTTCTAAAAACGTAAAAAGCGACTTGAACATTCGGGTAGCGGAGCCGGAGGCCGGAATCATTTTTACAACCTCTGCATTTTGCATACCTTTTTCATAAAGATCGATGAGGTAATTTTGTTCATCAGCAAGAATGGTTTTTATCCCGTTGCCGATGCTTGCCGGTTCTGTCAGATTCACATAATCGAAACCTTTCCGGAAATTGTCAATCTGTTGATCGATTTGTTCGCGCTTGATACCCCGGTCTTTAAATTCCTTTAAATCTTCTTTTGTATACATAGTTTCATTCAAATTAAATCTCTTCTTCATCGTCGTAAATATCTTCCTGATTGTCCAGTTCTTTTTCATAGAATTCTTCCGCCTCTTCCAGTAATGTATCTATATCATCCAAAGAAAGAGGTTCTTCGTCAATCCAATGGATTCGTTGATTACTGTAAAATCCGTCCAGGTCGCATTCAATGATGCAACGTGGTTTTTCAGTATGCACGACATAGACTACATCAATTGATTCCTGTGAATTATCAGCGATAAGAAATTTAGGCAACATGGTTTATATGTTTAAATTAAACACAAATTTAAAGAAAATCTCCGGAAAAGACGAATAAATTATTATAAAGGTATGGATAGAAGGATTTATTAAAACCTTCTTTCTTGGCTTTTTAATAATTTGCTTTCATTCTTTGTTTTTTTTCTTTTTCCGGATGTACAACTAACAGTTTAACAAATTATTACCTTCTTGTTGTATTAGTAATATTATTTGTCAGTTTTATTATCTTTCGGTTTTATTTTGCGCCTATCTAAAAGTTCACTCAGTTGTTTGACGGCTTCTGAGAGATGATTTTGCTGTCTCTTGGCACTATTTAGTAGCTCGATTAAAATGCGGCGTTGTTCCTCACTGATAGGTTTAGGTACATCATGACAGCTGGGGGCTTGCGATAATTTTTTATCGTGTGTGGCTGTTTTTCTATGTGCTTTTTCTTTTGATTCCATAATTTGAATTCATTTAAGGTTATTATTGTCAAAACTACAAAAATAATAATGTCACTGATATTCAGTAAGGTTTCTGTTAAAATGTTTTCAAAAATTTAATTTGTGTTTGTGAATGAAAGTTTTGTCGGTTGAGTAGGCGCATATATATAAGGTATAGATGGGATAATAGGGGGTATGAATACGTGTAATTAATTATATATTTTATATGATAATATGTCGCCGGATGGATAGGTTGCTTCTTTTCAATATAATTGCTGTAATGGAGTATTCGCTCCTGTTTTGAACAAAATGAGAATAAATATTTATATGGAAAATTACAGGCTGCCTTCGCCTTTATAACGGGAATTGTTGTAAAGAATAAAAGAAGTGGGTGGTTTTCCCGGGCATATTTCCGTGTAAGTTTGAATAGGATTTCAAATATTCGATTCTCAACGATTTCATTTTACAATTTCTTTTCCTTCGCATATTGAAAATAAATGTGAGAAAATAGAGCGAATTGCAAATTTGTTTTATTTGATTTTATATTATTCGCACAACTCTTTCTATTATTTTTTCTATATTCATATAAAATATAATTTAGAATGGTTATAAATTAAATGAAATTATTAAAAATATTTTTTCACATAAATTAACCATGTGCCAATGAATTTATCTGGAATACAATATTTTAAGTTTTTTTTGAGGTGTCAATAGAGCTTAGGAATATAAAATTGTAAATTTATGCAGGGATTCAGATTTGGATTTTATCTCCTTTTATCAAAAAAAGGTATAATTTTGTATATGCAAAAAAGTATTTAGAATGAGGAGTGTGAAATATTTTTTTAGATCGGTTGTTTTGATTGTGATGGTAGGGGTTTTGTGGGGAAAATCGATATATGCACAGACATCCTGGACGGATTCACTGCGGGTCAGCATTGTTGACTCGACGGTTGTGTCAGCCTCAGGAGCGGATTATTTGGAATTCAAGATTGTGGTAGAGCGTATAAATGCGAATTGGAATATGCCGGATACAGTCTTGGGAAACAGTGATTTGTATTTTTATGCTAATTTTGAGGCATTTGATGCTAATCCGGTATTTACTCATGTGCATGACAGTTTGAGTGCGGGAACGGCTACTTCTTATGGTAATCCGGATGCTATATTACAAGCCAACATCGGAATATGGGCGGAGCGGTTGCATATTGCGCTGACCCGCCAGGATCAAGGTAATGCTTTAATAGGAGTAACGGTAAATCCCAACGCAAAATATAAATTAAAGTTAGCTGTCGGAAAACCGGATACGTTGTGTACGGTGCAATGGAAACTGAAAGAACCGCATTCTGTGAAGTTGGGAATAAAATGGGATGCAGGTTTGAGAGGTTCCACCGGTTTGCAGACGTATGGAGGTAATCCGATTATAGAAACTTTAACTGGAGATGTTGAGAAACTTCCGGCAGATTCATTAGAGGTGGATTGTATGCCGGAGGAATTGTATGCATGTGAAGGTAGTGCCATGGCTTTGGGAATGCATGCTGTATCAACGGGTGTCGGGCCTATTTTTGAATGGTATGATTCTATTCCGGGGGGAGATCGCTCCTATCCTGTGTTAGCTTCTGCTACGACTCAAGACCAGACCACATCAGGCGGGAAAAGATATACTTATGATTATCATTTTAACACGACAAGAGATACCTTATATATAGATAAGGTCCCGAATTCTATAGATTCCATCTATTTTTATTGTGTGGTTTCGGATACAACTTTAGTAACGCGGCCAACTAAGTATTGTAAGACCCGTTTATTTGTAAGAGATAGTATTAAAGGGTTTGTGTCTCCATTAAATGATATTTATACTTTAAACAAAATTGATACGGTGACAATTTGTCCGGAAGATTCGGTAGTTTCCGTACGCTTTAATTTCTTTGGGGTTACTATTGATGAACTGGCTGATGTCGACTCCATATATATGATCTATCGGAATGATCCGGGCAATGGGGGTGTCTTAACAGAAGATACAGTAGGAGTGAGTATGTCTGCTGTAACTGATGTTATGGTTGATGGCAGGTCTGTATGGTATTGGGAAGCGCCGATTAAAGCAAAGAAGGGAAAGGTCTATATCCAGAAAATAGGAACATATTATTGTGATAACGCAACTGTTGCTACGGAATACGATACGATCTTTATTAAAGAAGACGGTTTGCAGATGTTGCCCCGTGTAACGGTTGCAGCAGGTAAGAGTGTGGAAATAGATGCAAAAAACTCTACCATATTCAACGCAACTCAGAGTTATACTTCAATGAATTTAATATCCTTGAAAGGTTTGGGTACGCCTAAAAAGGAACTTGGAAATAAATTACCTTTTACCTATCTAGCAAAGGATACGATGGGAATGGATACGGTGTTGTATGAAAATGTACCTGGTAAGCAGTGTGCTTATATGCGGGAGGTGGAAGTACAAAGTTTGAAATATTTGACTCTGAAAGTGTATTTGTGGGGTGCGTGGCGTTCTGCATCAAATTCAATGTATGCTTTTTTGGATAAAAACAATTTGAATAAGTTTTCCAACATGAAAGACAATTCAGGAGCATTTTTTGAATCGCCTTATGATTCGAATTGTAAAATTACGACGAATCGATTACGCGAGATACTTCAAGATAAAGATGCTGTTGGTGAACGTTATGTGGATTGGGTGGAAGTCGATATTGTGGAAGCAGAACCTACAGGGGCTACGAATAGGCCATTTCATATAACTCATAAGGTAGATTCTGTTTCCGCACTTCTTAGAACAGATGGTATTGTTTGTGATACTCTTGGAAATCCTTATATTGCTTTTAAAAATGTACCAAATAATGATTATTATATAGTGATACGGCACCGTAATCATCTTGGAATGATGTCGGGTGTGAAAGTTGCTTTATTGATGAGTAAGCCAACGACTACAACACCTATTGCTGCTGACTTTACTTCTACAATATTCTCTATTGCAGGGACTCCTAATGTTGCTTATTATCGTTCTGCAAATGTGAATTATATGTATGTTGGAAATACTGATGGGAATGATATAATAACACTTGCAGATTATAATAAGATAAAAAAGGCCTCTACAGCTCTACAAAATTATTATGTAGAAGACTTGAATTTTGATTTGAGAGTAATCGATAGCGATATTATTTTGTGGAAGGGAGTTAAGTTAGGTTCGCCGCTTGAGGCATTTTATTAGAATGTTATGAGAAGGGGGTTCAAAATAGTTTTTTATTTGTTTTTTATTTTGCTTTTTATAGAGCAAAATAATTCGCTATTTGCACAGCAATCACCGTGTATAGTATATGGAGATACGTTAGAAGCGAATTTATATAATCCTCATGTTTATACAGATACGGAGACAGGGAAATTAATGTATCAGGTGGAGGTGAGATTGAAGCGAGTAGATCCTTGGTTAATTTATGAGGACGAGGAAGATCCAGAATCAAATGAATACTCCACCCGATTATTTGGATTGAATTTAGCATTTTTATGGTATGATATATGTGATCCTACTGACGGAATTTGGAAAAATTTTAAAGGGACGGGAGTGGATCAATGGGAGATGAATTGGGAATGGTCTTCGGGAGCAAATGGCAAAGCGATGACAACAACTACAAAAGTTCCTAATTATAATGATCAAGAGCCTCTTATTATCACTGATTTTGGGCTTTGGTGTACTGAAGAGCGTCAGTGGGCTGGAACTATTAATTTTTCAGATCCAAAATCTTCCTCTAAAGCATTGAATTTTCCTGATGACACAACGTATCGGACTATTGGTATTCTTACTTGGGAATTACAACCAACGGCAACAGGAAAGGTTGGAATTTGGTTTGATTTAATGTATAATAAAACAGAAACCTGTTTTACTTATGGGGTTGGTGTGGAAACCTTAGAGGTTGGTCTTGTTGTAATTTTTACTGGTTCCGGTATTGTTGATTTAGGAGGGGATCTTGAGCCGCCGGTATTTGCGGAGGATATGGATACCGTATCTTGTGGACGGGATTTTCCGTGGAGTTGGGATTATGCATTGGATTCTGAAAATACACCCCAGGGGGCGGATACCTGTATTTGGTTTGTGAAAGATGTTTCTTTGCCGATTGTTGCGGTGGATAGCGGTTCGAAAGTTACAATAGAATGGCCGGGGGCAGGAGATTATACGATTTGTGCTTATTCTAAAAATACAACATCCGGAGCTGTTTCTGATACCATATATCAGACGGTGCATATTAAGAATATGCCGACTGCAGATCTGGATAGTATCACATATGCATGTACTTCTGCTGCCGCACAAATGGCGGTGACATATACGAATTTGAATCCGTCAGGAGCTACAACCTCCTGGCTGGACGCGTCGAAAAATCCTTATGTTTCTGTAGGAGGTGCTGCGACATTGCCTGCAGCTCCGAATAAAGTATATTATTTAGCTTTGGATTATGAGGGATGTCAGGATACATTAATGACTGAGACCCGTTTGGCTACACCTTCCGTTGATGTTAATCGGGTGCTGACAGCTTGCGGAGATACGATAAATTTATGGGTAAATTCGTTTGTAGGAAATTTGCATTGGCTCAAAGAAGACAGAACGACTCCTCTGCCCGGAGACCAACCACAGGTGTATAGTGAGTTCGGGCAGGCGGCCAAGTCTTATTGGGTATATGCAGATATTAGCAATAACGGTCAATTTTGCAGTTCCGATACATTCCCCGTCACTGTTCATTTCAGAACCAAGCCGACAGTTGACGTGGGAATGAACGGAATGTTAACGAGTTGCGATGCAAATTCGGGGAAATTACTTTATTCGAATTTGAGTGCTCAGGCTACGACCCATTGGTTACGTCAGGATTATACAGTGGCTTCTGCAGCCAATGAAAATCCGTTTATGGTAACTAAGACGAATGTCACTGATTATTATTATTTAGCTATTGAAGATGCTAGTTGTGGTGATACTATACCGGTGAGCATTACTTTTGGAGCCAAACCGACAGCGGATGTTGCGTTATTGCAAACGTCTTGCCAACCGGACTATGGAAATCTAGAATATACTAGTATCAGTGGAGGAACAGCCAAATGGTATGATCCCACTTATGGAATCTCTTCTACGGATAATCCTTATAGCGTAGTGGCTAATCAGTCGGGGATGTCGGATACTTATCATTTGGTTATAACCGATGGCAGTTGTGCCGACACGCTGGATGTAACTCTTGAGTTTGGTAGTCGTCCGATTGTTAATGTTACGACTCCATTGACTAGTTGTGAAAGCACTTTGACATTAAGTGCTTCATCTACCGACAATAGCACGATATTGAAATGGCTGTCGGATGATTACACACCTGTGCCTTCAACGACGGTTTCTGATGCCGGCACTTATTATGTCTATGCTGATGGCGGTTCCGGTTGTGTGAGCGACACGATGTCAGTGAATGTGGAATTGAATAGTCGTCCTATTGTTTCCGTAACCGACCCGTTGACAAGTTGTGACAATCAGTTGATGTTAACTGCTATTTGTACCGATAATAATGCTACCTTGAACTGGTTGAAAAGTGACAGAATCACAGCTTTGCCTTCTGCAATAGTGACAGCCTCGGGTACTTATTATGTCTACGCTGATGGTGGAACAGGTTGTGTCAGTGATACAGTTGCTGTGAATGTACAACTCAGTACGAAACCCGTTATTACTCTCACGTCACCTTTAACGAGTTGTGGTAACAGTTTGGCGTTGAGTGCAACTTGTAGTGATAATAGTGCCAGTTTGACTTGGTTGAAAAGTGATAATAGTATATTGACTTCCACAACCGTTTCTGATGGCGGTACTTATTATGTCTATGCTTCTGGTGGTGCGGGTTGCGTTAGTGATACGGTATCAGTAAATATTGAATTGAATACCCGTCCTGTAGTCAATGTGACTTCACCTTTGACGAGTTGTGATAACAGTTTGGCGTTGAGTGCGACTTGCAGTGATAATAGTGCCAGTTTGACTTGGTTGAAGAGTGATAATAGTATATTGTCTTCCACAACCGTTTCTGATGGCGGTACTTATTATGTCTATGCTTCTGGTGGTGCGGGTTGCGTTAGTGATACGGTATCAGTAAATATTGAATTGAATACCCGTCCTGTAGTCAATGTGACTTCACCTTTGACGAGTTGTGATAACAGTTTGGCGTTGAGTGCGACTTGCAGTGATAATAGTGCCAGTTTGACTTGGTTGAAGAGTGATAATAGTATATTGTCTTCCACAACCGTTTCTGATGGCGGTACTTATTATGTCTACGCTTCTGGTGGCGCGGGTTGTGTTAGCGATACTGTATCAGTAAATGTTGAATTGAATACCCGTCCTGTAGTCAACGTGACTTCACCATTGACGAGTTGTGATAACAGTTTGACGTTGAGTGCGACTTGCAGTGATAATAGTGCCAGTTTGACTTGGTTGAAGAGTGATAATAGTATATTGTCTTCCACAACCGTTTCTGATGGCGGTACTTATTATGTCTACGCTTCTGGTGGCGCGGGTTGTGTTAGCGATACTGTATCAGTAAATGTTGAATTGAATACCCGTCCTGTAGTCAACGTGACTTCACCATTGACGAGTTGTGATAACAGTTTGACGTTGAGTGCGACTTGCAGTGATAATAGTGCCAGTTTGACTTGGTTGAAGAGTGATAATAGTATATTGACTTCCACAACCGTTTCTGATGGCGGTACTTATTATGTCTATGCTTCTGGTGGCGCGGGTTGTGTTAGCGATACGGTATCAGTAAATGTTGAATTGAATACCCGTCCTGTAGTCAACGTGACTTCACCATTGACGAGTTGTGATAACAGTTTGACGTTGAGTGCGACTTGCAGTGATAATAGTGCCAGTTTGACTTGGTTGAAGAGTGATAATAGTATATTGACTTCCACAACCGTTTCTGATGGCGGTACTTATTATGTCTACGCTTCTGGTGGCGCGGGTTGTGTTAGCGATACTGTATCAGTAAATGTTGAATTGAATACCCGTCCTGTAGTCAACGTGACTTCACCATTGACGAGTTGTGATAACAGTTTGACGTTGAGTGCGACTTGCAGTGATAATAGTGCCAGTTTGACTTGGTTGAAGAGTGATAATAGTATATTGACTTCCACAACCGTTTCTGATGGCGGTACTTATTATGTCTACGCTTCTGGTGGCGCGGGTTGTGTTAGCGATACTGTATCAGTAAATGTTGAATTGAATACCCGTCCTGTAGTCAACGTGACTTCACCATTGACGAGTTGTGATAACAGTTTGACGTTGAGTGCGACTTGCAGTGATAATAGTGCCAGTTTGATTTGGTTGAAGAGTGATAATAGTATATTGACTTCCACAACCGTTTCTGATGGCGGTACTTATTATGTCTACGCTTCTGGTGGCGCGGGTTGTGTTAGCGATACTGTATCAGTAAATGTTGAATTGAATACCCGTCCTGTAGTCAACGTGACTTCACCATTGACGAGTTGTGAAAATAGTTTGGTTTTAAGTGCGACTTGCAGTGACAATAGTGCCAGTTTGATTTGGTTGAAGAGTGATAATAGTATATTGACTTCCACAACCGTTTCTGATGGCGGTACTTATTATGTCTACGCTTCTGGTGGCGCGGGTTGTGTTAGCGATACTGTATCAGTAAATGTTGAATTGAATACCCGTCCTGTAGTCAACGTGACTTCACCATTGACGAGTTGTGATAACAGTTTGACGTTGAGTGCGACTTGCAGTGATAATAGTGCCAGTTTGACTTGGTTGAAGAGTGATAATAGTATATTGACTTCCACAACCGTTTCTGATGGCGGTACTTATTATGTCTACGCTTCTGGTGGCGCGGGTTGTGTTAGCGATACTGTATCAGTAAATGTTGAATTGAATACCCGTCCTGTAGTCAACGTGACTTCACCATTGACGAGTTGTGAAAATAGTTTGGTTTTAAGTGCGACTTGCAGTGACAATAGTGCCAGTTTGATTTGGTTGAAGAGTGATAATAGTATATTGACTTCCACAACCGTTTCTGATGGCGGTACTTATTATGTCTATGCTTCTGGTGGTGCGGGGTGTGTTAGCGATACATTGCCTGTAGCAGTGCAGTTAGGAACTCGTCCTGTGGTTACGGTTGCAGATACGTTGACGAGTTGTGAAAATAGTTTGGTTTTAAGTGCGACTTGCAGTGATAATAATGCAACTTTAAAATGGCTGGAGGGTGATAAGGCAACAGTATTGACGTCTACGACCGTGACGACCTCTGGTACTTATTATGTCTATGCTTTAGGAACTCAGGCTGGTTGTACAAGTGATACGATAGCTGTGAATGTTCAGCTCGGAACAAAGCCGCTTATCACTGTTATTGATCCACAGACAAGTTGTGGTCGTAGTTTGACTTTAACAGCAATAAGCAGTGACAATAGTGCAACTTTAAAATGGCTGGAGAGTGATAAGGCAACGGCATTGACGTCTACGACCGTGACCGCCTCTGGTACTTATTATGTTTATGCTTTAGGAACTCAGGCTGGTTGTACAAGTGATACGGCAGTTGTGAATGTTCAGCTCGGAACGAAACCGACGCTTGATTTACAGCCTCAATATACTGCTTGCGGAAGCGATGTGAAAGTTTCATATTCCGGATTAACGGATGCTTCGGCGGTGGTTACTTGGTTGGATAAAGATGGTGCGACGGTGTTGGGGAATGCCAATCCGTTTACTATAACAAATGTAATAGAAGATGGAACCTATTATGTTAGTGTTTTGGGTTCCGGATGCGGTGATACGCTACCTATAGTGGTGCGTCCGCATACGGACCCGGAACTATCTCTCAATGCCGGCGGTTTTTCAAGCTGTACGCAGGATGTTACATTGAGTTTGACTGCTTTGAGTGATTTGAATGCGACTGTGTATTGGTTAGATACGAAGAAACAGCTCCTGGGAACGGGAAGTCCGTTGACAATTAATGAACCGGTGGCTGAGAACGGAATACATTATGTTGTGGCTGTTGGAAGTAGCTGTCATAGTGATACGGTGCCGTTTAATGTATTAACGAACTCTGTTCCCGTGATAACGGCTGAATCTTTGTTTACTTCCTGTGATACTTCCGTTACTCTTCGTCTGAATTCATTGAGTGATGCCGGGGCAACCGTGAAATGGTTAGCCGGAGATATGAGTACGGTGGTGGCTATTGGTAATCCGGTGGTGACAACGATGCAGGCAAACGGTACTTATTATGTTTATGCGGAGGGGGCATCTGTCGGGTGTAACAGTGATACCTTGGAATTGGAAGTGAAAATAAATACTGCTCCGGTGATTACATTGAATCCGGATGGATATGCCAGTTGTACGGATTTGGTTACGTTGCAATTGTTGACCCTGAGTGACTGGAGTGCGCGTATAGAATGGTTGAATGCTGCCGGTAAGGTTGTAGCTGTCGGAAACCCGGGTATTATAAATGATGCTTCCAACGGTCAGTACAAAGTACGGGTGACGGGACAGGGATGTGCTAATCCGGTGGAACAGACCTTTGATGTTAAAACCGGACAAAATAATTTGAGTTTGGATATCAGGCCGACGTGGGACAATTGTAATGGAAATGTTGCTGTTTCTTTGAGTTCTCTTTCTGATTGGGGGGCAGTTGTGAAATGGTTTGACGGGGATGGAAATTTATTTGCTACAGGTAATCCGATGATTATTTCGAATGCCGAGCCCGGAAAATATAGTGTAATGGCACAGGAGCCAATGAACGGTTGTAAAAGCGATACGGCCCATTTTGTCATCGTCGCGTGTGATTCGGTAACGGATATTATTGCCGTTGCAACGCCGGATACGATTTGTACCGCTAACTCTTCACTGTTGAGTGTTACGTCTCCAGCCGATTATATACCGGTATCTTATGCCTGGTCTCCGTCGGCAGGGTTGAATGATACTACTTCTGCGACACCCGTATTTACTTCGATGGCTGCAGGGGATTACACCTTTACTGTGAAGACAAAAGATGCAAACGGAGTGGAAAAGACGGCAACAGTAAGCATTCATGTCGGCACAGGGCAGGCTCCTGTGTTAATGGATTTGGATCCCGTGTATTGCTGGGGAGATACACTAAAAGCGTATTTGGCAGCGGGAAGTATTGTACCTGATTCCTATGAATGGTATGTAGACGGTGTTTTACAGACAGGTGTTACGGGAGAGGGATTTGTTATGCCGGCCACGGGTGTTCATCATGTGAAAGTAGTGGCTGTTGCCGGCGATTGTAAATCCGATATTGATACGGTAACGGTAGATATTCATAAAGTGACGGTTGCTTTGCCTTCTGTCACTCAAGGGCCTGTGCCTGTGGGTAGTATCATTCAGGGAACGGCTCAGGCTTCGGGTGGAACTATGCCGTATGTGTATGAAAAAGTTTCTCCGTATGATCTGACTTGGTTCGGAGCGGATAATAACCGGTTTCAGTTTGCTGCACAGGCGATGGCTTATCATATTGCTATCTATGCAGTAGATGATATGGGTTGTGTCAGTGATACTGTAGAACATGATATTACCGTAACGGGATATACACCTTTGGATGTGGATTTAAATTCACAATATGGTACTGTCGTATGTCAGGATGGTTCTGCAATTTTGGAAGCAACGGTAAGTGGAGGTACGGCCGGTTATACTTATGAATGGTATCTGGCGGGACAGGCTAATCCGGTTCGGGTTGTGTCCAACGCTGGTTCAACAGATCAGTTAATTGTTGCACCTACTGCCGCATCTTCTTATTATGTGAACGTGAAAGACAATGGTAATCCGTTGGGCTTAGGGAGTGATACCGTACAGTTGACCATTAGTCCGACTTTGACGGCGACGGCTGCTGATGCAGGACCCGACATGACTATTGCCAGTGGAGCACAGACTGTTTTGTTGGGTGGCGGCACGAATATCCAGGCATGGTTGTGGACTCCTGTGAATATGTTGAATTCTGCGACGGAAGCGGATAAGCAGTATCCTTTGACAAAGGCGCTTACAGCACAACAGGAATATCTGTTATATGTAACGGACGATAATAATTGTGTGAGCTTGCCGGATACGGCGGTGGTAAATGTCACTCCGGACGGTTTGCATTTGAGCCTTGACCCAATCATTGATACTTTGTGTTTAGGGAATGATACCTGGATGGTAGTTCGGGAAGCCATGAATGCATTGAGTGCGTCGGCTACATTCAGTTGGACTCCTGCCATGCCGGAATTAGACGTGAAAAAAGATTCCGCGCATTTTATACCTACTGCTGCTGGCGATTATACTTTTGTTGTTCAGGTAAAAGATGGCAGTAAAGTAGCAGCATTAAAAGCAGATATTCACGTTTTGTCATCAGAGGCTCCGAAATTTGATTTAGTGAAGAGCGGAACGCACGACTGTCAGTATGATACGTTGAAAGTCGTTTATCCGGTTGGAACGACGAATTTTGCATCCTCTTACGAGTGGAAAGAAGACGGTGTCGTTATCAGTTGTACTGATAGTATATTTGTGGTGAATCTGACAGGGCAACACACTTATGAAGTAACGGGGAAATTAGGTGAATGTAGTGCTTCGGCCAAACAGATTACGGTAGATTTGCAGCCTTCTCCTCTGTTAGATCTGGCGATAACGGATAGTTGTGGCGTTGGAAAAGTGGTGGCAACCGGTATCGGTGCAACAAAAAATTATACCTGGTCGACTATACCTGCCGGAATTGCAACAGCCGAACAGACGGCCTTCAATTCGGCAACTTATATAATTTCAGCACCGGGAGCTTATTCTATTGAAGTCACAGCTTCCAATGGAACGGTATGTAACATGACCCGTACATTGTCGGGAGAGGTATTTGGACGGCCCTCTTTGTTGAATTGGGTCGTGGCACCTCAGTCTCCGAATTATCTGGTGAATGATACTGCTTATGTCTCTGCAAGCGTACAAGCTACAGGTGGAGCACCGATTGTTGTGGGAGGAGATAATGAATATATTTATCATTGGTTCGGCAATTTACCTAAAGATACGGTTATGCAGACTGTTTCCAGTGTTTATGATGTATTGGTGAAAGAACCGGCCAATTATACAATGAAGGTATTTGCTACGGATGCTAATGGTTGTCCGAGTGACACTCTGGAAAAAGACATCGTAGTGATGGGGAATAGCTTGCTTGTTACATTGACTTCTCCTTATGGGGACCAGGTGTGTCAGGGAGGTGCTGCTATGTTGGTGGCCAATGCTGCCGGCGGACAATTGAATTTTGAATATTCTTGGTATAAAGACGGAACTTTAGTAAATTCGCCCCGTACAAATGGATTGAGCGATACCTTATGGGTTGCTTATGCCGATGTGGATAAATATAGTGTGAAAGTGATGGATCAGTCCGGAATGGTGGGAGCGGATACGATCATCACGTTGGTGCAGGATCCGACACATACGGCTCCCATAATCAGTGCGGGACCGGATATGACAATACAAGCAGGTAATAATACGGTTTTATTAGGAAGCATTACAACAATGGGTACCGGAGGTATGACAGTGGCTGATTACGATTGGCATTGGGCTCCGGCAACCGGATTGGCGACTTTTGCCGATACTGCTTATCAATACCCGCAGACCAAGCCTTTAAGTGCCGATGCATCTTATCAGTTGTATGTGACGGATGGAGACAATTGTCTTAGTTTGCCGGATACGGTGGAAGTAATTATTGATAATGTAAACGGATTGTGTGTGAAGGCAGAACCGGAGACAGATACCATATGTTTGAATAATACGGTAAAATGGACAGCTGAGATTACTTGTGGTCCGGTACAAGGTGCAACTTATGCCTGGACTCCGACGGATTTGTTAGTGGGTAAGGTCGATACGTCGTCAGTGGTATTTAAACCAATGCTTGCAGGGGATTATGCATATGCTGTTTTAGTGACAGGTGCGAATGGTAAACAGGCTGCAGCAAGAGTCAATGTAAAAGTGAACGATGCGCATGCTCCGTTATTGGCATTGAATGGGCGTTGGGATTGTCAGAACGATACGATTAAAGTAACGAATACAGGTGAATCGGTGACGGGATATACATGGCGTTTAGACGGCGGTAGCCCATTGGCAACAACAGATAGTATGTTGATATTGTCTTTGACTGGTCAGCATACGGTGATGGTATATGCGGAGGCGGCTAACGGTTGTGTGTCCGATACGGTAGAAATAGATGCTATGATCGGAGAAATGCCGGCAGTTCATATCCTGGAATCCTCTTTTGCTCAATATCGGGACAGTGTTTTCACCTTGCATGTGAATCAGACGGATCAATTGTTGAATGGTGCGTTTACTTATCAATGGACTTCAACGCCGTCGGGTGAAATAGACGGATCGGATTCACAATTGACGATGCAGTCTAAGCCGTTGACTGGTGATGTGGAATATGTATTTAAGGCGAGCAGTACGGTGAATACTGTTTGTGCAGCAACGGATACAGTGAGGGCATATATTATACCGGATTCGATTGTTTTGGATATTGATAAGGATTCCATTACGGGAAATATTCTTTTGAAGTGGGATCATACACAGCCGGGATTGGAACAGGCGGATTCTGTTCGGATTATGGGTGTGAAATGGGACGGATATGCTGTCGCAACACAATATACACCGCGAGCAATGGCTTTGGCGGATTTGGATAAATATTTAGTAGATATTGCAAATGACACTTTGGAATTCTTCTACGCTAATGCAAGCCGCTATATCGCAGAGTTAGGACAAAGTTATTATTCTCATTCAAGTGATACAGTTGGGTATTTTAAACAAGGATTAATAGTTGCTTCTGGAAATGTAAATAGTAAGCGTTTTAATTTTGTTTCATATCCTTTTGATATGTCATCTAAGGGACTTATGAATAGTCAAGATTTTATAAAATTTGTTGGACGTAATGTTTCTGGAAAGTGTAAAGTTAGTTCTATAGGTGATTTTACTTTTGAAGATCAAGATTGGACTAAAAAACAGACGACGTACAATTGGGTTGCTGGTAATGATTATTGGATTTACGGTTCTTATGGTAGTGCATTTGTTTTAGAACCGGGAAAAGTTTATCGTGTAGTTATGCAAAATGACGCATCTGATTATGAGTTGTTACTGTATGGTAAATTACCATCAAGATTTGTATATGATTTGAAGCCACTTCCAATGGCTGGTATGACGGGGTATAATTATATATTATTCCCATTAGGCATGTGTGGTTCTCATTTCTTGATGGATATTGGAGAGCAAATAGTGGATGTAAATTCTGTTGCTCGTTATAGATTTAATGTTAATCAGGATTGGAATAGTATATCGACGAGGATTGTTGTAGGGGGACAGGCGAGTTGGATTCATACAGGAGGAGTTGCTATTGGCGGATATCCATGGTTACCACTTAGAGTTGTTGTAAATAGTACAAATTTATTTTGGAGTAAATAGATGAGAAAAGTATTTGTTATACTGGCGTGCTTTTTGATTACATGCAATTTGTTTGCTCAGACAATTATTCCTGTTGATGGAGGACATAATGGTGCTGCGAATAAGAATGATGGAGCTTATTTAACATTTCCGATTATGACATCGGAGTCTGATATAAATTGTATTACTTATTTTGTAAAAGTTCAGACTACTACTTGGTTGGTTCCTGGGGCATATGCGACAGAGACAACCTATACGGTAGGTAATATTGATAAAGATGGAAATCCAACATCAACTCCGAAATCTTTTTTACAAGCGACAGATTATGGATACGTTATTTTTTTAAATTTTGATGATTTTGGAGGAGATGGAGTCATTGCAAGTGATAAGTATTCTTTTTCTATTGAAGTTAAAGATAAATGTACAGAGGATGTTGATACGAGAAATTGGGGTGTGGGGGACTGGGAGTATTTTTTACAGGAAAACTTGACGTTAGGAGGGAAAGTAACATTAAGTATATCAGTTCCTGATATTGCGGCAAATATTTGTGAGGGGAGTATTCTGGATGTAAGTACAGTGGCGACAGTGTCGAATGCTGATGCGGGGGGGGCTTATTCCATAGCATTGACTGATGGAGGGGGAACCAATACCTTTAATCCTTCTTATGCGACAGTAAGCGGAGATGTAATTAAGATTGCGTCGAATTGTCCTGCTGGAAATTATACAGTAAAAGCTACGGTGACGGATGCAGCGTCTAATACGGCAGAAACAACGTTTTCTTTTGCAGTAAATGCAAAACCGGATATTACGATTTCGGCTAATCCGGGTACGACAATTTGTAAAGGTGTGCCTTTGACGCTATCTATTACGGACGCGGAACAGGTGGCAAACCAATATGCTTGGGATGCGGTGGGAACTTCAACCGATAATAATTTACCTTCGCATACTACTTTTAATCCGGGGAATGCGACATATTCTGCAGCTCCGACTGGAACAATGACTTATCAGGCTGTTGCTAAATCAGCAGCAGGATGTGTGGATACAACAGAGTTGTTGATCACAGTAAATGAAGCTCCTATGGCTACGCTGGCTGCTTCAAGTTCAACGGTTTGTTCCGGAGAGACAATTACTTTGACGGCAACAGTTGCTGCCGGACAGACAGCTGATAGTTGGAAATGGGTAAATCCGAGTTCTGCGGTGACAGCTAATAGCTTAACTGTAACCCCTGTGAATCCAGGAAGTACACCGTCTTCAATAACCTACCGGGTAAAATCTGTAAAAGGGACCTGTGAGTCTGCCGACTATACGGCTACGGTTACAGTTAATCCCAAACCGAATTTATCTGTGACGGCACAGCCGGTGGCACAATGTGAAGGTAATCAGATTAATCTTGCTTCTGCAATACTTGGAGGAGCAACAGGCTTAACACTAGCTTATTATTCTGATGCGAATTGTACTAATTCAACCTCAACGTCTCAGACAGTTGCTTTTGCCGATTCGCCGAAGTCATTTTGGGTTGTGGGAAAAAACGCAACAACGGGATGTTCCGACACCGTGGAATTGAAAGCTACGGTAAATCAGAATCCGGTAAAACCGACGATTACTGGTCCGACGGAAGTATGTGAAGGAAGTACGGCGACTTTGACAGTGGGAGCAGTAGCGGGTGTTACTTATAAATGGTATAATGCAACAGGTGGACAGGTCGGTACGGGGACTTCTTATACAACTCCGGCATTTACTGCCGCTGCTTCTTATACTGTAGAGGCAGAAGTTGCTGGTGGATGTAAGACGGCATCAGATGTATATAACATAGCGATAAATAAGAAACCTGTGGTTGTTATTCCGGCAATTGCGGATGTTTGTGCCGGGACGGATATCAGTGTGTCGGCAACGTTGTCAAATGGTACGGCGCCTTATCATCATTATATATGGACTGTGAGTTCGGAACATGGAGGAGAAGCTCTGACAGTACAGAGTGATAGTACCAAGGTGAATGCTACTTTAGGAAAGGGTATAAATACTTTTACATTGACCGTGACGGATGCAAAAGGATGTACGGGTACGGTTTCTCAACAGGGAAATGGTGGTTATATACAGAATCCGAGTCTGGCTGCTAATCCGTCTACTTTTGTTGAGGGTACTTCTTCAAGTTTAACTTTGACGGCGGGAGGTGATGGTGTCAGAGGAGCCGGAGCGGTTACAGATTATGATTATAGCCAGTTGAGTCCGGTTGCGATGCATTTGGGGAATACTGCAACAACGACGTTTAATCCGCCCTTACCTACGGCTCCAACGAAATATCAGGTTGTAATGACTACGGCAAAGGGATGTAAGGATTCGGCTGAGGTACAAGTTCAGTATACTGCCCGGGAATTGGCATGGAATAAGTTGCAGGGGGATACGGTATGTCTTGCTGATTTGAATGGTGGGGCTGTATTGAGGGCTAAAGCTATCTTTGGAACTACACCTTATGCCTATCAATGGGATAATCTTCCGACCGCAGCCGGTGTTCAATCTCAAGTTGCACAGGGGGATTCATTAATATTGACATTTGATGCGACTACAGCAACTGCCGGAGAGTATCCTGTGAAGGTAACTCTTACAGATGCAGCAGGTAAAACTATAACTCAGAATGTGAAATTGATTATCGGTGCAACACCTGATGTGAAAATTAACGGAGATGTTTCGGCTGATATAGCGGTCTGTCTGAATTCAACTTTAACACTTACGGCTTCTGCTTCACTGGCGGAAAATGTAACGTGGTTGTGGAAAGAGCCTTCAACACTAAGTTCTCCGAATAATAAAACACAGGTTGTATCTACTACAACAGTCAATACAACAGGAACTACCTATAAGGTTGTTGGTACTTCAGTGTATGGTTGTGTGGATTCAGCAGCACGGAAAGTAATAATAAATGATTTGCCTGCGGTTGTTTTAACAGCAAATTATGATTCCGTATGTCCCGGTAATTCGGTAAGAGTCGAGGTTACGAGTGGCGGAGCAAGTACAGAGTACACTTGGACAGTAGGTGGGGTTGCAGATGGTGAAGGTAAATCAAAGACCAAACAGATATCGACAGCAACACAGTTTAAAGTTCAGCGGGAAGATGCCAATGGATGTATCGCTACGGCAGATACGACCATTCAGGTATATGTGCCGGAAGTACTGAATTTGTCAGGAGACCAGACCGTATGTGAAACTTCCAGTAATTTGACTTTGACGGCAAGCGGATTGACGAATGGAACATATTCGTGGACTTCTCAACCCACAGATGCTGCGCTAGTGATAGGTGCTTCCACTCAGAATGTGGCACCAACAGTTACGACGACATATTATGTAGAGGGTACAGATGTGCACAATTGTCTTGTGGCTCGTGATTCAATTGTGGTAACGGTAGATGAGATGCCGACGTTCAATCTGAGTGCAGATAAGCTGGCGGCTTGTGGTTCTGTGAAATTATATGATGCTGTGGGGACGGTAAGTACGGGGGCTACCTTGAAGTACGGAACAACAGCTAATTTTACAGGAGGAACGACATTGACCACTACAACTGCGGTTTCTGCATCCGGATTATATTATGTGCGGGCAGAAAACGGGGTTTGTAAATCGGATGAAGATACGGTAAGAGTGAATATATTGACATCACCGCAGTTGAAGTTGTTGGCCTCTACGATGGAGGCTTGTGAACCAGATTCGATAGATCTGGCTGCCAATGTGGATTGGACTCCGGGAACGGGAACAACTTTTGATGCGATGAACCTGACTTATTGGGAGGGAGATCCGGCAAGTGGAACTCAGTTGACTTCTACAAAGGTATATCCGGGTGTTACGACTAAAACCTATTCGGTACAGGGAGCATCCACGGGTTGTCCTTCAAAGAAAGAATCTGTAACTGTGACAATTCATCCGAAACCGGTTCTTGAAATTAGTGTGGCTGATACGGCAGTTTGTACACCTACGGCAGATTTGAATCTTGCTGTGAGTGCCAATGGAGGCTTGGCTATTACTAAAACTTATTTCAGTGATGCATCTTATACAACACCTGTTACAGCAACAGTGCCCAGCGGTACTTATTATGTAATAGGAGAAACAGCGGCAGGTTGTAAAGATTCGATAGAGGTAACGGTACGGGTAAAACCTCATCCGGTGGTAACCTTGACGGCTTCTGCTGATATGGTATGTGAGAACGAAACGGTATCATTGACAGTGAATGGCGGAGCAGCAGGCGATACTTATAGCTGGAAGGTAGATGGAGCTTCTGTTTCGGAAACCTCGGCTGCGTTTACTTCTCCTGCGCTTACAGCTTCAACCTCTGTAGAGGTAACGATTACCAATACAGAAAATTGTACGACAGTGTTGGATACAACCGTCGGAATATATAGCTCGGCAGTGACCTTGGTTGCAGATGGTAATTGCCAGGGAGAGACTGTTACCATAACGGCAACGCTGACAGGGGATGGGACTGCGACTGGGTATACCTGGACGGGTGCAACACAAACAGCAGTAGCTAATGAGGCTACTTTAGCTTTAACGGCTTCTAAACAGACGGTCAGTGTGCAAGTAACTACCGATAAGGGATGTACGATTGAAGCACAACAGGAATTTAAAGGACGGCCTTGTGGTGTATTGGTGGTTGAGGCTCCCGACACGACGATATGTCTCAATGGTGATGATGTGATATTGACAGCGCATTCGTTCGGTGGTACGGTAACAGACTGGACTTGGACGCAGATCGCAGGTACTACAGTTGCATTGACATTTGCTGATTCTGTTCTTACCTTGCCTGCGGCAGGTATGATCGTGGGAGAAACCTATCGCTTTGAAGTCAGTGTAAATGGTGGCGCTGCAAAAGATACGGCAGATGTGACGATACAGCAGGGGGTGACCATTACTTCTTTAGCTGCTTTGGATAGTTGTTCGAGCATAGTGAATTTAGAAGTGATCGCCGTAAATGCAACTCAGTATGTTTGGGAGGTGGTAAGCGGTAATGGAACAGGATATAATGTACCGGGAAGTCAAAATAAATGGAAGTTGGATTTAGATGGCGGAGAGACGGAATATAAGGTCACTGTTAAGGCATCTAATGGAACGTGTGAAGCACATGATACGTTATCAGGACACATTCTGAATACCGGATTGAGGTTGGCTTTTGACGGGAATGATACTTGTGGTACAAATATTCAGTTACCGGTGAAATATAGTGTGAACGGTGGTTACGGAGATATTGTGGCAAGATATACCTATCAGCCTCTGAGCGGTTCCTCTACCAACGATTCGCTTCGAATTACTCCGCCGACACAGGCATCTTTAACGGCTGAAAATTCGGGTATATATGTATTGACTACGGTTTATGCGACGAATGCTCCGGGGTGTGTGGTTACGGTAAATGATACTGTGAAGATCGGAGCTTTGCCGGAAGTTGAACTGGATGAACATTGCCTTGCTTTGCATAAAGATTCTACTTTTAACTTAAATATTGCAAATTCCGGCGATTTTGATTACATTTGGAGCGTGTCGGAAAGCAGTGATGGCGTGGCTTGGACGGCAGGTGGAACTGGTGACGGCACAACAGCTACAACAGTAAACGGTATGATGGAAGATAAAGATCTTCAATATATTATAACGGCTACAGACAGAAACCTTACCCAATGTAAGGCTTCCGATACCGCTCACATCTACCGCATCCCCGATGCTCCGGTTGTAGATATTGATACTGTAGGGGATCGTTATCATGCGCAAGTCATATGGACGGCTTCAAATGTTGCAGATGGATATACGGTTTGGGGGCGTAGATGGGATCCTTATTGTTTGACGACAGCCTATACGGGAGATACTGTTTATCATGCAGAACCTACAGGAACAAATATAACTGATACATTCTGGGTTGAACCGAGTATGGATTCTTTGAAATTTTTCTATGTTACTGCAGATATTAATGTATGCGGTTCATGGTACAATTCGTTGTCCAGTGCAGATACTGTCGGGTATAAATTAGATCTTTTAGAAAAAAGTTCAATATCGGGAACTCATAATAATCATATAACTTGGATGTTCGATATGACATCAAAGGGAATTCTAACTTCTGTGGATGTTTTAGAGAGATTGTCAAGTGAGCTTGTTATACGTTCTTGGGAGCTTAATGAACAGGGATGGACTATTCAAACTTACAAAAATCCGTTATTTGACTATTTTGGTGGTGATAAGTATGTGGGAGTATTTAATTTAAAAGTTGGAAGTGTATATCAAATAGACGCTGCTGTTTATGTGGGGCAAGTTTTGCAATATGGGAAATTAGGGGAATATTTGCATCAGTCTTTGGAACCGTCAATGATACGAGGTACCCATAATAATATGAATACATTACCATTTCATAAAACATATCTATTAAAAACAGATGAAATTTTGGAGGAGATTACTACTTCAGTAATAACAGCTATTCGGAAGTGGGATATGCAGCAACAAGGTTGGAGTATTCAAACTTATAAAAATCCATTATTTGACTATTTTGGTGGTGATAAATATATAGGAGTAGAATTTATTCATCCTGGAGAGGTAATGCAACTTGATTTTATAAATACTTACGGATCTTATACATGGGAATAATGAAAAGATTGTTACTTTTAATTTCTTGTTTGACAATAGTGTATCATTGGGGATATGCACAAAGTGCTACTTATATGGTGGCAATATATAATGATAATATTCAAACTTTGGGTTTCCCTGCGGGCATAACTAATGCCGATATAGAATGGTCTGTTCAATTGGAAAGGGGAGGAGAAACGTGTTCAAAAACTGCTGCAGATTATGCTCCTGTATGGATTGCAAATCCTTGCGCATTCCAATTAAATTTAGAACTCTTTACTTCTTGTAGTATAGGTGGGAAGACAGGATGGCTTCCTGGTGATAATGTTACTTTAACGATGACAATAAGAAAGCCAGGACATGCTTATCATGGAGTAGAAGCCACTTCGACGATTTCAGTGAAAGGTGGCGTGAATGCTGCTATTGGAGAGAATGGTATAATATGGAAAGCTCCAGCGGCTACAATTAAAGTGGATAATGTGACATTGTGTGATGGGGCGACAGGGACAACGAAGGCGACATTGACGAATGCACCAGCAGGGTATACGATAAATTGGGGAGATACTCATGTTACAACAGACGGAACACCGACGAATACCCAAGCGAATGCGAAGATTGCAGCGGGACTTTCTGTAGGAGCTCATAATTTGACAGCTAAGTTAATGGATGGGACAACGGAGGTTGCTTCGGCAAATTATACGGTGACTGTGAAAGCCTTGCCGACAGTTTCTATTACTCCGACAGAGGTTTGTGAAGGACAAAAGATTACTGCATCAGGTGGAGGAACATATAAATGGACAAAAGGGGCGACGGGGACTTCGGCACAGGTTACTCCAGCAACATCAGGAGAATATGTAGTAGAGGTGACAACAAATGGGTGTAGCAAAGAGGGGAAAGCAAATATTACTGTAAATAGGTTGCCTTCAGTTAATATTGTTCCGGCAAAAACAGATGTTTGTGTTGGAGAGAATATTTCACTGACTGCTAATGCAAGTGGGGGATCCGGGACCTATCAAACGTATACTTGGACCAATGGGGTATCTGGAAATGCAACGGGAACTAAAAAGGCAGTAGCGGGAGATAATAAGGTTAAGGTATCGGTAACAGATAGTAAGAAATGTACGAGTGCACTCTCTAATGAAGTGAATGTTGTGGGACATGAAGTGAGAGCTACAATTGCAGACATTGCTCCATGTAAGGAGGACGTTGGAACCTTAAGTGCTAACGTAACCTTTATTCCGAACAATGGTCAAGGAAATGTAACCTACCGATGGGAGCCTGCTGCAGATGTGGTTGGCCAGAATGATAAGTCATCAGTACAGGTTAAGGCTTATGGTGCAGTGGGAGAACATGAATTTACATTAACTGTAAGGGACGGACATGGTTGTCATGTTGAGGCTACAGGGAAAGTGAAACCGAGGGATTGTACGCAGCCTCAGCCTTTGGCTATAAAAACGCCAACAACGACACCTACTGGATTAAAGGGGGAACCGATCCCGGCTTGTGTAACAGTGGAGGGAGGTCAGTGTAATAGTAACTATGGTTATACATGGAGTTCGCCGGATCCAGGTGTCACAGTTGTTGCTACGACACCAGGATGTGCTAATGTGACTTCAACAACTTCCGGCAATAAGAATGTTTGTGTTGAGGTTACGTGTGGTAATGAAAAGGAGAAAAAGTGTTTTGATGTGAGAGTGACCGAAGGGGATGTGGATTTGCATTTAGAATGGACGATTACCGAGATGGTATGTCAATATCCGGGAGAAACCAGAACGATAAATATTGCGGCTGTCGGCGGTCCGGCAAATACAAAGTATAGTTTTGTATTGTCTGCTCCGGATGGTAGTGCAGCTCTTACGGTAAATAAAGAAACTAATACAACGTGGACGCATATTGTTACAGAGGATAAGAAAGGTACTTATGTGATTACTAAATTTTCAGCAATATTGCCTGACGGTACGGAAACGACGGGGTCTATTTCTCCGGGAGACAAGATTGATGCAGACTTTTATAAAGTACCTGCAGTATATGCCAATGGCGTGGTGCAAAATTCGACATTGGAACATTGTGAAGGGGAGGAGTTGGTATTGACTGGTAGTGGAGATGCTGAGGTCTATGAGTGGGATAATGGAGTGCAGAACGGACAGCCTTTTATACCTACGGTTGCGGGAACATATACTGTAACAGGAAAGACGCAAAAGGGTTGTGAGGCTACCGACCAGGTGACTGTAAATCTTAATCCGAAACCGGAGTTGAATATTTTTGTGAGTGGTAGTGAAATTTGTCCGGGAGACTCCGTGACCTTGAGTTCTACGGCAACCTTAGGGGCAACTGTGACATGGACGAACGGAGTGACGGATGGTGTGCCTTTCCAGCCGGCTTTAACGGGGGTATATACAGCAACAGCAACAGACCCCACAACAGGGTGTACAGTATCCCAAGATACTACGGTGGTTGTAAAAGCTAAACCCATGATTGTAAGTCATTCCAAAAATCCGAGAAATATTGCTATTGGAAAGGATGTTTATTTTGCAGTGAAAGCTACCGGTGATGAACCTTTGAGTTATGAGTGGTACCGGAAGGAGAATGATGTATGGACATTGTTAGACGACAATAGTGTCAGTTTGCCGACTATCAGCGGGGCGACTACAGATTCGTTAATCCTGCAAGCTGTGCCGGAAAGTTGGGATGCTTCCGAGTTGAAAGTAGTGGTGAAAAATGATTGTGATACGGCTTCGATGGTCTTCCAGTTGGGAGTGAAAGAGTGTTTTGAGGTTGAGATTACGTTGTTGATGCAGGAGGGGATCATTCCGGATACAGACCCGGCGAATAAGATTGACGGTTGGTATTGCCGCGGACGGAGAATTGCTCTGCGTGCAGAATTGTCTTCACCGGAAGGGTATGATATTGAAAACGGACATTATAAATGGACGATTGATGGATTGGAATTGCCGGAAGAGCATTTTGAATTAGAAACGGACACGTGTGTGTTGACGTGGATTCCGGAATTCCAGGAAGATGATATTGTTGTGAAAGTATGTGGATATAGTGATGGGGCTTGTGAGGAAGTATGTTCCCGTTACTTGCGCTTGAAAGCTCGTGAATTTGAGAAAGTATCAGTGGATTTGTTGACTTCTGTTGATCCGGAACATCGTTTTTGTCCGGGAGATACGGTCGATTTTTGGGTAGAAGCGAAAAATGTTGGGGATTCGGCTCGTTATGTATGGTACAATGATATTTTCCATTTGCCGGAAGAAAATCCGCGAAATGAGTTGTTGAGTTATGCTGAGACGAAGCTGACAATGGTTATGGGACAGGAGGATACGTGGATGAAAGTATTCGTTACTCCTTCCAATGAGGTTTGTACTGAAGATTCGGTATATATAGATACGGTATTTTTGAAGAAAGGACCGTGGGTTACACCAAGTTTGCGTATTATCAATAATATCGAGGACACTGTGGCATGTCGTGGAGACCGGATACTGTTTACAGCCGTATATGAAAATGCCGGTTCGAATCCGACGTTCAATTGGCGGAAAGATGTATGGGATTGGGGACATGAGCAGTTTGCCGAAGCAGTATTGGACGATAGGGATATGTGGTTGAAGTGTTGGATGGTTCCGGGAAATGATGTTTGTTATGACGGATCGCTTTTAGTGGATTCTATGGTCATTCGGGTATTGGAGAATCCGACCGTAGTTATCTCTGCCGATCTGGTTAACAAAGCTCCGGGGGATGAAATTATTATTGAGTCGGAAGTAACGAATATGCCGACCAAGGCTCACTATACGTGGTATTTGAACTATGACTACACGTTGAGTAATAGTGATTATCCGGAATATATTTCCGATAAACTGGCACAAGGAGACATTATACAGTGTGGTGTGACTGGAGAGCGGATTTGTACTTCGGAAGTGATGTCAAACGAGTTGGTCATCTATTTTGGCAATCAGAGCCGGGATACTATGATAACTATTTATCAGGGAGAGAAAATTCATAACCTGAATATGCGCAGAAGAGGAGATACGGGAAACAGTATATTCCGGATTACTGCGGATGGTTATCCGAGATGGGGTGTTGGTTCAATGAAGTTTAATGGTCATTTTGATTATACCCCGAATGCCGGGTTTGTCGGTTCGGATGTTGTAAAGTATGAGGTGGTGGATAAATTTGATGCTACAAAGGTGGAAACCGGATATATTTACATCAGCGTTATGGATCGGAAGCGTTTCTTTATTCCGAATATTATTACGCCTAACGGAGACGGTATAAATGATACGTGGAACCTGGAGTTCCTGGCAAATTATCCGGATCATCACATTACGATTTATAACAGAGACGGTGTAGTTGTCTTTGAAGCGACTAATTACCAGAACGACTGGGATGGAACCGGAACGACGACCAGCGGATACATTTCCCATTTTAATTTAGCTAATGGAGTATACACGTATGTGATTGATTTGGGAAATAAAGAGATATTGAAAAACTGGATTGAGATCCGCAGGGATATGAACCGGGGAAAGTATAAATATTAAAAGGGAGGATAGGATTTTAACTAAAAAAGTGAATCGTTTTTAAAATTTAGCTTTAAATTGCGCCTTTATAAAATACGTCGTATGAGATTTTTAATAGCAGGAATATTAGTGTTGGTGAGCACGCTCGGTTTTGCACAGAGCAGCGTATTGCGATTTACGGATTATGGGGTGACCCGTCCGTTGATTAATCCTGCCTGTATGGGATTGGAAGAAGGGGTTAATGGTTTGCTGCTTTACCGCAGCCGTTTTGAGAAGTCGGAATACTGGCCTTCTACGGGTGCTTTCAATATTAATTCAATGATTAAGGACAAGAACTTGGGAGGAGGTTTGACCTTGATTTTTGATAAATACGGTCCTTATCAGAAGTTGTTTGCCTATGTTGCGGGTAGTTATAAATTAAAAGTGAATGAAGGCAAATATCTCTATTTCGGTTTGCAGGCAGGGTTGAATTATGTATCCAATTCCGGAGATTATCTGATGGATCAGGAAGAGGTGATTTTTTCAGATAATTATAGCCAGCCGAATTTTGGGTTCGGATTGCATTATCAGGCCGATAAATATTATGTCGGATTTTCCATTCCTGAGTTTAAGTATAACACAATTGACGAACAGGGAAACAAGATTAATTCGATGATTTCCGATATGTTGCGTATATTTTTGTATGGAGGATATCGTTTCAGTTTGAGTGAAAATACGAAATTGGAGCCCTATCTCTGTGTGACTTATTCGGGACAGGAGAGTACGCAAATGGATTTAGGGGCAAAGTTGATCTATAAAGAGGGCTTGATTTTCGGAGCTCAGTATCGTACGAAGGAGTCTTTTGCTGCTATGGCTCGGGTGAAATTGATTGATGAGTTGTGGTTAGGCTATTCGTTTGAAGGTAATAATTCGGATGTGGATAATAACTTTAATAGTGTACAGGAGATCACGTTGACATTTGGTTTCGGTAAGAAAAAGCAGAAAAAAGATGCTCCTGCTCAGGAGAGCTATGAAGATATAAATTCCATCCGCTATTTTTGATGAATTGAGATGTAGAATGTGAGGGATAACTAATAAAGTTCGTGTATGAAATTTACGGGGATTATAATAGTATTTTTACTATCGTGGGGAGTTGTTACAGGCCAGAGTAGGGCAGAGCGGTTGTTTGAGCGGGGAGATTATCTGGGGGCTTTGAAGTTGTTTCAGAAAGAGGTGGAGAATGCAGCATCGGGAGCTAATACTGATCCGATAAAAGCCCGTATTGCCAATTGTTTTTTTCATCTGAATGATGTCGTGCGTGCGGGACAGATGTATAAATCACTGAATCAGGATATTTTAAGCGGAGAAGATTTGTTATTTTACGCTATTACCTTGTTGCGTTCCGGGGAATATGACAAGGCTGCGGAGTTTGCGGATATGGCGGAAAGTATTGGTTGTGATCAGCTTGTAGTGGAACGTGTAAGAGCTTCCTGTGAGTTTGCGAAAGAGGTGATGAAAGAGAAACCGGTTTATGCTGCCAATAAAACGAATGTGAATTTTGCCGGATTTTCATCCGGTGTGACCTATTATAAAGGTAAGGGTATTATTTTGGCGGCTCCTGGTGTTGGGGAGGATGCGATGAAAGACACGAGGGGATATAAATCGGTACGTTTGTATAATGCTATTTTTTCAGCGGATGGTAAAGGTGGCCGGATGTTGCCTTTTGCCGACGAACTGGTTGATAAATATCATATCGGAGCTGCTACTTTTACGAAAGATTTCAGCAGAATTTACTATACGAAAACCATTCTTAAAAAAGACGGTACCAGTATTCTGAAGTTAATGACAGCAGAAAACAATAACGGGAAGTGGGAGAATAACAAGGAATTGAATATTAATTCGGATGATTATTCGTGTGCTCATCCTTGTTTGTTTCGGGATTCGCTTTTGTTTTTTGTATCGGATATGCCTGGCGGAAATGGGGGAAAAGATATTTATATGACGCTTGTTCAGGGGGATGAGTGTGGCGAGATACAGAATTTGGGGGAAACTGTTAATACTCCTGATGATGAGTTATTTCCCTTTATTGATGAAAGCGGAAGATTGTATTTTTCTTCAAACGGACATGTCGGTTTGGGAGGATTGGATGTTTTTGTTTCGGAGATGAAGGCAGATGGCGTTTGGACAGAGCCTCAGAATATGGGGAGACCGATAAACTCTTCTATGGATGATTTCGGATTGGTATTTAAAGATACGAAATGTGCGGAGGGATATGTTTCTTCCAACCGGGGAGGAACGGGGTATAATGATTTCCTGTTTTCGCTGAAATTGTTACCCAATCGGAAAGTGGAGCCAGTAAAGGAGGAGAAGGTGGTTGTTCCGGAAAAGGAGATGTTTACGGTGGATTACCGTTATGCCATACAGGTTGGGGCATTCCGTAATCCGGTGCCTCGGGTATATTTTGAACATTTTCAAAATGTGAAAGTATATTTAGGATACGATAATATTTACCGCTATACGGTGGGGGAATATCCGGACGAAGATGTGGCAAAACGGGATCTGACAGGTGTGAGACAATATGTGGGGGATGCTTTTGTAATGAATGTAGACCGGTATGTCGCGGAGAAAAAGATTCAGCACGATATAAAAGGTGATAAAATTAGCGATGACGAACTTTTGTTGATCCGTCTGAAGAAATTTGAAACCCAGAAAAAATTGGAGTTAGCCAGGAAAGAACGCCAGGAAAGAACAGCTTTGCCTTCTCGCAGGTATATTGATAAGCCGAAAGAGTCGGAGATACGATGGTTGGAGGGTGGATATACCGTTGTTTTAATGCCTACCAATCAGGTTTTGGATATGAGTATTTTTGAAGGGATTGAGGAAGTGGATGTATATTCAATGGCGGATGGTTCGTATATGTATTGCAGCGGGATGTATACTGATCGGGGACAGGCTGAGCGCTGTCTTCGGGATATGAAAAGTAAGGGATTCAGAAATGCTTATGTACTGAACCGGGGAGATGGGGAGTATACTTCTTCTGCTTCGTCTATCGGTAGACGGGAAGCGGATGTATTGAGAAATTTATTAAGAACAAACTAAAACTGAATCAGATATATCTCAGAAACGTACGGAATTTCCCGTACGTTTTTTTTATTAAAAGAGGATTTGTTTAATTTATTTAATCGAAAATTGGACGGATTATAAGCTATTATTATAAAAAGTTGTATCTTTATTGCCGAAGTAAAGGAGTCAGCTAACTTAAACAATTATATTTTATATGTGCCATAGCGATAAGTTTGAGGAATTACACATTTGGAAAGAGGCCCGGAATTTAGTGAAGGAAGTGTATTTTCAGTTCCAGGGGAATGAGAACGAGCAGTTTAGCACAATAATCAAAAGAACGGCGCTGGCTGTTTTGTGTAATATTGCTGAAGGGTATAGTTCGGGATCTCTGATCGTGTTTCAGTCTTTTCTGTTTGAAGCCGAAGGATGTTGCCATGAAATCCGTAATTTTTTGGACAAAGCCCGTACTCGTAAATATTTGAGTGAAGAAGGTATTGAAAAGGTGGGGCGTACTTGTGGGGCTATGATGGCAGGAATCAGGCAGACGCTCCAGAGAATAGACGAGTGCAAACAATAGATTGTTGCAATTAAGAGAGGTGTCTATGAGACGAGTGGCAGTATATGGAAAAAGTGTGGATGCGTTTTTTTATCCTTATCTTCGGAGGTTGTTAGAAGGATTAAGAGAAAGAGAGGTGATACTGATTGGGGAGGAAGGTTTTGCTGGTTTGTTGGAGTCTGTTTATGGTTGTGGACATTTTTTTAATGAGCTTTTTTCCGCCTCTTCTTTAAGGGGGAAAGAGGTTGATTTGTTACTGAGCATTGGCGGGGACGGGACTTTTTTAGATACGGTGTTATATGTGAGAGACAGTGGGGTTCCTGTCTTGGGAATTAATTGTGGTCATTTGGGATTTCTGGCAAATGTGTCGGTTGCGGAGATTGAAGATGCTATTGAATACATCAGTGCCGGAAAGTATGACACACAACAGAGAAGTCTGGTTGGTTTGCAGGTGGAAGGGAGTGATTTCTCTGGTTTTCATTTCGGATTAAATGAGGTTAGTATACAGAAAACGGATCGTTCTTCTTTGTTGCGGATTCATGCTTATGTGGATGATGTGTATCTTACTACCTATTGGGCTGATGGATTGATTGTTGCGACTCCGACGGGGTCAACAGCTTATTCGTTGAGTGGAGGAGGGCCTATTGTGAGTCCTGAATGCCAGGCGATTGTATTGACGCCTGTATGTCCTCATAATCTAAGTATGAGGGCTTTGGTTATACCTGATCGTGCTGTAATCCGAATTGTTGTGGAGGGAAGAAGCGGGGAATTTATTCTTAGTCTGGATTCCCGGACGGAAAGAATGAAAGATTGTTGTACGTTAAGAATAGCTGCCGGTAATTTTAAAATAAACGTGGTTCAATTTCCGGGGCATAATTATTATGAGACGTTACGTAATAAACTGGGGTGGGGTGAGGATAAAAGGAATGAAATATGTGTGTCTTAAAATATAGAGAAGAAAAACAAAATTGGCAAGACGGGGGAATCTATTATAGATTGTTTGCATTTATTACTCGTTTTTTCACTTTCCGCTTTTCACTTTTCTTGCTATTGTTGCTATCTTTGAACGGTTTTTGCCAGCCGGGGGCTGAGATCGGAGTGATTGGTGGCGGCGGATATTATATTGGGGAATACAATCCAGATACTCCTTTTAAAGCGGTGAAAAGTTATTTTGGCGGTTTATACCGTTATAATCTGAACGACCGTTTTGCGCTTCGGCTGAATGTTGGTTTTTCAAAAATAGGTCTTCAAGATGTGGAATGGCCTGGAGAGGAGACTTTTCCTCGGAAATTTAGTACTTCGGTAAGGGATATTTGTGGGTTGGTGGAGTTTAATTTCCGGAGTTTTTTGGTGCCTAAAACGGATAAATCGTCTTTATGGTCGCCTTATCTGTATACAGGACTTGGCTTTTTTACAGCCAATGATGAAGGAGGAATTGTCATTCCGCTGGGAGTGGGGGTGAAGTTTAATTTATATGGCAATCTGTCTTGTGGGATGGAATGGGGTGGTCGGAAGTTGTTTACGGATAAGATTGACGGATTGGAAGATGCCTGGGAAACGGGAGAGACTAATTTCTTTTTTAATAAGGATTGGTTTTTTGTGTCCGGGGTAACATTGACTTACAGGTTTCCCATGAATATGGAGTGCCGGGGATATAAATAGGATTGTTAGGCTATGGATTTACTGGAAGAATTAAGAGAACTGGGGCAGCTGCCCCGGCATGTGGCGATTATCATGGACGGAAACGGGCGTTGGGCGCAGGAGCGGGGAATGGAGAGAGTATTTGGTCATAAGAAAGGAGTAGATACGGTGAAGCAGATTGTGGAGGCAAGTGGTGAGATAGGATTAGAATATCTGACGTTGTATACTTTTTCGATTGAAAACTGGAAACGTCCGAAAGAGGAAATCAATGCGCTGATGGGGTTGATGGTGGATGCAATTATCCGGGAAACTGATAATCTGATGAAGCAGGATGTGAGGGTGATGGTGATCGGGAATGTTGGTGATTTGCCGGAAGAGGTGAGACGAAAATTGAATGAACTGACGGCTTATACGGCAAGTAATAAAGGGGTAACATTGGTGCTTGCCCTCAGTTATGGAGCCCGTTGGGAGATTGTTGAGGCTGCCCGGAAGATTGCACAGGAGTATAAGGAGGGGCATATTGGGGAAATCACTGAAATAAACGATAAGCTTTTTGCAGACCGCCTGACAACTCAGGCCATTCCTGACCCGGATTTATTAATTCGTACGAGCGGAGAATGCAGGTTAAGTAATTTTCTGTTATGGCAATGTGCCTATACGGAATTTTATTTTATTGATAAATTTTGGCCTGATTTTGAAAAAGATGATTTATATTTGGCAATTCGTAATTTTCTGAAACGGGAACGGCGTTTCGGAAAGACGGGAGAACAGGTCGGGAAAGATAAAAAGTAGAAAATTTCTTTTCAATTAACAGACGATGGTAAGAAGGATAATTCTTTTTTTGATACTTACAGTTTTTTCTTTTTATGAAGTAAAGGCTCAGGGGGCAGACACCATTGCTCAACCGGAGGTATATTATTCTTCTCCTAAAACTTATAAACTTGCCGGTATTGAGGTGACAGGTGTGGCAGATCACTATGATCCTGAAACGTTGATACAATTGTCGGGAATGTCGGTAGGGAGTGAAGTAAAGATACCCGGAGATGTAACGACTCGTGCTATTAAACGATTGTATTCCAATGGTTTGTTTTCGGATGTAAGTATCTCTGTTGACCGGATAGTGGGAAATGAAATTTATCTCATTTTGCATTTGAAAGAGCGTCAGAAGTTGTCTCAGATTAATTATATCGGTCTGAAAAAGTCAGAAGAAAAGAAAATTAAGGAAAAAATCAATCCTTTACCTGGAACTCAGGTAACCGATAATATGATAGCCAATCTGAAGCATATTGTAGAGAAGCATTTTAAGGAAAAAGGATATTATAATATTAAAATCAAGGCATTGCAGCGGGATGATCCGGAAAAGGACAATTTTGTCCAGTTGGATGTAGAGGTGGAACGGAACAATAAAATTAAGATTAAAGATATTATTATTACCGGCAATAAGGAAGTGAAATCCGGGATATTGAAGAGAGCGATGAAAAAGACCAAGGATAAGTCGTTGCGAAATTTCTTTAAATCCTCCAAATACATAGAAAGCAATTACGAAGATGATAAGTATAATCTTTTGGATAAGTATAATGAAAAAGGTTATCGGGATGCGATGATTGTGGCTGACAGCGTGGTCGCTATTTCACCTGACCGGGTAAAAATTTATCTTGATGTAGAGGAAGGGAATAAATATTATTTCAATACCATTTCGTGGGTGGGTAATACAATTTATGATTCGGAATACCTATCGCGGGTGCTGAATATCAAGAAAGGAGATGTGTATAATAAAAAATATTTCGAAGAACGTCTTCGTACGGATGAGAATACTGCGGTGGATAAACTCTATGTCAATAACGGTTATTTGTTTTTTCGGGCCATTCCGGTTGAAACGGTATCCGGAGCTGATTCCATTAATGTGGAGATCCGTATCATAGAAGGTCCCCAGGCGACGATTAATCGGGTGGTTATTCAAGGAAATAACCGGACGCATGAGCATGTTGCCCGGCGTGAGTTGTATGTGTATCCTGGGGAATTATTTAGTCGGGAGGATATTGTGCGTAGTATACGTGAGTTAGCGAATCTGGGGCATTTTGATCCGGAGCATATTGTGCCGGAGCCTAAGCCTGATGCTGAGAATGGTACGGTTGATATCTATTTTGATGTAGCGGAAAAAGCCAATGATAAAATTGAATTGTCCGGAGGTTGGGGTGCTGGTATGATTATCGGTTCAGTGGGATTGACTTTTACGAATTTTTCTATCCGGAATATTTTCAATTGGGAGTCTTATCGGCCATTGCCCCAAGGAGACGGCCAGACGTTAAGTCTGAAAGCCCAGACTAACGGGAAATATTATACCTCTTTCAGTGTTTCGTTCCGAGAGCCGTGGCTGGGAGGTAAAAAGCCGAATTCATTGAGTGTTTCTGCATATTATTCCCGTCAGACGGGGTATTCATCCAATTATTACAATCATTCTTATTACGTGAATAACACCAAGGATCTGTATAATTCGAATCAGTTGATGACTACGTTTGGGGCCAGTGTGGGATTGGGACGGAGAATCAAGTGGCCGGATGATTATTTTACCATGTATAATGAAATTTCTTTTCAGCGCTATCAATTGAAGAATTGGCCGTATTATATTATGAGTAATGGTAATTCAAACAGCCTTTCTTTGGCAACGCAGTTGAAGAGAAGTTCCATCGATAATCCGCTGTATACCCGTAAGGGAAGTGATTTTACTTTTTCATTGTCGTTTACGCCTCCTTATTCCTGGTTTGACGGAAAAGATTATGCGAAGTCGAATATGAAGGAGAAGGTAAAATACAGATGGATTGAATATCATAAGTGGAAGTTTGTCGGAAAAATGTTTATGCCTTTGGACCGCCGGGAAAAATTGGTATTATATGGTGGTGTGCAATATGGTTATTTAGGTTATTTTAATAAGCACAAACGTTCTCCGTTTGAAGGGTTTGAAATGGGAGGTGACGGTATGTCGGGATATAGTTTATATGGTCGGGAATATATTGGTTTGCGAGGGTATCAGAATGGTTCTCTGACGAATGCGGGTTCCAGTTTTATAGCTCCGAGTGCTGCCGATGCCAGTCTTTATACAAAGTGGACGATGGAAGTCCGTTATCCGATTTCTTTGGCCCAGTCTGCTACGATCTATGCTTTGGCATTTTTAGAAGCCGGTAATTCGTGGTATGAACTGAAAGAATTTGAGCCTTTTAACCTTTACCGTTCTGCTGGTGTTGGTCTGCGGGTATTCTTGCCGATGTTCGGTTTATTGGGAATAGATTGGGGATACGGATTTGATGAGATTCCTAACAGACCAGGAGCTGCCGGTTCTCAGTTCCATTTTGTCTTAGGGCAGGAGTTTTAAATAAGACCGCAGATTTAGTGAGAGATAGCAGTTATGAAAGATTTGAAAAGAGCGATATTTTTACTAATTTTGTCATATAGCTTTGTCGTTGCATCCGCACAGACGCGTTATGCTTTTGTTAATTTGGATTATATTCTGGTGAATATTCCCGATTATGCTAAAGCGCAACAAGAGTTGGATGAGTATTCGAAGAAGTTGCAGGCAGAAGTGGACGCTGTTTATCAGGAAATCACTGAAATGCAGAATAAATACAATTCGGATAAAGTATTCCTGACGGCTTCAATGCGGGAACAACGGGAGAAAACGATAGCAGAGAAAGAGAGTAAGGCACGTTTGTTGCAGCAGGCTTATTTCGGTCCTCGGGGAGAGTTGTTTATTAAGCGGGAGGAGTTGGTGAAACCAATCCAGGATGAGATACTGGAAGTGGTGAAGGACTTAGCGAAAGAAGGTAATTACGGCTTGATACTGGATATTTCTGCTGACCATTCCGTACTTTTTTATGATCCGAAATTGGATAAGAGTAAAACTATACTGAGAAAATTGGGATACTCTACTGGAAAGAAAGAAGAATAGAAAATGATTTTTAAAACTGATAAATTAAAACCGAAAATGATGAAGAATACAATGAAATGGTTGGCTGTAATTGCCTTTATGTTTACAGCGATGAGTATGTCTGCACAGCAGAAGCCGTTAAGACTGGGGCATATTGAAAGCGATAAGTTGATTTCTGCAATGCCTGAAATGGCAGAGGCTCGGAAAAAATTAGAGGCGAAGCAGACCGAAATACAGACTGAAAGTCAGAATTTAAGAGAACAGTATCAGAATAAGGCTGCTGATTATGCTAAAAACGTAAACACTTATTCAGATGTTATCCGTACTTCCAAGGAACAGGAAATCCAGGAGTTAGGACAGCGCATTCAGCGTTTTGAAGAAACAGCTATGAATGACCTGAACAAAACCCGTGATGAGTTGTTGCATCCGATTTATGAAAAAGCTACCAATGCGATCAAGGAGGTCGGAAAAGAAAACGGATTTACATATATTTTTGATCTGAATTCCGGGGGGGTTGTATATGTTGCTGAAACGTCAGAGGATGTACTGCCTTTGGTAAAGAAAAAGTTAGGTCTTCAATAAAATTTGAATTTAGAGAGATGAGCCGCCGGATGGCGGCTTATTTTTTTTAGCTTTGTAGGCAGGAAAATTGTTGGGGGATCATTAATTATCCGGAGTAAATATGGAAAAAATAAGTCCGATAGGGGTTTTTGATTCGGGCTACGGAGGCCTGAGTATTCTGAAAGAGATTGTACAGGTATTGCCAGGTTACGATTATTTGTATCTGGGAGATAATGCACGTACTCCTTATGGAACACGTTCTTTTGATGTAGTATATCATTATACGAACGAAGCTGTCAGGCGCTTATTCGCTTTGGGGTGTCCGCTGGTAATTTTAGCTTGTAATACTGCTTCTGCAAAGGCATTGCGTACGATACAGCAAACGGATTTGCCCCGGATTGATGTAAAGAAAAGGGTATTGGGGGTGATTCGTCCCAGTGTGGAGGCTTTGGCTTCCTATTCTCGGAATCGGCATGTCGGGATATTGGCTACGCGAGGAACCGTGGCTTCGGAGTCATATCCGCTTGAGATTGCGAAACTGTACGGATCCGGCGAGTTTTATATTACTCAAAAAGCCTGTCCGATGTGGGTCCCTTTGGTTGAAAATAATGAGCTTGCAGGAGCGGGAGCAAAATATTTTGTGAAAAAATACATAGATGAGCTGTTTCAGTCTGATCCGTTAATTGATACCGTGGTGCTGGGATGTACTCATTATCCATTGTTACGGGAATTGATTCACCGTTATGTGCCCCAGGGTGTCAGCGTCATTGAGCAAGGGCATATCGTTGCGGATAGTTTAAAGGATTATCTCAACCGTCATACCGATATGGAAGCAGCTTTGTCCAAACAGCAGACTATTCGTTATCTGACAACCGAGCAGCCGGATTTGTTTGCTTCGATGGCTGGTATGTTTATGGGGAAGAAGGTTGAAGCGGAACATACCTCTATTTGAATTTTCGGAATAGTTGGCCTATAATTTTTTCCGCTTTAAGAAAGCGATAGTTTCCTGATTTTCGTAAAAATAAATTGTATAGGATACGAAATTTTGTATAGAATGTCTCAGGGGTGGAAAACAACTCCTATCTTTAAGTAAGTATTGATGGTTTTCGGTACAGTATGACAGATGATGAATTAATAAAAGATGCTTTTGCTGACTTGTTTATGGTTTTGCGTAAGGATACGACAGACGAAGAGAAACAGCGTATCCGGCAGGCTTTTGAGTTTGCGAGGGAAGCTCATCGAGGGATAAAACGTCGTTCAGGAGAGCCTTATATTCTGCATCCCATTGCTGTGGCCCGGATTGCAGCAAAAGAAATCGGTTTAGGTACGAAGTCGGTGATTGCGGCTTTGCTTCACGATGTGGTAGAAGATACTGATTATACGGTAGAGGATATACGGGGAATTTTCGGGTCCAAAATTGCGTCTTTGGTGGATGGATTGACAAAGATTCGGGAAGTGATGGGGACGGATACGACTTTACAGGCGGAAAGCTTCCGGAAGATGATACTTACATTGGCGGATGACGTGAGGGTGATTTTAATCAAGATAGCCGATCGTCTTCATAATATGCGGACATTGGCAGCTATGCCGGAGCATAAGCAGGTGAAGATTGCCAGTGAAACCTTATATATTTTTGCTCCATTGGCTCACCGGATGGGATTGCATGCCATTAAAACAGAACTGGAGGATTTGAGTTTGAAATATGAACACCCAGAGGAATACGATGTTATTGCGCGCAGAATAGATACGTATCATCGGGAATATTCTGGTTTGTTTGAGAAGTTTACCGAGCCTATCCGGGAGAGCTTGAACCGGAATGGATATGAATATACTATTACAGCTCGGACAAAGAGTGTATACTCCGTATGGTATAAAATGCAGAGGCGTAACATCAGTTTTGATGAAATATATGATTTATTAGCGGTGAGGATTGTGTTCAAACCAAAGCCTGTGCAGCCTGAGAAGTGGCAATGTTGGAATATTTATTCTCTGATTACGGATCTGTACAGCCCGAAACCGGAACGGATACGGGATTGGGTCAGTGTGCCGAAAGCCAACGGATATGAGGCGCTCCATTTGACGGTGATGGGACCTTTGGGGCAGTGGTTCGAAGTACAAATCCGCTCGGAGAGAATGGATGAAATAGCAGAAAAAGGTCTGGCGGCGCATTGGAAATACAAAGGAGAAGGCGGAGAGGGGAATTTGGAACTGGATAAATGGCTGGCAGGTATAAAAGAGTTATTGGAACAGCCGGATTCGAATGCTCTGGATTTTTTGGATGAGTTTAAACTCAATCTTTATGCGAAGGAAATTCGGGTTTTTACTCCCCGCGGACATATGAAAACTTTGCCCAAAGGGGCTACTGCCTTGGACTTTGCGTATGACATCCATACAGAAATCGGAAATACCTGTATCGGAGCAAAAGTGAATCATAAGCTGGTACCCATGAGTTATAAGCTGCAAAGTGGAGACCAAGTGGAAATATTAACCAGTGAGAAACAGCATCCACAGAAGGAATGGCTTGATTTTATCATTACGGCTAAGGCCAAAAGTCACATTGTTGCTTATTTTAAAAAAGACCGTAAAAAGATGCTGAAAGAGGGGATTGTCCTATTTGAAAAAATACTCCGGGGGATGGAATTATCTCCTACATCGGAACCTTTAAAAAAGGTACTTACTTCTTTTAATATCCAGAATAAGGAGGATTTATATGTGAAGCTAGGAGCGGGGGTGATTTCTTCTGAAGAGGTGATAAAAGAGTTGAAAAAGAAGGGGGGGAACCGATTTATGAAATATTGGAAGTTGCAGTTTTTCAGAAACGATAGGGAGGAGGACGAAAAGAAAGAGAGAGAGGCGAAAACGCAAGATTCGGACAGCAATGAGGATATTGTTATCTCCCCGTGTTGTAATCCGATACCAGGGGATGATGTGGTTGGTATGGATATTGGGGGAAAAGTTACGGTTCATAAAAGAAAATGTCCGGAGGCAATTCGTTTGATGTCTAGCTATGGCGATAAGATAGTTCCAGTAAAGTGGGTAAGTCATCAGATGATGTCTTTTCCTGCAATGATGCGGATGCGTGGTATTGATCGTAGCGGAGTTGTCAGTGAGATAACGACAATTATTTCCAAGGAGATACAGGTAAATATGAGGATGGTGCATTTTGAAACGAAAGACGGGATTTTTGAGGGGGCGATTCAGGTGTATGTGCACAATACGGACAATCTGAACCGTTTGATGATTAAAATTTTAGGCATAAAAGGCGTGGAGAGCGTGACACGGGAATGAGAGAAAATCCGGAAGTTTAAATTATAAATTTGCTTACTATGGAAAAGGTGAAGGATACAGTAAAGGCGAACTTTACTGCCTATTTGGAAGAGAAGGGATATCGGAAAACACCGGAACGTTTTGCCATTCTGGAAGAGATTTATTCCCATTCGGGGCATTTTACAGTAGAGAGCCTTTTTAAAAAGATGGGAGATAAGAATTACAGAGTAAGCAAAGCTACGGTGTATAATACTTTGCACTTGCTTTTAGCGTGTGAGCTGATTGTGAAACATACCTATAAAAATGATATGGCCCGGTATGAAAGAGCTTTGAATCAGAAACATGAACATTTGATTTGTACGCAGTGCAACCGCGTGGAGGAGTTTTCGGATGAACGGGTAGATGAAGTCCTGAAGCAGGTGGAAGAGCAATATGATTTTGAAATACAACGGCATATGCTGTATGTCTACGGGGTGTGTAAACACTGTAAATTAAAAATGAAAAAGAAAGCGGGAAATTCCTTATAATATATTATTTTTGCATGTTTGCGTTTGCAGATTGTTGTACAGAAATTTAAATTTTGACTGATGAAAGTAGATGTATTACTTGGATTGCAATGGGGGGATGAAGGGAAAGGCAAAGTGGTGGATGTGTTGACTCCGAATTATGATTTAGTAACCCGTTTTCAGGGAGGGCCCAATGCTGGTCATACTTTGGAATTCGGAGGAGAAAAGTATATCTTGCGTTCTATTCCTTCCGGAATTTTTCAGGGAGGTAAAATGAATATCATCGGTAACGGAGTGGTGCTTGATCCGTTGCTTTTCAAACAGGAAGCAGAGGGGTTGGCAGCCAGCGGACATGATATTACTAAACAGTTGTATATATCCAAGAAAGCTCATTTGATTTTACCGACACATCGTATGTTGGATGCTGCTTACGAAGCTGCTAAGGGAGATGGGAAAATCGGTACGACAGGAAAGGGGATTGGGCCGACATACACTGATAAAGTGAGTCGAAACGGTGTGCGTGTGGGGGATATCTTGAATCAGTTTGAAGAGAAATATGCCAAGGCGAAAGCCCGCCATGAGGCAATATTGCATTCGCTGAATTACTCCTATGATATTGCGGAGTTAGAGAAAGAATGGTTTGAAGCAGTTGAGTATCTGAAACGCTTTCAACTGATAGACAGCGAGCATGTTATTAATAATTTGCTGAAAGAGGGGAAGAGTGTGTTAGCCGAAGGTGCTCAGGGAACAATGTTGGATATAGATTTTGGTTCTTATCCGTTTGTGACTTCTTCCAACACCATTTGTGCAGGTGCTTGTACAGGCTTGGGGGTGGCTCCAGGTAAAATCGGGAATGTTTACGGTATTTTTAAAGCATATTGTACTCGTGTGGGGAGCGGCCCTTTCCCTACTGAGTTGTTTGATGAAACAGGAAAACTTCTATCTACATTAGGTCATGAATTTGGTTCTGTGACTGGGCGTGCTCGTCGTTGCGGCTGGCTGGATTTAGTGGCACTGAAATATGCGGTAATGATCAATGGGGTGACTCAGTTGATTATGATGAAGAGCGACGTGTTGGATAGTTTCGATACGATAAAAGTATGTACGGCCTATAAAATCGATGGGGAAATTGTAGAGGAGTTTCCCTATGAAATTAATGATAAAATAGAGCCTGTCTATGTAGAATTTCCTGGTTGGAAAACCGATATGACGAAAATGACTTCCGAAGACGAATTTCCGGAAGAGTATAATGCATATATCAGTTTCATTGAAGAAGAAACAGGTGTTCCGGTAAAAATTGTATCGGTAGGAGCTGACCGTGAACAGACGATTGTGAGATATGAAGAATAGCTTATGTCTGTTTTTGGCCTGACTTTACCCTTAACGGATCCGGTACTGATTTTTTCAGTGATTCTTTTTATTATTTTGCTGACGCCGGTGTTGCTTCACCGGTTTAAAATTCCGGATTTGATCGGACTGATTATTGCTGGGGCGATAATCGGCCCGCAAGGATTGGATATTATGTCGCGTGACAGCAGTATAGAGCTTTTTGGGAAGGTCGGCTTGTTGTATATCATGTTTGTTGCCGGTCTGGAAATTGACTTGGCTGACTTGAAAAAGAATTATGGGAGAAGTGTTTATTTCGGGTTGCTGACCTTTGTTATTCCTATGCTGATGGGTACCTTTTCCGGTGTTTATCTGCTTGATTTCTCCTACCCCACTTCTGTTTTATTGGCGAGTATGTTTGCCTCCCATACCTTGATGACTTACCCGATTGTCAGTAAATACGGAGTGACAAAAAACCGTGCCGTGAATATTTCTATTGGGGCGACGGTGATTACTTGTTTGTTGGCTTTGTTGGTGTTGGCAGTAGTAATAGGGATGTCTACGGGCGATATAGACCAGCGCTTTTGGATGCGTTTAAGTGTATCGACTGTTGTATTTGTCGGGTTTGTGGTATTTTTGTTTCCATTGTTCGGTCGTTGGTTTTTTAAACGCTACGAGGATCGGATTGCCCAGTATATATTTGTTTTGGCATTGGTTTTTCTGGCCTCCTTCTTAGCTAAGGTCGCCGGATTGGAAGATGTTATCGGGGCGTTTCTTGCCGGATTGGCATTGAACAGGCTCATTCCGAACACATCAGCACTTATGAATCGGATTGAATTTGTGGGGAATGCTTTGTTTATTCCTTTCTTTCTGATAGGGGTGGGGATGCTGGTGGATTACCGGGTGTTTACTACGGGATGGGATTCGTTGTGGGTGGCCATTGTGATGTGTTTGGTTGCTACTGCGGCGAAATATCTGTCAGCTTGGATTGCTGGAAAGACATTACATTATACCCGTGACGAAAGATTATTATTGTTTGGCTTGACCAATGCCCAGGCAGCGGCAACCTTAGCCGCGGTAATGGTAGGGTATCAGGTGATTTTGGGAACTGATGTGGCGGGAGAGCCTATTCGTTTGCTGAATGACAGTGTATTGAACGGGACAATCATCATGATATTGTTTACCTGCACGATAGCTTCTTTTATTACACAGAAAGGGGCGCAGAATGTTGCATTGGCAGATATGACAGAAGAGGAATTAGTGGACAAGGATGATGCAGAGGACCGGATATTGATACCACTTAGTAATTCCGAAACAGTAGAAGAGCTGATTAACTTAGGTGTGACGGTGAAATCCCCCCGGTGTAAGGCGACAATGATGGCTTTAAGCATCATCAAATCAGACAGTAACGACGCTTCTGCGGAAAAAAGATCCCAGCAACTTTTGGAAAAAGCGGCAAAAACGGCAGCGGCAACAGATAATATGCTTCATTCTCTGATGCGTTATGACATTAATGTAGTGAATGGAATAAAGAATGTGGTGAAGGAGCACAAAATTACAGATATTGTGTTGGGATTACGGAAAGAGTCAGCAATTTCTAATACTTTTTTGGGAGAGTTGGCAGAGGGAGTGTTGGCTAAATGTGCGACAACGACATTGGTATACCGTCCGGTTCAACCTTTGGCAACTGTGAAGCGTTATATTATGCTTATTCCCACAGATGCGGAGAAAGAAGTTGGTTTCCCCTATTGGTTGGTTAGGGTATGGAATCTGGCCCGTAATTCCGGGAGCAAGATACTTTTTTATGGCAACCGGACCGTATTGTCTATATTACAGGAAGTCAAGGCTAAACACAATGTGAATGCCGAATTTATCGAGTTTACAGACTGGGATGATTTTCTGATTATCTCCCGTGACATCCATGACGATGACGCTTTGGTTGTTGTCATGAGTCGGCGCAATTGTCCTTCCTATTCTCGGCAGATGGCTTTGATACCCACCTATATGAATAAATATTTCCAAACCAATAACTGTGTATTGGTATATCCGGTGCAACTGGGAATAGGAGAAGACGAAATGAGTTCATTCCGCACACTCTCCATGATTAATCATCCGGAAGGACAGGATTTAGGAAGCGTTTTAGGACGCTTGTTCAAAAGAAATAAATAAGCAGAATTTATTCCAGTACTTTTTTTATCTGTCTTTTGGCTAACGTAAGCGGAGCCAGAGAACAGGGGCCGTTGATACAGCCACCGTCACAAGCCATGACTTCTACAAAACGGGCTTCCGGTTTGCGGGGCATGACTTTCAGTAATCCCTGGTTTTTCTTATCCAAACCTTCAATGGAAAGTGTGCTAATATCATTTCCCACTACATTCACGACTGCATTTTTTACTCCTCCTGCTTGGGCGAAACCTCTGCCGAATTTTGTTACTTCAGTCTCTAACTCCTGTGCTTCACAATTGGTGACATCAATGTCATAGGCTACCATAAAGGCACCCAGTTCTTCGAAGCTCATGACATAATCGACTTCTGGTACAGATTCTGCTTCGTAACGTTTTGCCAGGCACGGTCCGATGAAGACAATTTCTGCTTCAGGAAATTTTTCTTTAGCATAGCGGGCTGCATACACCATGGGACTGCGTGTATCTGAAACGTGAGGCTTCAACATGGGAGCATGTTTGTTAACCCAACCGGTGTATGCCGGACAGCAGGATGTGGTCATAAACGACAGACCTTCTGCCAGTTTTTCCTTCAGTTCTTCCGCTTCATTGGCGGCTGTAATTTCAGCTCCTAAAGCAACTTCAATCACAGCCTCAAAACCGATTTGTTTGATGCCTGCCAGAATTTGTCCGGGAGTAGCATTAAACTGTCCATAGATGGCTGGAGCAACGATGGCTACAATTTGTTTCTTAGAATCTGTAAGGGATTTGTGTATATCGATGATTTTGGAACGTTCCATGATGGCTCCATACGGACAGGCTTGCATACATTTTCCGCAATAGATGCATTTTTCCTTATCGATGTGTTCGATGCCTTCTTCATCTTTGTAAATGGCATTTACCGGACAGGCATCCTGGCAGGGGACAGGGGTGTAGATGATAGCGTGATAGGGACATACTTTCTGACAGAGTCCGCAACTGACACAGACATCCGTGCTGATGTTGGCTTTGCCTCCCTGAAAGGATATAGCTCCTTTAGGACAATTCATGACACAGGGACGGCCCTCACATCCCCGGCAAAGGTTCGTTACGGCATATTGGGATTGTATACATGCGCTGCAAGCTTCATGTACGACCGAAAGGATATTTTCTTTCGTATTCTTGTTGTCCATTGCCATACGGGCAAACTCGGATAGGTGAATCAGATCGATCTCTTCATCCGTAATTTCAAATCCGAGTATGGAAATGATTTTATGTTTGAGGATATAACGGTCTTTATGTACGCAACAACGTACCGGACGCTTATTGCGGGGACGCATTTCTACTGGTAAGTATTTCAGCTTTGTAATCAACTCATCGTCTTTTAAGAGTTTGACGATCCGGATGAGTAATTCCCGTTTAGTGAGCATTGCAAAGTTATCGTACAGCATAAAATCTGATTTTAATTATTAGAGATACACAGGATGAAACGCCGCATATTTGTTTTTATCCGCCTCAAAGGTAGCTAATTTCGACGGTCTTAAAGAATTTTTTTTCTAATAAAAATTTAATTCTCTTAACAATATTTCGCCGTATTTCTAATTCTACAGGCAGCGTAGGGTCTTGATGGGCAACGTTGACACAAGTTCCGACAAGAAAATATATCCGGTCACTCTCTCGCAGTAAACGGATGATTTTGTTTGCGGGATCGGAGAATGAAGAATCCGGAGATATTGAGGATAATATCCTTTCCACTTTGCTGAGTGTGAGAATACCTTCGGTCACTAAATCGATGCCCTCCATACTAGATACGGGGGGAAGGTTTTCTGTTCTGGAAAGCTCACTTTTGTATAATGTTAAATGAAGTTCCCGGGCCAGGATTTGTGCTGTGGTTCCTCCGCAAATCAATTTTTTTCCGGGGAAATCTTTTACTCTTCCGGCAAGATATTTATCGTTGTTTTTATCAAAAGGCGGTCCGGTACACACTAGCAGTTGGCGCGGTGTGCGAAGGTAGGCGACACAGCAACTGGCATCATCGACTAAGGAGTAGCCGTCGTTTTTTTCTGCTTGTATAACTATCTTTTTAGAAAGTTCGCTGGCAGAAATAAAGGGGTGTTGCCGAAGCAATTCTTGAACATAGGCTCCTATCCGGTGTTTCCATCCTTCTGGCATGTCCGGATGTCCCATCCCCGATTGAGTTACTCCGTCACTGAAACAGATGATCCGGTCTTCTTTTTCTAAGCGGATTTCTGAAATGTATAGAAAAGTACCGGCTAAGTCATTCCGTTCTATGGCTATCGGATGGCGGGGGATTTGTATGAGCTCTCCCTGCCGTATCAGGTAGAAGATCGGGGTTTCATATTCAATGATCTTAGCATATCCGAAACAGTCAATGTCAAGGATACAGAACGTAGAATAACTGATTTGTTTGTCTGAATCCTGTGGAAGTGCGTGGATAATGGCTTCTGCAGTGTAGAGGATACTTTCGTTACGGCTCATGTAGTTGATAGCCATGGTAGCTGTCAGTGAGGAAAGGATACTGGCTTTTATACCGCTGCCCAATCCGTCGGAAAGCACGCAAATTTTTCTTCCTTCTTCTTGTAGTTGCTGACACATGAAACTGTCCCCGCAGATGAGGTTGCCGGCTTTACTTTTTTGAAAGTAATCGATATCCGTAAATATTTCCTCGCTGTTCATGGGAAAACGAAAGTTTAATATTTGTCTTCTATACTTTCCAGGATAGAGCGCAAGGTGGCGTCTGTGTAGGCTGCATTTTCACCCAGCAGACAGGCAATCTGACGTACGGTATCCATGTGTTTGCGGATTACTTCCTGCATTTTTTCGGTCATCCATTCCTTTTTGCCGTAAGGTTCCCGTAAATCCAATAGTAGGCCAAATACCAGTCGGTGGGGCTGAATGGTATAGACAGAGAGTTGCCAGATGCGTTCGTTTTCCCTGATTTGTTTTTCTGTGATGTCTTTTCCTGTAATCAGAGCTGCATTGAAAAAATCAGAAAAAGTACAGACTTTGGATAGAGCGACGCCGGGCAATCCCGGAGAAATGTCATATATTGTCAAAACATCTTCGCCCAGCAGATGGGCTGCATAGCGGTTCATGTCCGCAATCTTAAGTTCGGAGTTGACTAAAATAACTCCTGCTGGTATTTTTTGAAGAAGTACGTTGGCTTTGTCATGAGCAATTTTACGCATGTAGGAAACGCACATGTTTTCCTCTGCCCTTCCTGCCAGCAATGCTTTGGCAAACTCCCGGCAACTGTCGTAACCGCAGCCGCTGCAATTCAATTCATCAGTAGCGGATGTTTTCCCGACGACAGCTAGGGCTTGGATGATTTCCTTTTCCGTATACTTTTCCGGAGTAATGCGATTATCTACTTGAAATTGTGTTGAAATATCTATGGCTGGAATTTCTTTGGCTGCTTGATTTTCGGAACATCGGTGTAGGATGTTATATTTTTTTACTGCCAGAGAATCTGCACTGAGTTTACCTGGACCGTTGATACAGCCGCCTTTGCAGGAAAGCAGTTCCAGGAACAGAGTGTCTTGCTCCCGATGTAGTATAAGATTGCGTATGACGTCCTTGATGTTTTCCATGCCTGAAAAAGCCAGTTTGGTGATTTTTCGCTTTTCATCCCGGATGCTGTGTAACATCCCGCCTTCTACAGGATAAAGAGTGCCGGTGCCGGCTTTGTATGGTATAAAGTCGTCTTCAGGGGAGGCGGTTTGGGTTTCAATACAGATATTTTCCTCTTTGAGCCATTGTTTTAAATCTTGGAATGTTAGGGCTATGCTGACTAATTCCTGGAAATTGTCAGCTTCCACTTTTTTCCCGATACATGGACCGCAGAAGATGATTTCTGTTTCTTGTCCATAGAGATGCTTCAGTAATTTTGCATGGGCTAACAGAGGCGAAAGTACAGGTGTGATGGCTTGGATATGTGGCTGGGAATATTTTCGGATATATTCCACCACAATTGGGCAGGCGGAAGAGATATAGACACCGGGAGATGTGTGTTGGAGATATTCACTCACTTTTGTCGACACCAATTCAGCACCCAACGCTGTCTCCGAAACACCTCGGAAGCCTAATTGCCGGATGGCAGCAATGAGTTGCCCAGTACTGACTTTGCTAAATTCATTGATATAAGAAGGGGCAAGCGACAGAATGACCTTTTTGTCTGTTCGTTTTATGATTTCTTTTACGAGAGGGACGCCGTTGCGTATTTTTTTTGCTCCGGTTGGACATATCTGGGTACAATGACCGCAATAAATGCATCGTTCTTCAATAATATATGCCTTATTGTTCTCAATCCGAATGGCTTTTACCGGACATTCCCGGATGCATTTATAGCAGTCTTGGCAATTCTCCGGTTCCGTATAAATCGGTCTTTGTCCCATGTTCAAAAGTATAGCTTTACAAATATAGCCAAAATTCTGAAAACCAAAAGAGAGGAAAGGAGGATTTGATGATATACACTTTCCGTTATTCTTATGCAAGAATGACGGAAAGAATATATTTGCTGAATTATTAATTGGAGGTAGAAATATACCAATTTTTGGAATCAGCTATTTGTTTAACTACAGTTAAATCGATGTTTTTTGAAATAGTTATTGTCGCAAAATCATATATATTTGCCGTTGGTAATGATTTAAAAATCTTTTTTAATTCGTTATCGTCTGATTCAAAAGGATTATTTTGACAATAGACTAATGTTAAGTTAGAACATTGTAGAGGTAATTTCAGGGCATTTAAATTATTATTTGGGCAGGATAAGAGCTGGAGTGAAGAAGATAACGGAAGGGATATCTCTGTTAACCAATTATTATCACACCATAATTCGTTTAATATTAAATGTTGGGTAAGATTTATAGTAGAGATTTTGTTATCTAAAAATTGAAGAATAATTAGTTTGCGATTGTTTAAAACATCTAGGGTTTTCAAGTTATTAGAAGAACAATATAAAAACTCTAAATTTTTATTATTGGAGACATCAATCGAGTCAATTTGATTATAACAACAATCGAAATATTTTAATGATATATTTGGGGAAATATCTATTGTCTGTAAATAGTTATTGTCGCACTTAAAATAAATTAAATTGGTATTTTGTGTAACATCAAGTTCTGATATAGAATTGAAATTACAAGATAATGAATCTAATTTTAGATTGTTCGAAAGATTTAATTTTGTGATTCTATTATAAGTACACTCTAAATTTGTCAGAGCTGTATTTTTTGTAATATCTAGAAATATGATTTCCTGTTTATAGCAATTTAATTTTTGTATAGCATCTTGTCTGCCGTAAAACATAATAGTATGGACGGGGAGTTCGTCTGTATAAGTATGTGAAAATACGTCGATATCGTTGTTGCCATCACCCCAGTCTACAATAACGGGAGTATTGTTTTCTACCTTGAAATTAATAGATTTGGCAGTTGATATTAATATTGTATTGGTAGCATTTGTCGCTCTGGTTTTAAGGTATTTTAATTGGGAGTCTAATAAAGTCTTATCGTCATTTGCTTCTTGTTCTATTAGAGAGATGGAGTCATTTGTGCATCCGTTGAAGCAGTTAAGAGATAGGAGGCACATTAAAAAAAAGACAACAGGATAGATGAGCTTGTTGCTTTTTTGTTTTGGATAATTGGACTGAGTTATCATGATAAATATTGTTTTTAATTTACGAAATTAGTAAATGTTTTTTTGATTAAAGGGAGGGGGGAAAATAAAAAACGGAGTGATTTTAAATCACTCCGTTTTTTATGCTGAGAATCCGTGGGAATTATTTTTTCTCTGCTTTCTTTTTGCCGAAGCGTTGTCTCAGGTCATAAGAGATCGGAGTAGCAACGAACAAAGAAGAATAGGTTCCGACGATGATACCGATTAACAAGGCGAATACAAAGCCTTTGATAGAAGTCCCACCAAAGATAAAGATGGCTAACAATACGACGATGGTTGACAACGAAGTACTGAATGTACGGCGTAAAGTTGAATTCAACGCTTCGTCTGTTACTTCCATGTCGTTCCGTTTCGGATAAAGGGCATGGTATTCACGAATGCGGTCAAAAACAACCACGGTATCGTTGATAGAATAACCTACTACCGTCAGGATTGCAGCGATAAAGGCCTGGTCGATTTCCAACGAGAAGGGCAGGATACCGGAGAGAATAGAGAAAGCCCCCATGACGATAATTACGTTGTGGGTTAGACCTGCTACGGCACCGGCACCATATTGCCAGTTAGAGAAACGTACCATAATGTAAAGGAAAATACCAATCAGTGCGAAGAGTACAGACCAGAAAGCTGCCCGGGTAATATCTTCCGCTACAGCGGGACCTACTTTTTCAGACCTCTGGCGGTTTACTTCCAGAAATTGTTCGCGAGAGGTGTTTTCCGGCAAGTAAGATTTCAATCCCTCGTACAATAAAGTTTCCACTTCATCGTCTACTTCAAGTCCTTCTTCGTCGATTTTGTATTTAGTCGTAATTCTTACCTGGTTTTCACCTCCGAAAGTTTTTACTTCCGGAGAGCTACCGTATACCTTTGCAAGGTTGGCAGCTACTTCTTCTACCTGAACGGGCTGGTCGAACACCACGGTGTAAGTTCTACCACCCACAAAGTCGATACCTTTGTCCAGACCTTTCGTGAAAAGGAAGACAAGCGATACAATGATAGCAATACTTGAAATCGTATAAGAAATAGTCCGTTTTTTCAAGAAAGGAAAACGCGCATTTCTCAACCAGTTTGCAGTCAGATTCGTTGTGAAAGGTACATTGTCGTTTTTAGAAGCGGCACGTTCCAGAATCAGACGGCTGATAAAAATTGCGCAGAACAGAGAAGAGAAAATACCGATAATCAACGTCGTTGCAAAACCTTTAATCGGGCCTTCACCGAAATAGTAAAGAATAAAACCGGTCAACAAGGTCGTAACATTACCGTCGATGATAGCGGAATAGGCGGCATTGTATCCGTCTTTAATCGCTAATTTCAGCCCTTTGCCTGCCCGGCGTTCTTCTTCAATACGCTCATAAATCAATACATTGGCATCCACTGACATACCCATGGTCAACACGATACCGGCAATACCCGGCAAAGTCAGCACTGCGCCAATAGAGGCCAGGATACCAAACAGGAAAAACAAGTTAGCCAATAAGGCAATGTCTGCTGCTAATCCGGCACCTTTACTATAGAAGAATAACATATATACCAATACTAAAGTAAAGGCAATAATGAATGACCACATACCGGTCTGGATGGATTCTTGTCCCAAAGACGGTCCTACAATTTCATCGGCAATGATACGGGCGGGAGCAGGCAATTTACCTGATTTCAGAATATTGGCTAAGTCTTCAGCTTCTTTTACGTCAAAGCTACCGGTAATCTGAGAGCTACCGCCTTTGATTTCACCGTTTACATTCGGAGAAGAAACCACATAGCCGTCCAATACAATTGCAATACAACGGTTTACATTGTCTTTAGTCAAACGGGCCCAAATTTTAGCACCTTCACCGTTCATATTCATGGATACTATCGGGTGTCCGTTATTTTGACTGTCGAAAGATTTACGGGCATCCACAATCACACCTCCATCCAGTGGAGCTTTCCCGTCGCGGGTAGTGATTTTTATAGCGTGTAATCCGACGATATCTCCTGTCGGTTTCATATCCCATACTAAGCGGGAATTTCTAGGAATCAAAGCTTTTACCTGGGGTAAAGCCAGAAGTTTATTCACAGCACTGGTGTCTTTCAAACGCGCATAGCCTACGATCGAACCGGGTCTTAAGCTACCGTCTTGTCCGATTGCAGGTGTTAACACAGAGAATAACGGATTCTGTTTCCGGAATTCTTCTTCGTTGTTTAAAGCGTTCAAAGAATCTTTTGAAGCAGCTTCTCGAATCAGCTCGTTATCTTCCTCTGAATTGGTTTTGTCGGAGGTTGCTGCAACGATTGTTTCTTTTTCGTCCAATTCCAATACATCTTTGGAGCGTTCAATTTCCCTGACCTTTTCATTGATAGTAGCCAGATGCGGATAGTATTCAGAATTGTCGAATGTCTCAAAAAATTCCAATGCAGCCGTTCCCTGCAACAATTTTCTTACACGCTGAGCGTCTTTGATACCCGGCAGTTCGATATTGATACGACCGGAAATATCAGCCTTGCGGATATTGGGCTGGGCAACACCGAAACGGTCAATACGGGTACGTAAAATATTGAACGTATTGTCGATAGCTGCATCGGCTTCTTGACGGATAACGTCCAATACTTCTTTATTACTGGCTCCGATTTTGATTTTTTCTTTCATCTCTACAGTACCGAAGATATCAGGAGATGCCAGTTGTGCGTTGGGAGCAATTTTTTCAAAGGCTTCGCCGAAAAGAGTTACAAAGTCTTTCGGGCTTTTGGTACGCATTTGTATTGCCTCATTCAAAGCTTGGTTAAATGCAGGATCAGCACTGTTGTTGGCTAAATTTCTGACTACGTCTACGACATCCACTTCCATCGTAACATTCATACCGCCGCGTAAGTCAAGTCCTAACGGTAATTCCAACTCTTTACATTCTTTGTAAGTGAATTTAGTAAGCCCAAGGAAATTATACACGTCCTTGTTGGCAATGGAATCCAGATATGCTCTTTCTTTTACGGGATCGCCGTTGGCAAATTCCCGCGCCGCTTTCTCCACTTGGGATGTTTTGAAAGTGAAAAACAACTGGTAAGCACTTACTAAAGCCAAAGCTATCGTAAGTAATGTAATTGCTCCTTTGTTTCGCATTTTGTTAAATTGTTTTTTGGGTATTATTCAGATTTATTTCTTTCTCAAAGATTTTAATGCGCAAAAGTATAATATTTTTTTTGAATTTCCACAGGAGTTGAGTGGAAAGTTTGTTGGCGGTAGGATAGGAATGTGCCGGAAAATGAGAATACAGGGGTGTAATAAAAAAAGACCATCCGCTTCCGGATGGTCTCGTACAGATTATTCGTTTACAGGATTAAAACATTTTCATGTTATCCAGTACGTTCATAACGCTTTTTACAGCTTCTGCCGATTTGTTCAGCAGTTCTTTTTCGTCAGCATTTAGCGAAACTTCCACAATTTTTTCGATACCGTTTTTGCCCAAAACAACAGGTACACCCAGGTAGATGTTTTTCAAGCCATATTCTCCGTTCAGCATAGCGCAAACCGGGAATACTCTTCTGGAATTGCAGATAATGGCTTCTACCATCTGGGCAGCAGCAGCTCCCGGTGCATACCATGCCGACGTACCCATCAGTTTTACCAACTCTCCGCCGCCTACTTTTGTTCTTTCAATGATAGCATTCAGTTTTTCACTGTCGATTAATTCGGTCACAGGAATACCGGCCACCGTAGTGTATCTGGGAAGCGGAACCATTGTGTCTCCGTGTCCGCCTAACAGCAGAGCCTGGATGTCTTTCGGAGAAATATTCAGGGCTTCGGCCAGGAAAGCTTTGTAACGGGCTGTATCCAGGATGCCTGCCATACCGAACACTTTGGAAGAATCCACTTTAGCTGCCAGGAAAGCACAATAACACATCACATCCAAAGGATTAGATACAATGATAATCTTGGCATTCGGAGAGTGCTTGATAATGTTTTCTGTAACGGATTTTACAATACCGGCATTGGTGGAAATTAAATCGTCACGGCTCATGCCCGGTTTGCGGGGAAGGCCGGAAGTAATGACAACCACTTCAGAGTCAGCTGTAGCGCTATAATCATTCGTTACGCCTTTGATACGGGTGTCATACATATTGATCGGGGCAGTTTGCCACATGTCCAGGGATTTTCCTTCAGAAACACCTTCTTTGATATCCAGAAGAACCACTTCATTTACAATGTCTTTCTGAGCAATGCAGTTGGCACATGTTGCACCAACGTTACCGGCTCCTACAACTGTTACTTTCATTTCTTTATCTTTTGGGTTATTAATTTATAGAGTTTTCAATTTGATTGTTTTAAATCTGTTTTCTGCAGGTCAAATTTAATCCTTTTTTTTATTTTGCCCAAAATTAGAGAATTTTTTCTTTAATATTTCCCGGTAAAGTTTATATCTACTTTTAAGATTGTGATTTGTGGAGGAGTTTCTTCTGAAAAAGAGAATACCACAAGGGAATAATTGTGCCTTTCAAAATGCTGGAAATAGTGATGCTCCACCAGATGCCGGTGAGTCCCAGAGTCGGGAAAGAGCAGAGGTAATAAGCAAAAGGTATGCGGGCACCGGTTAGGAGAATGCCTATTAGTGCCGGAGGGGTTGTGTGTCCGCATCCGTTAAACGCTCCGGCAGTTACCAGTTCAGTGACCATAAATACTTGGGAAAGGGCCAGGATTTTGAGATAAATACCTCCGGCTTCGATAGCCTCCGGCTCTTGAACAAAGAGGCTGAAAATTTCCCGGTTGAATATGAAGAAAAGGACTCCTGCTGAGAGACCGATAGAACCGGCGACATACATTGTCAGTCGGTATCCTTTCTGTATGCGCTTGTATTTCCGGGCACCGTAATTTTGTCCGACAAAAGAAGCCAAAGCCGTGGAAAATCCGGTGGCAGTCATCCAGGAAATGGCTTCAATCTGGGAACCGATACTTTGTGCTGCTACACCGACAGCTCCCCAGCGGGCAGCTAACGTGGCTAATGTGAGTGAAAACATAGAAAACAGGCCGCTTTCTAAACTGACCGGGAGCCCGAGAAGCAGAATCCGCAGGGATAGTTTTTTTTGAAGTGCACTAAAAAAATGCATCTTGCCTAACGGGAAGCCGGAAGAGAAAATTTTTTGTATAAATAATAAATATACAATTAATTGTGAGAGGAGAGTGGCTGTTGCTGCTCCTGCCGTACCAAGCCCTTTGTATTCCCCTGTTCCGTATATCAGCAGCGGGTCCAGAATGATATTGGCGATGAGGCCTGTGGCAATAGTGCGGAAAGGGGTTTTGCTGTTCCCTTGTCCGTTGTAGATACCGCAAAACGTGTTATTTCCTAATTGAAAAATGAATCCCGGGGCAATGATGCGGAGATATTGTATGCTTTGGGTGGCAATAGACTCTTCAAAGTGAAAAAAGCGGATAAGGGTGGGGGCCGATGTAAAGATGAATATGGCATATCCGATGCCCAGCAGCAGGGATAATGCAATGGCTTGGTTTGCATATTTGGCGGCCCGCGAAACGTCCTGTGCGCCGATGGCTTGGGAGATAGTAATTTCTGAGCCTGTTTTGGTGAGAAATGAAAGTGCATTGCACAACCATGTGAAAAAGGCTGCTGCACCGACGGCAGCTACGGCATCGCTGCTCAGATGACCCAGCCATAACATATCCGTCATGCTGTATGCCATTTGAATGAAAGAGGCGGAAATCAGCGGCATAGCCATTGTCCATAATGCCTGCATGATACTGCCTTGTGTCAGGTCCGTGATTTTTTTCATTATTGTCGGTTTGTGCGGTAAAAGTACTATTTTTTGCTATATCTGTGTTGGTTGAAATGGCAATTTCTGTACCTTTGTGTGCCCTGGAGAACAGGGGATTTAAACGGTTAATTTTAATTTGCACAAGCATGAAAAAAAATGTGGTTGTTATAGCAGGCGGTAACTCTTCTGAATACGGGATCTCCATTCAGTCCGGAAATCATATATTTTCGGAAGTGGATGAAGAGCGTTATAATAAATATCTGATGGTATTGAAAGGCCGGGAGTGGAATGTGGAATGGAACGGGAAGCAGTATCCGGTGGATAAGAATGATTTTTCGTTCAGCCGGAATGGGGAGAAGGTATGTTTTGATTTTGCCTATATCACGATTCATGGCAATCCGGGAGAAAACGGGATGCTGCAAGGATATCTGGATATGATGGGGATACCTTATTCGACGTGTAGCGTACTTGGTGAAGCTTTGACATTTGACAAATATACTTGTACAAACTATTTGCAGGGATTTGGCATAGAGACTACTCATCCGGTAATGTTGCTACGGGGCAAAGAATATGACCGTGAGGCAATATTGAAGGCGGTAGGGTTGCCCTGTTTTGTCAAACCGAATGCTGAAGGTTCCAGTTTCGGAGTGTCTAAAGTGAAAACCAAGGAAGATTTTGACGCCGCATTGGACATGGCTTTTGAAAAATGCCGCGAAGTGCTGGTGGAGACTTTTATTGACGGAACGGAGTTTACTTGTGGATTGTATAAAGCAGGGGATAAAAAAGTGGTATTCCCGGTCGCTGAGGTAGTGCCGAAAAAGGAATTTTTTGATTATGAAGCCAAATATGATGCTACCATGTCGGATGAGATTATTCCCGGTCGCTTTTCTGATGAGATTACAGAGAAAATACAGAATATGGCATCGGAAGTATATGACATTCTTCGGTGTGAGGGGATCATTCGGATGGACGGATTTGTACAGGGAGAAAAGGTGATTATGTTGGAAGTAAATACCACTCCCGGTATGACGGCCAATAGTTTTGTGCCGAAAATGCTGAAAGTGATGGGAATCACCCTTCGGAGCGTTTTGACTGAAATTATTGAAAACAAGCTCGGATAATTTAAAAACGAGCCTGAAAAGAAAAAACCTGTAAGTTATCTTACAGGTTTTTTTGCTTTCGTGAACTCGGCGGGAGTCGAACCCACAACCTCTTGGGCCGTAACCAAGTGCTCTATCCATTAAGCTACGAGTCCGTACTTCTCTAAAGCGGTGCAAATATATATACATTATTTCGATCGTGCAAATGTTTTTCCTGTTTTTTTAGATATTTCGGAAAGAAAGATAAGAGCTCTTTTGTAAGATAGTTGATTACAATTACTTATGTAGAAGTGGGAAATTAATTTTAAGTTAATGAGATTAATTGTTATTTTTGTCAGAAACAAAATAATACAGCAGGGAGACCTGTTGGGAATTTACAGAATAATTTATGAAACAGATCATACATAAGATTTTTCACCGGATGAAACAGGATTCGCTGGCTAAAAAGACAGCGGGGAAGAGAAGAACAAAACAGTATCCGGACTTGCATGCGGTAAAAAGTTGTTTGGTTGTTTGGTGTGCTAACGACAGGCAGGAGGAATACCTGAAACATCTTAAAAAGAAATTACCGCAGGTGAAACTGGATAAGATTTGCTTTTTGCCTGAAGGCTCTCCGGCTCCTTCGTTCAGGGATGTCGTCTGTGTAAAAGAGGAAGAACTCGGATTCGGTGGAAAGATTTTGAATGAAGAACTGCTGGCTTTGTTGGACAAAGAGTGCGATTTGTTGGTGGATTTATCAGAGGAATCGAACGTTATGATTGATTACATCCTGGGAAATTCGCAGGCCAAATGTAAAGCGGGGATGAAAAAGGAGAATTTTGATGCTGACCTGATGATTGATGGCGTAACAGGTGTTTCTGAATTAATTGATAAATTATTTGAAGTATTGGCCAAATTAAAGAAATATTGACATGAATTTATTTGCAGGTACAGGAGTGGCTTTGGTTACTCCGTTTGATAAAGACTTCGGAATTGATGAAGCCTCTTTGCGGAAACTGATCGAATATGTTATTGCCGGCGATGCGGATTATTTGGTGGCATTGGGAACTACTTCGGAAGCAGCGACCTTGTCGGAAGCGGAGCGGTATCAGGTGATGGAGGTTATTCTGGAGCAGAACCAGGGACGTTTGCCGGTGATGGTGGGGATAGGCGGAAACAATACGCGGGAGGTGGCGGAGAATATAAAGCGTTTTCCCTATTTAAAATCCTGCAAAGCTATTCTGAGTGTCACCCCTTATTACAACAAACCTTCCCAGGAAGGCATGTTCCGCCATTTCAAGGCATTGAGTGAGGAGTCACCCTTGCCCTTCTTCTTATATAATGTGCCCGGACGCACGGGCGTGAATCTTTCAGCTGAGACTGTTGTGCGCTTGTCTCACGAATGTCCCAATATCATCGGGATAAAAGAAGCGGGGGGAAACTTCCAGCAAGTTTCGGAAATATTGAAGTCCATGCGGTCCGATTTTATGGTCGTTTCTGGTGATGACGGGCTGACATTGCCTTTGATCTCAATTGGCGTGAAAGGTGTGATTTCCGTATTGGCCAATGCATTTCCAGCCGAATTTTCTAAAATGGTTCGTTTGGCTTCTGCCGGAAAATACACGGAGGCTGCACGCATACATTTGAAATGTACCGGTCTGTATAAAGCTCTGTTTGCAGAAGGTAATCCTGCCGGCGTGAAAGCTGCTTTACACCTTAAGGGAATGATAGCTAACAACCTGCTGCGTTTGCCCTTAGCTCCTGTGAGTGAGCGGCTTTACAGTGAATTAAAAGAGCTGTGTCATTCGATGTAACCCGGTCTGGAGCGGTTTAGCCGGCGTTTGCGGTTTAGCTGGAACCGGATTGTGGCAAAGAAGAGGACTGCGGCTAAAGGCAACAGAAAATTAAAATATTTCAGAAAATTCTTATAGTTCTCGTCCACCGGTTGTAAAGATGCAAAGGTGGCGAATTTATTACGCAGGCGGATAAGTCCGGAATTATCTGCCAGCCATTCGATAGAGTTGATGGCAAAATTGATATTATCCTGCCGGAGTACATGGGCATAGAGACCGATGTCATTGATGAGGAAATCTGCATCCGTAATTGCTATAATGGCACTGTTATTATCGTCGTTTGTCAGCAAAGCGGCAACAATGGACTTGGGTTTATTGAAGTCGTTCCGGTTCCATTGATGCTGCAAGTTGAAAAAAATCGGAGCAGGCTTGGTACCGGAAAGAGAAGACGTGGTGGCCAAAGGTGTGAATATATACGTAGAATTAGTTTTTATCTGCTCAATACTGCTGGCAAAAGGCAGGAATATGGCATTCAGGCCGTGGGTGATTGTATGTTTGCTGAAATTTGTAATCATCGGCAGATAAGGGAAACTGACATTACTCTGATAGCTGATAAAACCGTTGTGCTGGTTGACCGTCATCGTCCCGCAGTTATTGTCCACAACAAAATCCGGGAGTATTTTCAACCCTTTTTCAGCCAGAACATCTTCCAGTCCGGTTGGATTGATATAGCCGTTGTGCTGGCTTTCATTGAGTTGCCCTACCGCATGATTCAAAGCAACAAACAGCCGGCCTCCGTTGGACAGGTATTTTTCGATTTGTTCCTTTTCATAAGGGGTATACATATCTTGCGGTCCGACGATACACAACACATTGAAGCGGTTCAGGTCGCCCGCATTGAAAAGTTTGATTACAGATATGTCCGTCAGATGTGAAAGTTCGTTAATAAGTTGAGGCATCTGTCCCAAGGAAGCTTCCCTGTGACCGGAAACAAATGCAATATGGGGTTTTACGGTATCCGTCGTTTGCTTTAATATGCGGGTGATTTCATATTCGATAGGGGTATTGTGGTTGATATAGGGTATCACCGACTGCTTGTTGCCGATTTTGATAACCGCACCCATAAACACATTCTGGATTTTTTCCATATCTCTTTCCCGAAGTTCTACCAGGATTGGCTGGATGCCGGATGCCAGTGCCATATTGCCTTTTTGTTCCGTGTTGGGATAGATGGTATTGATAGAAAAAGGTACCCGGCTCCGGGATTTATATTCCTTCACCAAAGAGATAAACTCTTTGGCCACCTTCTTGATGTCCTGAGGGAGGTCTTCTGTGATGTAAAAATCGATAGTAATGGGTTCTTTTATTTCCTGGATGGCTTCTTTGCTCACCTTGCTGAGGGAGTAGCGGTTATTAAACGTAAAGTCTATCCGGACAAAAAGAATAGCGGACAGGACATTTAGGAGCACAATGCCTATTATCGTATAGAGATTATTTTTTATCAGTGTTTTCATGTCAGTTCAATGTCTGATTTTGCAGATGAAAAATTTGGACAAAGATAAAAAGAGCGTGATTACCGATATGAAATAGACAACATCACGGGTGTCCAGAATACCTCTGGAAAGTGAGTCAAAATGTTCATCTATCGACAGATAGGTTAGTAATCCGGCTATAAACCCGTTCCCGCTTTGTTGTGCCAGAATACCAAAAAGCAGTTGGAAGCAAAGGCCTATCCCGAGGCTGATAAAGAACGCTGTGGCGGCTGTCCGGGCTAAAGAGGAGGCAAAAATACCAATGCTGATATAGCAGGCACTGATGCAGATAAGTCCGAAATATCCCAGAATGACCGGAGCTATATCAATGTGTCCTAAAGTAGCAACCGTGAAATAATAAGGAAGCGTCATGCACAGGGCAATGGCGATAAGAATCAGTTGGGAAAGAAATTTACCACCGATCAGTTGATGTGTTTTTATCGGTTTGGTTAAAAGCAACTCGAGTGTGCCGTTTCTTTTTTCATCGGCAATAGATTTCATGGTGAGCGTGTGTACCATGATAAAAGTTGTCCAGCTGATAACGATAAAAAAAGGCATCATGGAAGCCTGCCCCAGGTAAAAGATATTGGAAGACGACAGCCAACTGATAAATCCGCAGATGCAGAAGAACAGCAGGAAGCCGATATAAGTGCTCCATGAATTAAAAGCCGTATTTAATTCCTTCCTGATGATGATTTTTACAGTTCTCATGAATTTAATTTTGTGTCACTTGCCGGAAAATATCTTCCAGACGGCGTTCAACGGGGATCAATTCTTTCAGATACCAGTGGTTTTGGTTGCAGGTATCAAAAATGGCTTTTTCAATATCATCTTCCTGCAGCGATTTCAGTTCAAAACTTCCGTTGTCAAGAATATCGATACCTTCCACTCCGTTAATAAGAGCCAGGGCGTTGAATACATCATTCGTATTACCGCCTCGGATACTCAATTTCAAAATCTTTTCCTTATTGGATTTGCGAAGCTCGGCAGATGTTCCGTCAGCAACGATTTTTCCTTTATTGAGAATCAGCACCCGGTCGCAGGTAGCCTCAATTTCGTCCAGTATATGGGAACTGAGGATAATGGTTTTTTCTTTTCCCGTATTTTTAATAAGTTCGCGAATCTCAACAATCTGATTGGGGTCCAGGCCTGTTGTCGGTTCATCCAGAATCACCACTTCTGGATCATGTATCAGGGCTTGTGCAAGCCCGACCCGTTGTTTATAGCCTTTCGACAATTCCTGTATATTCTTGTGTTTTTCATGCTCTAATCCGCACATCTTGAGCATATCCAGCACACGGGAGGTAATTTTGTAACGGGGCACATTGTGTATCTTGGCAATGAAAGTTAGAAAATCAATTACATTCATCTCGTCATACAGCGGATTGTGTTCCGGAAGATAGCCTATAACCTGTCTGAGTTTGTACGCGTGTTTGTGAATGGAGTATTTGCCGATGCACACATTGCCCTGGTCCGGAAAAAGGAAACAGGTAATAATTTTCATAATAGTGGTCTTTCCTGCTCCGTTGGGGCCGAGGAAACCCAGAATTTCTCCCTTTTTTACGGAAAAAGAAACCGAGTCAACAGCTTTTTGGGAACCGAAAGATTTTGATAAATTTTCTACCACTACATCCATAAGCCAATGATTGTTTCATGCAAATATAATCACCTCGGCATAGATGTATAAGGGTTTAACAAACTTTAACCGGGTCAGGGCCAAGGAGGAGTTAAGGTGTCCGGAAAGTCTTAAAATAAAGGAAAGAAATCTCCTTTATTTTAAGACTTTCAGACAATATTTCAGTCATTGAGATAAGAACGGTCGGAAGATTCGCGGATAATGAGTTCGCAGTTGACAATCTCTTCCCGGGTACGGGCATGCTTATTGTTCAGAATTTGTTCGAATAACAGTTCTGCCGCCATCTCTCCGATTTTTTCCGGGAATTGGTTAACGGTACTTACCGAAGGATTCATATACCGGGAACGTTTCGTATTGGAGAAGCCGAATACTGCAATGTCTTCGGGAATCCTCAGATTTTTTTCTTTGATGGCTTCAATGGCTCCGATAGCCATATCGTCATTGATTCCGAAAATCGCGTCCGGTTTTTCTTTCATTTCCAAGAGTTTCCGGGTAGCATCCTTAGCTGCTTTCACTGAAAAATCATCACATCTGATAATATAATCCGTGTTAATTTCGAGCTTGTTCATCGTCATGGCTTTCAGGTAGCCCTTCATGCGGTTCTTTCCGATAGACAATTGTTCCGGACCTGTAATCAGTGCAATTTTTTTGGCTCCTCCGTGGATTAGATGCTGAACGATTTTACAGGCGGCATCTGCATCGTCGGCAATGACTTTAGAGACATCCAGCTCCTTGGTCGTCCGGTCAAAAAGCACCAATGGCACCCCTTGGTTCTGGATATTTTTAATGTGATCGTAAGAGGTCGTGGCCCGGGAGATGGAAAGGATAATTCCGTCCGTCCGGTTGGCCAGGAATACGTCTATATTTTTCTGTTCTTTTTCAAAACTCTCATTGGAAGAGGCAACCAATACATTATAGCCGTATTTGTCTGCTACTTCTTCAATTTTCTTTACCACATTAGCAAAAAACGTATTTACAATCTGGGGTACAACGACTCCGATAGTATGGCTTTTGTGCGTTTTCAGAGCAACGGCAATCGGATTGGGACGGTAGCCCAATTCCTTGGCCAGTGCCTGGACGGTTTTCCGGGTTTGCTGGCTGATTTCCGGGTTGTCTTTCAATGCCCTGGATACAGTAGATACCGAGATATTTAATTGAGCGGCAAGGTCTTTGATTGTGATGGCTTTTTGTGTCATATCTCTAAGTTTTAATGGTATTATGCTTTAGGGGACTCCGGATGATTACCTTCCGGGGAAGCGTTGTCGGAAGCGTCCGGTTGTTCTGTTTGTTTCAGTTTCGGATAAGAAATACGGGAATGGTAAATGTTAGTGAGCATTTCGATGAAAACCCGTTTTACCCCGTCAATGTCCTTGAATGTGATTTCGGCATTCATAAACCGTCCGTCCTGCAACTGACCGTCAATGATGTTGTTTACCAACGCCGTAATATTTTCTTCCGTCTTATCCTGTAATGTCCGGGAGGCAGCCTCTACGGCATCGGCCATCATGACCACCGCACACTCCTTGCTTATCGGATCCGGTCCGCTGTATGTAAAGGCGGCTTCGTCCACCGGTCTGTCCGGATATTTGTTGCGGAATGAATTGTAAAAATATTTCACCTTGCTTTTGCCGTGATGGGTGCGTATAAAATTGATAATCGCTTCCGGCAGGTTGTATTTCTTGGCTAATTCCACGCCTTGTGTCACATGGTTTATAATACGACGGGCGCTTTCGTCAAAATCGCACTGGTCATGCGGATTGATTCCTCCGCTCTGGTTCTCAATAAAGAAAACAGGATCGTATGATTTGCCTATATCATGATACAGCGCGCCCGTCCGGGTGAGCAGCGGATTGCCTCCGATACGGTAGATGGCTTCCTCTGCCAGGTTGGCAACCATTAGTGAATGCTGGAATGTACCCGGAGCTTTTTTAGTCAGTGTCCGCAGAGCCGGGTGATTGGGATTGGATAACTCCATCAGGGTAATTTCGGAGGTAAACCCGAAAATGCGTTCAAAGATATAAATCACCGGATAAGTCAGACTTAACACCAGACTGTTGATCAACAACCAGAGCACCCCGAAGACATGGGACAGGCTGATTTCCCCTTCCTGTACTAAGATAAAAGAGATATATACCGCCGTATAGGTTAGAAATGTCAGGAAAATAGAGAGAAAAAGTTGTCCTCTCCTTTGCAGTTGGGACAGGCTGAAAACAGAGACGATACCTGCTGCCAGCTGCATGAACAGATACATATAACTGTTGGGGGCAAAATATGAAATCAGAAGACTGCTCCCCAACAGCAAATAGAGGGCCGAACGGCTGCCGACCAAAATATTGACAATGATAACAAAGAACAGTACCGGCAAGGCCAGCATATTGATACTTTGGTAGTAACCGATACTTCCCAGCATGACGGTGGCTAAAAACGTACCGTAAAGGAAGATAAATTCTTTGTTGTTGTAAAAAATCCGTTTTTTGGAATAATAGAAATAGAGGGAAAATATAATCAAAGCTGTCAGCGTCAGGATAATTTGTCCGCCGATAATTCGCAGATGGCTGGCGTAAGAACCTGCATTGTGCCGGTACTCCAGTTTTAGTGAATTCAGTAATTTCACCTTTTCCGGTGTCACCAACTCCCGTTTGGTGATAATAATCTCTCCGTTCCGCACCAGACCGTGAGTCAGACTGATATTTTTCAGTTGGTTAAGCAGTTGTACGTGGGTCTTTGAGGCGTCAAACTCGAGGTTCGGGTGGATAAAATTGCTGATATTCAGACTTAATATGTGCTCCTTGACAGAGGCTGGTAAATTAGAATTGTCAATAAACTGGGTCATTGCCGAGTAGGCTTTTTTTAGTGTGGACACATTCGTAAAATCCACATCCTTGCCCATATTGTGATTGACGATTTTTATCGTTTTGATATTGGAGGGGTCCAGTTCTTCCGGCACCTGAAGAATGCCCTTGTTATAAAGAGCTGCCAGTCTATTGCGGATCTGGTCAATGGCTGCGGCGGTATAGGCATTCCGGTATTTTTCCGTTGCTCTGGTAAATTTGGTCGTCTGTTTTTCTTTGACTTCCGTTTTCAGATTAAAAATCGGGGTTTGTTCCTCGGTAATTTTCTCCCGTTCGGCAGCCAATTCGGTTTCCGTCTTGTAGATAGGGAAATCAAAGGGAGCTTTCAGGGTTTCATAGCGCCAGGGAGAGCCTTTCTGAAATTCGTATTGAAAACTGCCGGCTTTAGGAAACAAGTGAACGATTGTCCCGCAAATCACCAGAATAACAATAATCCGGAACGTAATATTGAGCCTTCTTTTCAAATGTTTATTCAGCATATTATTGCCAATTTATCAGCCAATAAAGATAGAAAGAATTTATAAAAAAAGGTCCTCGGAAGAGGACCTTTTTTTATGATTATTGAATACCAGAGGTTTCAAATTCCTTATTCAGTTTTTTAAATAATCCCTGGAGTACTTTCCCCGGGCCGATTTCCAGCATGCAGTCTGCACCGTCGGCAATCATGTTTTTCATGATTTGGGTCCAGCGTACGGATGAAGTCAGCTGGGCAATCAGATTATTTTTTATCTGTTCCGGATCGGTATAAGGATTTGCATCCACATTTTGATACACCGGACAAATCGGTGTATTAAAGGTCGTATGGGCAATGGCTTCCGCTAATTCCTGACGTGCCGGTTCCATTAACGGGGAGTGGAAAGCTCCGCCCACATTCAGGGGAACCACTCTTTTAGCTCCGGCTTCAGTCAGTTTCTGACAAGCGATTTCAATGCCTTTGTTGCTGCCGGAGATAACGATTTGTCCGGGACTGTTGTAGTTTGCCGGAACAACGACCTCGTCAATTTCTTCGCAGATGCGTGCCACGACGTCGTCGTCCATCCCTAAAACGGCGGCCATTGTGGAAGGATTGGCTTCGCAGGCTTTTTGCATGGCCAAAGCACGGGCATGAACTAAGCGCAGGCCATCTTCAAAAGAGAGGGCGCGGGCTGCCACCAAGGCAGAGAATTCCCCCAGCGAGTGACCGGCTACCATGGCCGGCTTTTCTTCCAGGCTATCAGCTAAAATCACGGAATGTAAAAAAATGGCGGGTTGCGTCACCTTCGTTTGTTTCAAATCTTCATCCGTCCCGGAAAACATTAAATCCGTGATGCGGAAACCTAAAATATCATTGGCTTTTTCAAATAATTCCTTGGCTCTGGGAGAAGTTTCATACAACTCTTTTCCCATTCCGACAAATTGTGCTCCCTGACCGGGAAATACAAATGCTTTTTTCATACGTATAAAATTTTAATGATAGTAAATGTTAAGCTCTGCTACTGACATATGCCCGGAACATTTAGTGTAAGCGGGAGCTTATCAGACGTATAAACTCTTCCCGGGTAGCCAGTTTTTCAAAAGCCCCGCTGAAATCGGAAGTCGTGGTGACCGAGTTTTGTTTCTGCACCCCGCGCAGGCTCATGCACATGTGCTGGGCTTCAATTACCACGGCAACACCTAACGGGTGCAGGGTATTTTGGATACAGTTCTTTATTTCATAAGTCAGTCGCTCCTGGACTTGCAGACGGCGGGAATAGGTTTCCACTACCCGGGCAATTTTGCTTAACCCCGTGACATAGCCGTTGGGAATATACGCCACATGGGCTCTGCCGAAGAAAGGCAGCATGTGGTGTTCGCACAAAGAATAGAGTTCGATATCCTTGACAATAACCATCTGGCGGTAATCTTCTTTGAACAGGGCGGAACGGAGTATGGATTCCGGGTTTTGGTGGTAACCCTGAGTCATAAATTGCATGGCTTTGGACACCCGCAGGGGCGTTTTAACCAATCCTTCCCGTTCCGGGTCTTCTCCCAGGAGTTTGAGTATCTCTTTGTAATGATAGCTGAGTTGTTCGGTTCTTTTCGTATTGAAAAACTCTTCCTTGTGGTAAAACTCAGCCTCTTTATCTAATTCCGGCAACATCCTCTTTTATGAATTTGAATACTGAATATGATGCTAAAAAACGACACAAAGTAAATATAAAAAATTCTATAATGAAATTTTTTATGGATTCGCTTGGAGTAAATCTGTTGTTTTCATGATATTTTACTATCTTTACTCCGGTAGTAATAAATGTGCGGCGGGGACGCTGTAAGTTTATCAAAATTAAATCAGTCGGTCATGGAATGGGGTGCATTATTCCTGCTATTGGGAATTGGTTTCATTATGGTAGTGTTGGAATTTTTGGTATTTCCGGGTACCAGCGTGGTAGGGCTTGTCGGTGTGGCGTGCATGGGCTGCGGCATTTATTTAGGGTATAAATTTTTCGGTGTTCCGGCGGGGCATTTTATCGTTTTGGGGACAGCTGTGGCGGGAATCTTCTTGACATGGTACAGCCTGCGGGCCCGTACCTGGAAAAGATTAAGCCTGGATACCCGGATTGACAGTAAAGTGGAAGGGGTGGATCCTGCAGTGAAAGCCGGGGATGCTGGGATTACTGTCGGGCGTCTGGCTCCAATGGGAAAAGTGAAAGTCGGGGACTGTGTCGTGGAAGCCTTGTCGGAATCGGGGTATGTCGATACTAACCGGGAGGTGGAAATCGTGAAAGTATATGCAGATAAAATAATTGTAAAATTAAAAACAGAAGAGCATGGATAACAACAGTATTATTTTATTGGTGGTAGCCATTGCGGGAGGACTATTTCTGATTTGGATGATTTTGTATTTCATTCCCATTGGATTGTGGTTTCAGGCATTGGTTTCCGATGTGAAAATTTCTTTATTACAATTGGTGCTGATGCGTTGGCGTAAAGTACCGCCTTCCGTGATTGTCGGGGCAATGATTGAAGGAAAAAAAGCCGGGCTGGAACTCTACCGGGACTTGCTGGAAGCCCACTATCTGGCTGGCGGACATGTACCCCAGGTCGTACATGCCTTGGTCTCTGCGTCCAAAGCCAACATCGACCTGACCTTTCAGATTGCCACGGCTGTGGATCTGGCAGGACGTGATGTCTTTGAAGCAGTGCAGATGAGTGTCAATCCGAAAGTCATTAATACACCTCCTGTGACGGCTGTGGCTAAAGACGGCATTCAATTGATAGCTAAGGCAAGAGTGACTGTGCGGGCAAATATAAAACGCCTGGTTGGCGGTGCCGGGGAAGAAACCATCCTGGCGCGTGTGGGCGAAGGAATTGTTTCCTCTATCGGGTCGTCCGATTCCCACAAGGCGGTGATGGAAAATCCGGACTTCATATCCAAAGTCGTTTTGGATAAAGGACTGGATTCTGGTACGGCTTTTGAAATCCTGTCGATTGATATTGCCGACATTGATGTCGGTAAAAACATTGGTGCCGGATTACAGATAGACCAGGCCGATGCCGACTTAAAGATTGCACAGGCAAAGGCGGAGGAAAGACGGGCAATGGCTGTGGCAAAAGAGCAGGAGATGAAAGCGTTGGCGCAGGAGATGAAAGCCAAAGTTATTGAGGCGGAAGCCCATGTGCCCCTGGCTATGGCAGAAGCATTCCGTTCCGGAAACCTGGGAGTAATGGATTACTACCGCATGAAAAACATTGAAGCCGATACGCAGATGCGTGAAGCGATTTCCAAACCGGAAGGGAAGAAAAAAACAGACAAACTGAAATAAAAAAGGAAAACTACATCCCTTCAAAATAATAACCGGGCAGATTCCGCAGATTATATCGGGATGCCATGGTTTCACCATAAGCGCCCGCGGAGTGAATCACAATGATGTCTCCGCGGGTCGTTTGTGTCAGCGTGACATCTTTCCCGAAACAGTCGGAAGATTCGCAAATCGGTCCTACAACGTCATATTTTTCCTCCGGCAGCCGGGAACTGATATTTTCAATCTTATGAAAAGCTTGGTAAAGGGCAGGGCGTAACAGATCATTCATTCCTGCATCCAGAATGACGAATTTTTTATTTTTCCCTTCTTTCACATACAGCACTCTGGAAAGCAAATCCCCGCAATGGGCAACCACGGAGCGCCCCAGCTCGAAATGTACCTGTTGATTGGGGCTGGTGGGTTCGAAATGGCGGGCGAATGTGGAAAAATAGGAGGCAAAATCTGCAATCGGTTCGGCATGGGGATTATTATAATCAATACCTAACCCTCCGCCGAAATTGATATGGGGCAATACGATTCCCCTGTTTTTCAGGTATTGCTGGATTTCGTTGGCTTTCAGACAAAGACTGCGGAAAACAGTCATGTCTGTAATTTGCGAACCGATGTGAAAATGCAAGCCCGTTAATTTCACGTGTGGCAAGGATGGCAGTTCGGCAAGCACTTGGTCCAGGTCGCAGAGGTAAATCCCGAATTTATTTTCCTCGATGCCCGTCGTGATGTAATGGTGAGTGTGGGCGTCTACATTGGGATTGATTCGCAGGGCAATGTGAGCCTTTTTGTTTACCTGTGCGGCAAGTTCGTTGATTATCCGGATTTCGGGCAAAGATTCGCAATTAAAGCAAAAGATATCTTCTTGCAGAGCTGTCCGGATCTCTTCGTCGCTTTTCCCCACTCCGGCATAAACAATAGCATTGCCTGGAAAACCACATTCCACAGCCCTCTTTATTTCATTCCCGCTTACGCAGTCGGCTCCCAGCCCGTATTCCCGGATAACTTTCAGCAACACCGGATTGGCATTGGCCTTGATGGCATAATGGACGTGAAACGCCGGATATCTTCCGGCCTCTTCTGTCACCTTTTGCAGGGTTTTCCTTAACAGGGTGAGATTATAAAGGTAGCAAGGGGTTTGAAGTGCGTTTATCTTTTCTGTCAGTTGCATTGGGATAGAAATCAGGATAACAAATGGGAACTTAATGCGATTAGGGCTTTGTTTTTGTCTGCCGTATTGACCAGCATTGAAATATTGTGCTCACTGCCTCCATAAGAGATCATCCGCAAAGGAATCTCCTCCAGGGCTTTCAGCACCTGGGCGCCCAGACCGGATTTGTTGGCGTCGAAAGCTCCGACAATACAGATGATAGACAACTCCTGATCAACCTCAATCGTCCCGAACTTTTCCAGGTCTTTGATAATGTCGTCCAGATGAGTGGTGCTGTCGATGGTCAGTGATACGGCAACCTCCGAAGTGGCTATCATGTCAATAGGGGTTTTCCATGCTTCAAATACCTCGAATACTTTTCGTAAAAAACCGTACGCCAGCAACATGTTGGTGGATTTTATATTGATAGCCGTAATGCCGTCTTTGGCAGCTACCGCCTTAATATTCTTCGCCGGACTCTCTTTCGTAATCAAGGTACCTTCGTCTTGAGGATGCAGCGTATTTTTCAGCCGTACCGGAATCCGTTCCTTTTTCGCAGGCTGAATACTGGAAGGATGCAGTATTTTGGCTCCGAAATAAGCCAGCTCTGCCGCCTCGTCAAAAGAAAGCTGACGTATAGCCTGCGTATGGTCCACAATACGGGGGTCATTGTTGTGGATACCGTCAATATCCGTCCAGATCTGGATTTCCTCGGCTTTCAGTGCCGCACCGATGAGGGCGGCGGAATAATCACTGCCTCCCCGTGTCAGATTATCGATTTCCCCGTAAGCATTGCGGCAAATGAATCCTTGGGTAATAACCAGCGGCTGGATGTCGGCTTGGGACATTTCCCGCTCAAGGTTTTGCCGGATGTAAAAATAATCCGGTTCGCAATCCTTATCGATACGCATAAAATCCAGTGCCGAAAGCAGGGAATTGGGAACACCGCATTCTTCTAAATAATAGTGCATCAAAGTCGTTGACATGATTTCTCCCTGGGCGACAACAGCTTTTTCCTGCAAAGGGTAAAAGTCCTTGTTGATAAAAGAACGCAGGTAAGTGAAAATCGTTTGGATAAACTCCTTACTCCTCTTTAAATATGCTTCCGTTGTAAATAACTCGCTGATGGTGATAAAATAATTCAGTTCCAGATTCTGTATGGTCTCCAACGCCTTCTGGCGTTCATTTTTATACAGATACCCGGAAATTTCCACCAGCGTATTGGTGGTGCCTGACATGGCGGAAAGCACTACGATTTTGGGCTGGCCGTCATTAATCAGTTCGGCTACGGATTTGATCCTTTCTGCACTTCCGACGGATGTCCCGCCGAATTTTAAAACTTTCATCTTGTATCTATTACATTAATATACTACTTCACGGCTCCATTTGAGAGCGCAAAGATGAAATATCCTTTTATAATACACAAGGAAGTGTTTAAAATCAAACACCTTGTTTATTGTTTGTAAAAACTTGCCGCTACCCAGTTATTTTCTGTTTTTTGCCGCTCAAGTTGCAAACCGTATTTTGCGGCTTCATTCTGAATAAGAGGTAAATCCTGTGTATAAAAACCGCTCATAATCAGATAGCCGCCGGGCATCAGGTGTTCGGTATAATAGTGCATGTCTTCGAGCAGGATATTGCGGTTGATATTGGCGAGAATAAAATTGAAGTCCTTTTCCTCCGCCAGCAAACCCGCATCGCCGATTTTTATAGAGATATTCTCCAGTTGGTTATTCCGGATATTTTCCGAGGCGTTGTAGTAAGACCATTCGTCGATGTCGATACCGGTGATATGTGCCGCCCCGGCTTTAGCAGCCATAATGGAGAGGATGCCTGTGCCGCATCCCATGTCCAGCACCTGCTTGCCTTTTATCTCAGAAGTGTAATCCAATATCATTTCCAGCATGAGAGCCGTGGTGGAGTGATGGCCTGTACCGAAACTCATTTTGGGCTCTATAATGATTTCATAAGGAATTTCCGGACGGGCTGCATGAAACCCCGCACGTACCAGAATCTGGTTTTTTACCACAATGGGCGTGAAATGCTCTTCCCATTCTTTATTCCAGTCCTGGTCGGCTATTTCCGCCTTTTCCCAGGAGATGCGGTACTCCTCCGGCAAAATCCGCAACAGCTCCAGCTGGCTGATAACCTCCTCCCGGAAATCCGGAGTCCCGATGTAGGCTTTAAATCCGTCTTGCGTATATATGAATCCGTCATATTGGAGGGCTCCCAATTCACCAATCAGGGCATCGGCGATGTCTTCGGAAAAGGGAGATATATGGAATGTGAGTTCAGTGTATGTTTTCATCTTTTATTTGTTTATGAGTATTCTTAATTTTAATCGGTAGACATCCGGATGCGCCATTCTTTGGGGTAATAATTGTTCAGCCGGGAACCCAGGCTCTTGCCCCATCCCATCCCCATCCCGTTGTGGGTAATCAATACCCATGAGCCTGCAGGGGCATCAGTGGAAATATCTTCTTTTTTCAGATAACGCAAAGCACTTTCCAGGTCGGTATCTTTACATATGAGCCGTGTTTTATCAAGACACTGGTACAACGCCAGTGCCGGTTGCATTTTAAACTTCCGGCCATTGATTTCCGCCAGTTCGCAACCTTTATACAAAACGGTCAGTTGCTTATCGAGCAGGGCTGTAAATTCGGCATGCCGGGTCGGGATGATGCCCAGAACATTGCCGGAATTATAGCCGGAAAACTCTTGGTCTTGCGGAAGTAATTCCTGCAATCCCTCAGGCAAGCGGACCGGACTTTTTTTCTCTTTTTTCACTTGAGGTGTCTCTTTTTGCTCTCCGGTTTTCTGTATGACCCCGATAAAGAATCCTTCTCCTTTGATTTTATGGGGATAAAACTGGTATCCGTGAAGAGTGGGGGAGAGCGACTCACCCAACGTGTGGGTGACGGAAACGCTGAGGGCGTCGTACTGATTCAGTAGCCAGGAGAGTATCTCCTCATTTTCTCCCGGATTATAGGTGCATGTACTGTATATGAGGTGGCCTCCGGGTTTGAGTGTAGGCCAAATATCTTTAAGAATCCGTTGTTGTCTTTCTTTGCACAATTGTAAATTGCGTTCACTCCACTCGCTAATCGCTTTTTCATCTTTCCGGAACATGCCTTCGCCAGAGCAGGGGGCATCCACCAGGATGAGGTCGAAGCAATTCCGCAGATAAGAAAAACAAGCCGGGTCGTTTTGGGTAATCACCACATTGTCGGCACCCCATTTGATAAGGTTTTCCTTTAGTATGGCAGCTCGCGTGCGGATAACTTCATTGGCGACTAAAAGACTGCCGGCGGGTAATGCCGAAGCCAGCAGCGTGGATTTTCCTCCCGGTGCTGCACACAGGTCAAGCACCCGCAGCGGATGCGGAGGGAGTATTTGTTGTAAAATCTGATCCAGAAACATAGAAGAAGCCTCCTGAACATAATAACCTCCTGAATGCAGGCACGGGTCAAGAGTAAAAACGGGGCGGCGGTCTAAATAATAAGCATGTCTGCACCACTCCACCTTTGACAAAATCCGTTCTGTCAGAAAAGGGCTGTCGGGCAGGGGTAATTTAGCTGGATTTAACCGTATGCTTACAGGAGGAACACTTTGCAGTGCCTCGAAAAACAAGGGGGCATCGGACAATTGTTTTTGCATCCGGTTGACAAAAGCAGCAGGAAGATTATTCGGGGTAAGTTGTCCATGTAAAGACATAATTCTATATTTGTCTGCAAATATAGTGAAAAAGGATAAAGCCCGGACAACGGCGGGAATGGAAAAGTTTTAACGCGTACATCATGAGAATAGAAAAGGATTTCAATTTGCGGCAGTACAACACTTTCGGGTTGGATTGCCGGTGCAATTATTTCATAGAGAGCGGTTCAGTGGATGACTTTGTGGAATTGGCGGCCTCTTATGACCTGCCGCCGGAAAAGATTTTATTATTGGGGGGAGGGAGTAACTTTCTCTTTACGGAAGATTTTGACGGCACAGTGATTTATCCGATGATACAGGGTATGGAAGTTGTTCGGGAAGAAGGAGAACAGGTGTGGGTGAAAGTGGGGGCGGGAGTCGTGTGGGATGATTTTGTGGCGTGGGCTGTGGATAATGGTCTGGCCGGTGTCGAAAATTTATCTCTGATCCCCGGTCATGTCGGGGCTTCTCCGGTTCAGAATGTCGGGGCGTATGGAATGGAAGCTGCGGACACAATTTATGAAGTGGAAGCCGTTGATATCCAAGCGGCAGAGCGGGTAACCTTGGGGGCTGCGGACTGTTGTTTTGCATACCGGGATAGCATTTTTAAACATCAGTGGAAAAACAAATATATCATCACCGCTGTGACTTTCCGTCTGAATAAGAAAGCGGACTTCAAACTCGATTACGGCAGTATAAGAGCCGAACTTGAACAGGCAGGGGAAGAAGTGAGTCTCCTGGCTGTGCGTCAGGCCGTTATCCGGATCCGGGAAGCCAAACTCCCCGATGTGAACGTCTATCCCAACGCCGGGAGTTTCTTCAAAAACCCGGTAGTGCCCGCTACGCTGGCACAGGAAATGAAAGAAAAATATCCGGCCATGCCTCTCTATGCCTTAGAAGACGGGACAGCCAAACTGGCTGCCGGATGGCTCATAGAACAAGCCGGCTGGAAAGGGAAAGCGCTCGGACAGGCCGGTGTTCACGATAAACAGGCATTAGTACTGATTAACAAAGGAAACGCCACCGGATTGGAAATCGTGCGTTTGGCCAACGAAATTAAAAAGAGTGTTTTTCTGAAATTCAACGTCTGGTTAGAGCCGGAAGTGAATGTGTTGTAATTTTGGGGGCGGATAAACTTTCAGCACTTTTTTTTGCTTCTTTGTAAAACTTTGTTTTCCTTTGCAACGCGAAAAACGGAAGTAGCTCAGTTGGTAGAGTACCGGTCTCCAAAACCGGCTGTCGGGGGTTCGAGCCCCTCCTTCCGTGCAAGGGCAGTGGTTTATTCCCCTGCCTTTTTTATTGTATTGTGGTTAAGGCGGTTTGTGAAATAACTTAATACATAGAAGAAAATGAAATTAATTGCTATCGTGGTGCTTGTCCTCTGCTTGTTGTGGGGATGTAAGCAGGAAAAAGAAATCAAACTTCTGCAATTGAATATCTGGCAGGAGGGTGTGATGGTGAAAAATGGTTATGAAGCTCTGGCGGATGAACTGGCGCGGGCTGATGCTGATTTTGTCATGTTGAGTGAGGTCCGAAACTATAAGGGTACCCGTTTTTGTGACCGGATTGTGGCTTCTCTGAAAGAGCGAGGAAAGACTTATTATTCTTTCTATTCTTATGATTCCGGCTTATTGAGTAAATATCCGATTGTGGATAGTGCTGTTATTTTTCCGGAAAACGGCGATCACGGAAGCATTTATAAATTGACTGCCGACTGGGAAGGCAAACGGGTATGTGTATATACAGCCCATCTGGACTATCGGAATTGTGCCTACTACCGGGTAAGGGGATATGACGGCTCCACCTGGGAGAAAATGGAGCCCGACACCGTTGTTGCCAGCTTGTTGGCTGATAATGTAGCCTCACAGCGGGATGACGCGATACGGCAATTTATTGCGGATGCGGAAAAAGAAACAGCACAAGGGCATCTGGTTTTTATCGGAGGCGATTTTAACGAACCCTCTCATTTGGATTGGACGGAGGCTACGAAAGACAGTGCCGACCATCGGGGGGTGGTTATCCCCTGGACAGTGAGCACCATGCTGACACAAGCTGGCTACAAGGATACTTATCGGGAAATGTATTCGGATCCGGTGAAAAATCCCGGCTACACTTATCCGGCCGACAGCAAGGAGACGGAAGTGTCACGTTTAACCTGGACACCGGATGCTGACGAACGGGAGAGAATCGATTTTATTTATTACTACCCTCAGAAAGGTTTGAAATTGTTGCAGGCAAATGTCTTCGGGCCGCGGGGTTCTATTCGCAACAGCATGCGGGTGCAGGAAAATACGGAAGATGTATTTATCGAACCTTTGGGAGTGTGGCCGACAGATCATAAAGGGGTGTTGGTGCGCTTTTGTTATTAAAATACTGAAAATCAAAGATCGTTACCGACCGCATTTTTCTCCTGTCAACCTGAAGATAGTAGGTGGTATCGCCTTGTAAAGTCCCTCTCTCTTTTATCTTTCCTGTACTTCTCTTGTACTTCTCCCAACCTGCTGGATACAGGAGTAATATAAGAGAGATGGAGTATATATGGAAGAGAGTGGGACTTTGTTGCAAGGTTATCCGGACGTTATTTGTCTGTGGTGAGAATGGTAAATTCTCCGATTCCCGCTCTTTGTCCGTTGATTAAGTTTTTGGCAACCAACCTGACGGTTCTGCTTTTTACCGGTTCAAACGTAATGGTTTGTTTAATCGGATTGTTTTTGATATTAGAAAACTCTCCCGAAGCAACCAATCGGTTGCCGGCATAAAATTCGTAGTGGGTAATCACCCCGCCTCCCCAGCGGCTTTGGTCCGGGGTATAGGTGAATCCCTTCAAATCGTATATTTTGCCTAAATCGATTTCGATTTCCTGTTTGGCTTCTGCCGGGAGATAAAACGATGAATACCCGTTCCCGTCGAACATGGCTTTGGTACTCTGCTTTAATTTTTCTAATACTTTTTTATCTCCCTGGGCCCATTGTTTCACATGATTGACGGTGAAATTGGTGGTTGGAACATCCAGATATTCAATGGAAACAGGACTTTGTTGGCCTGTTTGTGAATCGTAGCTGATTGCTTTAACGACACCTTTCCGTGCCATGACAAAAGGCTGGGACGGATTATACCGGGCAGATTCGGGGGTGGGTTCACTGCCGTCAGTTGTGTAATAAATGTGTGCTTCTTGGTCACCTGCCTTCAAAACGATTTCATTTCTGCCGTTACGGGCAATCCGGGGCTCTTCCAATAGAACCGGGGCTAAAAAAGCTTGGATATTATTGATGCACAATGGACCCCTGGCTTTTTCGAAACAGATTCTTATTTGTTCTGCCTCAATAGTCTTGAATCTCAGAATGCGTTTGTAGCCGACGGTCGTCATTTTCTCGTTTGTCCCGATGGGGTGCCATTTTCCGGTGTTTAAGTATTCCACATGAAAAGAGATGATGCGTTGCCCTAAAGGAATATATTCCTGAATCATCAATCGGTTGACAGCCTGTTTTTGCGGGAATGTCAACGTAATGGTTCCGTGGTGCAGGCTGTCGTCCGTAGCCCAATAAGTATTCCAGTCTCCGTCGGTTGCTTTGTCGGGAGCATATTCGGATGAACCTCCCCGGTAGTTATCGGCTTCTGCCTGGGCATGATCCAGCAGATTGGTTTGAAGTTCTGCGTCGATGGTCTTTCGCCACTCCACGGCGCGGGCGGAATCCGACGGATGAATCTTCCCGTTTAACGCAACGGGGAAATTTAAAAGGAAATTGGCATTGTGTCCGACACTGCGGTAATATAAATCAACCAAATGGGAAAGACTGCGCACCTGGTGGTCTTCCCGGGCATGGTAAAACCATCCCGGACGGATGGATACATCACATTCGCCCGGTTCCCATTTTGTTCCGTCAGCCATCCCCTCCGTGAGCTTCCCGCCTTTGTTTTCGTCAAACATACTCCAATTCGTTTCGCCTGCCCAGCCTTCCTCATTTCCAATCCAGCGTATGTCGGCACAGGTGCCTCCGAAAATCACAGCATGGGGTTGTAGCTCATTGATGATTTTGCGGGCATCTTCATACCGGTAATATGTCCGGGCATCTATATTGCGGCGTTCATTGGCACCTCCATACCAGCCGTCACCGCCGTTGGCTCCGTCAAACCAATATTCAAAAAGTTCTCCGTAATGGGTGAGCAGTTCTTTCATCTGGTTATGGAAATAGCTAACGTATTCAGGACGTCCGTATTCGGCATGGTTCCGGTCCCAGGGAGACAAGTATATGCCAAATTTCAATCCGTGTTTTTTACATGCGTCGGATAGTTCCTTTACCATATCTCCTTTCCCGTTCTTCCACGGTGAATTTTTTACACTGTATTCAGTATACGCGGAAGGCCAGAGGCAAAAACCGTCGTGGTGCTTAGCTGTCAGCATGACGCCTTTCAGACCGGCAGCTTTAATGATGCGTACCCATTGTTCGCAATCCAGATCGGTCGGATTGAATGTGGAAGCGGGGGTATTGCCGTAGCCCCATTCCAGATCATTGAACGTATTCAGTCCGAAATGGACAAAAGCGTAATTCTCCATCTTTTGCCAGGCAATCTGATTGGGAGTCGGAACGGGTAAAACCGGAGCAGGAGCCGGAGTCTTTTTGCAAGCGCAACACAGAAGCACTCCTGCTGCCAAGAGTAGGGATTTAGTATGCATAATAATTTTTGTTGATTTTATGCAAATATAGCAAACCTTGCGGTATATATGCTTCCATGTCAGTAAAAATAAAAAACCGGATCTGAAAGATCCGGTTGCAATATAGGAAGAATGCTTTTATTCAGCCGTATTGTTGCCTGACATCAATATCAGACCAATGCTGAATGTGAAACTCTGGAATTCCGGAATCCTGCCGTGGGAAGCCCTGGTGGCGTAATTATAGCGGGCTCCTACATTCAGTGCTACCTGGTCATTGAAAGGAACCATCATCCCGATTTCCGGAGCAAAAGTAAACTGCCATCTGGAGAGGGTAGACGTGTATTGTCCTAATTCCAGACGTTTTTCCGTCCAGCGGGCACCGGCACCCAAACCTAAGAACGGCTGAACGGCAGATGTACCGTCGGTAAGAAAATACCGGCCTATGGCCGTAAGGGGTACCGTATTTACATAGCGGTACTGATTACCCGTCATCGTATAGATATTCTTATTTCCTTTAAAACTGAAGTCGCCCGTAGCATGATTCTTGTCCTGGTAAAACACATTCCAGCCGATGGCAGCTCCCAGAGAGAAACGGTCCGTAACGAATTTATGATATTCCAGGTCCATACCTCTGAAACTGGTTTCGTTGGTGAAATCTTTTAAATCTCCGAGCGGAACACTGATCTGATAATTGAGATTAAGCATTTGTGCTTTCAACAAAGGACCCATTCCGAACAGAACTATGGCGATTAGTAATAATTTTTTCATAGTTGTTGTATTTAAATTCTACTATTTATCGTAAGTCAAAAGGAATTATTTTCTACCCAAATAAGGAGACTGGACAAAACATTGTTTGATCTGCTTGTCGGCTCTCTGTAAAATAGAATTCTGGCTGCCGGCAATAACACCGTCGACAATTCCGCTCCATATCACCGGAATTTTGTTGCTGGCTTCTGCTACGTTGGACGGGTCGAGCATGTCGATAACAATGGAACCGGAACGGTAAGAGAAAAGGCTTACCGGCGACCACGGATAATAAGGTCCCCAGTTCGGACCGAAATTCCAGTTGTACCAGTACCAGCCGTCATACCAGTTCCAGTAGTCATACCAATTGTTGTTCACAAAATAGTAATTCACATTGGCAAATGCAGAAACCGTCACGACAAAGTCCGGTTTATCGGTTTTTGAACCTGCAATGCGTTGATAGCCTAAATCGGTAAACTGCTTTTCTACCAATTGCAGAATGTTTTCATCAAATTGGTGGTCCCCGGTGATGTCGTCCTGTTTATTCACGAAATAAACAATCGTGTCGGGCATGGAAAAAGTTTTCAGTTTAGCAAAATAACTGGCATCTTTGTCTCGGTCGTACGTCGTCATGGCAACGTCATAGTCTTCGGTATCGTCTGCTCCTTCCGGATAACAGGATACTAACAATTGCGCAAACAATCCGGTTAGTAGTAAAAATAATAAACGTTTCATACTTGATTTGTTTTTAGTTTAACAATTTTTACAAAATACATCTGTTTTTGGTAGTCGTTTTTACATCGTACAAGCGTATACGTCATTATTTTGGGAATGGTTGCAGATTTTAATAAAACATTATTAATGGAGGAAAAAAGTTTTTTCTGCTCCGGGAGGAAGAAAGCTGACAGAAATTTTCAGGGGAAATTATTCCGGGTCTGTGGCAAGAATAGACTTATAACCGTGATTTTTGGCAATATTCATAATCCTTACCACATATTCAATGGGAACGGATTTTTCAGCCTGTATCGTAATACAGGGATCCTCGGCATTTTTTAAAGCGTCGACAATTTTATTTTCCAGCATCGTGAATGGAGTCACTTTCGCATTGAAATAATAGACCCGGTTTTGGTCAATGGAGACCGTGACCGATTTCCGGTTCGTAAGCTGGTTTGTGCTTTTGGGAAGTAAAAGTTTCAGTGCATTCGGATTTACCAGTGTAGAAGTCACTAAGAAAAAAATCAGCAATAGAAACACAATGTCGGTCATGGACGACATATTGAAATTGGGATTTAATTTGCTGCTTCTTCTGATGGCCATAACAATCCGGTTTGCTTATTTCTGGTTACGTTCGTACAGGGAATCGATAAATTCGGAACACGCATTCTCCATATCGTTGGCAAGGATATTGATGCGGGCCACTAAAAAATTGTAGGCAAAATAAGCCAGGATGCCGACAATCAGTCCGGCTACCGTAGTAATCATCGCCGTATATATCCCCCGGGAAAGCAGGGTAATATTGATATTGTTCCCTGCCAGAGACATATCGTAAAAGGCTTGTACCATCCCGACTACCGTACCTAAGAAACCAATCATGGGAGCCAGACCGGAAACGGTGGCTAAAGTCGGGAGTCCTTTTTCCAATTCTGCAATTTCGAGGGTGGCCGTATTTTCCATACTCGTCCGTAAATCTTGTGCCGGAATGTGATACAATAGGAGTCCTTTTTGAAGCATCCGGGCAAGAGGCGTATTCTGTGCGCTACATGCCTGTAAAGCTCCGGTTTTATTTCCCCGGCTGGCGGCTGCAATGACATTGGCTGTTAGCTTCCGGTCTGTTTTTCCTGCTTTACGTATCACGGCAAAACGCTCGCAGATAATGTAAATACCTAAAACCGAAAGGATGAAAATAGGGATCATCAGCCAACCTCCCTTGAGGATCATATCCCATAAACTTATACTTTGACTGGCAGCATGCGGTATCGCTGCGGATGCTAAAATAATCGTACTCATATCTTGCGGGAATATCATTTCGGAAACCAGATTTCCAGAGTGCGAAGATACAACAAATAGTCGAAAGTCAAAAAGAGGGAGCCGGGATAAAATCTCAAGTCCGGAACAGTTAAAATCTTAGGAAAATCCGGAAAGGGAATAACAAAATTTGATTTAAATCGTTTTAATATGGACATTTTATTTGATGTCTGGTGTAAAAATAGTAACTTTCAACCTTGAAAAACAGGAAAGATGGCATGCATTTTGCCTGTGAGATAGGTAACAGTTTCGGAGGAAATAAAATAATGTGGGTATCCACTTAAATATATTATCAACTATGGAAAATAAATTAGATATTCTGACACAAAAGCTTTATACTGAGGGGGTAGATAAAGCCAAAGCCGAAGCAGGGGAGATACTTGCCCAAGCACGTAAAGAAGCGGAAAGTGTGTTGGCGGAGGCAGAAAACAAGGCGAAAGAGATAGAAGAAAAAGCGCGTGCGGAAGCTGAGAACCTGAAAAAGAAAGCGGAATCGGAAATGAGTCTGAGCGCCCGTCAGGCATTGACGGCCTTGAAACAGGACATTATTGGATTAATATCAGGGGAAGTGGCAGGAAAAATGGCTGCAATGGCTTTTGAAGATAAAAAATTTGTTCAGGAGCTGCTGCTGTCCATTATAAAAAGATGGGATGTTACTGCCGGAAGCCTGAATTTAGAAGTGCTTTTGTCTGAAGAAGAAAAAAAAGAATTTGAAACTTTTATCGGAACCCAATACAAGGAGTTGATCGACAAAGGCTTGGAAATAAAAGTAGGGGGGCAGAAAGAGGGTTTCGTTATTCAGCCGAAAGAAGGCGGCTATCAGATTGCTTTTTCCGAAGCATTGTTTGAAGCCTTCTTCAATCAGTATATGCGGAGTTTTACCAAATCCCTGCTTTATAATTAAAAATTGTAAGCATGAATTACATCGCTTTTATTGCTGGTTTGCCCGAAATTTCATGGGATGACAGAAAATTATCGCTGACGGTGGCTGAATTTCGTGAGCAGGCAAAAAACTATGTCCGGGGGAAAGATGAAAAATTGCTGGAGCTTTTTTTTCTGCCGAATGACAACTTGCAGGTATTGCGCCTGTTGAGCAGACAAGACGCCTTGTCTGGTCTGCCCTCTGTATTTTCGCTTCGGCAGCTTGAAGAAGAAGTGCAGGAGCCTTCCGGCATTTTGCCTGACTATCTCACCCGCTTTATCCGCGATTTCAAAGAAGAGCGCATGGAATACGACACCCTGCCCGAAAACGTTTTGAGCTGGAGGTATTACGACTACATGCTGAAAGCCGATAACGAACTGGTGAGGCGCTATGCGGAACTCTCCATGAACCTACGGAACTTCGTGGCGGCCTGGAACAGCCGGAAATACGGACGGGACGTGGCCCGGGAAGTCATCGGGAACAATGACTTTGCCGTGGCTTTGCGTACTTCTTCCTCTAAAGATTTCGGACTCTCCGGGGAATATGGCTATGTGGAGAAACTCATCGCGCTGATGGAAACGGAAGACCTGGTGGCGCGTGAACGGGGACTGGACCTCTTGATATGGGATTTTCTGGACGAGGAGGTATTGTTTGAATATTTTTCAATAGAACGCGTCATCAGTTTCATGTTGAAACTGATGATTGTAGAGCGTTGGAGTAAAATGAGCCCGGAAAGCGGACGTAAAGTCTTTATGGAAATGATCCGGAAATTCCGGGAGAGCTTCCGCTTTGATGAGCAATTTAAGTAAATAAATAATTTGGAGATTTGAAAATGTGGAAATGAATCCCTGACGTTTTCAAATTTTCAAACTTTCAAATTTTCAAGTTTATATTATGGCTAAAACACAAGGAAAAGTTCATAGTATTATTTCCAACCTGGTATTGGTGAAAGTAGAAGGACCCGTTTCCCAGAATGAAATTTGTTTCATAGAACAGGGGAATGAAAAATTAATGGCCGAAGTCATCAAAGTGGTTAGGGATATCGCTTATGTACAGGTATTTGAAAGTACACGCGGCTTAAAGCCCGGTACGGCAGTGGAATTTGAGGATCACATGCTCGAAGTGAGCCTGGGACCCGGATTGCTGTCAAAGAATTTTGACGGATTGCAGAACGACCTGGATAAAATGACCGGGGTATTTTTAAAGCGGGGAGAATATACCAATCCCCTCGAAGAAGATAAAAAATGGAAATTCACTCCTCTTGCCCAACCCGGCGACAGAGTAAAAGCTGCCGACTGGTTAGGGAATGTAAAGGAAAACTGGCTGGACCATAAAATCATGGTGCCATTTAAAATGCAAGGGGAGTATACGGTGGTTTCTGTCGTTCCGGAAGGGGAATATACCATTCTTGATACTGTGGCCGTTCTTAAAGACGAACAGGGAGAAGAATATCCGGTTACAATGGTACAGAAATGGCCTGTAAAAGTGGCTGTCCGCAATTATGTTGATAAACCCCGTCCCTTCCGCCAGATGGAAACTGGAGTCCGGGTCATTGATACCATGAATCCTATGCTGGAAGGGGGAACCGGATTTATCCCGGGACCTTTCGGAACAGGGAAAACGGTATTGCAACATGCATTGGCGCGTTTTGCGGATGCTGACGTCATTATCATGGCGGCTTGTGGAGAGCGAGCCAATGAAGTCGTGGAAATTTTTACCGAATTTCCGCAATTGCAAGATCCCCGCTCGGGGCGTTCACTGTATGAGCGTACTACGATAATCGCCAATACCTCCAACATGCCGGTAGCAGCTCGTGAAGCCTCCGTATATACGGCAATGACCATTGGAGAATATTACCGGGCTATGGGAATGAAAGTTTTATTGCTGGCAGACTCTACGTCCCGTTGGGCTCAGGCTTTACGTGAAATGTCCAACCGTATGGAAGAACTGCCGGGGCAGGATGCTTTCCCGATGGATTTGTCGGCGATTATATCCAATTTCTACTCCCGTGCCGGAATGGTATATCTGAACAATGGGAAAACAGGTTCCGTGACCTTTATCGGTACGGTATCTCCTGCCGGAGGTAACCTGAAAGAGCCTGTGACGGAATCTACCAAAAAAGTGGCGCGGTGCTTCTATGCCCTGTCGCAGGCGCGTGCGGACTCCAAACGCTACCCGGCAATTGATACGTTGGATTCCTATTCCAAATACCTGGAATATCCCGAATTTGTGGAGTATGCCCGGAAAAACATCTCTCCGGACTGGATTGCCGACGTGAACGAAGCCCGGAATATGTTGGTCAGAGGACGTGAAACGGCTGAACAGATTGACATCCTCGGAGATGATGGGGTGCCTTTGGATTACCATATTATTTTCTGGAAATCGGAACTGATAGACTTTGTCATTTTGCAGCAGGATGCCTTTGACAATATTGACGGTTCTACCTCTATGGAACGGCAGAAATTCATGCTGGGCATGGTATTGGAAGTCGTACGTTCGGAATTTGCTTTCGATTCATTCGAAGAGGTGAACCCCTACTTTAAAAAGATGATTAACGCCTTCAAACAGATGAACTACTCCGAGTACCAGTCCGAACAATTCAAAAAATACGGAGCGGAAATCAAGGAAATCATAAACGAAAGAAAATCCAAATAAAAATAAAGTATGAACACGGCTTTTCAAAAAGTATATACAAAAATTACTCAGATTACCAAAGCAACCTGCTCACTGAAAGCACAGGGCGTCGGAAACGATGAACTGGCTATCGTGGACGGACGGCTTGCACAGGTGGTGAAAATCTGGGGAGAAGACATAACTTTACAGGTATTTTCCGGTACGGAGGGAATCCCGACCAATGCCGAAGTGACATTTTTAGGAAAGGCTCCTACGCTGAAAGTGGGAGAGGACTTGTGCGGGCGTTTTTTTAATGCCTTCGGTGACCCGATAGACGGAGGACCTATAGTGGATGGTGAAGAACGGGAGATTGGAGGACCGTCGGTGAATCCGGTGAGACGTAAACAACCCTCGGAGTTGATAGCTACGGGGATTGCAGGCATTGACCTCAATAACACGCTGGTATCCGGTCAGAAAATACCGTTTTTTGCTGATCCCGACCAGCCCTACAACCAGGTAATGGCCAATGTAGCTCTGCGGGCGCAGACTGACAGAATCATCCTGGGGGGAATGGGACTGACAAACGATGACTATCTGTATTTTAAAAACTTGTTTGACAATGCCGGAGTACTTGACCGCATTGTCAGTTTTGTGAATACCACAGAAGCGCCGCCCGTAGAACGATTGCTTGTGCCCGATATGGCATTGACGGCTGCTGAATATTTTGCCGTAGATCGGAATGAAAAAGTATTGGTGCTGTTGACAGACATGACCCTGTATGCCGATGCCTTGAGTATCGTGTCCAACCGCATGGACCAGATACCCTCCAAAGACTCCATGCCCGGTTCTCTCTATTCCGACTTGGCAAAAATCTATGAAAAAGCGGTACAGTTCCCGGAAGGAGGTTCCATTACAATTATTGCCGTAACGACCTTGTCGGGAGGAGATATTACCCACGCAATTCCGGACAACACCGGTTATATTACGGAAGGACAGTTGTTTCTACGCAAAGATACGGAAATTGGCAAAGTTATTGTTGACCCTTTCCGGAGTCTGTCGCGTTTGAAACAGTTGGTAATTGGTAAAAAGACCCGGAAAGACCATCCACAGGTGATGAATGCTGCTATCCGTCTGTATGCCGATGCCGCCAATGCTCGCACGAAACTGGAGAATGGATTCGATCTGACGGATTACGACAGGCGGACACTGGAATTTGCAAAAGATTATTCAAACGAATTGTTGGCAATAGATGTGAACATCAGCATTACCCAGATGTTGGACATCGCTTGGGCATTGTTCCGCAAATATTTCACAATTTCGGAATTGGGTATCAAACAGGAAATTGTCGAAGAATTCGGTGGGTATAAAGATTGATATATGATAAAATTTCAATACAATAAAACCTCTTTACAGAATCTGGACAAGCAACTCAAAATGCGGGTAAGGGCCTTGCCGACCATAAAAAACAAAGAATCGGCCTTGCGCTCCGAAGTGAAAAAAGCAAAAGAAGTGGCGGATCAGTTTGATGACAAACTGGAGTATACCCTTCACTCCCTGCATGAAATGCTTCAGCTTTATGATGAATACCGTCCCGATATCCTGGTGGTAAAAGACGTTAGTATGTCGGTCAAGAAAATTGCGGGCGTGCGGACGCCTGTGTTGGATAATGTGGAGTATGAAATCCGGGATTTCAGCCTCTTTAATGCTCCGGCATGGTTTCTCGACGGGATACAATATGTGAAAGAGGTAGTTAATATCGCCATTGAGCGGGAATTTTACATGAGGAAAATGGAATTGCTGGATCGGGCACGAAAAAAAACGACCCAGAAGGTGAACTTGTATGAAAAAGTACAGATTCCCGGATTCCAGGAAGCCATCCGGAAAATCAAACGCTTCCTGGAAGATGAGGAAAACCTTTCCAAATCGGCACAGAAAATTGTAAAAACCCGGAAAGAGGCGGAAACAGAATAACCGACACCGGACATGTTATCCGGATAGTCTGAAAAAAGAAAAACAATGATAGTACCAATGGAAAAATTATCCCTGCTGATCTTCCACAAAGATTATCAGACATTTCTTGGAGCACTCCGGGAAAGGGGAGTGGTTCATGTCCATGAAAATAAGAAAAAAACGGCAGAAGACGAGCAGTTGAAACAAAAGCTGGTACTGATAAAACGCATAGGAGAAATGCTCCGCTTGTTGGGGAAACGGCAACAGGAAACAGAAAGCATCGTGCCGGAAGAAAAAGGAGCCGAATTGTTGCAGAGATTGGAAAACAGTTACAAGCGGCAGGAACAGATAGAACAGCAATTGACGGCTTTGAAAAAAGACGGTATTTTGTACGAACCTTGGGGAACATTTTCGAAAGAACGTATAGATGAACTGGGAAAAGCCGGATGGGAGATGCGTTTCTTTACCGTGCCCGACCGAAAGTACAGGTCGGAATGGGAAGAAAAATATAATGCATTTGTCGTCAACCAGGAAAAAGGACAGAAGTATTTTGTGACCTTTATCCCGAAAGATACGGAGGTTTCTCTGGAGGCGGATGCTGTTGTATTTCCCCAGTTGACGGCAGAGGAAATACAAAAAGAATCGGAAGAACTGAAGGCAGAGAAAGAACAACTGGAACATTATCTTAATCAGGTTGCGGCATCGGCGGCAACAGCTTTGCGGGATTACCGCCTTGAGGTATATGAAGATACGGACGAACTGAAAATAGAAGATGCTGCCCGGAAAGTGCTGGATGATAAAGTGATTGCCATTGAAGGTTGGGTACCGGAAAAACTCAGGCCGGAAATGGAACAATGGCTTTCTGACAAAGGTGTATATTACGGTTTTGAAAAACCGGAACTGACAGATAACCCACCGGTTCTGCTCAAAAACAATAAATTTGCCCGCTTATTTGAATTTATCGGGGAACTTTATTCCCTGCCTAATTACCGGGAGATAGATTTGACTCCGTTTTTTGCGCCGTTTTTTGTTCTGTTCTTTGGCTTCTGTTTGGGAGATGCTGGGTATGGCTTGTTGCTTTTGATAGGGATCAGTATTTATAAAATAAAAGCCAAACCGGCAATTCGTCCGATATTGTCTTTGGCACAGTGGTTGGGTGCATCTACTGTCGTTATGGGAATTGTCAGCGGAACCTTTTTGGGCATACAACTACTGGAAGTTCAGGTGCCCTGGGTGGTTAAATTCCGCTCTTTGATGCTCAATTCCCAGCAACTGTTTAATCTGGCACTGATAATTGGCGGCGTACAGATAATCTTCGGTATGTTTCTTAAAGTTGCGAATTTATGGAAACAATACGGATTTTCTGCTGCCCTGTCAACAATAGGATGGTTGATTTTGATATTGGGAGAAGGGGTCTGCTTCCTGCTTTCCACAAAGGGTTATGACACCCGGATTGCAATGTATCTTGTCGGGGGAGTGGCAAGTGTATTTATCTTCTTACTTAATAATCTGAAACGGAATGTATTCATCAATATCGGTGCCGGATTGTGGGATTCCTATAATATGGTAACCGGATTATTGGGTGATACGCTTTCTTATATCCGCCTCTTTGCTTTAGGTATTTCGAGTGCGGTGTTAGGATTGGTATTTAATGATCTGGCTATAAATATGAGTGGGGATATACCCGGGGTAAAGCAGTTAGTTATGTTGATTATACTGGTCTTCGGACACAGTGTGAATCTCTTTATGGCAGGACTGGGCTCCTTTGTGCATCCCATGCGCTTGACCTTCGTTGAATTTTATAAAAATGCCGGATTTGAAGGTGGAGGCAAGAAATACCAGCCTTTCCGCCGACGGAAAAGTGAAGTGTAAGAATCAAAGAATAACAGAAAAATAAATTAATAATTAAAAACAATTTAAAATTAGAAGATTATGGAACCAATTATTTTAGCTTATATCGGAATAGGATTGATCCTGGGTTTGTCTGGCATAGGTAGTGCGTATGGTGTGACTATTGGAGGAAATGCCACCATCGGTGCATTGAAAAAAAATGATGAAGCATTCGGTAATTACATGGTATTGTGTGCACTTCCCGGTACACAAGGATTGTATGGTTTCTTAGGCTTTTTCTTATTGCAGGGAGTTTTGACCCCCGAAATCACTTGGTTGCAGGCTGCGGCTGTTTTAGGTGTAGGCTTGGGGTTGGGCTTCGTATGCCTCTTTTCTGCTATCCGTCAGGGACAGGTATGTGCCAATGGTATTATCGGCATCGGTTCCGGTTATGATGTTTTCGGAAAAACATTGATTCTGGCTGTATTTCCGGAATTGTATGCCATCGTAGCAGTTGCTGCAACCTTCATGATCAGTACCGCTATTTAAATGCCCCCCTATGTTTTTTTAGTGTTTTTATATTTGATTTTGAGTGAATTGAGTTTTTATGATGAGATTTTTCAAA
>ERZ777305.116-NODE-116-length-125686-cov-17.957821_pt1 | contig 125686 bp, 102 predicted proteins | sample MGYA00374965_ERZ777305 | MGnify/ENA primary metagenome ERZ777305 (study PRJEB29328, sample SAMD00013331) | mouse gut metagenome | study: EMG produced TPA metagenomics assembly of the Metagenome analysis of fecal microbiota from mouse which was promoted... | reverse complement strand
TCCATTCTACCAAATTTTTGGTTCACTATTTTTTTATATGTTCTTAAACATACTTCCACCAAAACTCTATAAACCAAACTATTAAACCCCATTTTTTATTTACGACTTTAACACTGTTTAACATTCACCGCGGCAGAAATAAAGACATACACCAGCAAAATAAAATAAATTGTGCCCCGACTCCATACGACATTGGGCGGGGTCGGGGCACGATTATTTTCTTAAATATACTTAGTCGCCGAGATCTACGGCATAATAAACTTTACGTCCCGTAGGATAAATTCCGGTAATAAACATCACCTTGTCTATTCCTCCTGAGCGCATGATAGCATTATATATTTTCTCTATATCATCTTTTTCACGCACGCGTGTATTATTAATGTCTAAAATGATAAAACCGTCACGTATACCGGCATTTTTAAATTTACCATCACGCACACCAGCTACCTGCACACCCGAGGAAAGCCTAAATTCACGCAATTGAGATGCTGACAACTCTTTAAAAGCACAACCCAATGCCGTAAAATCAGACGATTTTGTCACATTAGTATTACCCTGGCTATTCTGAAGGACCACATCAGTGGAATATGATGTATTATCACGCACATACCTGACACTGATTTTATCTCCGGGGCTATATTTACTGATTTCACCTTGCAATTGCGCCGTATTATGTATAGCAACACCATTGATGTCCACAATAACATCTCCAGCCTTTATTCCGCCATCCATAGCCGCACTGCGATCCAAAACCTCTCCAACCAGAATACCGTCATTAACAATCGTGATGCCTTTTTCTTTGGCAAGCTGCGGAGTCAATTCCGAGAAAAGCACTCCGAGAACCGCCCGCTGCACAGTTCCATATTGTTTGATATCCGTAACGACTTTAGTCACTATCGACGAAGGTATAGCAAACGAATACCCAACATAATTACCGGTTTCGGAATATATGGCCGTGTTTATGCCGACAAGCTCTCCATTAATATTCACCAACGCGCCACCGGAATTTCCGGGATTGACAGCCGCATCCGTCTGGATGTAGCTTTCAATGCCCATGGCCCGGCCACGAGCCGCAGCACCTACACTTCTGGCTTTGGCACTGACAATGCCTGTCGTCACAGTCGATGTAAACCCAAACGGATTACCGACAGCCAACACCCACTCACCCACTTTCAGTTCGTCACTATTGCCAATAGGTATGACATGGAGATTATCAGCTTCAATTTTCAACAGGGCAACATCAGTTGTAGGATCCGTACCAATAACCGTTGCATTATATATACTGTTATCGTTCAACGTCACCTCCAGACGATCGGCCCCGTCAATAACGTGGTTATTCGTCACTATATAGCCGTCAGTGCTAAGAATCACGCCCGATCCGAGACCACGCTGACGCTCTTGAGGCGTTGACTGATGCTGACGTGGCACACGCTGCCCCGGCACCCCGAAGAAAAACTCATATAACGGATTGTTATAACCATCCATTCCCGAATTGCTACGTGATGTGGCATAGCTCTTGATACTGACCACTCCGTTAATAGTATTTTCAGACGCATGAGTAAAATCCGTAGGAGGAGTCACCGCACTTGAAACCGTATATAATTTACCGGCGCCACGTTCACACTGATCGCCTCCGGTCTGCACAACATTATGCTTGCCGGCTGACGCCAATGCCGTCACAGTAACCACAGAGCTTATGACAGCTACGCCACAAGTCATCAATGACATTCTAATATAATTCTTCATACAGCAATAATTGATTGATATTTTGACCACGAAAATAGCGCATTTTATTTATCCAACAATGTATGAATCACGTTATTAATCATATTTAATACAGACCCCTTCAAATTAAGTAAAATTGACTTTATAAAAGTGAACGCTTTTAACACTTTTCATTAGCATTATTCAGATTTATCTTCGTACTTTTGTGAAACAACATATCTACGCATGGATATCATACGTCTGTCTTGCGACAAAAAAGAATATCTGTCGTTGCTATTGCTCGGCGATGAGCAGGAAAGCATGATCGACCGCTACCTCGACCGAGGAGAAATGTATGTAGGGATACATGACAATACCGCAATATGTGTATGTGTAGTAACAACAGAAACTGGTTTCTTTGAGATAAAAAATCTTGCTGTCGATCCACGATTCCAAAGAAAAGGATATGGCCGTATGATGCTTGAAGAGATCAAACGGATATATTCCGGGCATAAATTACTCGTAGGCACAGGAGAAACGCCTTCCACCCTGCAATTTTACAATAAATGCGGATTTGTGTATTCACATAGAATCACCGACTTCTTTACCATCAACTACAATCACATAATCATAGAAGACGGCATTATTTTAAAAGATATGATTTACCTTAAATCAGACAATACAGCAACAAACCATGTCACAACACCCGAAAGATAGCCGATCGTTTAGCACGTATCACATTCACCATCACGCCCTTTTGCTCAACGCATATCCTATGTATTTCATTTCCGACAAATGCTCTGACATCAAAACAGGCTCATTCAAATATTATCAGATGTTACATAGTGCATATTCAGGATTTTTCGCTAATTTTGCGTTATGATACGTTTTTTGTGCATAACCATTTTAATAATTACTTCTTTATGCGCATCCGCAAGGCGCACTGCTTCCGACGCATTCATCAACGCGCCTATGAGCATACTGCCTTTGTTTGACCATACTCAACGGCTTGACATGGTGGACTATTTCAACGCAGACATGGCAGACAGATCAGATAACAACCTCCTCGGAGGCACATCAAAAATACAGACAATTGAACCAGACAGGCTTATCCTGTCCGCCGGAAATGCCGCTACGCTTGAAATATCTCTGCTACCGACCAAAAAAGACACAATAGTAGCATTCATTGAAACGCTTGAGACTCCTGCACCTGACAGCAACATACGTTTTTTCGATCTATCATGGCATGAACTCAACATATTCAAAGAGCCGGATATAACTTCGTGGACTCTAAATAAACGCCATGAAAATGAAGTGGCCCGACTTGTACCATTCATGCTTGCATCCGCCACATTCGATCCAACGGCACAAGAATTGATATATACCAACAACGTGACACAATGGCTTGACTCTGAGACTGCCGCTCAAGCTACTTCACTAATGGCCGGACAATTGCGATTCAAATGGAACGGAACCTCTTTCAAACGGATCAAATGACAACTCCATCAGAAACAACACTGTCCCTCCTGCAGCTTCAGCAGACAGTACAACGCATGGTGACAAATCATGCGACCCAAAACGTATGGGTCACAGCCGAACTGTCAGACGTGGCCGAACGTGGCGGACATTGCTACATGGAGCTGATCCAGAAAGATGACGACGGAATCACCACTGTAGCCAAAGCCCGTGCAACCATATGGGCTAACAACTGGCCACGAATCCGCACACAGTTCATGCAATCCACCGGACAGCGCTTTGCCACCGGACTAAAAGTGATGGTCCGTGTCTCTGTCTCATATCATCCTGTCTACGGCATGACCATGGTGATCTCCGCCGTAAATCCCGACTATACCATGGGCGACATGCTACGGCGCAGACGCGAAATTCTTATGCGGCTGCACAACGAAGGTATATTGGAAATGAATCGATCTCTGGAATTTCCATGCCCTACCCTACGTATCGCTGTCATATCAGCTCCGGAAGCCGCAGGCTATGGAGACTTCATGCACCAGCTATATGGCAACGGTTACAATCTGCGATTCAATACCAAATTGTATCCTGCTATAATGCAAGGAGAAAAAGCGGCGTCATCCGTAATCGCCGCACTGGACCGCATAGCGTCCGACGGCGACAGTTGGGACTGTGTGGTGATAATCCGTGGCGGAGGATCAACCAGCGATCTAAGCAGCTTCGAAAACTATGAACTGGCTTCAAATGTCGCTCAGTTCCCTCTGCCCATAATCGTAGGCATCGGACACGAGCGAGACATCACGGTGCTTGATTATGTTGCATGCCAACGGGTCAAAACACCTACTGCTGCTGCGGAATTTCTGCTAAATCTCGCCTGTGAGGAACTGGATCGGTTGCGCACTCTCACTTCCGACATTCTTCGTGTTGCCAACGAATGCATTTCTGGAGCCCGTGAACAGCTTGCATACTTCGGCGGTCAGCTTCCGGTAGCTCCTGTAGGAACAATACACCGGGCCGAACGCCGTCTGAATGCAGCCACTTTATCACTGGCGACAATATGCCCGCGCCGCATACAGCCGCTCCATGCCAGAATCGAACTATACGGCAACGCCATCACAACAGCTGTGACAGCAGCAATCGACCGCCATCGGTCCAGACTTGAAACCATCAAGCAAGTCCTTGATGCCATTTCTCCTGAAGCGACACTCCGTCGAGGATATTCAATCACTTCATGCAGAGGAAAAATCATCACAGATCCCGCGTCTGTACACCATGGCGACGAGATTGTGACACAATTTGCTTCCGGCACTATACAATCTACAGTCAGATAACCAATCACATCAACTCTCAATGACCGACAATATGGAATTTACCCCAGCCAAAGAATTGTCATACACCAAAGCGGTGGCTGAACTCGAAGCCATTCTGCGTCACATGCAAAGTGATGAATGCGACATTGATTCGCTCACTACACTCACCCGCCGTGCCTCCGAGCTGCTCTTGGAATGCCGAAAACGGCTTACAGCCACCGACGAGGAACTCAAATCGATATTATCCTCCTTCGACGTAAAAGAATAATAATGCACACAACCCCAAAACTATAATTTTTTACTATCATGAAACGAGTATGGAGTATGATGCTGATCATCTTATCAGCATGCCTGTCAATCGGCACATCCGCACAAATGGTCAATCCCGTCACATGGTCTGCCAATTTAGACGTTGACGGAACAGAAGCCACTCTTACACTGTCAGCCACCATTGACCCCTCATGGCATTTATATGCCACAGAACTTCCCGAACTGGAGTTCGGCCCCTCACCTACCTCCATATCATACTCAAACGTCTCCGGATTGGAAAGCAAAGGAGAACTCTCCTTTTCAGAAAACCCTGTGGAGACTTACGAAGAAATGTTTGAAGGCACTCTAAGCTATTGGGAAAACAGCGTGACCCTGACTCAGACATTCACCGTAACCGACACTGAGCATTATTCTCTCTCCGGCACTGTCAACTATATGGCCTGCAACGACCAGAACTGTCTGCCCCCAAGTTCATTTGACTTTTCATTCGGCGAAGAAGCCGCAACACCGGCAGTTGTCTCCACAGCCGCCACCTCATTTGATCCGTCATCACACCCGTGGTGGACACCCGTGATCTCCGGTCCGGAAGAAACATCCGGATCATCACTGTGGAGCATATTTATCTGGGGATTCCTTGGCGGTCTGCTTGCTCTGTTCACCCCCTGTGTATGGCCTATGATACCGCTGACTGTCAGCTTTTTCTTGAAGAAAAACAGTTCCCGCGGCAAATCCATACGCGAAGCCATTATCTACGGTGTGTCAATTGTGGTGATCTATCTTGTACTCGGCCTGCTGATCACTGTGATATTCGGCGCAAGCAAATTGAACGACTTAAGCACCAACGCAGTGTTCAACCTCATTTTCTTTGCTCTGCTTGTTGTATTCGCCATCTCATTCTTCGGTGCTTTCGACATCAAACTGCCGTCAAGATGGAGCACATCAGTAGACTCAAAAGCAGAAACCGCATCGGGTCTCCTCAGCATCTTCTTCATGGCCTTTACATTGGCTCTTGTCTCATTCAGCTGCACCGGACCGATCATCGGCACACTGCTTGTCGAAGCCGCCACAATGGGCAACATCACCGGACCGGCTGTGGGCATGGGAGCTTTCGCACTTGCTCTGGCTCTTCCGTTTGCTTTATTCGCTATATTTCCGTCATGGCTCAAAGAGATGCCCCGCAGTGGTGGCTGGCTCAATTCGGTCAAAGTAGTGCTCGGCTTCCTTGAACTGGCGCTGTCGCTCAAATTTCTCTCTGTTGCCGACCTGGCTTATGGATGGCATATTCTCGACCGCGAAATCTTCGTTGCCCTGTGGGTGGTTATGTTCGCACTGCTCGGCATGTACCTGTTGGGCAAACTGCGGTTCAGCCACGACACTCCATTAGAATCCATCGGAGTCGGTCGATTCTTCCTCGCTCTTATTTCCTTCAGTTTCTCGATCTACCTGCTGCCCGGCATGTGGGGCGCTCCTCTCAAGGGCGTGAGCGCATTCGTGCCTCCGCTTTACACTCAGGACTTCAATCTCTACGAACAGGGCACATACAGCAAATTTGAAGACTATGATGCCGGTATGCGTTATGCCGCTGAAAACAACCGTCCCGTACTCATGGACTTCAGCGGATACGGATGCGTAAACTGCCGCAAAATGGAAGGAGCGGTATTTGACACCGACGAAGTATCATCACTGTTAGGCGAAAACTTTGTCGTTATCGAACTTATGGTTGACGACAAACGCCCGTTGGAAATGCCATTCACAGTGGAGGAAAACGGTAAAACACTGACTATATCCACCATCGGAGAAAAATGGAGCTATCTGCAACGTCATAAATTCGGTGCCAACAGTCAACCCTACTATATGGTTATTGACAACAACGGCAACTCCCTGTCAGGCTCATATTCGTATGACGAGGATGTGGACAAATTCACAACCTTCCTCACCGACGCTCTGGACAAATACAAAAATCAATGATAATCAACGAAAGAAACGATCGCAAAAATAGAGTTCTGGCTGCCGCCGGACAGATGATGACGGCAGCCAGAACTGCTCCTAAAGCCAAAGGATCCGATATCATTGAAGTAGCCATTGTCGAAGGGGAGGATCTTGAGATTCTTTCCACCGAAATGAAACGGCTCGGACAGATTAAAAACCGTCCGGGCCTGCTACGCGATGCAGAAAATATTCTTCGCGGCCAATGCGTCATGCTCATCGGTGTACGACCGATGCCGATGGGCCTGAACTGCGGGCACTGCGGCTTTCAGTCATGTCAGGAAAAAACGGCCGACGTCCCGTGTGCTTTCAACTCAATTGACGTAGGCATTGCTGTCGGATCGGCATGCGCCACAGCTGCCGATCTGCGCCTGGACACGCGTGTAATGTATTCGGCAGGCATCGCGGCCCAACGGCTTGGCATCCTGCCTGGCTGTCGTACCGTGCAAGGTATAGCCATATCAGCATCAAGCAAATCCCCATTCTTTGACCGTGGATAACAACATATCTTGCCCCACTGTCCTCACTGCAGCACTCCGGAAGTCCATCGCATCTCTTGGCAACGCTCGTGAACGACGTGCCACAAGCCAGTTTGTCGCTGAAGGCACAAGATGTGTCATGGAGCTGCTTCCACACATGCCTTGCCGCCATCTGTTAGCTACCGATGCATGGCTTGAAGAACATCCGTCACTGCGCCGGCACGAATCCTTGATCAAAGTGACATACGCCGACATCCGGCGCATGTCGCAGCAGGAAATGCCGCAACAGGTCATGGCCGTGTACGAGATACCGCAACATGCTGAATTTAAATACAGCGGTGCTATGGTTCTGGCTCTCGACAACATACAGAATCCGGGCAACCTCGGCACCATAATCAGGCTGGCCGATTGGTTCGGCATAACCGACATGATAGCCTCCCGTGGCACTGTCGACGCTTTTAACCCTAAAGTCGTACAAGCGACAATGGGAGCTCTCGCCCGGGTAAAAGTTCACTATGTCGATTCGTTGGCCGACACTCTGAAACTGATTCCGGCGCCCGTATACGGCACTTTTCTTGACGGGCGCGACCTGTACAGTACCAAAGATCTGCCACTCACTCCGGCTCCCGTTATAGTTATGGGCAATGAGGGAGCCGGGATCTCGGATGCCGTTGAGCAGACTGTTTCCGAGCGCCTGCGCATTCCTTCATTTCCCCCTGGCCGCGCTACTTCCGAATCTCTCAACGTAGCCATGGCCACCGGCATTATCGTCAGTGAATTAAGCAGACGTATATATGGCTAAAAAACAGCTTACAACGGCTTGGTTCTGCTCCAATTGCGGTAACGAATCCTCCAAATGGGAAGGGCGATGTCCGGCATGCGGAGAATGGAACACCATGGTTGAAGAACGCATCATATCGTCCAAAACGCCAAAAGTCGCCGGAAAAGGGACTTTGCGAATACAGGCATCAGGCCTTGCGACGCCACAAAGAATCAGCGAAATCGCCCCAAAGCAGGAAGCACGCATCAAACTGCCGAGCGCAGAACTCAACCGGGTGCTTGGCGGAGGTCTTGTGCCCGGATCAATGGTACTTGTGGGCGGCGAACCGGGCATAGGCAAATCAACACTCGTGCTCCAGAACATCCTGTCGATCCGGCAACGGACCATACTATATGTAAGCGGCGAAGAAAGTGCCGCACAGCTTAAGATGCGTGCCGATCGCATCGGCCGTCAGAGCGACAATTGCTTCATTGTGACCGAAACATCGCTCGACAACATAATGGCTCACATAGATGCCATACAGCCCGGACTGGTTATCATAGACTCCATACAGACCATAGCTGCCGACGATCTGGAATCTTCAGCCGGTTCAGTGAGCCAGGTAAGAGAATGCGCATCCAGGCTTCTGGCATACGCCAAGCAATCAGAGGTGCCTGTGATCCTGATCGGGCACATTACCAAAGAAGGCTCTATAGCCGGGCCTAAAGTCCTTGAACACATAGTCGATGCGGTGCTGCGTTTTGAAGGTGACACCCACTATATGTACCGCATTCTGCGCGCCATCAAAAACCGCTTCGGGTCCACCTCCGAACTCGGCATATACGAAATGTGCCAACGAGGTCTCCGTGAGGTTTCCAATCCCAGCGAAATGCTGCTCACACAAGGTGCGGAAGAACTGTCGGGCACGGCCGTAGGTGTAACCGTCGAAGGAATGCGTCCGTTTCTCATCGAAGTACAGGCTCTTGTAAGCACAGCCGCCTATGGCACTCCCCAAAGATCTGTAACAGGCTTTGACTCCAAGCGCATGAACATGCTGCTTGCTGTTCTTGAAAAACGTGTCGGATTTAAACTGGCTCAAAAAGATGTGTTCCTTAACATCGCCGGCGGCCTTAAAGTCAATGATCCGGCTCTGGATATGGCGGTAATAAGCGCTATATTGTCAAGCAATGTCGACATGACTATACCCCGGACCGTGTGCATGACAGGAGAAGTAGGCCTGTCAGGCGAAATACGTCCGGTAACCCGTATCGAACAGCGGATCATGGAAGCAGAGAAACTCGGACTCGAAACCATAATAATCCCCAAAAACAACCTGAAAGGCGTAGACACCTCGAAACTTAAAATATCCATCATGGAAGTTTCCAAAGTAGAGGAAGCATTCCGCGCCCTTTTTTCCTAAACATATATACTTCACTTCATAACAAATACAATGGCAAATGTAGGCGATTATGTCCGTTTCCTCAACGACATCGGCGGCGGACGGATCACAAGAATAAACGGCAACACCGCATACGTAATTGACTCCGACGGGTTTGAAACGCCGGCATTACTTCGCGAATGTGTGGTAGTGCCGTCAGACAAGCCATCATCGTCGGCTGTTGCCGTACATCAGACATCACCGTCCTCCGCGATCGCCGAAAACCCGGCACCTGCTCCACAGGCAGAAACAGCAGAAGGCGAAAAACTGACCGTAGCCGTCATATTTGAACCTCATGATATAAAGCGGCTGTCGGCAACAGAATTCGATGCCCTGCTGGTCAACGACTCAAACTACCATCTGCAATACAATATAGCCACACGTGAACGTGATGATGTGAACTGGACCCTGTTTGCCTCAGGTACCGTAGAGCCAAACACACAGATTCTGCTCGATGAGGTAACCCGCGATGACCTGCCGGCATTCGACCGGCTCAGCGTTCAGCTTACAGCCTATAAAACAGGCAAGCCATACGAACTCAAACTTCCGGTTTCTGTAGAGACAAAAATCGACACTACCAAATTTGTCAGACTCCACTGCTTTTCCAAGTCGCCCTACTCTCCTGTTCCTGTGCTGACAATACCCATCGTCACTGACGATCGACCTTACCGCCAGATCTCCATGACCGGACTATCCGACATAGAGTTGTCCTCCGCAACAATAAAAGCGGACGACCGCCGCCCAAAAACTCAACTCCGGTCCGGCGAAAACTCCGGTCATGCAGGACCTGCAGTCGTGGACCTGCACATTGACCAGCTGCTGGATTCAACTGCCGGCATGAACAATGCCGACATACTATCACGGCAAATCGAAGAATTTCACCGACACATGAAGGCCTTGAAAAACAAGCCGGGATCAAAAATCATTTTCATACACGGCAAAGGAGAAGGTGTGTTGCGGCATACAATACTTGACCAACTGAGACGATACTATCCAAAATGTACGTCACAGGACGCATCATTCCGTGAATACGGTTTCGGAGCCACACAAATCACCATACACTGATGCGGATACACTGCTTTTCCGGCAACGGCAATTCCGCAGCTGTGGCTGCTAGTCTTGGCCAATTGCTTCACGATGAATCCAACGACATTCTGTGGGTATTTCCGGTCTATGCCTGGGGAATACCGCCGGTGGTCGTCAGCCGGATCAAAGAAATGGATCTGAACGGCATACGTTGCCACATGGTGTGCACTTGCGGTGATGAGACCGGCAACATTGACCGCCAGTGGCACAGACTTATCCTGTCGTGTGGCGGTGTGCCGGGAGGGATATACTCTGTGCAGATGCCCAACACATACGTGTGCCTTCCATTTTTTAATGTCGACAAACCGGAAATCGCATCACAAAAACTTAATGCTTCCGGCCAACGCATTGACACAATAGCCGAATGGCTATCAGACAGAGATTTCCGCACCGATCTGCTACGCGGATCTCTGCCATGGTTCAAAACCACAGTAATATATCCGTGGTTTTGCCGATTTCTGACGGATTCAAGCAAATTCCACCATACCAACTCATGCACTGCATGCGGATTATGCTCAAAAATGTGTCCCTGCCACAATATATCGACAGGGCCCGAAGGATATCCGCAATGGGACAACCACTGCGCATCTTGCCTGAGGTGCTATCACATCTGTCCGCGCCATGCTGTGGCCTACGGCAAACGCACGGCCGGCAAGGGTCAGTACCTTCATCCGCTTTTCCGTAAATTATTCCTGATATCTGCGAAATGAAATCTTCTCTTGAACTCATGCGCTCCGGAGTGTGGCATCACGGCATAACCGACGAAATCGGAGCCGCGCTTATGAAGGCTGAAGAAATGTGCTTTGATTTCAACTCCTTACGCCCGTCAATGACTGCCGAGCGCCATGCGATCATAAACCGTCTGTTCGGTTCCATCGAGGAACCTTATGTGCTTCATAGCCCGTTTCACTGCGATTTCGGCTCACAGATCCACATCGGACACCATTTCGTAGGCAATTATAATCTAACAATTCTTGACGAAGGTCCGGTAACAATCGGCAACAACGTTTTCATCGGGCCGAACTCCGGCATTTACACCGTAACCCATGCCCTTGATCCGCAACAGCGCAACGAGGGGATCATGCGTTCCTTGCCGGTCACCATCGGCAATAACGTCTGGATCGGAGCCGGCGTGACCATTCTGCCCGGCGTGACCATAGGAGACAACTCCGTGATAGGCGCAGGCTCTGTAGTGACCCGGTCTATTCCCGAATGGACACTTGCTGCAGGCAACCCATGCCGCCCGCTACGCCGGATTACTCCTGCGGACAAAATTACATGCAATTTTTAAAGTCTCTATGACGGAACACGCATAATCGTAAGGCCGTCACGCAAAGGCAGAATCACAGGCTTCAGATGCGTCATAGATGCAACCAGATCATTAAACCGGCGGATTCCTTCGGTCTGTGCGTCATGCGATGAAGCATCCGTGATTTTTCCTCCCCAGAGAGTATTGTCTGCCAAAATAATAGAACCGGGACTCATCTGTGGCAGCAATAATGCGAGATAATCGCAATAATTACGTTTATTGGCATCGATAAATGCCAGATCCCATCCTCCAGGCAACGACGGTATAATTTCGAGAGCATCTCCTATGTGCAGATGTATCCGCGGATCCGACGCAAATCTCTCAGAAAGTTCATCTGCGTCCTCATCGTTTATTTCCACTGTATGCAGCTGGCCGTCCGGTCTGAGTCCCTCTGCCAGACACAATGTACTGTATCCTGTAAAGCACCCGAGTTCAATCACACGACTTGGCGCCACCATAGCCGAAATCATCGACAAGGTGCGGCCGAGCAGATGCCCCGAACACTGATGCCCGTAGAGATGATGCAGTTGTGTATGCCGCCCGAGTCGTTTCAGGTGCTCCGGCTCCGGAGCAATATGCCCCAGAATATATTCCTCCAGTTCAGGATCTCTTTCCATAAATAAGCGCCTCTACCGCCAGTCTGTAACTGTCAAGGCCAAATCCGGCCACTATTCCACGACACACAGGTGCTATAAGCGAACGGTGCCGTATCTCTTCCCGCGCGCTGACATTGGAAATGTGCACTTCAACCACCGGCAGTTCTATCGCAGCAATAGCATCGGCAATAGCAAGCGATGTGTGGGTATATGCCCCGGCATTCAGCACAATGCCGTCATAGCTGTGGTCAAATCCCACCCTATGCAGACAGTCGACAATGTCACCTTCATGATTGCTCTGGAAATATTCGATCTCGCATAAAGTCCTAAGATGCTCCAGACACCGGTCCATCGTCTCCATACCATAGATTTCAGGCTGACGACGGCCGAGAAGATTCAGATTCGGACCATTTATCACCAATATTTTCATAAACACTCGGAAAGACGTTTAAATAACAATTCTGTATCAGATGCGAAAACGACAGGAAACGACGCCGCGGCAAATTCCTTATAAACAGTGCTGCTTTCTGGATCATCACGACATACAATGCCATAAGACGCACCATTCATCGCAGAATAGACATCATGGACATAACCGATCCATTCGATACGGCCGTCCATCTGTAATGCACGCGCACGGCGCACAAGCGGCATCACCTCACGAGATTCTCCCTCTCCAACGATTCTCAGCCGCCATGGCAAGTGCGTCAGGCGTCCAAGAGTCTCGATCAGTCTGTCAAGCCCGCATTCCGAATTGATAGAACCGATCCATACCAGTATCGGCTCACCCCCCGGCTCGGGTCCGGTCAACGCACTGGAGGACGGCCTGTAACATGGCTCAGGAATATCAGCGCAAACCACAAGGTCCTTACGACCACTCATACCAACAGCCTTTACCACCATGTCTTTCACATTTATGGAATGGACATATATATGGCGACATTCTTCGGGAGCATGACGCAACAGCCGCGACAGATTTATAGACGCAAACATACCGGAAAGTCTGGCAGCATATGCTTCGACTCCGGCTGCCGCAAAACGCCTGACGGCATCACTCCCGGCAGCTGTGATCACGACCGACCGTTCCGAAGAGTCTCTGGCAAGCAACAACGCTCTGGTTTCAGCGCCACGCCATCTCTGATTCCCACAGATATGTATTGATCCGGCCATTATCAGAGTCCCAGAATCGACAGATAGTACTCAATATACTCGTCAGCACACTTGTCCCAGTCAAACCGGGCGGCATTTTTCAGCAACGCCTCACGGTCAGCATCGACAGAGAGTCTGGCTGTTACTTCCGCTGCCATCTTTTCCGGCACAAGATCCTGCCAGTAATAGGCCGCGGAACCTCCAGTCTCAGGCAACGAGGTCAATTTAGACAAAAACACCGGTTTCCCGAATTTCATAACCTCTAATGGCGGGAGACCGAACCCTTCGGCTGAAGAAGGAAACAGAAATGCCGTACAGCGGGAATATAGCCAGGCCTTTTCATCCTCGCTCACGCTGTCAAGCACCACTACATTAGGCATAGCCACAGCCACAGATCGCAAATCCGGATTCTTGGCCCATCGTCCGGCAATAACCAGAGTACGGTCCGGCAGATATCTCATCATTTCCACAAGCAGCTCTGCATTTTTATAAGGCTCCAGCGACGAAAGATGAAACAGAAAGCCATTCTCCGGCAATTGTCCTGCAAAATGCGGCTCACCAAAGTGTTGGTCCATCACCGAATAGTCCTTCACGCCGTTATATATGACCCTATAAGGCTGAAGGAAAGGGAAAGCCCGCTCCACATCAGACTTGGCAAACTCAGAAATAAAAGCCAGATGCGATGCATGAGCCATACGCTGCCTGAAACGAAGGGACGCACGTTTCAGCCGCGCCCCTGTCTTTGTATGGATAAAATTGATGTCATGTACGGTCATCAGATGACGCGACGCACCTTTGATCTGCTTAAAAGTGCAATATTGATGAGGGGTGTGGTACAGATCGCATTTTATCATGGGAAATGCGCGATAAACATAGCGCATCGATTCTGATACCTCCCTGTATCTCACATCCGGGCCAAATACCCCAGACATGCCCTTCGGCACCAGAAAAGTAAATTCCACGCCATGATCCCGCCTGACCGATGCGGCACGCCTGCCGATCCCGCCACCAAGCCGGGTCATGAATTCCCGAAGCCCGCACGGCACAAAGCCCATAGCGAACGCCTCGACAACGATCTGATATTTCCCTTCCCCGGCAATCATTTCAACAGATCCGGACGTAGGCGTCTGGTGCGTTCCAGAGACTGTTCGTATCGCCATTCGGCAATACGGGCTTCATGTCCCGACAATAAAATATCAGGCACCCGCCAGCCGTTATACTCTGCCGGACGCGTATAGACAGGCGGAGCCAACAGATTATCCTGAAACGAATCGGACAAAGCGCTCTGCTCATCTCCTATGGCACCCGGGATCAGTCTTACCATTGCGTCCGCAATCACCACTGCCGGAATCTCCCCCCCGGTCAGCACATAGTCGCCGATAGAAATCTCCTTTGTAACAAGATGCTCTCTTATGCGCCAGTCGATCCCTTTATAATGACCGCAAAGGATAATGACATTCTGGAGCAGTGACAGACGGTTGGCCATAGGCTGAGTGAGCAAATCGCCGTCGGGCGACGTGAAAATCACCTCATCATAATCACGTTCGGCTTTCAATGCGCCGATTGCACGGTCCACAGGCTCGACCTGCATCACCATGCCCGCCTCTCCGCCAAAGGGATAGTCATCAACTTTACGATGGCGGTTAGTTGTATAGTCACGCAGATTATGCACATGAAATTCTACCAGTCCTTTCTGCTGCGCACGCTTGAGAATAGAACAACCCAACGGCGATTCCAGCATTTCCGGCAGTACGGTAAGAATATCTATGCGCATCATTTGTCAAGCCCGAAAGCACTGCGTACCACGTCTACGGCATCAAGTTTCTCCCATGTGAAGAGTTCAACCTCCACATTCAGCGGCTCATGCTCGTATTTAGACTGAAACACTTTGGTCACGGTCTGCGGCTCACGGCCGAAGTGTCCGTAGGATGCTGTTTCACGATAAATAGGCAGACGCAGCTTCAACCGCTTCTCGATTCCATAAGGAGTCATGTCGAATTCAGGTATAGCCATAACCTTATCCGCTATTTCCGCATCGCTCAAATCGACCTTGGCTGTTCCGAAAGTATCGACACAAAGGCTTACGGGACGTGCGACACCGATAGCGTATGCCACCTGCACAAGCACCTCGTCAGCAACACCTGCCGCTACAAGATTTTTGGCAATATGACGGGCCGCGTATGCTGCCGAACGGTCCACTTTCGAGGGGTCTTTACCAGAGAAAGCACCGCCGCCATGCGCTCCGCGTCCACCATATGTGTCCACAATGATCTTCCGGCCTGTCAGTCCGGTGTCGCCATGCGGTCCGCCAATCACGAATTTACCAGTCGGATTGACATGCAGCACCAATTTCTCATCAAAGAGGGCTTTCACCTCCGGACTCTGCCGGGCTATGACACGTGGCAGAAGTATGGTGCGCACATCCTCTTTGATCACTTCAAGCATCTTCACGTCATCATCCATGAATTCATCATGCTGCGTGGAGATCACAACAGTGTGTACGCGTACCGGACGGTTATTGCCGTCATATTCCACAGTGACCTGACTCTTGGCATCAGGACGAAGATATGTCATTTCCTTTCCTTCGCGTCTTATAGCCGACAGCTCTCGGAGCAACTGATGGCTCAGGTCAAGAGTGAGCGGCATCATCGACGGAGTCTCATTAGTCGCATAGCCGAACATCATGCCCTGGTCGCCTGCTCCCTGATTCTCCGCCTCGTCACGTTCCACACCACGGGTTATATCGCGGCTCTGCTCATGCAGGGCAGAAAACACCCCGCACGCCTTGGCATCAAACATCAGCTCGCTGTTATTATACCCGATCTCAGAAATCACCTCACGGATAGTCTCCATCAGGTCAACATATGCGGTACTTTTCACTTCGCCGGCCACCACAACCTGTCCGGTTGTCACAAGGGTCTCACATGCCACTTTCGACTTATGGTCGCGAGCAAGGAATTCATCAAGAATAGCGTCGGAAATCTGGTCGGCCACTTTATCGGGATGTCCCTCAGAGACCGACTCACTCGTAAACAGATAGTTCATAAGATTTTGGATTGATTTTTAGCATTTTTTATTATGGTGGTTGCAAGCAGACAAATTTGTCCACCCAATAATGTCAGCACAAAGATAGCAAAAAAAACGCACTTACACTATCTGAATCACAAACAGATTTTATATGTGTTGGAGAAAAACTCGCCCGAAGCAAGACTGTTCATGACCCTGCGACCGGAAAATTCCCCGTCATAGCCCACTGTGTCGCAGCTGCCGCACCAAGGCTCGATGCACACAAACGGACAGTCGGAACGCTTGTTGGTCGGGGCCCAGAGAGCCAATACGGGCATATCGAATTTCACAGTAAGATAAGGTACACGGTCGGCCGAATGCAACGTGCAGGAGTGGATCCGACGGCTGTCCATAACGTATGTATCTATGTCAAACGTATGCGCGGTAATGGGAAGCATACCATTCTCATCAAGAACCATCGCATGCGTCTCTTCAGGTTTCACACAACCTTTTTCCAACGGAATGAGATACGACGGTGTCTCTTCCGAATCAAAAGAAAAATAGCCACGTACTGTTGCATTAGGATCAAAATCCGGGATATAGAATGCAGGATGTGCACCTATCTGGAAGTGCATCTCATCCTTGCCTTCGTTGCGCACAAACCATGTCACCGACAGTTCCCTGTCTGTCAGACGATACGTGATGAACAACATAAACGGGAAAGGATAGGATTCAAGCGTTTCCTCTGTCGAACGAAGCCCGAGCACCACTGAATCCTCGCCACATTCCACCGGAGTAAATTCCATGTTTCTGGCAAAACCGTGAATATCGAGAGTATATTCTTTACCGCCATGACGATATATATTGTTCCAGACACGGCCGGTAATGGGAAAAAGCACCGGAGATCGTCCATTCCAGAATGCAGGATCTCCTTGCCACAGATATTCCTTACCGTCACATTTAAGGCTCTGGAGTTCAGCGCCCAGTGTTGATATATCGGCGCTCATAGCACCTTTGCTAATATGAATCAATGCCATATCCTTTTGTTTATGAGTAATTAATGTTTTTCTGTTACCCCCAGCAACGCATCGGCCATTGAAGCGGCAGCCCTGCGTCCGTCGCCCATGGCGAGTATCACTGTAGCGCCGCCACGCACGATGTCTCCGCCGGCATATATATCCGGCACAGACGAACGCAACGTGTCATTATCCACGGCTATGGTCTGCCTACTCGTCACTTCAAGCCCAGAAATAGAAGCCGGAATCAGTGGGTTCGGCGACACACCCACACTCACAATGACCATATCTACCTCCACCTCCGTCACATCGCCGGCTATCGCCACAGGACTTCTGCGTCCGCTTGCGTCAGGCTCGCCGAGACACATGCGCTGCAGACGCATCGCGCACACACGTCCCTGCCCGTCGCCTATATATTCAATCGGATTATGGAGTGTCAAGAATTCGATTCCCTCCTCTTTTGCATGCTTGACCTCTTCAACGCGTGCCGGCATCTCTGTCTCTCCGCGACGATACACCACATAAACGCGCTCCGCGCCCATTCTTTTAGCCGTACGACAGGAATCCATCGCCGTATTGCCGCCACCGATAACGGCAACCTTTTTCCCTCGGCAAACAGGTGTGGCCCAACCATCAGAACCGGCCCGCATGAGATTGACACGAGTAAGATATTCATTGCTCGACATCACATTGACAAGATTTTCCCCCGGTATTCCCATGAAACGCGGCAACCCGGCTCCTGATGCGACGAAGAGACCCTTGAAGCCGTCTTTCAGCAAATCTTCATAACTCAGAGTTTTGCCTATGATGATATTTTTGCGGAACTCGACACCGATCTTGCGCAATGAATCTATCTCCCGGTCTACCACAGCATTAGGCAGACGAAACTCGGGGATACCGTATTTCAAAACTCCACCAATCTCATGCAGAGCCTCAAACACCGTCACGGCAAAACCTTTCCGGGCCATATCCCCGGCAAACGACAGTCCGGCAGGTCCGGATCCGGCCACAGCCACCTTTATACCGTTGGATTCCGGCATCGGCCTTGACGATATGGATGGCTCTTCCGCATTGTCAGCCACATAACGCTCCAGATAGCCAATAGCCACCGGAGACTTGCCCATCCTGTTATATATACAGCGGCTTTCACACTGTTTTTCCTGAGGACACACACGGCCACAAACCGCGGGCAGCATACTTGTCTCCTTCAACACCTGCAATGCCTGCGTGAAATTCTCACGTTCAACGTTTTTGATAAATCCGGGGATATTTATGCCCACAGGACACCCCGTGACACATTGCGGATCCGGACAGTCAAGACAGCGTGCAGCCTCCATGACTGCCTGACTTCGGGAAAGACCGCAGTTAACCTCGTCGGTCAACGATGTCACGCGTATCTCAGGCGCCAGTTCCGGCATTACGGTCCGAGCTATATTCCCACGCTCACGTGCCGTACGTGATTTGCGGAGTTCTTCACGCCATTCGGCGGAACGCGGAGCAACAGTATCAGATGTATTCATGGCATATATCAGTTATTATAAGAGCGCAGACGCATTATCATTTCATCAAAATCCACCAGATGGGCGTCAAATTCAGGCCCGTCGACACACACAAAACGTGTTTTACCGCCAACCGTCACCCGGCAGGCTCCACACATTCCCGTGCCGTCGACCATGATAGTATTGAGAGAAGCAACAGTCGGCACGTCGTATTTTTTTGTCAGAAGCGACACATATTTCATCATCACGGCCGGACCGATAGTGACTACCTCATCGACATGTTCGCGCACAAGCACTTTCTCCACGCCATCCGTAACCAGGCCTTGATCGCCATAAGAACCGTCGTCGGTCATTATGATCACTTCATCCGAATGTTCCCTCACCTGTTTTTCAAGGATTATCAGATCTTTGGTCCGTGCAGCCAAAACTGATATTACTTTATTGCCGGTCGATTTCATAGCCTTGATTATCGGCAGCAATGGCGCTACTCCCACTCCACCTCCACAGCACACCACAGTGCCGCCGCGACGTATGTCGGTGGCCCGGCCAAGCGGTCCGACCACATCGGCAAACGCATCTCCGGGCTCCATTGCACAAATAGCGCGAGTGGAATCTCCGATAGCCTGCACCACAAGAGTAATGGTCCCCGACTCTACGTCGGCATCCGCAATAGTCAGAGGGATACGCTCACCCCTTTCCTGGTTAATCACAATAACAAAATGGCCTGGTCTGCGTGACCTTGCTATCATCGGAGCTTCCACTACGAATTTGGCTACTCCGGATGAAAAATACTCTTTTGAAACGATCTTAAACATCAGTTTGGTATAGATGGATATGATGATGAATATATTGTGTCGCGGGCGACATTTATATTATATTTTTTTAAAAGATCCTCAGCACGACGCATAAAAACGGCGGCTCTTGGATCTGAAGATTCCGGAGCATAGCAGATCCTGAAATTTCGTCTGTCGCCAGAGGGCGGTTCGGTGAATACCGGAAGATATGATGCCCCTGACACTTCGGCCCTTCCGGTCTCATCACGGCTCAGCGTCACCCTTACCATCACACCGCCGCGAGTATCGGCAGTTTTCATATTGGAGATAAAATTCCCCAGAGAATACACTACCAGGACGGGCTTTCCATCCGGCCCGGAACGCATTTCCATCGGCTGGACCACATGTGGATGACCTCCGATGATCATATCAACGCCAAGCGATACAAGATAATCTGCCAACGATTTCTGCGAAGGCGACGGCAACAGCTTATACTCATCTCCCCAATGCACACAGGCCGCCACAATATCCGCACCCTTTTGGCGCGCACAGGCCACATCCTCGGCCATAAGCCTGCGGTCAATGTAATCCACTATTCCAGTTCCGGACAAAGTAATGCCATTTGTTCCGTATGTATAGTTAAGCAACGCGACTTTGAACCCGCCGACATCAACAATGGCAGGGACCAAGGTATCTCTGGCGACAGAATCATGATAAACACCGGCATACGGCATCCCAATACTGTCAAGCATGTTGACCGTGCGGTGCATGCCACGGTCCCGCCTGTCAAGAATATGATTGTTGGCCAACAGAAAAAAATCAAAACCGGCATCCGCAAGCGCCACAGAATATTCATCGGGAGCACTGAAACACGGATAACCGGAATATGGCTTTCCTCCAAGAGACGCTTCAAAATTGACCACGGCATAATCGGCAGACTCTATATATGGCCTGACCGCATCAAAACATCCGGTATAATCATACGAACCGTCAGCCCGCCTTGCCGCATCTATCTGTGCCTTATGCTGCATGGCATCACCGGCAAACACTATAGTAGCCTGCTCTCCTGTGGCAAACAATGAGAGCAGTGTATGAAAAAACGGCAATATATGGGCCGCCAGTCCTGTCATGATCGGGGGCGCCGAAATTATCAGTATACCCTGCCGGAAGCGGCAAGAAGAGTGTTGCGCATAAGCGAGCAGATAGTCATCGGGCCGACACCTCCAGGCACCGGAGTGATGTAAGAACACAGCGGAGCCACATTATCAAAATCGACATCGCCGCTCAGACGGAAGCCGCTCTTCTTCGATGAATCTGCAACGCGTGTAGTGCCCACGTCTATAATCACAGCTCCGGGTTTCACCATGTCAGCCGTGACAAATCCTGGCTGGCCAAGTGCGGCAATAATAATGTCGGCACGGCGGCAATGTTCCTTAAGATCAGGCGTTGCCGAATGACACACCGTAACAGTGGCATTGCCAGGAACGGCTTTCTGCATCATCAGCGACGCGACAGGCTTGCCAACGATATTGCTTCGGCCGAGCACCACGCAATGTTTTCCGCGAGTATCCACACCGTAGCGCTTCAGCAACTCCATTATGCCGGCAGGAGTAGCCGACACGAAGCATGGCAGCCCAATGGACATACGGCCGACATTGACCGGATGAAACCCGTCAACATCTTTCTTCGGATCAATCGCTTCAATGATACGCTGCTCATCAATATGCTTTGGAAGCGGCAGCTGCACAATATAGCCGTCGACCGACGGATCCTCATTTAGCCGAGCCACTATATCAAGCAGTTCCTCCTCCGTCACATCGTCTTCACGACGGATCAGAGTTGACTCAAATCCACACTGTCCGCAGGCCTTGACCTTATGAGCCACATAGGTTTCAGAACCACCGTCATGGCCAACAAGCACAGCGGCCAGATGCGGGCGACGCTCGCCACGGGCAACACGTTCGGCCACTTCAGCGGCAATCTCGGCCTTTATCTCATCGGCCACTTTCTTTCCGTCGATCAGCTGCATATCTTATATGTTTTTATTGTCTGACTTTTTACAATGTTTTTAAGGTTTTAGCGCCTGCGCATCTGCTGTTGAGCGGCCCGAGCGGCTTTGGCGGCCTTCATCATCTGCATGGGATTTTTCATGGAAGTCGCAGCCTTCATCATCCTGCGTGTCTCCTCAAACTGCTTGAGAATACGATTCACCTCCTGAAGCTCTGTCCCTGAACCGCGTGCTATACGCTGACGCCGAGACCCTTTTATAATATCCGGATTGGCCCTTTCTTCCGGAGTCATTGATCCGATAATAGCCTTTATGCTTTTAAAAGCGTCTTCCTTTATCTCCACGTCCTTCAGCGCCTTACCCATACCGGGAATCATAGAAGCAAGATCTTTCAGAGATCCCATCTTCTCGATTCTCTTGATCTGATCAAGGAAATCGTTGAAATTAAACTGATTTTTTGCGATCTTACGTTCGAGTTCACGAGCCTGCTTTTCATCAAATTCCTGCTGAGCTTTCTCCACAAGGCTCACAATGTCACCCATGCCGAGAATACGATCGGCCATACGTGAGGGATGGAACACATCTATAGCGTCCATTTTTTCTCCTCGGCCAACAAACTTAATAGGCTTGTTGACCACAGTACGAATCGACAGCGCCGCGCCACCACGTGTATCACCGTCAAGTTTCGTAAGCACAACACCGTCAAAATCCAGGCGGTCATTAAACTCTTTCGCCGTATTGACAGCATCCTGACCTGTCATGGAGTCAACCACAAACAATGTTTCTTTCGGATTGATCGCCTTCTTGATCGCCTCGATCTCATCCATCATCTGCTCGTCTACCGCCAGACGTCCGGCAGTATCGACGATAACAAGATCATAATGGTTTGCCTTGGCATGCGCAATACCGTTCAGTGCGATCTGAACAGGATTTTTACTGTCGAGTTCCGAATACACAGGCACTTCAATCTGCTCACCGAGCACTCTCAGCTGCTCGATGGCAGCAGGGCGATAGACGTCACACGCCACCAACAACGGACGCTTGCCCTGTTCGCTTTTATATTTACGGGCCAGCTTACCGGAAAATGTAGTTTTACCCGAACCTTGCAGACCGCTCATAAGCACCACCGCAGGATTACCGCTCACATCAAACTTAGCGGCGTCACCACCCATAAGCGAAGCCAGCTCATCGTGAACAATTTTCACCATCTGCTCCTTTGGTTTCACCGAAGTAAGCACATTCTGGCCTATCGCTTTAGTCTTGACAGTATCGGTAAACTGCTTGGCTACTTTAAAATTGACGTCGGCGTCAAGCAATGCGCGACGCACGTCACGCATAGTTTCCGCGACGTTAATCTCGGTGATCTTGCCTTCACCTTTAAGTATCTTGAAACTGCGTTCCAGTCTTTCGCTAAGATTCTCAAACATAATGCTAATGATTTTTTATGTTGCAAATTTACAAAAAATCCACTAAACACACGAATAAACGGAGCAAAACAGCACATACCTATAAATTCCGTCAATATGATCATATACAACAAAAATCCGGTTCAGACAGAAAGTCTAAACCGGAAGCTATCTCTTAAGGCATCATAACCTTTAGTGGAGTATAGCGGACTCGAACCGCTCACCTCGACACTGCCAGTGTCGCGCTCTAGCCAGATGAGCTAATACCCCATTGCTGTTTTGCGATGCAAAGATATGGCTATTTTTCGACACCACCAAATTTTTAAGCATAAATTTGACAAATCCACAAAAAAGGCCGTCCGGATGGTGAAAAAGGACGGCCATATACTTGAATTTCGGTATGTTGATTTTCTATGTTTATAGAACGCCATATCCTTGCGGATTGTTCAGAACCGTATCACAAGTTCCGCCACAAGCCGGTCAGTATCGCCAACAGAGGGTCTGTAACCGTTATGATAAAAATACTTTTCATAGTTAAGCCGCACATCGGCATGAACAATTTTATAAGAGTATGTCAGCGTCGAACCTATAGTGATCCGCTCGCGCGCCGGCTCAATCTTCAAACCATCCATTGTAAGATGATCCGTCATGCCGTCGCCGCGTGCCTGCACAGACCATCTGTTGAATATACCTGCTTTCACAGGCATATGCCAGTCCACAAATCCGACCCACGAATGCACATCCGCCGCACTGTCATCCACATAATGTTTAAACATATATTCGCCGCCAACCAGCCAGTGCCTGCCGTCATCCCACACTACCGCTCCATCAAGAAGATTAGCCCGGACATCAAACGGTTTGATCGATGCATAGCCAGCTGAAAACGCTACGTCTCCAACTTTATAAGACGCCTTTGCCGAATACGCTACTGTTCGGTTCCATGGCGTATGATTGCCAATTGATTTGGGATTAAAAGCGCCAAATTCCAAGGTGAACGGAACTTTAGGCAAAGTATAAGCCACCTTGGCACCTACAGCCCTGTAGTTCATGATCTGCTTGCCCATGAAAGAACGGTTAGCAAAAATATAATTCTGAGGGCCACGAAACGTTTCCACGCCAAACGGCATGCGAAACTGACCGGTCTGGACCGTCATGCCATCCACAACCTTAAACCGTCCATAAGCGTCAAGAATTTTTATCACTCCGGCATCGCAGAAATCAGTCTGAATAAAATATTCTATCCATGGGGCAATCTTGCCATCCAATGAAACGCGGGCATTGCGCACCTGAAAACGATTATCGCCGTGTTCAGTATCCAATTCCCACCGAGCGCGCATGACTCCATGTATATTGGGCACATAACTGATCTGTTCAGCTGTCTCTGCACCTATCGATTCCATTCCAAGAGCAAAGACCGACATCATAAGTAGTATTTTTTTCAACATAACACCATTTCCTCTACTGCCGCCATGAACATGCCAACAATAAGAGAAGCGTGCCATCTGCGCCAGATATTTTACAATAACTGTGATTTTGCGGGCGCAAAGATAGCGACTTTCGGCGTAATATCCATAATGTTATCAACGTCCATAATAAAAAGGTCTCACCGAAACCTCTCGGAGAGACCATTCAATACACCCTGACATCAGAATGAAAACGAGGCCACGGCACACAGGCGGCGCCCCCATCTTGACGTATGGTCCACATTCACACGCTTGCCGATATTGAATCCAAGACCGAACTGAATACGGGGCGTGAGATTGTAGAACACATTGGCGGCACCATAAAGACCATAGCGATAGTCAGACCCCGGCGTCCCGTCTTTCTGGAAATAATGCGCCTGACCCCACGTCAGCGAAGCAAACAGATTATGGCGGAAATGATACTGCACCGACGCCATGAATCCGAACACTTCCGGCGCATAAAGCGTGCCCGGTTTTTCAGGATCACGGACCAGATCGAAATTATTCATAATCCAGTCTCCGCCCAGTCCGGCCATGCCACGGCCGCCGTTCACGGTCGCATACAGGGTAAGCGGCTTGCATATATTGGCTACTGCGCTCAATTGCAACCCCCACCCTACAAAATGGTGATTGGTGGAGGTCAGCAGATTGCGATACGTCAGCTGACGTGTCACGGCACTGAACCTTATATGCTGCATGCTGTTGTTGCCCCACTGATATTGCAGGAAAAATCCCAGATCCGGCAACCACGTGGTAGTGCTCACGGCATCTTCCGCATCTATGGCGGTCTGCTTCACCGGATTTTCCACCGATGCAGCGAGGACAATACCAGGTTTGAACGTGTGCATGTAGCGCACCAACACTGCCGTTGCATCCATTTTATTATTAGGCCCCTGAGCATCGACTGAGGGAGGGAGGGCCTGCGGATCGCTGAACGTGGTCGAAGCATACCCTATAGTCCAGTCATTAAGAGTGGCATAAGCCTTTTTCAGCGAAAAATCCACACCGTTATATCCACTGAACTCAGCTTCAAGATACAACTGATAGTGGCCTATTTTAGTATGACGGCCTATCATCCTGAAAAATATGTTGGAGCCGGAAGGGTTTGCGTCAAGATCACGTATGGACCGCGGATCCGGATTCATGTTGATCAAATAAGGCGAAAAAGCCTGTCCGCTTATGGATCCGCCCCAATCATACCATCCGCGCAACCTCACTGTACCACCCATACCCAACGCCATGTGGGCATCTTTTGTCATAAACATGAAATAAGGCGCTCCGGGGTTGTCAAACTGGCGGAACTGATCGAGATAAAAATCATTTATGATCGAATGAATCGAGTCCGGAGATGCCGCATTGGCCCCACCTCCTATATGAACTACACGGTGAGAATTTTTCAACGAATCCACCGACGCTTCTCTTGGAGTTCGGGCAAAAGCTCCGGCCGCGACAACACAGACCATAGCTGTGGATATAAGTAGTTTCCTTAACATTTAGTTGCTTCGCTAAAATAGCATTAACAGAATTTAAACCACAGCAGACACCAAAATGTTCTGGAAAACGTAAATATTGCCTAAATTTGTAAAAAAAATACACATTTATGGCCGACGACTATTTAGGAAAGAAAATGGAGGATTACCTCAAAGGCAACATCAAGCGAACGGGAACCAGACGCCTTACTCCTGCCGGGAACAAACCGGGCACTCTGTCTGTCAAATTCCCGCCGCGCAGAGTCTTTGTGACGGGAGGAGCGTCAGGAATAGGGCGAGCCATAGTCAAAGCCTTGACCGATGCAGGATGCCGGGTTGCTTTTTGTGACAACGATCTGCCGGCCGGACGCGACACATCGCAGGCCACGGCATCGCAATTTCACCCCGTAGACGTGACCGACGCCGAAGCCCTCGACAATGCGATGCAACGCGTGATCAGCTCATGGGGAGGAATAGATGTGGTGGTCAACAACGTTGGCATATCCGGATTCAAGCCGATCACAGAGTGCTCCGTTCAAGATTTCGACAGAATAATATCAACCAACCTTCGCCCCGTTTTTATCACAGCCAAACGTCTCGCCGCACATCGCTCTTCACTTCAGGAACTAACTGAGACAGCCCGTATCATCAACATATCGTCCACAAGGGCAAGAATGAGCGAACCGGAATCCGAAGCCTATGCCGCATCCAAAGGCGGAATCGAAAGCCTGACACACTCACTGATGGCATCACTGGCCCACCTGCGCGTCACAGTCAACTGCATAGCACCCGGCTGGATAAACTGCGGCCCGGAAGACGAAATACGGCCAACAGACCGTACATTCCATCCTTCGGGCCGTGTGGGAGTCCCGGCCGACATTGCGGCGGCAGTGCTGTTTCTATGTTCCCCTGAAGCTGATTTCATCAACGGGCAGACCATCACCATAGACGGAGGTGTGACACACAAAATGATCTATCCGGAATAGTTTATGCCGTTCAGGCAGGAGTAAGGAGCTGCTTGTCCAATGCCAACTTACGCATGTTAAGCAATGCATAGCGCATGCGCCCCAGAGCAGTGTTTATGCTGACGCCTGTCTTTTCCGCTATTTCCTTAAACGACATATCGCGGTAAAAACGCATCATCAGCACTTGGCGCTGTGCGTCAGGCAACACATGGATCATCTTGTGCAGATCCTTGACCAACTGTTTCTGCACCATCTCATCCTCTATATTTCCTTCACAAAGTTCCTTGTTATTCAGCAGATCATGCTCAGTCTCGTCATTGCTCACCGTATTCTCACCTTTCTGCCGGCGAAAATGGTCTATAACCAGATTATGAGCCACACGATTCAGCCACGCTGAGAATTTTCCGCTATCCTCATAGCGTCCCTGACGTATAGTCGTAATGACCTTCACAAACGTTTCCTGAAATATATCGTTTGCGAGCTCATTGTCCTTGACAATATGTAATATATATGAAAACACCGACTTTTGATATCTGCCGAGCAAAATGTCAAAAGCTGCGTTATCACCATTGGCATAAGCGGTCACCAACTCACGGTCGGTGAACTTAGTCATTGTCTGCATTGCTGTCTATGTCTTCTTTATTAAGTTAGAGTAGCAGTTGGCGATAGGCAGTAGTGTTAAATCGGTATAATTATTAAATTTACGAAATACGCAACCTCTGTTTTTGAGATGTTGGCTACAAAATTACATTATTTCCACCAATTATGCAACACCGTTGTAAAATAAATATGATAGCTTGATTTAATAATCCAGCAACCGTCCGCCATCATTCCATTCTCCTATCATCTCCCCTTTTTCCGATGCTTCTATCAACTTATACAATCTTCTTTCAAACAACTCCAGGCATTTCTTATTGACCTGAATAGTATCTATTCTGACCCGTTGATACAATTTCGGGAAACTTCGGAAATTACGCCATGCAACAGGATTTTTCTTAAACTCCGACATTATTTCCGGAATAATCTCAAATTCAGCATTAAGATCAGGACACACACGCCTTCCACTATCCGTCATAAGCCCCATGACTTCCAAACGCCGGCAACGCTCTTTGTTCAGTTCAGACCATTTGCTGCATTTTTTGCGCGGTCCAAAACGCTGTAGCGTAACTCCGTCAACCGTTTTGACGGTCGAATCTATCCATCCGAAACACAGCGCTTCTTCAACGGCATCCAGATACCTCATAATGCCCTCCGTCACCGTCCAGCCACGCTTTACCGCAAGCCAGCATTCCGACTCATGCGCATGGTGCTCCACAAGCCATTGCCGGAAACCATCCCGATCTGTAATCTGCAGAATGTTTTCTGGAGTCATGTAGGAGGACCTTATATCAGCGTTCCAGACGGCCTGTCACACGCATATATTCCACACAATATATGCGCAACTGTGTAGCCGCCTCGATCAGATTTGAGTATGATGTGTGCCACTGGCTCTGGGCATCAAGCAGATCGGTAAGCGGCGACATACCCAGATTATAGCTTGTGATGAGGTTCGACAGATTGAGACGAGCCTGCGACATGGCTATTCTGGCAGATTCAAGCAATTCGGATCCAGTGCGCACATTGCTGATTGCCTGACGTATCTCAATGTTCATCAACTTCAAATTATCGTCAAGCGTGATGCGAGCGTTCTCCACATCAAGTTTAGCGTGCTTTACTTTGCGTATGCCTTCTCCCCAGTGCCAGAGCGGCACAGAAACCGATGCCATAAAGGACCAGCCGGTACCTTTAGTATTCTGCGAGAAAGGATAATAGTTACCGTCCGGTCCCTGTGCATAGCCCATGGTCTTTATATTGCCATACGCACTCCATCCGGCCTGAATACCAACTACCGGAAGAAAATCGGCACGGGTCATGTTGACCTGCTGCCGCTTGGCTCTCACATCAGCCTGCAGCAATGCCGTTTCCGGTCTCATTTCCAGATTATAATTTTCCAGATCGGCAGGAATTTCCACAGGCACATCGGCATCAGCCGGCTCTATATATGTATCAGGTTCAAGTCCCATCACATGGCACAGGCTCATGCGGCATAGATCAGCACCATTTTCAACCTGTCCGAGCTGATATTTCACCTGCGACCTGCGGGCTTCTATACGCAACAGATCATTTCGGGTGATCATGCCTGCGTCAAACGACGTGCGTGTCTGCGAATATGCAGTGTCAATCTGTGCAAGATAGCTTCGCATCATCTCCACCTTAGCCAACACTGCCACGTATGTCCAATAAGAACTCTCGGCATCGGCAATAACCTGCATCCGACGTAATCTCAACTGCTCCTCGGCGGCTTCCACACCGATACCTGCCAGTTTATTGGCCGCAATGATCTTACCCCCGGCAAATACAGGCTGCGTAAGATTGATACCGGCCATATAGACACCTCTCAGTCTCAAAGTCATGCCCATGGCTTCAGTGTCCGGCAGACTTGTCAACGTGGTTGCACTGCCTGAAAAATTCGGGAAATAAGCAGTACGAGCCACACCCCTGTTAAGTTTGGCCTGGGCAACGGCGTTGACCGCCACTTTCAGACCGGCATCAGTCGCAAGGGCGCGGACCACACAACTGTCCACATTTACAGTCACTGCCATCATCATCACCGTCGATGACATGCAGGAAAGCGCAGCTATGATAATTGATTTCAGGTTCATTATTCTGAAGGTTTCTTTATTCGGAAAAGGATAGAATAAAACAATGGCAGAAGCATAAGTGTAACCACCGTACCGACAAACAGCCCGCCGATCACCACCACGGCAAGCGAAGCATACATCGGATCGTTAATCAGCGGCACCATACCCACTATAGTGGTGAAAGACGCCAGCATGACAGGACGCACGCGGCTCAGCGTCGCATGTATCACAGCATTGTACAATGGCATGCCTTCCTCTGAATTAAGGCGGGTGATCTCATCAACAAGCACAATCGCATTCTTGACCATCATACCGATAAGTCCCATAAAGCCGAGGATTGCCAAAAATGTAAACGGAGTGTCCGTAAGCAACAGCAGCGGCACGATTCCACAGAACACAAACGGGAAGCTGACCAGAACCACGATAAGTTTCTTCCAATTATCAAACAGCATCAGCAACACCACAAATATGATCAGAATCACAAACGGCAGGAAACCGAACACCTGCCCTATGGCTTCGTCGGCAGTCTCACCCTCTCCCACATAACGCAAGGAATACCCCTCAGGCAACTGGATGGCATCCACCTTTGACGATATATCGGCAAGGACTTTTGCCGGAGTTGCATCTGGATTAAAAGGATCAGGATCGCATTCCGCCTCAATGACACGCCGGCCGTTAAGACGCATGATCAGCGACTCGCTCCATTTCATAGAGGATGAGTCGGTCACATTGGCAAGCATCGTGGAGCGGAACATCCGCTGACGTATCTCATCCGCCGATGACGCTCCGGTCATCAGTCCAGACAGATCAGACGGATTAACGCCGACATTTGCAGTCGACCACACCGGAATAGTAGCAAGATCATCTATGCGTGATCCGTCAGGATTACGCAGCAGAATCTGCACCGGAACCATACGGTCCTGATCAGCCACCACACCGACTGCCATCCCGTCCGATGCGGCTTTAAGCGCGTTGCCTACATCCGCACGGTTTACGCCTGCACGCTGAGCGGCCTCCTGCGAGAAACCGTAAGTAAGCTGATGCCCCCGCGGATTCCAGTTGTTTTGCACGGAATATGGATCGACATAAGGACTCTCACGCATGATTTTCTCCACTTGTGCCGACAGGTCACGCAACACGGCAGGATCCGGACCGGCAAATTCCACCTCGACAGTATGCGACGTAGAAATGGAAAAATTATATTTACGGCTGCGTATATATGCATCGGGCGCTATGTCGCGCAACTTCTCCCGCAATGTGTTCTGCACGCGTAGCATTGTCCTGAAATCCTTGCAGTCGACAATCAGCTCCGCATAATTGTCACCGCCGATCGGTGCGGGACGCACTAAAGTGTAACGCGCAGGCACCCCTCCGGTATATGCGGCCACACGTTCCACATCGGGCCACGCCATAGCACTGTCGGCCAGTTCCAGAATGCGTGTTTTCACCACATCCGGATCGCTCTGTGGCGGGAAATAGCACTCGACGACAAACTGCCTGTAGTCGAAATCCGGGAAAAACACATTGCGCACACGGCTCATACCGGCAACCGACAGTATAAGCAGCACAACCGCCGCTGCCAGCGACACCGCTTTATGCCCGATGAGCCATCGCAGCAATCTGGCGACAGCCCTATTAAACACATTCGGCTTATCATTTTCCGCGGAATTATCGGAATCACTCACGACGCCGCTCTTGCCCAGCCAAGCGTCAGCACATACGGGCACCTGAATCAGCGCGAGCACCCAGCTGACAAGAAGACTCACGCAGATCACACGAAACAGATCACCGGCAAACTCGCCGGCCGATCCCGGACTCATATACACGGGAAGAAACGTACAGGCAGCGATCACGGTGGCCCCGAGAAGCGGCATAGCCGTGTTGCGTCCTATACGATACAGATATGTATCACGTGGCAGCCCACGCTTCCGGTCAACAAGAATGCCGTCCATTATCACCACTGCATTGTCGACCAGCATACCCATGGCCACAATGAATGCGCCGAGGGAAATACGCTGCAGGGTAGTGCCGAGACTCGACAATATCGGAAACGACAGAGCCACAGTCAGAACCAGACCGAATCCGATTATCACACCGCTGCGCCAGCCCATGGTGAACATCAGCACTACTATAACTATAAGCACCGACTCCAACAGATTCAGCATGAATCCCTCAACGGCATCACTGACTTTGTCAGGCTGAAAAAATATTTTCTCCGCCTCCATTCCGGCAGGAAAACGTCGCATCACTTCCGCCACTTTGGCGTCGATAGCCTTACCGACCTCCGGCACAATGGCGGAATTTTCCAATGCCACGGCAAACGTAAGAGCCGGAACGCCGTTTACATAAAAGGCATTACGCTGTGGGGTGGAATAAGTGCGGGTTATACGTGCCACATCAGCCAGACGGACCTTTTTCCCCTCCGGAGTGTCAAGCAACAGATTTGCGAGATCTTCTTCCGTTGCCACAGCATGGTCCACATCGACCGACACCCTATCAGGACCGGCGTTTATGCTTCCGGCGTCTATCGTCTTGGTAGCCGACTGCAACGCCATCATTACCTGTGTAGGCATCAGACCGTTGCGGGCAAGCTGATCCGGTGTGAACTCCACGTTGAGCACTTCTCCACGGGTTGCTCCTATGTTAATGCGTTTTACCCCCGGCACTGAAAGCAGCTCACGTCGCAGCAACTTGGCATATTTCTCCATCTCTGGATAATCATAGCCATCACCTTTGAACGCATAAAAGATGCCATAAACATCCATCATGTCATCCACGACAATCGGATCATAACATCCTTGCGGCAGCAGCATGGCCACGTCGCCCGCCTTTCTGCGTATCATATCGAAATGCTGTTCCAGTTCTTCCATCGGCATCTCGATATTGAACTCCACATTTATCAGAGCCTGCCCTGGGCGGCACTCCGTCTTGATCTTGCGTATGTCTGGCAACGAACGCATGGCATCCTCCACAGGCTGCGCCACCTCAAGCTCCATGGTATGCGTGTCGGCACCGGGATATATAAGCACCACGGACGCCTGCTTCACCGGCACAGCTGGATCTTCCAGTTTAGGCATACGCACGTATGAGATAAATCCAAACAGGATTATTCCTGCCATGAGCGTCCAGAACAACGTCCGGCGCTGCATGAAAAATCGTGTCAGCCTTTCCATCACAAAAGATTGCCTACGTTTGTTTCTGATGCCGCTTCAATCACATTGACCTTCTCGCCGTCGACAAGATGATGCACTCCGGCACGCACTATCCGGTCCGAGACTTCCAGTCCGGAAGTGATCAGCAATTTACCGCCGTTACACTGACCGGAAGCGACGACCTCGGTAGCATGAACCGTGGAATCTGACGGCTCAAAGGCCCAAACGAAACTGCGGCCGTCGCGCTCGAATACAGACCGGATCGGCACCTCCACAGCCTTGCTCCCAGATCCAGCAGTGACTATGTCAACCGTAAGATTCATACCAGGAGTCAGATTGACAGCCGATCCCGGCGAAAGTGTCAGTTTAAGCTGATACAGCTGATTGTTGTCGGCACGTGGAGTGAGGCTCAGCATGTTCAACGGAAACGACATGCCAGGTCTCAAAGAAGATCTCCCCGTAAACGACATAAAATCGCCACGATGAATATACTCGCTCACAGGCAGATCAACCACAACCTCCAGATGAGAGTTGTCCATCAGTTCAAACACAGGCGTGCCGGCATCGACCATTTCCGCCGGTTCAAAACTACGCTTGATTATATAACCGGACACCGGAGCATAAAGGCGGCAATATCGCAGCTTGTTCTCGTTCAATGCAAGCTGAAGCGACAACTGCTCCATTCCAGCTATGGACTTCTCATAATCATTCTCGCTCATACTGCCGGCTGCGTATATCTTCTTGCGCCGCTCGAACTCATCCATCATCTGCTTATGCTGCACACGAAGCTGGCTCACGCCGAGCGCATAGTCCACCGTGTCCAGCACGGCCAACAACTGCCCGCGCTCCACATAATCGCCTTCCTTGACCAGTATGTTCTCAATCTGACCTGCCGTTTTAAAACCTGTCGATATGGTGCGGGCTTCCTGAACCACAGCGGCAAAACTTTTCGAACTGGAATCTCCCGCCGCTTCCGGCTGAACAAGAAACACATTATGCACCACACGCGAAGAATTTTTATCACCACTGTTGCCTGAGCAGGAACAAAGAGCCGCCACTGCCATCGGCAATATCAAACGATTGATTTTAAAAAGCATAATCCGAATTGTATTTTTTTCAAAGCCGCAAAGTTACACATTTTCAACAACACCCGCGCTATTCCAAACACCATTACTTTTGGTCTAAAACTCCCAAAAGCCCATTTCCGCTTTTTTACATAGGTAATTCCGAAATTAGTTGTATATTTGCGGCAAATATGTTTGAAATATTCATTTTCACATACTCATACCATAAATTTTATCATGGCAGAACAAAAAGAAAAACTTTTTGAGATGTTCCCGCCGGTTTCCAGCGAAGAATGGCATGCAAAGGTCGATGCCGACCTCAAGGGCGTGCCTTTCGAAAAAAAACTGGTGTGGCGCACCAACGAAGGTTTTAATGTCAACCCGATGTATCGCAGGGAGGACATTGCCGACCTCAAAACCACCAATTCATTACCGGGTGAATACCCCTTTGTACGCGGCACCCGCACCGACAACAACTGGTTCGTACGTCAGGAAATCATAGCCGGCTCTCCGGCCGAAGCCAATGCTAAAGCCATTGACGTTCTCGGCAAAGGCGTGACCTCTCTTGGCTTTCACGTATCTGATGTCAATGCCGAGACAGTAAGCACCTTGCTTGAAGGCATCAACCTCTCAGAGGTGGAAATCAACCTCAGTTGCTGCCACCGCAAGGCCGAGGAACTTACCAAAGTTCTGACAGACTATATCAAGGCCCACAATGCAGAATCCACATTCCATGGATCGATAAAATTCAATCCGTGGAAGCGTGATCTTAAAAAAGGTAAAAAATCGCCTGTCAACGCAGCAGAGACAGGCAAAAAGCTCATAGAACTGGCCGCCGGCATTCCCGGTCTGCACGTGCTGAGCGTAGACTCCGCAATGCTCACAAACTCCGGAGCCTACATATATCAGGAACTCGGCTATGCTCTGGCATGGGGCGCCGAATGGCTCACACTGCTCACCGACGCCGGTCTGACTGTGGACGACATCGCTCCCCGCATAAAGTTCGACATGGGTGTCGGCACCAACTACTTTATGGAACTTGCCAAATTCCGTGCCGCCCGCATGCTCTGGGCACAGATTGTAAAACAATACAATCCGTCAGCAGATTCTGTGTGCAAAATGACAGTCCACGCCGAAACATCGCGTTTCAACCAGACGGTCTATGATGCACACGTCAATCTGCTTCGCAGCCAGACAGAAGCCATGAGTGCCGCTCTGGCCGGAGTCGACTCCATCACCGTCACCCCGTTTGACACACCGTACAAAACCCCTGATGAATTCTCCGAACGTATCGCTCGCAACCAGCAGCATCTGCTGAAAGAAGAGAGCCATCTGGACAAGGTGGTCGATCCCGCAGGCGGCTCATACTACGTTGAGACCCTCACCGCATCAATAGCTGCCGAAGCATGGAAACTGTTCCTTGGCGTAGAAGCCGAAGGCGGATTCGCCAAAGCTGTGGAAGATGGCAAAATCCAGGCCGCTGTCAATGAAAGCAATGCAAAACGCCATGCCGACATGGCACGCCGCAAAGAAATCCTGCTCGGCACCAACCAGTATCCCAACATCAATGAAATGGCTGCTGAAAAAATTGTCGACACTCCCAAATGCGCACACTGCTGCGGCGGTCAGGACGAAAAAGGCGAAAATGCACTCAACACTGCCCGTCAGGCATCTGACTTCGAACAGTTGCGTCTGGCCACCGAGCATGCGGCAAACCGTCCAAAAGTATTCATGCTCACCATCGGCAATTTGGCCATGCGTCTGGCCCGCTCTCAGTTCTCCGGCAATTTCTTCGGATGCGCAGGCTATGAGATCATCGACAACAACGGCTTCAAGACAATCGAAGACGGCATCGACGCAGCCATGGCACAGGCAGCCGACATTGTGGTTCTCTGCTCGTCGGACGACGAATACGCCGAATACGCACCCGCCGCATTTAAATATCTCGACGGACGTGCAGAATTCGTTGTAGCCGGCGCTCCCGCCTGCACAGAAGAGCTCAAGGCCGCAGGAATCGAAAACTTCATCCATGTGCGCAGCAATGTGCTCGACACTTTGCGCGCATTCAATGCCAAACTGCTCAAATAAACCAACCACACACAATGAGACCAGACTTTAACAGCATAAACATAACTGCCGACGCATTCAGCGCCACCGCCAAGGCGGCCCCCGCAGTCGGCAAGACTGAGGAATGGCTCACTCCGGAACTTATTCCCGTCAAGCCGATCTACACTAAAGACGACCTTCAGGGCATGGAGCACCTCGACTACGTGGCCGGTCTTCCTCCGTTCCTGCGCGGTCCGTACAGTGGCATGTATGCCATGCGCCCATGGACCATCAGACAGTATGCCGGATTCTCCACCGCAGCCGAATCAAACGCGTTCTACCGCCGCAACCTCGCGTCAGGGCAGAAAGGCCTTTCAGTAGCCTTTGACCTGGCCACTCACCGCGGTTATGACGCCGACCACTCCCGTGTGGTGGGCGACGTAGGCAAAGCAGGTGTGAGCATCTGCTCGCTTGAAGACATGAAAGTGCTCTTCGACGGCATCCCCCTGAACAAGATGTCAGTGTCCATGACCATGAACGGAGCCGTGCTTCCGGTTCTCGCATTCTACATCAATGCAGGACTCGAACAGGGAGCCAAGCTTGAAGAAATGGCCGGCACTATCCAGAATGACATCCTCAAGGAATTCATGGTGCGCAACACCTATATATATCCGCCGGAATTCTCAATGCGCATTATCGCCGACATTTTTGAGTACACATCTCAAAACATGCCGAAATTCAACTCCATCTCCATCTCTGGCTACCACATGCAGGAAGCCGGTGCCACATGCGACATCGAGCTGGCCTACACTCTGGCCGACGGACTTGAATATCTCCGTGCCGGTGTCAACGCCGGAATGGATATCGACGCATTCGCGCCGCGCCTGAGTTTCTTCTGGGCAATCGGCATGAATTTCTTCATGGAAATCGCCAAAATGCGCGCGGCCCGTATGCTCTGGGCCAAGATTGTAAAACAGTTCAATCCCAAGAATCCCAAATCACTGGCGCTGCGCACACACTCCCAGACATCCGGCTGGTCTCTGACCGAGCAGGATCCGTTCAACAACGTGGGACGTACCTGCATCGAGGCCATGGGAGCAGCCCTCGGCCACACCCAGTCACTCCACACAAACGCACTGGACGAAGCCATAGCCCTGCCCACCGATTTCTCCGCACGCATAGCCCGCAACACCCAGATATATATTCAGGAAGAGACCTATATCACCAAAGAGATAGATCCATGGGCTGGCTCATACTATGTCGAAGCTCTCACCAACGAGATCGCACATCGTGCATGGCAGCACATTCAGGAGATCGAAAAACTCGGCGGCATGGCCAAGGCCATCGAAACCGGTCTGCCCAAACTGCGCATCGAGGAAGCCTCGGCACGAACACAGGCCCGTATCGACTCCGGCCGTCAGACCATCGTGGGCATCAACAAATATCGTCTTGACCACGAAGATCCCATCGACATTCTGGAAATCGACAACACCCAGGTGCGCAAAGAGCAGATCGAACGTCTCGACAATCTCAAAGGCCACCGCGACGAAGCCGCCGTAAAAGCAGCTCTCGAAGCCATTACCGAATGCGTGCGCACCAAACAGGGCAATCTGCTCGACCTCGCAGTCAAGGCAGCAGGCCTGCGCGCCACTCTTGGTGAAATTTCCGATGCCTGCGAAGCTGTCGTAGGCCGTTATAAAGCTGTAATCAGAACTATTTCAGGCGTGTACTCTTCAGAAACCAAAAACGATGCAGATTTCGTCCGTGCCCGTCATCTCACCGAGGAATTTGCGAAACGCGAGGGCCGTCAGCCCCGCATCATGATAGCAAAAATGGGTCAGGACGGACATGACCGCGGAGCTAAAGTCGTAGCTACAGGCTATGCCGATTGTGGTTTTGACGTAGATATGGGGCCGCTGTTCCAGACCCCGGCAGAAGCCGCCCGTCAGGCAGTGGAAAACGATGTCCACATCCTTGGCGTCAGCTCTCTCGCCGCAGGCCACAAGACTCTGATTCCTCAGGTTATCGAAGAGCTCAAGAAGCTCGGCCGTGAAGACATCATGGTCACTGCTGGCGGCGTGATTCCCGCTCAGGATTATGACTTCCTCTATCAGGCAGGCGTATCCGCGATCTTCGGCCCCGGCACACGTATCCCCGTGTCTGCCATCAAGATGCTTGAGATTCTGGATCCCGAACTTGCCGACGTGAAATAATCGTCATACTGCATAAACAAAGCAGCGTCGTAATTCATTAATTACGACGCTGCTTTGTTTATTTACCATACGTTATAGTGGATATTTTCCTGCCGGTATTTGTCTTTAGGACGATGGGACTCTTTGGGGTAGCCTATGGCTATGACATTGAGCGGAACAATGTTGTCAGGAAGGCCGTCCACATCCTTGGCGTCAGCTCTCTCGCCGCAGGCCACAAGACTCTGATTCCTCAGGTTATCGAAGAGCTCAAGAAGCTCGGCCGTGAAGACATCATGGTCACTGCTGGCGGCGTGATTCCCGCTCAGGATTATGACTTCCTCTATCAGGCAGGCGTATCCGCGATCTTCGGCCCCGGCACACGTATCCCCGTGTCTGCCATCAAGATGCTTGAGATTCTGGATCCCGAACTTGCCGACGTGAAATAATCGTCATACTGCATAAACAAAGCAGCGTCGTAATTCATTAATTACGACGCTGCTTTGTTTATTTACCATACGTTATAGTGGATATTTTCCTGCCGGTATTTGTCTTTAGGACGATGGGACTCTTTGGGGTAGCCTATGGCTATGACATTGAGCGGAACAATGTTGTCAGGAAGGCCGAATAGATTCACTATAAATTCCTCACGGTCTTTCTGCGGATAACATCCGCACCACACGGCACCCAGCCCCATAGCATGCGCGGAAAGCAATATATTTTCAGACACTGCAGAACAATCCTGTATCCAATACTCATTTAACGCGCCATCAAAAGCCGCAGACTTATCGCCGCACACAATTATGGCGATCGGAGCACGCCCTACAGGCGCCCACGCCTTCGCCGCAGATCCAATGGACGCAATCAGACTGCTGTCATCCACCACTATAAACTTCCATGGCTGACGGTTTCCTGCCGTAGGAGCAGCCATACCGGCCTTCAGCAGCGAATCAACCGTCTCACTGCCCACGGCTCTATCGGCATACTCCCTTATGCTGGTACGCGATAATATCATATCGTATGCCGACGCAGAAGACACCCGCGAGGTTGCCGAAGTGATGCCGTCAGAAACGCCACGGCCTCCGCTGTGCGAATCCGTTTCGGCAGAATCGCCAAATGTAATTTTAATCGAAAGCACCACAAGAGCCGTGGCTAAAAGTACGTTAACAAAAGCTGGAATCTTCATAGAATGATAACTATCAATTTTGCGAAATCTTAAACAAACTTCCGGTAGGACAGATAAAACGGCAATAAGGCCGGTTGACAAACACTGAGAGAATGACCACGGCCACTGCTACTGCCGTCAGAGCATACGGTGCCCTGTCAAACAGAAACGCGGCAAACAGCTCATAATCCATCCATGAAAACCAGACACCCGACCACATGGCAAGCATCAACACCGCCCATAGCAGCTGGCGGAAAATATCAAGACCTTTAATCACACGACGAGATAACTGCCATTTTCTCTTTCGGCATTTTCCAGCCATTTCCTGAAGCGATCCCAAAGGGCACACCCACATACAATAATGACTCTTTCTGCCAAACAACGGATATATAAAAGCCACTGCAAGCATGACAGCTACTATGGCCAATTTCCACAAATCCAAGCCATTAGAAAAGAAGCCGACTATTCGGGAATAATCGAGAAATGTTCCTGTCCAGAATCCGAGAACCACAATATTGACCGCCAACTGCAACCACCGATATATTCCGGATCTGACAAATAGCGGAAATACTGCGGCTGACAGCACCACCAACAGGCTGGCCACATAACCTGCGGAAATTGCACGACCGGTCTCCGCGTCTGACGGCAATCCGCTATCGGCAGCATAGCGAAGCCCGCTGTTTATGTTGCCTATAACGGCATCCGACGAAAATGTAGCGCCGGAGATTCCATCCACATGTCTGGCCAATGCATCGGAAACGGTCAGCCCTTTATATACCGGCAACACCGACTCTTTCACTCCGTTAAAAAACGAGGGAGTCTCGGCATTAGGCAAGGCCACTATACTATCAATACGCCCGTCCACAATATAAATTTCCACAGGTGTTCTCCCGCCATAGCCCACATATCCGCTGCCAAGCTCCGAAGTATTTACGATCAGAGTGCCGCCGGCAAAACGCCCGGCTATCACCTCCTGACCGCTTTGGTTTTGGCCCGGCTCATATCCGAACACGCGCCCGTCACGATTAACAGCCACGGCAAGCATCATAAGCCCGCAAGTCACGAGCATCAACAAGTTCTGTATAGTTTTCACCTCCGTTTTTTATTATATCCGCAAAATTAATCAAATCCGTTCACACTTCAAAATCACAGATTGTCATGATGTTTATCTCAAAATATCCATAGAATTCACCATAATGACGGAAAAATTAGCTACCTTTGTGCATCAACTCTAATACTCATTTCAATAAACTCTTCATCAATGAGCATCAGGACTTCTTTCGTTTCTCTCGCAATCGGACTCGCATCAATATATGCGCCTGTTGACCTGTCGGCAGAAATCAACCAAAAACCTTTCACGGTGCCAGAACTAAGGCAATGGAAAGGCGGTGAAGGACGGTTTACTCCTTCAGCAGAATCCCGCATAGTATATTCCGACAAGAATCCGGAACTTGCACATGTGGCCGAACGCCTGGCTCAGGATTACACCACCATTGCCGGCACAGACCTCCGCCTGGCGCCTAATGCCAAAAGTCGCCAGGGTGACATCAGACTGCAACTTAAGCCGCAGAAGAAGTCAAATCAGGAACAATATACCCTCACTGTCGACAAAAACGGTGTTACACTTACTGCCCCGACAGCCGAAGCTCTTTACTGGGCTACACGCACCCTGCTGCAGATGACCGAAATGAGTGACGACCTATCGCTGCCTTACGGTTCGGCGACAGACTATCCCGACTTCGCATGGCGCGGCTTCATGATTGATGCCGGACGCAAATTCATACCGATGGACTATCTCTACGACCTTGTAGACGCAATGGCATACTACAAGATGAACAAGCTCCACATCCATCTCAACGACAACGGATTCAAATATTATTTTGACGATGACTGGGACAAAACACAGGCTGCCTTCCGCATGGAATGCGACACATATCCCGGACTCACCTCACGCGACGGATCATACACCAAACAGGAATTCCGCGATCTTGTGAAATACGCCGAAGATCGTCATGTGGAAATCATCCCGGAAATAGACTTTCCGGCACATGCACTGGCATTCACACGTTTCATGCCCGAAATCGGCAGTACGGACGACGCTTACGGACGTGACCATCTTGACCTGATGTCTCCGAAAACATATGAATTTCTCGACAATCTGCTCGCCGAATACCTTGGAGGAGACGACCCCGTGTTTGCCGGACCGAGTTTCCATATCGGCACTGACGAATACTCCAACCGCGACTCTGTAGTGGTGGAAAAATTCCGATACATGACCGACCGCTACATCAAATACACCGAAAAATTCGGCAAACAGCCGCTTATATGGGGATCGCTCACACATGCCAAAGGCAAACAGCCTGTCCAATCAGACAATGTGATCATGTACGGCTGGAGCAATGGATACGCCAACCCCTCCGACATGATCGATCTCGGCTACCGCATGGTCTCCATCCCCGACGGCTACGTCTACATAGTTCCGTCTGCCGGATATTACTATGATTACCTCAACACAAAAATGCTGTATGACAACTGGACTCCGGCCAACATCGGCGGAACAGTGTTCGAGGGCGATAAACTGAAACAAATCGAAGGCGGAATGTTTGCCGTATGGAATGATCACCCAAACAACGGCATAACCATAAAAGACATACATCACCGTGTCATGCACGCACTGCCCACCATGTCGGCCAAAACCTGGGACGGCAAGGATGTGACCGTGCCTTACGACGAATTTATCAGCAAAAGCACCAGGCTTAGCGAAGCCCCAGGAGTGAACTATCTGGCTCGCTACGGTTCGGAACCCGGCACTGTGGTGATCAGCCAGCAGGTGGTGCCGGCCGGAACAACTTTGCCCATTCCGGAAATAGGCTATGACTATACTGTGGAATTTGACATCGAAGGAGCTGAGGAAACCAAAGGCACCGTATTGTTCGAAAGCCCCAACGCCACATTCTGGCTCAGCGATCCGATCACCGGCAATATGGCCTTCAGCCGCGAAGAAAAGCTGCATCAGTTCAGGCAGAATGTGCTCCCGGGTGAAAAGCTACATGTTAAAGTAACCGGCGACAACAAAGGAACCCGACTTTATGTAAACGGAAAACTTGTCGACGACATGAACACCCGCTGGCTCAGCTATAACGGCGGCAAAAACAAGATGGCAGAAGTCCGCACCCTCGTATTTCCTCTCGAAAAAACCGGAAAGTTCAACAGCAAGATTACCAATCTGAAAGTTACCAACTCAATCCTGTAATAAAGATATTTTACGTTTGGAGTGTGAGACCGTAAATTAGTCTCACACTCCAAATTTTGCACAAAAATCGCTATTTACATACATTGACACCACAATATACACAACACAAAGCATTATTTGCCACCCTCGGATGCAAACTGAATTTCGCAGAGACCTCGACTGTGGCACGCCTGCTTGCCGAACGGGGCGTATGCCGTGTGGCCCCAGGAGAAACACCTGACCTCTGTGTGGTCAACACTTGTTCCGTAACAGGAGAAGCCGACAAAAAATGCCGTCGTGTCATACGTTCCCTCGCAACAAAATATCCCTCGGCCGCTATCATCGTGACCGGCTGCTACGCACAGCTCAAGCCGGACGAAGTAGCGGCTATAGACGGCGTAGATCTGGTGGTCGGCGTAAACTCGAAATTGCAGATTGCCGACTATGTGGAAAACTGGCTGTGCGGACGCTCTCATCTGCACGATGCGGCCAAAGTGACTGACGCACGTCACATACGCGATTTCATGCCGTCATGCTCCCGTGGCGACAGGACCAGATATTTCCTTAAAGTACAGGACGGTTGCAATTACTGGTGTACATACTGCACCATACCAGCCGCACGCGGTAGGTCGCGTTCAGGGATGATAGACGATATAGTCCGTCAAGCCAATGAAGTAGCGGCCGAAGGTGGACGCGAGATCGTCATAACCGGAGTCAATATCGGAGACTTCGGCGCAGGTCGCGATGACAGATTCATTGACCTATGCCGGCAACTGGACAAAGTGGACGGCATTGAGCGCTACCGCATCAGCTCCATCGAGCCTAACCTGCTCACCGATGAACTTATAGAATTCGTGGCCGGAAGCCGACGCTTCATGCCACACTTCCACATACCGCTGCAAAGCGGATCGGACGGGGTGCTTAAACTCATGCGACGCCATTATGACACCCAGCTGTTTCGCCATAAAATCGAAACCGTAAGGACTTGTATGCCGCACGCTTTCATCGGAGTGGATCTCATAGTCGGCGCACGCGGGGAAACAGAAGAGTTGTTTAATGAATCCAGGAATTTTGTGGATTCACTCCCGGTGTCACGCCTGCATGTGTTCACATATTCTGAACGCCCGGGCACTCGGGCTCTGGAAATCCCCCACGTGGTCACCCCCGAGGAAAAGCATCACCGCACACGGCAGATGCTTGCCATAAGCGAGCGGTTGCTGAAGGATTTCAGTCTACCTTTTGCCGGATCTGTGCGCCCGGTGCTTATCGAGCATGAAAACCACGGACGCATGGAAGGATTCACCGACAACTATCTGCGTGTAGAATTGCCGGAAATACGGCCCGAACTGGCCAACTCCGTAGTGCCGGTGAGACTGTCGGCCATGCACGACGACGGATCCAAATTTACCGGAGAGATAACCATATGAGTGCGAAAGTTTCGGTAATAATACTCAACTGGAACGGCATGGATCTTCTGAAAGAGTTCCTGCCGCGCGTACTGGACAATACCGATCCTGATATAGCGGATGTGATCGTGGCCGACAACGGAAGCACGGACGGCTCCGTCGACTATCTCAAATGGCTTGGCGTTGCGGTCATATCGTTCGACAGAAACCATGGATTTGCCGGAGGATACAATCTGGCTCTGGAACGCGTTTCAACCCCCTACTCTGTCCTGCTGAATTCCGACGTTGCTCCGGCCCCGGGATGGATCAATCAATTGGCCGAATTCATGGACGCCCATCCCGAAGTCGGCGCCTGCCAGCCCAAAATCCTCAGCTATCACTATCCTGAAAAATTTGAATATGCAGGAGCATGCGGCGGATATATAGACCGTCATGGTTATCCGTATTGCCGCGGACGCATATTCGATACAGTGGAAGCAGATCTCGGCCAATATGACACTCCGGCCAATATTGACTGGGCGAGCGGAGCGGCTCTGATGGTGCGCACCGATCTCTACAGAGTGTGCGGCGGGCTTGACGCTGAATTTTTTGCCCATATGGAAGAGATAGACCTGTGCTGGCGCATGCGTCTTGCCGGTTGGCAGCTGGCGGCCGTGCCATCATCGGTAGTCTACCATCTGGGCGGAGGATCTCTCCCGATGGGCAATCCGCGCAAGACCTATCTCAATTTTCGCAACAACCTGCTTTTGCTACATAAAAATCTACCGGCATCCGACCGCAAAAAAGCATTGTTCACCCGACGTCTTCTCGACACTCTGGCATGGAGTAAATCCATGCTGACGTTCCACTGGAAAGATGCGGCGGCAATACTGCGCGCACACCGCGACTACAAAAAAATGCGCGGTGCCTACAACTCTATTAAGGCACCGGCTGACAACCTGATAGCCAATGCGCCTAATATTCTCATATCATATTTTCTTCGCAGACGCAAGCGCTTCTCCCAAATAGCCCGAAAGCATATATGAGGAAATTATTTCTGATATTATATTACGGATTAGCTACACACCTTCCTGACTCCTACACTCCTGTGGTCGGAAAGCTCAGCAACAGGCTGCGTGTGATCTGTTGCCACCACATATTCAAGCGATGCGGTGCGATTGTCACCGTGAACCGCAAGGCATATTTCGGCAACGGATCGGAAATCGAAATCGGCGATGACAGCGGCATCGGAGCAAACTGCCATCTTCCAAACGACATAAAGATAGGCGACCATGTGATGATGGCTCCGGACGTACTTATATTCAACAGAAATCATAATTATTCCGATCCGGAAATCCCCATCGGCCGCCAGGGCATGTCCGAAACACGCCCCGTGCGCATTCATAACAATGTGTGGATCGGCCAGCGGGCTATAATCAATGCCGGACGCACCATAGCCGACGGCACCGTAATCGCCGCCGGGAGCGTCGTGACCCGTGATTTTCCCGAAAACTCCATTATCGGCGGCAATCCGGCCAAACTGATCAAAAACAGAATAGACTGACCCCATGTCCGTAACCGCCGACTCACATAACCGCGACAACCGGCAGATAGCGCGCAACACCCTGTTTCTATACATCAGGATGCTGGCCATCATGGGAGTGACGCTCTACACCACACGAGTGGTAATGGAAGCACTCGGCATAGATGACTATGGCATATATAACGTGGTCGGCGGTCTGAGCGCATCGTTCATTTTCTTCTCATCGGCACTCACCAACGCCACTCAGCGTTTCCTGAACTTCGAACTGGGCAAAGGCAACAATGAGACATTGGGCCGCATATTCAACCTCAGCTGGGGCATATACGCAGCCATAGCCATAGCTGTTCTCATGATCGGAGGGGCTGTTGGCACATGGTATATCAAATGCTACATGACTCTGCCTCCCGACCGCATAAATGCTGCAATAGTGACACTATGGGCCATGTTGCTGTCACTTGTCGCCACATTCATAGGTGCCGTATATGAGTCCGTGCTCATAGCCAGAGAAAACATGAAGATATACGCGTACATAGGGCTTTTTGATGCAGGAGCGAAACTCGCCGTCGCATTCATCATTCTGTATTCTCCGGACCAAAGGCTCATATTGTACTCGATACTGCTCGCCTTGGCGCAGATAATATCCAAGGCTATATTAATAGCATATTGCCGGAAGCACTATTCCGAGACAGCGTTTCGTCCATACTGGAATGCCGATCTGTTTCGCAGGATGTTCGCATTTGCCGGCTGGAATATACTCGGATCAGGAGTGTGGTCGCTCAACGAACAGGGCGTGACTCTACTTGTAAATCATTTTTTCGGTCTGGCAGTCAACGCAGCCCGTGGCATCACATGGCAAGTCACCGCAGCCATCAATAACTTTGCCATAAACTTCTTCACGGCCATAAGGCCGCAGATCATCAAAAGCTATGCCTGCGGCGAAATATCACGCTACACCGATCTGGTATATTCCGGCACACGATACTCCGCGTTTCTGACATGGGCCATATGCCTGCCGATCATACTGCGCACACAATCAATACTGTCTATATGGTTGGTAGATGTTCCGACCAGCACATCGCTTTTCGTACAGTGGGCACTGGTATATACTCTTGTCAACACGCTCACCAATCCACTGTGGAGCGGAGTTCAGGCCGTGGGCAGACTGCGTGCCACAATCCTGTACGGCAGCACATTCTTCATGCTCGCGTTTCCGCTGAGCTGGCTGCTGATCATCTACGGATTTCCGGCCGTGGTCACGTATCAGGTGCTCACTATAGTGCGTATAGGATATATAATCATAAGTTTCCACATTCTTAAACAATATGTGACCGACTTCACATGGAAAAGCTATGTCATCCGCGCTATTTGGCCGTCCATGGCAGTGTGCGGCCTGTCGTTCATCGTCATGTATCCGGTCAGTTTGTGGATTCCGGACAATTTTATAGGTCTTGTGGCCGTTACAATGATAAGCGTTACCTTGACAGCCGCGATCATTTTTGTTGTCGGCCTGAATCATGGCGAGCGCTCTCTGATAACAGAAAAAATCGTCCGCAGGCATCAACGATGAAATTCCGTCACATAAAAGAATATTACCGTAGCCATTCGATCGGCCCGATATTGCGCCAGATCGACAAGCATTACGGACTCGGACGTATTGAAGAGATACTTTCGGGCCGATGGATCAATCCATTCGCCACTTTGTGGCTAAACTTCCGATGCTTCCCGGCCGAGCAGGCATGGAAACTGCCGGTATGGGTGTTCGGATGCCCCAAGTTCACAAACCTGAGCGGCACCATGAAAATTGCCCGCGGGCATGTCAAATCAGGCATGATACGTTTCAACGCCGGACGCATCGGCGCTCCCGAACGCATAGCCGGCGACACTGAACTGTATCTGTGCGGCGATATTCTGTTTCACGGATCCTGCACTATATGCTCGGCGTCGAAAATAAGCGTCATGACGGATGCCAGGCTCTCTTTCGGCAACAAGACGATCATCTGCGAGCAGGTCAATGTGGGCTGCTTCGGCAGCATCACATTGGAGGACGAAGTGAGAATCACCCACCGGTCCCAGATATTCGATTCAAACTATCACTATATAGCAGACCTCGGCACCGGACTGATCCCAGATTATATCAGTTCGGTAAGGATAGGCCGCGGATGCTGGATATGCAACTCGTCTTCAATAGGTCCCGGCACTGTTTTGCCACCATTCACCATAGTAGGCAGCCACAGCATTGTCGGCCGCGACTACTCGTCAATCATACCCGAAAATTCCCTTATCGGAGGTGCTCCGGCCAAGCTGTTGCGCTCAGGTATCCGACGAGTCAACAACCTTGAAATCATAGCAGCCGCACAGGAATATTACCGCGACCATTCCGGCGCGCCATACCCCATCCCGGCCGATGTAACTGCCGACGATATTTCCGCCTACGAAGGCTATAAGGACTGAACCAGCGGCGACTGCATCACATTGGCCGGCGGACGTCCGGCAGCAAGTTCATCACGCATGAAGTCCATGTAGGGAGCCACATGTTCAAAAAATCGCCGGTAACCTTCACACAGATAATTAACCCCGCCTGGAGCTATACGGTTTTTCGGGCACTCACCATGGCAGGCAAACAGCCACCGACAGCCGCGGCACTTGTCGGGCAACGACGTGTGCTTGGCCGCACCAAAAGCCAGCTGACGTTCGCTTCCCATCATTTCTATAAAAGTGTTCTCCCTGATATTTCCAAGACGATATTCAGGAAATACGAAATGGTCACAGCAGTAGACGGTGCCGTCATACTCCATCACTCCTGCGTGTCCGCACTCCTTTGCAAGAGAGCACACTCCGGGAGTCACGCCGCACCAGTTGGCCAGCGTGGCGTCAAAAATCTGGATAAAGACCTTACCGACATCATGCCTGACCCAACGGTCAAACAGACGGCACAAAAACTCGCCCCACTGCTCCGGAGAAACAGAAAAATCAGCCAGATCGCCTGATTCAAGGTCCGAAGCAATGTCTCCTGACGGTGTCAGACGCTCCACAATCGGAGCGAACTGAATGAAATTACAGTCGATCGAGCGAAAGAAATCATAGAACTCCTCCGGATAATCAGCATTGTAGTCATTGACTACCGCCATGGCATTCCAGTCAACGCCATAAGCATTGAGCATGTGCACGGCTTTCATCACTTTCAGAAACGACAGCTGACCGCCGCGGTTACGGCGATACTCGTCGTGAAACCGCTGCGGTCCGTCGATTGAAAGTCCTACAAGCCATCTGTTTTCACGCAGAAACCGACACCACTCTTCAGTGAGCAGGGTGCCGTTGGTTTGAAGGCAGTTAAGCACACTGCGCCCTCCGCCATACTTTTTCTGCAACTCCATCGCTTTTTTATAAAAAGACAACGGACGCAACAGAGTTTCCCCGCCATGCCACGTGAACAAGACCTCACCCTCTGTCTGCGCTTCAAAATAACGTTTCACAAACAGATCCAGCATTTCGTCCGACATATTATAACGCGAGTCGTCGGGATTATAAAAACGCTGTTTGTCGAGATAATAGCAATAGCTGCAGGCCATATTGCATGCAGAGCCTGCGGGCTTGGCCATCACATACAGCGGACGGGAAAACGGTGATTTCATCATTGTTTCTTCTTCGAATCAAGTTGTTTAAGCAGATGCCGTGTGGCGCCGATCAACTGGGCATCCTCGCCACGGAGCACTTCCTCAGGTTTATTGTAGATGACCACGTCCGGATTGAGCTGCTGGTTTTCCAGAACATTGCCGTTAACATCCAGCGACGTGACCTGCGGAATGCCGAATATGATCGAAGGATCGATCTGACTCTCCCACCACACGGCGGTCATGGTGCCTGGCACCGGCGCTCCGACCACGTCGCCAAGTCCGAGGGTCTGATAAGTGTAAGGCGTGCCGTGCGCATCACTGTAGTTACTTTCATTGACGAGCATCACGGACGGCTTGGTCCACTGTGTAAAAGGCTCACTGCCGATATACTGGCCGCGTGGCGAAAAGCGCACATACTCGCGTCCACCAAGCAACAGCGCTATATCATTGTGAAGCCATCCGCCGCCGTTGTAACGGGTGTCCACCACCACGGCCTCACGGTTGCGATATTTTCCAAGCAATTCCGAAAAAACACGCCGATAACTTGGAGAATCCATCCCTTCTACATGAACATAAGCCACACGCCCTCCGCTGACGCTGTCTACAACCGCCTGATTGCGCTCCACCCAGCGCTGATACAGCAGATCTGACTGGGCTCCGTTGCTTATCGGCTTCACCTCAACGGATTCTGTCTTGCCTGAATCAGCACGACGCACGGTCAGACGCACACGCCGTCCGGCCAGCCCCTCCATAAGCGGGAAATAGTCCTGACCGGCTGCAATAGTCTTGCCGTCCACGGCCAGAATCACATCGCCGGGTTTTACAGATGCTTTCTTTGTGTCGAGTGGACCTCGCTTGATCACCTCTGCCACTTTCAGCCCGTCGCCGGCATAGTCTTCATCATAGAAAGCGCCAAGCACTGCTACCTGCTGAGACGCACCCGGACCATAATAGCTGCTGCCGGTGTGTGACGCATTGAGTTCTCCAAGAATCTCACTCAACAATTCAGAAAAATCATAATTGTTGGTGATATGCGGAAGGAACCGGCGGTATGCTTCGCCATACATGCTCCAGTCTACACCATGCAGGTCTGCATCATAAAATTTATCTTTAACCTGTTGCCATACGTGATTGAACATATACTCGCGTTCGGCAAACGGCCGATATTCCTGACGTGCTTCAAAATCCACATTTTCCACCGCACCGGATTCCGGATTGATCTTCTTTATACCGCTGCCGAGCATATAAAGGTCGTCGGCTTTGTCAGCCCATGACAGACCTCCGTAACCCACAGCTTTGGCCAGTATTTTCGTATCTCCTTTTTTCAGGTCAGTGACCCACAGGTCACCTGTTCCTTCAAACGATGTGATATAAAACAGTTTATCACCCTTCTTTGACAATGCAAAATCTCCGATCCTGGACGAATTACCCGACAAACGCTTCACACGATACCGTGCATTGTCAAGGTCAAATTCCAACGGTTTGGTTTCTTCGGCTTTTTTATCCTTGTCACCGTCTTTTTTCTTTTTATTCTTCTTGCTTTCATTCTCGGACTTGGCCTTTTCATCCTCAGCGTCTTTCTTTTCCTTTTCTTCAAGCAGCGCCAGTTCCTCTTCGTCCATCATGAACTTATCATAAGCCTCGCCATCAAAAAACATAATGTAGACATCACTCTGAGAGCCCCAGCTACCATGACTGCGCATACCGTTACGGTCGCTGTCCCATATCATGGCCTTTCCGCCAAGCACCCATTTTGCATTGCCATCGGAATACCCGCTCTGAGTCAGATCATGCACCTCACTGCCGTCTGACTTGACCAGAGCGACATCCTTGTTGTTCCAACCTCCCTCTCCTATATAATCGACAAGGAACCAGCGGCTGTCGGGACTCCATTCAAACGACACATCTCCATCCGTATAGGAATAATTATATTTGCCGTCAAGAGCCGTGCGTACCTTTTTATCTTTTAGATTTATCACACGAAGAGTGGTACGGTTTTCCAAAAACGCCACTTCCTTTCCATCAGGAGAAAAAGCGGGCTGAAAAGCGGGCTTATCACTCCTGTACAACGGAGTTTCGGTTATCTCCGTGGCGTATGTGAATTTCTTTTCTTCAGAATTTGCGATCGTCGCGGTGTAGAGTTGCCATATTCCGTCGCGCTCGCCGTCATAGACCAGAGTACGCCCGTCTGACGAAAAGTCTACCGTTCGTTCCTGCTCCGGAGTGTTGGTTATACGGCGAGTGGTGCCATATTTAGTGGACGTGACATAAACGTTGCCGTGCACTACAAAAGCGACTTCGTCGCCATCCGGGCTTACGGCCATGGACCCCGCTCCGCTCCGACGTGTAATTTTCTGAAGCTGACGCGTATAATCATCAGTCACGATCTCCACATGCAACTTATCCGGTTCCGTTGCACCGGGAGACAGTGTATAGATCTCACCATCCCAGCTGAATGCCAGAATGCCATCGGTCGATGCCGACAGAGAGCGCACAGGATGATCCTTGAAATGAGTCAGTTGAGTATCTTTTCCATCCGCAAGATTCCGACGGTAGACGTTAAGTGTATTGTCAGATCGCTCTGAAAGATAATAAAAACTCTGGCCGCCGGCATCCCATACGGGATTCAGATCATTGCCTCCAAAATCAGTCAGGCGCGTATATTTCCCGTCACTTACCATCCACACATCGGCCGTGCCAGATGATCGCTCATGTTTACGCATAAGATTCTCATAACCCTTGCGGTCCTGATAAAGCACGCGTCCGTCCGCTGCCACACTCATGGCGGTGGCCGGAATAGAAGAATACAGTACCGGACGCGATGATCCGTCCACGTTCACCACATACACCTGACTTTGAAAATTACCCTGTGCGGCATGGCGTGCAGGTTGGAGCGAAGCGCTGAACAGCAGTCGGTCATTGCCCATGAACGCCAGAGGAGTCTCCTTGCCGCTGTGAGTGGTGAGTCGGCGTGGTGTTCCTCCTTCAGCAGGCATCACGTATATATCCAGCGATCCTTCCCGGTCGCTTGCAAAAGCGATCATGCTTCCGTCAGGACTCCATAACGGCGACGTGTCGAACGACGACATCGAAGTAAGGCGTGTGGCCTTCCCTCCTGTCGACGACACAGTATATATATCGCCCTTGTATGTAAAGGCTATTTTCGAACCGTCGGGGGAAATGGCCGTGTTTCGGAGCCATAGCGGCGACGCCACTGCCGGAACAAAAGCGGCAAGCATAAGGGCGGAGATAGCAATTTTTTTCACCATTGTCTGAGAATATAATATAAATTTATGACTGATCTTTCTGCATGTCTTTAAATATCTGCACCAGAGCCTGTATGTGCATCCATTAATTAAGCGCAAATTTAACAAAAATATTAGAATTTCCCATATCACAATTTTTTTGGCGGGTTGGAGAATTCTGATTAACTTTGCGGTATGTATATAAATTATCTCACATTTCATTCATAAACCCATGAGAACTAATCTTAGCTCAAAGATTAAACTGGACAGCATTCCGCGTCGGTACTACGCTCCAGGCGATGAAATCGAAGCCGCTGCCCTCACGCGTGAAGAAAAAATCGACACCAGAATCTATGAAACGATAGCAGAAGGAAGCGAAGGAATAGCAGAACATGTCGTGCACGCCATGGACCGTGCCGTTGCAAAAAAAGGCAAATTCGTCATGGCGATCGGCGCTGGCAACAGCACCATGAGCGTTTACTCCGCCCTGATCGACTTATACAAAAGCGGTAAGATCAGTTTCAAGGATACCGTGGTGTTCAACCTTACTGAATTTTACAACGACGGCGCGACAGAAGGCCCCAGCACATTCGGAAGTCTCAAAGAAAACTTTCTGGACCACATTGACATCCCCGCTGAAAACATCCATACATTCAACACTTCCTGCACTCGCGCAGACGTTGCTGCCGAATGCCGCGAATATGAGAACCTGATGGAAACCGAAGGCGGCCTTGACCTTGTGCTGTGTCAGGTAGGACCTCACGGAGCGATTGGCTTCAATGAACCCGGAGCCACAATTTCCAGCACATGTCGTCTGGTGCTTCTCAGCGCAGAGCAGCGTCAGGGTGTGGCATCGTCATACAAAGTCGACACTCCTCCCACCACAGCGCTGACTCTGGGCATGAGCAATATTCTCCGTGCCAACCGTATCATCACTATGGCTTGGGGCGAGAACCGCGCCGAAATCGTGGCTCAGGCAGTGGAAGGACCCGCGACACCCAATGTGCCGGCATCACTTCTGCAGAACCACACTCGCACCACTCTGGTAATCGACATCACCGCCGCCGAGAGTCTCACCCGCATTTCCCACCCCTGGATGGTGACCACATGCGAATGGAACGACAAACTGATACGCCGCGCCATCGTGTGGCTGTGCCAGCAGACCGGCAAACCGATTCTCAAGCTCACCAATCAGGACTATAACGACCACGGTCTCGGCGAACTGCTCGCCATATACGGCTCCGGCTACAACGTGAACATCAAGGTGTTCAATGAACTTCAGCACACCATCACCGGCTGGCCCGGCGGCAAGCCTGACGCAGACGACACCTATCGTCCTGAACGCGCCAAACCCTACCCCAAGCGCGTGATAGTCTTCTCTCCCCACCCCGATGACGATGTGATTTCAATGGGCGGCACATTCAAACGCCTTGTGGACCAGCACCACGACGTGCATGTAGCCTACGAGACATCTGGCAACATCGCAGTGGGCGACGAGGACATGATGCGCTACATCATGCTCAACGACTACATCGCACCGATATTCGGATTCGACAACGACAATTTCAAGCAGAAGAGCAAGGAGATCAACGACTATGTGGCCAATAAGCAGCCCGGCGACATGGACAGCCAGGATATCCGCACCATCAAGACCATGATAAGGCAGGCAGAAGCCCGCACGGCATGCAAATTCATGGGCGTGAAACCTGAAAACGTGCATTTCCTCCGCCTTCCTTTCTACGAAACAGGCGCAATCAAAAAAGGCGATCTTACCGACAAGGACATCGCCATCGTACGCGACCTGATTCTGAGCGTCAAACCTCATCAGATCTTCGTGGCAGGCGACCTTGCCGATCCCCACGGCACCCATCGAGTATGCACTGACGCCGTATTTGCCGTGATCGACGAGTTCAAGGACGAGGACTGGATGAAAGAATGCAAAATATGGATGTATCGCGGCGCATGGGCAGAATGGGAAATCGACCACATCGAAATGGCCGTGCCTATCTCGCCGGAAGAACTTCGCTTCAAGCGCAATTCCATTCTCAAACACCAGAGCCAGATGGAAAACGCCCCGTTCCTCGGCGATGACGACCGTCTGTTCTGGCAGCGCGCCGAAGAGCGCAACCGCGCCACAGCCAAACTGTATGAATCACTCGGTCTGGCATCATACGAAGCGATGGAGGCATTTGTGGAATATCATCCCATCCGCGACTGATAGCCGACCATTCGGTACTGAAACCATATAACACATGACGGGCGTGTCACACAATATAAAAATGTGACACGCCCGTTGCTATTCTCACACAGCTTTTTAAAATTTGCTCATACAGTTGCATTTCACTAAATTTGCAGAGTACACAATATCAACCTCATTCTCTCTACGCATTATTCCAGATGACTTCATTTATCATAGCCCTTGCAGTGCTGATAGGCGGCTACTTCATCTATGGCCTTATAGTCGACCGTATCATGGATACGGATGCCGGACAACCGATGCCGGCAATAACACGCCACAATAACGTTGATTTCATGCCCATGCCGGCATGGAAACATTTCTTATACAATTTCTCAGCATAGCTTGTATGGGCCCGAATCAACTTTGCTGCTAATCGACTTCACCGTGCTATGGTGTTATTTCGCATGGAGCAATCAGACACTTGCCGTGTCCAACCTATGGGCCGCAACAGTCTATCTGGCACGTCACCGCAAAGCATATATGATCACACTCGCCCCTGCCGTCTTCATGGCCGTAGTATGCGTAAGCTACATACTGTTCGCACCCTGCACCGAAGGATTCGGGCTAAGTGCAGCCTTGTCGCTGGGGGCATGGATAGCAACAGCGATCGTATTCATCTGCCTGTTTTCCGGACATATACGTCGTCTTTCCTCTCAATCCATCAATCTAAAAACCGACTATTAACCATATTATGGCTTCTTTTGATTTTTTTCACGAACTGAGGGACGATATTCCCTATAATCTTCATTCACATACGCAATTTTGCGACGGACGCGCTTCGATGGAAGAGATGGCGGCCGCAGCCATGGCCGAGGGCTTCAGCCACTGGGGATTCTCCCCCCACTCTCCGGTGCCGCTGACATCTCCGTGCAACATGGCGGCCGACAACGTTACGGCATATCTGTCGGAAGCCGAAAGACTACGCAATATCTACCGCGGCCGCATGAAAATCTATGCAGCCATGGAAATCGACTATCTCGGACCGGACTGGGGGCCGTCACACCCATTCTTTACATCTCTGCCCCTGGATTACCGCATCGGATCCGTGCACATTATTCCGACTCAGGATGGCAACCGGATTGACGTAGACGGTTCCCCGGCCCGCTTCGCCCAATACCTTAAAGAACATTTCCACAACGATCTCGACTATGTGGTCAGCACTTATTTCAAACAATCATTAGCGATGGTCAAAGCCGGAGGATTCGAGATCATAGGCCACCTTGACAAACTGCGTCTGAACGCATCAGCCGTCCGTCATGACATAGAGTCGTCGCAATGCTACCGTACCGGGGTCGAAACATTGATCCACGAGATAATACTCACAGGCATTACTGTGGAAATAAACACCAAGCACTATGAAGCGACAGGACGATTCTTTCCGGCTCCTGAACTATGGCAAATGCTACGTGGCACCGGAGTGCCGATCGTAGTCAATTCCGATGCCCATCATCCTCATCTGATCTCGGCATCACGGACAGAAGCGATCAGAATGCTCCGACAGACAGCCGGAGCATAGCACCGTTTATTCAATTATTCAAACTTTTTGCGCCGGAATATGAAATTACGTCCGAGATATTTTTCCCGAACCACAGGATTGTCGGCAAGTTCCTCACTCGTACCTTGAAACAATATCTTGCCCTCAAAAAGGAGATAGGCTCGGTCGGTGATCGACAGAGTCTCAGGCGCGTTATGGTCAGTAATGAGAATGCCTATGTTTTTCTCCTTCAGCTTATAGACTATTGACTGGATATCCTCCACGGCGATAGGGTCAACACCGGCAAAAGGTTCATCAAGCATGATGAACTTTGGATTGATGGCCAGACACCGGGCTATCTCCGTGCGCCGGCGCTCTCCGCCGCTCAGTTGGTCGCCGAGGTTCTTTCGCACTTTCTGTAGCCGGAATTCCGCAATAAGGCTTTCAAGTTTATCTTTCTGTTCTGCCCTGCTCAAAGGGGTCATCTGGAGCACGGCTTTTATATTGTCCTCCACACTGAGCTTTCTGAACACCGACGGCTCCTGTGCAAGATAACCGATGCCGTTCTGCGCTCTCTTGTACACCGGAAATTTGGTAATGTTCAGATCATCCAGAAATATCTCACCCTCATTGGGAGTAATCAGGCCTACAGTCATATAGAAAGTGGTGGTCTTACCGGCTCCGTTAGGTCCAAGCAGCCCCACGATCTCTCCTTGGGTCACATTTATGCTCACATGGTTCACGACAGTACGGCGACCGTATGTCTTCACCAGATTTTCAGTGCGCAGAATCATACTTTACCGAGCCGGCTTTCAATATAATCAGTAAGGAGCCGCATTGCCACAGTGTTGGCCCCGCCCTGCGGCACAATCAAGTCGGCAAATCTTTTCGACGGCTCGATATACTGGCAGTGCATCGGCTTCAACACTTCCTGATAACGGCTTATCACCATTTCCGGTGTACGTCCGCGCTCGATGCAGTCACGTGCGATCAGACGTATCAGACGGTCATCGGCATCTGCATCGACAAACACCTTCACATCCATCATATTGCGCAACTCCGGATCATTCAGGACCAAAATACCCTCCACAATGACCACATCACGCGGCTCCACATGGATGGTTTCGGGCTGACGGGTGCATGTAAGATAGCTGTAGGTCGGCACCTCCACCGCACGGCCCGCTTTAAGCTTCTTCAGATGATTTACGAGCAACGGCCACTCTATAGCGGCAGGTTCATCAAAATTAATCTTACTGCGCTGTTCAGGTGGGATATGGCTCGAATCCTTATAATAGGAATCCTGAGGGAGCACTGCCACTTCTCCTGACTGGAATTTCTCAATTATTTTTCTGACCACGGTGGATTTTCCGCTGGCGGTTCCACCGGCTATGCCGATTATTATCATATTCGTACGGTTAATGTACGGCAAATTTAAGCAGAAATAAGCAATTAAACAATTTTTGCAAAATTTATTGAGAATTATTAGGCATAAGTAACAATAAATCCGTAACTTTGAACGCTTTTATAGATAAAAAAATACCCTATGGAAACTACTCTGGTCATACTCAAACCCTCGGCCGTGCTTCACGGATATGTCGGCCAAATCGTGCAGCGTTTTCAACAGAAAGGTCTCGTGATACGAGGCATGAAAATGATGCAGCTCGGAGAGCCGATCCTTCGTGAGCACTATGCACATCTGACAGACAGACCGTTTTTCCCCGATCTGCTCAAATCCATGATGGCGTCACCCGTGATCGTGATGGCATTGTGGGGAAACGATGCGGTCAACGTGGTCAGAATGATGACCGGAGCAACCAACGGACGCAAGGCCCAGCCGGGTACAATACGCGGCGACTTCAGCGTCAGCGGCCAGGAAAACATCGTTCACGCATCCGACTCCGCCGACAATGCCGAGATTGAGCTGAAACGATTCTTCTCACCAGATGAGATTTTCGATTATCAGCCATCATGGCTCAAATACACCTACGAGCCGGCTGAAATGAAATAGCCACGCCGCCCCACCACAAGTCCTATTCCTCTGTTTCCATAACTGCCAATCACAAAAATCTTTCTCCAATCATCAAAAAAACGCGACTACAGATGCAATATAAATTCTGTCCTCTCATCGTTTCCGCCATTATGACCATAGCGGGAGCTTTGTCACTGAACGCCACAGACACAAAAGTGGTGGCGCCTGCGGCACATCAGGCGGAACACTCCGACCTGATAGCCGGGCAGCTCAATATCGGCAACCAGATCAAAGTGGAAGATACCGAAGCATTTCTCGGAAACCTCTTTCCTGAAGAAGAAGAGCCCGAAGGCGATATCTATACCGAAGGATGGGACAGCGACAGAGTGAATTGCTATGCAAATATGACCGTACCCGACAGAATCGAGATCAATGTGAGCAAATTTCACATGCCCACCGCACCCACATACGTCACCTCACCCTACGGCTACAGGCGCAGATTCCGCCGCATGCACAAAGGGGTGGACCTGAAAGTACAGATCGGCGACACAATATATGCCGCATTTGACGGACGGGTGCGCCTTACCAAATTTGAAGGTCGCAGAAAAGGCTACGGCTACTATGTAGTGGTCCGGCATACCAATGATCTTGAGACGGTCTACGGCCATCTGTCGAAATTTCTTGTCGAGCCGGGGGCTTACGTGAAAGCCGGCGACCCCATTGCCTTGGGCGGAAACACCGGCCGAAGCACCGGACCCCATCTGCATTTCGAGACCCGCTACATGGGCTATGCCATAAACCCTATGGCCATATTTGACTTTGCAAACAATGTGACGCACACCGACACATACACGTTTACAAAGACAACATATATGGATGCCCGCGACTATTCACCCGGTGCCGCCGCATACGCATCGGCCGACAGGTCGTCGTCGCAAAAACGCAACGGCGGCAGTTCGGCATCATATTACACCATACGTCGCGGTGACACACTCAGCCGCATCGCATCACGCCACGGCACCTCCGTGAGAAGTCTATGCCGTCTCAACGGCCTGTCGACTTCCTCAAAACTTTCAATCGGCAAAAAAATCAGACTGAGATAAAATATTAGACGCAGGCAGCACGTTAATTATACAGATACGATAATTAACCTTTTTCACCTGCCTATGGCCGATATTTCTACTCCATCATCACCGGTGCTTACAAAAATCACCGACACCCCCCAGGCTCACGGACCAAAACTATCGACACTGGCATTCTTACGCCAGTTTGCCAGATGCTACTCTCCCGCCGCAGGAGGTCTGATACTTAACTGAGCAAGCCCCTAAAACAACATCACTGCCGCCGATAGCCGATCGTAATTGCCGGACTCGGCGGCAGTAATCATTAAACCATTTCATGTCGCACAATGTTTATTGGATAACAGTTTATTCAACAATTCCAATAAAATGAAACACAAAGTCATGACCCGAATGTCACTGGCCATGTCGGTTGCGGCATTATTCATCTGCACAAGCCATTTATCATCCGATGCCTGCACCAGAGTGGTGTATGCCGGCACCAACGGCAACGTAGCCACAGGGCGCACCCTTGACTGGCGCACTCCTATTCCCACATCCCTGCGAATAATGCCACGTGGCGAACGGCATGAGAGCTACGATGATCCTGCATCAAACATGACATGGACATCAAAATACGGCTCGGTAGTGTCGATCGGATACGACATGGGTATTTCAGAAGGCCTTAACGAAGCCGGCATGGCTGTGAACCTGCTGTATCTTCCGGGATCAGTCTACACTCTGCCTGACAGTCTGGAACACAGAAAAAAAATGTCGGCAAGCGTGTGGGCCGGATATGTGCTCGACAATTTCGGTTCCGTCGATGATGCTATAAAAGAAATGAGCAAGGACGAGTTTCATATCGAAGCGGCAGCCATGCCTGGCGGAACACCCACCACAATTCACATGGCCATGAGCGACTCCACAGGCAACAGCGCCGTAGTAGAATACGTCGACGGAAAACTCTGCATATACAAAGGGCGCGAATATAACGTTTTGACCAATGCCCCGACTTTTGAGAAACAACTGGCCATACGCGACTATTGGGAAGGTGTGGGCGGAATGAACATGCTGCCTGGCACCAACCGCTCAACCGACAGATTTGACCGCGCGTCCTTCTATCTGTCGGTACTTCCCAAAGACCTAAATCATAATGAAGCTCTGGCTGCCGTATTCGGCATAGTGCGCAACTGCGCGGTGCCCATGGGCATCTCCGTTCCCGGACAGCCGGAAATTTCATCGACCCAATGGATGTCAGTATGCGACCACAGGGACAAAGTATATTATTTCCAACTGATCCTAAGTCCCGCCACAGTGTGGGTTGACCTAAAAAAAGCCGATCTCAGCAAGGGAGCACCGCAACGGTCCATCACACTTGAATCAGATGGAAGCCAGGTCGGCGACATCACGGCCAAATTTAAAGTATCGGCTCCTTTCAAGCCTTATTTCCACCAATAATACAGCCCTCGGACAAGTAGACTGTCCCGGATCACATCATGACACAGACATTAACGACTTCACTCCATAATATTTCGGCCCACAGATACATGGTAACTGTGGCCGAAGCATGGCTCGGCCATTACTGGTGGGTGCTGGCCCTGCCTGTTATAACATGCTTTGCTGTCGGATCCGTCATAAATGTGGCATTTACCTTCGTGTCGTTCGTGCTTCTGTGTCTGATATTGCCGTTAATCATGATGATGCTGTACTTCAACTATGCGATTACTCCGGAAGCCGCCATGGCCGTAAGACCGCACATCATAAAAATAGACATCAGACGGGGCATCGACATTGAATTTGCCGACAACCCGGACACCGGACGGACATATTCGCCGGTACACATCGACTGGCAAGAAATCGATACGGTGGAATACCGGTCCAGTGATACGGCCATAACATTCCGCAACCGCAATTATCGGTTTCTGATAATCCCTTACTACTCATTCGACAGTGAGAGTGACATAAAGGCCCTTTCAGAGATTCTTAATGCCGCTGTCACTGCAAACAACAACTCAACTTTATAGAGATATGAACAAACTAAAGACCATCATCCCTCTTGCCGGAATCGCAGCAATGGCACTCACCGCTGAATCATGCGTTTCGTCCGGATCAGGAGAAAACATCGAGTTCACCACCCGTGCCGATTCTGTGGCATATCTCGTCCCCGACTATTTCGGCGACACATGCTATGTGGCATCCAGATACAGTGTGGTATGGCCTGAAAAAATAGGCAAACAGGACTTTGACGCAATGAAAGACAGCCTGATCTCGATGACTTTTAAAACTTATGGCAATACATCTGATTTCGATGTGGCGGCAAAACAATTTCAGCTCCGTGGCTTCGAATCTATGGGGCTGGACAGCACTATCGCGAGCTATGGGAAAGCGCCATATGCTTCAGCCATGACAGCCCACCATATCACATCATCCGATGTGGAAAGCACCGTAAGCCTTCTAACGCCCGACGTACTGGTCATCGACATATTTTCATACGGCTATGTGGACCGCAGCGCCCACGGCATGCAGACACGCCGCTTCCTGAACTATTCGATCAAAGAACATACATTGCTCACCGCCGACAAGATGTTCAAACCGGAATCCGCTGATTCCATCAGTACGCTTGTCGCCGCCACTGCCGCAAAAAAATATCCTGAAGGAACTCTGTTCAGCGATGCAAAATTCCCTCTTACGAATTTCAAGATCACAGAACAGGAGATAGTCTTCATATATCAACCATACGACGTAGGCCCATATGCCGCAGGCATAATTGAAATTCCCATTTCCCAACATACTCTGCAACCATACATGACCCCCACGGCCATATCCACCCTTGGCCTGGAGTCCCGTTGATATAAAATCACAACATACAAATAGCTCCGAAGCATATCTGTCTTCGGAGCTATTTGTGTATATATAAACTGAAATTGCCTTATCTGATAAGCATGAGCGATTTGGTTGAACCGTTGATATAAAGATTTCCGGGTTGCGGGCGCATTACCCGGCGTCCTTGCAGATCATACCACTTCGCGTCGGCATCAATTTCCGAAACAGGAATTTCCACAATATGAGCATACGGACGTTTTTCAAACGTAGTGACAAGCTCAATATTATTTTCAGACAAAAGATAAGCAGAATTAGGAGCAAGCGCCGTGCGGGATGATGACGGGGCAAACGTAAATCCTTCCGCATTTGCGCTCAACTCATGACGGGCAGGCGGATCCGCCCGTCTCACATTAGTTCCCACCAACAGGTTGTCATTTGTGAATGCAGGGTTCTCATCAGCAATAGTCAACACAGCGCTTTTGCCGGCACCGGTCTTACGCATTATAGCAGGCACATTTGCCGGAAGCACATTGCCCGGGTGCTTTTCAATATATACTTTACCTTCATATTCCTCGACGGGGATCAATACCTCCACGTCTGCAGGTATCTCAACCGGGCAGGGCAGCATCACATCAGTATAGCCGTATCGGTCAAACGATACGGTCAGAGTCTTGATTTCTTCCAGATAGAAATGTTCGGCCGGTTCAGCAGTCCCATAGTTGACCAGAGTATGGTCTCCTCCGGAAATAGTGAGCCACATATCATCCTTGCCTTCAATGGCAAAAGCAAAAGTACGGTCAAACTCGCCCACCGGCTGCAATGTAAACACGGTGGCTTTGCTCTTCTCGCCTAAATAAACCTTTGCGTTATTGTTGAAGTTGGACACAATGTAAGTGCCAGTGGCAGCACATCGGAGTTTCACACTGTAAGGATCAGCGCCTGAACTTTCCACGTTGAACAGATTGAGACTTTCCGGATAATCTGATGTACCGTTTCCGACCCTCGGGGTAGACAACGAACGTGATTTGAAATTATCCTGTCCCGTAAGACTCAGCATATTGTTCTTGAAGTTAGTGGATGGACGCTGAGCATTGCGGAGCACATAATATTTACCGGACTTGGGCAATCGCGAGAGCAATGCGTCACGATAGATCTTGTCCACTTCAAGAAGCGAAAACTTATAAGGATGTGCCAAGGCATATTCCAACTGCGACACATCATATGCTCCGGCATAGTTGGACAGGCCGTCGGCAGCATGCTCTTTCGCCGCATCTATAAATTCCTGATATCCGGCAAACACCTCGGCACGGCCAGCCTGTATTTTGGCTTCAATGGCGTCATTTTCCTCTTTACTGATAGTGCGCGACGGCGAAATGCTTATATTATAGGCCAGACCCTCATTGCGCACGTTGGCTTTCGTATAATCGTCAGTGAAAATAACCTTGCCATAATTATCTTCCGTCTCAAGCCCAAGCAGCGAACCGCCACAGTCGATGGCCCACATACGGATATTGTCCATAAAGATAGGAGTGACATCGGCAGGCGCATCCGAAAACGTAGCCACGTTGTCGACATTCTGCACGAATTTACCGGCGCCGAGATTGTAGAGGAAATATGACTTTTCCACTTCCGAATAGTGTATGGCCCACAAAAGGTCATCGCCGGTCACACCACGGGTCGAACCGACACGCACGGCACCCGTTCCTCCGTTATGTATGCTGCCGGCTTTGCCGGAAAGCGCATTTCGGGATATTGTATAGGCTTTCGAATTATCCAATTCGTCGATCGATGTCACCACCTGAGCCACACCGCTCATCAACATTGACGATGCAAAGCAAAAAGATATGATTGATGCTGTTTTTTTCATAATCATTGATATTCAATAAGATGTGTGGAATGATTAGTTTTCGTCAGCGGTAAGGGGACGATCGTTAGGAATCTCCGGTGTGTTATACGTCGGGAAAGCAGCTTTGCTGATCGCCTCACGGATATTGTCTGGCAGCGGACGGACAACCCCGGCCTTTTCCAGAGCGTACATATCGGCCTTAAACTCGTCATACATCTCCTCTGTCATTACATAATGCTGTATGCCGTAGTCACCCTGCTCGATAGCACATACGGTAAATGAACCCCACCGCTCAAAATAGCTCCACAGATTATAATTGGTCAGGCGTGAAGCCTTGCGGATGAAATTAAGGATAAACGGCACTGAATTATTATTCCAGTACAGAGTTTCCTTTGCCGGCAGATAGTTGTGAGAGGTCCATACGGATTCCGGATACTTTGACCGGAACTGCTCGATCTTATTTATGGAAGGATCGGCGGATTTATTGCCATTATGAGCGGAAGCAAGCAGTTCATACTTATCAATACCGTCCTGTTTCTCCACCGACGAGCCATTGACATTGTCGGTCTGGCGAAGAGCTTCAAAAAGATCAGGCCACAGATCAGGCAGGTAATCTTCTTCAAGACGACCGGTCTGAGGTTCCGAGAAATAAAACATCAAGGCGGCATAAGGGGCCAGAATCAGCTCGCCATTATTACCCGAATAGGCTTCAATGGCATTGAGCGCGCGTTTCGGATCCTCGGATCGGAGAGAAGGCATGGCCGGCTGGTTAATAGCAAACTGTTTCAACTCGTTGCACCACCAGTAGGCATTGCCTGCTTTGGCTGCCGTGCCGGCATCCTTACGCAAGGCAAGCACAATACCGTCAGAGTTGGCCGTTTTTGTTTCTCCGCTTTCAGCATCTGGAGCAGACGGAGTCCTGTCGTAATTGTCCTGAAGGAAAATCTTTGGTGCGCGTGTCTGCCATTTATCTTTAGGGAAACGTCCCCAGTAATTGCTGGCGTTCACATTATAACCCATGTGGAGTACATTATAAGCGGAGAACATATTGTTGGTCACCTCCGCCATGCCTGTCCACTTGAAATACGGGTTCATCTGATGCTGATGTCCCCACTCATGCGACAGACCCCAGATAGCGTCATCGTCACCCGTCATAAGCACATCGGGATTGCAGACACGATACTGGGTGTCGTATTTGAATGTCACACCGCGTCCGCCCTGATACATATAGTAGTCATAATTCACATACGCCAGAGTCTTGTTGCCTGGCACTCTGTCGTATTTCTCAAGACCGAGCAGACGATGCTCCCAGATGATCAGCTGGTCCAGCACATTGACATAACGGACATACTGATTCTTGGCATACGTCATCAGGGCGTCTACCTCCCATACGGAGTGCACACGCGAGCCCACACAGTCAATACACGGATAAACCGCATTCTCAAGCGTAGCCTGATTTTCCGCGTTGGTCTTGGTATTTGAAACCACACCGTTCACCGGGGCTGCAACAATATGCACGGACACATCACGGGCTGTGCCGTTCTCAATCCCTTCGGTATTGTAATTTCCTACATAGGCAAGACCTGACCATTCACTCGTACGGTTCACCACGTTGATGCCGTTGGACAAGGGAAAACTTTCCTCTCGTGCATATTCGTCTTCAGGCACATTCCAGCCAACGACCTTAAGGTCCACCGACGGCAGATGGTCATCAAGTCCGTCCACAACCACTACATAACTGCCGCTTGTCATCATCACACCAGTGGCGCCCTGTGTGCGGTCATAGAATTTGCCGGGAGCGTTCCACCGGTCTGACAAGGTCTCCACATTCCACAGAGGTTCGTGTGTGGAGACGCGGCCCTCCGATGAATATGCTCCAGACAGCATCATTTTAGCCAGCCGCTTCAGGAACGGGCTCTTCATGGCATCCACTTCCTTTGCCGACACACCCGGTTTGAGAGACGACAACACAGCGTCAGAAAACAGAGCATAATCCGCACTCATGTCCACGCCTGCCGAAGTCGCGGATTTAAAAAATTCCATTTCGACACAGGACGCATAATTACCCGAGCCAGACTGTATCTGGAACCGAATGGCATGAATATCCTTCTGTTTGTTTTCCGGGATTTTAAATACGTATGGTCTGGCGGAATATTTAAGATCCACAGTTTCCGGCAAAAGGTCTGTCCATGTATATTCGGAACTGCCGGCTGACACCGGAGTACCTACAAGCAGTTTAACAACGCCAAAGTTTCCGTTTGTACCGGACTGACGCGGCACATAGCGTATGGATGAAATTTCCACTCCGTCATTGTCAAAAAAATATGTCAACAACGGCCATTCTTCCTGTTTATCCGGATTAAAGCCACTGTAGCTGCTGTGCCACATTGAATTATAGTCGCCGTCTATAGTCAGTTCCGGACCAGATCCCGGCTGAGATGACGTGGACACAACCCGAACAGGACGGACTTTCATAGCGTCAAGCATTTCCTGGGCATCAGAAGCAAAATCGATGCCGGCCTGAGTAACGGTCAGCTCACTGACAACGCTCTGGGCCGAACGTATCGACAGAGTGCATGTGCGCGATCCGGAATAGGGGTTCGCATCAAGATTAAGTACAAGTTTGCCTTCCTTGATCTCGGGCTTCAGCCATGGAGCGGCACTCACCGCATAGTCATAGCGCGCATGAGTTTGAATTTCCATTTGAGTGGCAGCCGGATCATCGACAGTAATACTACTGTTGCCGAACGCAACCAACCCGATCTGGGTTGCAGGAAGGTCCACCTGAGCCTGCAATGCCCCCGGAGTGACCAATGACGATATAGCCGCCATCAGCGCACCATTGATGATATTAGATTTCATTAACGGGATATATTAAAAAATTGATAATTACCAGATACAACCGTATGTATATATCTGCAAAAGTAATAAAAGATACTTTTATTACAAAAAAATATTCCCGTTTTAAAAAATTTCTTAAATATCGAAACGAAAGCCTACATATTGTCACCGCCCGCGGTCACCGCAATACGATACCCGCGCATAATGGTGCGATGCCGCACATTCATAGACCTCACGGTCTACAATAATATGCCTGGTTGCCCTCGATACAATCTCATTCATTTCATGGCTTACAAGAATCACGGTCGCACTCGACGCAAATCCGTCTATTATATCGACAAGACTACTGGCAAACTGCTTGTCAACATAACTTAACGGCTCGTCCAACACCAGCAATTCAGGGTTGCTTATAATCGCGCGGCCAAGCAGCGCGCGCTGCAGCTGACCGCCGGAGAGCGTGCCGATCGTACGTGCGGAGTATGCCGAGAGTCCCATTCTGTCCATCATTTCGTCAACCCTGTCTCGCCGCTCACAAGAAGAAAGACCGCGCACGCCAAGCAGACCCGATCTCATTACATCTGCAACTGATATGGGGAAACCTATATCAATCTGATTTTTCTGTGGCAGATAACCCACCCTCAAACTTTTATTGACATATACCGCACTGCCCGACGTGGGCTTCAATAGTCCGAGAATAATACGTAACAATGTTGTTTTGCCACCGCCATTAGGTCCGGTTATAGCAAAAAAATCACCGGAACGAATATCAAGCGACACATTATCCAATACCCTGCGGCCACCAAATTCCATGCCGACACGTAACAACCTGATAAGATCACTTTCCGGCAATTGCATCTGCTACAACCTGTATTTCATCCGCCCATTCATAAGCGAGCGGATTAATGGAAATCAGTTTGATATCACTTCCGAGTCCGTCCGTAATCGCCACAGCCTGCGAACGGTCAAAATCTTTCTGAATAAAAAATACAGTGGTTCCGGCTGACCGTGCACGATCAATAAGCGACCGTGTCTCTTCAACTGAAAGCTCCTTATTCTCCATCCCCAATGCAAGCTGCGTCAATCCATAATCTCGAGCAAAATAGCTCAATGACGGATGCCACACTATAAAAGAACCACCGCACACCGGAGCCAGTTTCTCAGTCAGCATTAAGTCAAGTGAATCCAGTTTATGCGACAGAGTGATGAAATTACGAGTGTAATACGCCGCATTGTCCGCATCGACCTCTTTCATGCCACGTAGCATGTTCGCTGCCATTATTTTGGCATTTTTGACAGATGACCACGTGTGTGGATCGTATGCAAGGCACTCTTCGGAGTCTTTATGATGGTCATGGTGATGCGTATCCAATATCATACGTATTGAATCCGACACACAATATATTGGCAAATCCGGATTATTGGCCTGTACTTTCTCCATAATTGCCGACTCGAAGCCCAGATTACCGACCTGAAAATAAGCCACACTTTTTTCCAGATTGGCCAGATGGGAAAACGTCGGCTCATAGTGCTCCGGATTTCCGCCATTGCCCATCAGCGATCTGACCTCCATCTTATCTCCGACGATCTGTTCCAGCAGCCACCTCTGCGGCTCTATGCTCACAGACACCACCGGGATCTTACGCGCCGCAGGATCAGCACATCCGACCACAAATACAACGATGGCGACCGCAACCATAAGCCGCGATAGCCATCGTGTAATCATTATTATATGCAGGCGTCGTGTCATACGCGGTTATAACGTATTTTAACGCTCAATGGTTCTAAATGACACAAATCATTCAAACTCGATAAGGTCTGCTTCAAGGCCCACCACGTCACCGGGATTGACAAGAACCCGCTTAACTACAGCATCTTCGGATGCCTCGACCTCGTTTTCCATCTTCATGGCCTCATAGACCAGAACGATCTGACCTTTTTTCACCTTGTCGCCGGCTTTAACACCAATGCTTATGATCGTGCCGCCCATCGGAGCCTTAATTGTAGGACCGGTAACCGGCTCTACCGGTGTTTTTGCAGCAGCTACTTCCGCAGCAACTTTTGCAGCGGCAGCGGCGGCAGCACGTTCAGCTGCATGTGCGGCATCATATTCTTCCTGACGGCGCTTGCGCAGGAATCCAGTAGCCACAGCAGGCAGCAACTCCAGCAGCAGTTCTTCCTCTCCATTGGATGCAAGCTTTACGTTATCCAACTCAGGCAGCACAGGATTTTCAGGCTTTTTGTATTTGGATGTATCGTATGCTGTTTCAACAGGAGATCCTGTAATTTTCTCACGGAAAGAAGGATCAATCGCCACAGGAGTATGGCCGTATTCACCTTTTACCAGAGAAATGAACTGCAGCGACGGTGTGCTGTAGTCAGGATTGCCTTTCTTGCGGTCAAGAGCAAGGCTGACAGCCTGTGATCCGACAATCTGGCTTGTGGGTGTTACCAGCGGAATCAGACCGGCATCACGACGCACCTTCGGGATCAGGCGCATGGCATCATCCAGCAGTTCGGAAGCCTGAAGCTGCTTAAGCTGTGCCACCATGTTGGAGTACATTCCTCCGGGCACCTCAGCCTCTCGCACCAGTTCGTTAGGTTTCGGGAAACCGAAATATTCCTCAATCTTATGACAGATATCCAGCAGATGTGCTTCATCAAGAGCCTTGGCTGCAGCAATCGCCTGATCGAACAGAGCATCAACCTCTGCAGGCAGACTGTCTGTAAGCGGATCGAAGTGGCGGGGGAAATGGTCTTTCTGCAAATCAAATGCAGCAAGGTTACGGCGGATATCAACAAGCTGCTCGCGGATCTCACCCACAACCTTCATGTCACATTCCACTTCCACACCAAGTTTCTTACAGAAAATATAAATAAGTTCAATGGCCGGTGCTGCCGATCCGCCGCCAAAATACCAAATATTGGTATCCAGAATATCAACTCCATTGAGAATGGCCATGAGAGAAGATGCCAGACCATAGCCGGGAGTACAATGCGTGTGGAAATCCACCGGCACAGACAGATTCTTCTTCAGGGCAGAGATGATAGAAGCCGCACGAAGAGGATTGACCAGACCAGCCATATCCTTCAGTGTGATAATTTTGGCACCTATCGACTCCATCTCCTTGGCTTTGTTCACAAAATATTCGTCGGTAAAGATTTTCTCAGGTTTCTTTCCGAACAGTTTTGCAAAAAATCCTTTCGGCTCTTCGGTCTTCGGGTCGACAGTATAGCAAACCGCACCGTCGGGTATGCCTCCAAGCTCATTGAATTTCTTTATGGAGAAACGCACATTGTCTATATCATTCAGTGCGTCAAATATGCGCATCACATTCAAGCCATTCTTTATAGCTTCTTTATAGAAACCCTCCAGAACAGAATCGGGATACGGCACATAGCCGAACAGATTACGTCCTCTGGACAATGCTGTGAGCAGCGATTTGCCGTTCATGACCTTGCTGACGGCGCGCAGACGATTCCACGGAGATTCGTCAAGATATCGCATCACCGAGTCAGGCACGGCACCGCCCCACACTTCAATTGCATAAAAACCTGCTTTTTCATAATACGGGAGCAGACGGTCAATATCAGCCTGCGACATGCGGGTAGCGAACAGCGACTGCTGGCCGTCACGCATTGTCAAGTCGCGTATTTTTAATTTTCGTGAGTCCATAATAATGGCTATGAATAATTTAGAAATTGTTACCTGAATAAATATCGGTGCAAAGTTACTAAACATTCCCCAAATACGGAATTTTTCAACGATTTTTACGACAAAAAGGGGCCTGACACCGCCATAGGGCCACCTATATCTAACAATTTACAGATTAATCCACATCAACCGATTCACCCGGCGAACGCAGGCAGTGTCCGCTTGTGACAGACGCGTCCATACCGCCGACAAACCCGCAGACCTCCTTATATTGCCCGTCGAAGTGCATCGGAAAGAAATATTTCACCTTCACCTCTTTTAAGAATTCTTTGGCTCCGACCGCATAATCAGCTCCCAGTCTCGGATCCACAGCCAACATGGCGATGTCCACATACCGCACTTCCGACGATATACGACGCAATTCTTTATAATACGCATCGGCAGCTTGCCGCACTTCTTCATCTGTGGATTCTTCTTTCCAATGCCACAGATTCAAATCGCCGCCATGAAACACGCTTTTGCCATCAGCAAGCTCTACAAGAAAACTGACCCCGGCATCCGTAGATCCGTATGCTTTGATTCGTCTTATTCCATAAATATTTTCAACGACATCACCAGCACTCAGTCCGGCAGTACGAAGAGTAGACGGCACATACCTCTGGGCTACATCATCAGACAGCACATAAGTACGCTCATGATTCTGCGCGATTTCAAATATTCCCGGATTAAAATGATCGCGATGATGATGTGAAACGAAAAACACCACCGGCAACGACGGATTCCCGTGCAAAATACGCTGAAGCGCATGAGACGGATCCCGATAATAATCAAATACCAATATTGTATCAGGTGCCGACAGCACAAAACCGCTATGGTCCAGATATGTCACTTTAATCATATACACAATGGCGGCGGGCATAAAGACAAAACGCCGTCACTATGATAAACACCATAAGGGCAAACCGTGTTCACACAAACACAAGAACCAACACCTGCGCCAGCACCACACGGGCAAACATCGTGAGAGGATATACCGTAGCATAACATACGGCAGGATTGTCGCCCGGAATATTCTCATTGGCATAGGTCAAAGCCATGGGATTGGCCATAGCGCCACAGACCATCCCACATGCAGATCCGAAATCCAGCCGCCACAGTCTCATAGACAATATAGTCATAATGACCGATGGAACCAGCGTGATTATAAATCCCATACCGATCCATATAAGGCCGTCGGCTTCCATGATAGTATCCACAAAATCCGCGCCGGCACTTAATCCAAGACATGCCAGAAACAGCGACAAGCCTATCCCCCTAAGCATCAGATTTGCCGAACGGGTAGTATAAGTGACCAGATGAAACCTCGGGCCGAAACGCCCGATCAGTATTCCCACAATAATCGGACCGCCGGCCAGCCCCAGCTTGATGGGCGCACCGATACCCGGCAGCACTACAGGCACCGATCCTACTATCAATCCCAATACAATGCCTATGAAGATAGCCGCAAGATTAGGATCCTTGAGGTCAACTGCGGTATTACCGAGAAGTTTTTCCACATTCTCCACGGCCACGGTCTCGCCCACCACCGTAAGCCGGTCGCCAAGCTGAAGCACCAGCCCCGGAGTTGCAAGCAAACGCACACCGGCACGGCTCACACGGCTGATGTTTATACCGTAACTGTTGCGCAGACGGAGTGCTCCGAGCTTTTTGCCATTGATTTCCGGCCGACTGACTATTATATGCTTGGAGATAAGACGCGAGTCGATAGCATCCCAGTCTATATCATCTTTATTCCAGTCTTTATTATCCTGATGACCAAACAATGCGGTAAGCACAGGAGTGTCACGGTCTGTCGACACCACCAGCAGCCGGTCGCCCTGATTCAGCACGGTTTCCGAAGTCGGAATGCTCACATCGCCGGCACGCCACAGACGCGAAATCACGAATTTATGCGGAGTCAGAGACGCCACCTGCTTTATGCTCATACCGTAAATGCCGGGGTTTTCCACCTCAAAAGCAGCGATAAACGTATGATTGGAATCAGTATGGTCTGCCATATCTATATCCGACTGACGGACAACAAGTTTCCGCACCAATGCAAAAGCGATTATCACTCCCACCACTCCAAGCGGATAAGTGACCGCACAGCTCAAAGCTGCCCCTGCCGATGGAAGGCCTAACTGCTGCAGTGTCTGCTGTGCCGCGCCAAGAGCCGGCGTATTGGTGGTTGCGCCACTGAGGATGCCCACCATATCACTCATGGGAATGTTCCATATCAGCGACATCCCCACAGCTGTCAGCGTTCCAAGAATCACCAGCCCCATGCCGAGCATGTTGAGCTTCACCCCTCCGCTACGAAAAGAGCCGAAAAAACCGGGACCGACTTTCAGTCCAAGCTCATAAACAAACAGAACCAAGCCGAAACTCTGGGCATAGTCAAGCATTCCCGGAGCTATCGAAAACCCAAGATGACCGGCAAGAATTCCGGCAAAAAACACACACGTGACACCAAGACTGACTCCCATCAGCCTGATTTTTCCGAAACCGAGACCGGCGGCTATGATAATCGAAATCACCACAACGGCCTGAAGGCCGGAATGATCCACAAATACGCTGTCAAGCCATTCCATGAGTACAAAGTTACACATTTTTAATATATTTCACATTTATTTTATCTAACTTTGCGATCAGGCCCGCTTTTTATTCACAATGTTCATATTATCCCAACATTATGCATATGCGCAAATCTTTATCAGCAGCGTTTCTGATGACGTTATGCGGAGCATCTACGGCATTTGCCGTTCCCGCAAGACCGGAACCTGTGAAATATACACAGCCTGACGGCTCCGTCATCATGGTACGGATCGAAGGTGATGAATTTTCCCACCGCTATTTCACCGCCGACAATACCCCCCTTCGTATGGATGCTGACGGATTCCTTAAACAAGCGTCACTTGACGACACCGTAGAGTCGCTTACCATAAACAACGGACTTGCCCGTCCCCTCATGCGCGCCGCAGGAGTAAAAAGCGATGCAACTTTCACCCGTAAAGGAAATGTCAGAGCCTGCGTGATATTGGTCGAATTTTCCGATGTTAAATTCTCCACTCCAAATCCTCAACAATACTTCAACCGGTGGCTCAATGAAGAAGGTTTCAGTGAAAATTCCGCCCCGGGATCCGTACGCGACTATTTCATCAACCAATCCGAAGGTCAATTCATTCCTCACTTCGACGTGTACGGACCTGTGACCATGAGCTATACACGCGCTAAAAATTCATCGTCAAGCAACGCATATAAGGTGATCCACGACGCTGCAGGAGCAATAGACAGTTATGTCGACTTCGCCGACTACGACGTGAACGGCGACGGCGATGTCGACAACGTATATGTGATAATTGCCGGACAGGCTGGCAACAACGGCGGAACAAACTCGTTCTGGCCACACAATTCCACATGCCCGACCAACATATTCCAGCGCAAAAAAGTAGATGGCAAGACCCTTGTACATTATGCACTGTGCGGCGAACTGTCAAACGACGGAACATCGCCGGACGGGATGGGAACATTCATTCATGAGTTCGGCCATGTGCTCGGCCTGCCGGACCTCTATGACACAAATACCCAAAACGATTATACCCCCGGGGTCTGGGACGTGATGGACATAGGCTGTTATCTCGACAACGGACGGCGTCCGTGCAACTACAGCGCCCACGAACGATGTGCACTGGACTGGCTCACCCCTGTCACCATTGGCTCTCCCGCATCGGTGCGCCTGCCCAACATGGACGACAAGGCTTTCTGTGTAAAAATAGAAACAGGACGTGAAAACGACTACTATCTGCTTGAAAACCGGGTTAAAACCAGATTTGACAACTATCTTTATGGCAATGGCGGAATGCTGATATGGCACATTGACGCAGCCAACTCTAATATTGCCAACAAGCCAAACAACAATGTCAACCATCTGGCTGTGGATCTGGTGCGTGCCGACAACAAAGCCGGCATGGACACATACGACAATATCGCCAACGACGCATGGCCCGGCGGTACCAACAATACATCGTTCACATCTTCGTCCTCTCCGGCCATGACCCGGTGGGAATCATCGTCAGGCACAAACCGCATCGCAGTCGAGGGCAAACCTGTCACCAATATAAAACGCGCAGCAGACGGAACGGTGTCATTCGACTTCATGGGAGGAAGTTCCACCAATATCATATCGCCGGACCCCGTTGATCTCTACACCTACACCGTAAGCGCCTCACCGTCACAAGGCGGCATTGTGTACATCGGCTCTGACCGCAACGCCATTTCCGTATCCTTCTCGAAAGACCAACCGGTAGCCCTGCATGCCGAAGCCACACAATACTACACATTGGAAAAATGGACACGCAACGGTGAATTCATAGGCCGGAATGCCACTATATATTATAGCGCGTCAGAAAAAACAGCAGGCGCCTATATAGCCCATTTCAAAAGAAACGATGACGCTCCTTTGGAATATTGCTATCCGTCAGGCAATCTGAATATCCTCGACCAGTTTGGCGACCGCTATACATCCTCAATAACCATATCCGACAATGCCGGATCAGCAGAAACCGTAATCGGCACACTTCAAAGCGGCAAAACAGACGCAATATATATCGACGCCACATCGCAATCATTTGCGACGAAGGCCGGAGCGACCGTCACACTGACTCCATCGACAATCGGAGCCTGGATGCACACATATCTGTATATCGACTGGAATGGCGACGGGTTCAACTACTCTTCTCCATCCGATTATCTGGACCCACAAAACGATTATGCCATCAAACCAGGAGCAGATCTTGTATATTACTCCAATTGGTGCCCCACAGGAAACGATCCGTCGTCATCAGACAAATGGTATAGCTCCACAGGGGTGCTCGGCACTTCCGGAAATGTGCACGACCACAATCCTTCCGCACCGATAACATTCACCATCCCCGAAACCGTCAACGCCGGATCATACCGTATCAGGTTCAAATGCCACTGGTGCTCGCTTGACCCATGCGGAGGACAAGACAGCAACACCAGCCCCGACAATGCAATCGAGAAAGTTGGCGGCATAATAGCCGACTTCACTCTCACAATCCAGGAATCTGAAAAATACGACATAACGGTCAACGCTGCTCCGGAAACAGGCGGCAACGCATACATAAATGGAAACGAAAACGACAAAAAAATAGAGATAAGCGGCTCCGATACCAACCGGTCTGTAACGCTCAATGCCGATGCCGCCGACGGATTCATATTCAAGTCGTGGACACATACAGATCGTAACGGCACCAAGGCAGTAGTATCCTCCAACCCGGAATATACGATTGAACGAGTCAATGCCGAAACAGACGGGACCTACAGCGCTTTGTTCGAGATGCCTGTATCATCCAACTCATATCCGATTCCAGGATACGGAACTAACGACGATTATTTCCTGACATCCATCACCTCCGAAGGCGGATATAACGGACAAAATATAGCTTATGCCGCAGCCGCCCACCCCGGCCAGTTCCATTCAGTGTTGATGGAAAGCAATGCTGTCACTGTATATGCAGGCAAATCGTTCTCCCTGCATCTGACGGCCAACGACCAAAGCAAGAACGACCAGAATCACATGCGCAACACCAAAGCGCACATATATGACGACTGGAACGCAACAGGCCACTTCGGCAACGACACACAGTATGGATTCTCCAACGGCACAAACGACAACAATACCGTGATGAATATAAGCCATAAAGTCAATGTGCCGGCAAACACAAAACAGGGGCTGTATTATATCCGAGCTCTTTACGTGCACTTCTCTCACAATGCCACCACGTCCGAATCCACCGACATAGACAAAGGCGTAAGCTATGACATTCCCGTTAAAGTGCTTAACGATATGTCGTCGCTTGAATCTGACGAGCTCCATATACAGGATACTGAAATCACTCCACACGGACTGTCTCTTCATATCCAGACAGCGCACAATTACACTACCATATTCATAAACGACATGACCGGACGACAGATATTTAGTGGCAGTGTTAATGCCGGCCAACACGTGATTCAGCTGCCGTCACAAGGTCTGTACATAGTCACAATCAACGGCGAGACAATCAAGATCGCCGCAAAAGACTAACCCGTCGTCAGTATCTGACAATTGTAAATCAAAAAAATAATGGTCCCGCAGCCAAAGTCGGTTGCGGGACCATTATTAGAATCTGATATATCTCAACGTACTACCCGCACTTTAATTGCTTTGCCGGCTTGACGTTTGACGTAGATCTGTCCGCTAACCGGACTGTCCACGCGCATGCCCTGCAGGTTATAGTACTCGGCTGTGACATTATAGTCTGAAGCAACAGAGTTCACCCCAGAGTCGGTAAAAAGTGTGAGTGAGCCATCGGGTTGTTCATCACCCCAGTAGAAAAAACCGTCAGGTTCAACCTTAGTGCCGAAAGACGCATTACAGAAAGTGACTATACCTTCCTCTTCGTTATAGTTGGAGATTCCTGCAAGATTTCCATCCTCAATGATTTCTTCTTTTGAAAAACCGAACAACAAACTGTAGTAACCTTCGGAATTAGTGCAAAGATACTGGTCATAGCCATCATTCAGTCCAGAAAACACAAGAGGATAAACCGTTACAAACTCAGGATCGGCAATAGAGAATACTATATAGCCAGTACCTTCACTGTTTAGATTTATATCGTAAAGCGGCGATGATTCTCCGTAAGGATTGACTATTCGGTAAAGTCCGTCAAAATCAACATTACGCTCTACAACAACGTCATACGGCAACTCAGCGGGATCCACACCATATATTCCAAACATGAACCATGGATCTACAAAAGTGCTGTTGGAGTGAAAGACCCATCCTTCCTCAGGCATCTCATCAACCCAATCACCTTCAGCCTGACACAGGGAATTTTCGCTTGCCATAATAAAATATCCTCCGATTTCACTGTTGCCGAACGCTATACAGTCCTCTGGGGAGAATGTGACCTGCACACCGTCAAATGTCGCTTCAAGGTCTGAATTTACAATGGACGATGTCTCACCGCCATCGTTTATGACTATATGATAGAAAAAACATTCCACACTTCCTGATTCGGTGTTGAATGATCCGACAAACTGGTTGCCTGGAATGGATATTTTGCCTGAGGTCTCGTCATATCCGGCAACAACGCCGAAATCATAGTCGAAGATCAACACTACAGAGTCGGCAGCTATTTCAGACGGATAGATCTCCACAGCGCCAACACTCTGCCCTTCATTGCTGATATGGCTGAAATATTGCCAGTCATAGTTGCCCATGAGCGAGCTGACAGGAATTATCTGGTCGCTTTCGGCCAATGTGGCTGTTTTTTCTGGCATTCCTTTTGTTACCAGACTCTTTTTGATTTTCACAGGCCGGTTTGATTCGATATTTTTCTGCAGCACAATATCGGTTGACAACACGTGCGGCGCTGCTTCCGCAGAAAGACACGTAAAAATCACGGACAAAACAAATGTGTAGAATTTTTTCATAAAAATAAATAATAATGTGTTTATGGTTCAGCCACAAAGTTAATTAAAAAAGCATGGCATCCAAAAATAAACGATAAAAAAGCGATGACACGCGTACTGTACGGAATATAATAGTACTTTTGCGGCTGACAGCAGAATCGGCTACAAAATACATCGACCGAATATGATAACCGAGCTACAAAACCACATAGAGCCATGCCTGGACTATTGTGCATTGACCGACATCTGGAAAGCATCAGTAAAAGCTACCCACGATTTCGTATCCGCAGACGATATTGAATTTTACAGCGACCGCATACCCCGTAACTACATGCCACAAATGGATATGTATGCGATCAGAGACGGCCACGGGCAATGGTGCGCTTTCATCGGGCTGAGCGCCGAAATGATCGAGATGCTGTTTGTCCGTCCCGACTCCATGGGAAAAGGTTACGGTTCGACACTGCTTAGATTTGCGGTCGAGCAGAAAGGGATACGTAAGGTTGACGTAAACGAACAAAACACCCGCGCGTCATATTTCTACAAAAATCACGGTTTTTCAGTCACAGGACGAGACGACACAGACGCAGAAGGCATGCCATACCCCATCCTGCATCTCGAACTCACAGAAGACAAGTAGCCGCAGCCGGGATTACAGATCCACAACTGTTATTCCTGCCCCACCAAAACGCACATCCTCGTCGGCATAATGCCCTACACCGGGTGTGGATTCCAGATAGTTGCGTATATACTGGCGCAAAGCTCCTGTGCCTGTGCCGTGCAATATCCTCACGCGCTTCGCATTAAAGCGTATGGCATCATCAATGAAATAGGTGACCGACTGCAACGCTTCATCCACGCGCATTCCCCTGACATCTATCTCCTGCTTGAAGTCAAGCTGACGCGAACGCTCCTGCTCCGTCATCAGACGCACTCCGGCACTCGCACCAGTCTGCGGTTTTGCCATCGTATGCCGCAGGCGGTCAAGTTTCACCGTCGTTTTCAACATTCCGAAACCTACAGTAGCATTCTTGCCTGAAATCGATAATACCTGGCCTGGTGTGTCCTGTCCTTCGAGCTTGACATAATCTCCTACGGCAATGGGCCGTTTATCTCCGGCAGACTGCTGTACAGGCACACGCTTATTTTTGGTTTTTGGGGCTTTACGCAACAGCGGATGATCGGCAGAATCAGTGTTCAGCAATGATTTTTCCTCATGCAGGCGTGCACGTATTTCCTGTGTTTCGGCTTTTTCCGCCTGAACACGGCGTATCTCATGAATTGTGCGTTCAATGGCAGCATTGCTTCCTTCCAGTATCTTGCGGGCCTCTTCTTTCGCTTCTGCAAGAATTTCCCGGCGCTTCATGCGGAGATTATCGGCATCGGCTTCATAATCAGCAAGAGTCTGCTCAAGTTTTTTCTCCTTCTGGCGTATGGCCATACGTTTGTTTTCCCAATACCTGCGGTCCCGCGCAATATCCAGCAAGTAACGGTCCATATTGACATAATCACTGCCCACAAGCTCCTCTGCCACGGCTATTATGTCGTCAGGCAGACCGATCTTTCTGGCAATCTCAACAGCAAACGAACTTCCGGGAGTGCCGATCGACAACCGAAACAGCGGTTCCATGCGCTGGCGGTCATACAGCATCGAGCCATTGACAAGCCCATCCGTCTCTTTGGCAAACTGCTTTAGATTCTGATAGTGCGTGGTGATCACTCCCCACACCCCTATCACGGCAAACCGGCCAAGTATAGCCTGTGCTATAGCCCCGCCGATCTGCGGCTCAGTCCCGCCACCGAACTCATCTATCAGCACCAGTGACGACGGTCTGCCGGATGACATGAAACGCTTCATGTGCCCCAGATGAGAGCTGTAGGTACTCAGGTCATTCTCAATCGACTGATCATCGCCTATGTCGATAAATATATCATCGAATATGCCTATCCGTGAATTTTCATACACAGGCGGCAACAGACCGCACTGCGCCATATACTGTATGATACCCACAGTTTTCAGAGTCACGGACTTACCTCCGGCATTAGGACCGGATATCACCAGCAGCCGACGCTCAGCCGACAGTGTGATGTCCAGCGGCACTATTTCCTTGCTCTGAGCGCGCAACGACAGCAACAGCCCCGGATGGCACGCGTGATACCACTCCATCTCCGGATGGGGCACCATCGCCGGCAACATACCGTCCACATCAATGGCATACATAGCCTTGGCATGTATGAAGTCAAGTTCGGCCACAACCTCACAAGCCGCGAGGATCATATCTATATGCGGACGCAACTCGTTGGCAACAGATGTGAGAATACGTATGATCTCACGCCGCTCCTCCATCTGCAGCTCACGCATGCGGTTGTTTGTCTGCACCACCTCTGCCGGCTCTATAAACACCGTCTTACCCGATGCTGACTCATCGTGCACAATCCCGGAGATTTTCCGTTTGTGCATCGGGGGCACAGGAATCACCATACGCCCGTCGCGCATTGACGGAGCTGTATCTGGTTCTATCAGACCTGCTGCCACAGCCGACGCCATCACCCTACGCATGGCAGCTGCAATGCTTCCGGCAGCCGCGGCAAGCGACCTTCTGATCTCCGCAAGTGCGGCAGAAGCTGAATCCTTGATATTGCCGAAACGATCCAGAACACGGTCTATGACTGCCAGCGGAGCCGGAAATGATACCAGTCCATCCACCACCCTGTCCAGACGCGGATACAGGCCCTCGGTCCTGGCATTGACAAAAAACGCGTCTATCTCTCCGATAGCCTGCAATGTGGATCGCAACACAGGCAGTTCATCGGCTGCAGGAAAAGTCCCGGGTATCCTTATTGCCGAAACCATGGAACGCACATCGCCGGCCTGCCCCAACGGCAACCGGTCACCCTCGGCCGAACGTATGATCGACAGCATCTCGGCCGTGGAAAGCAACTTTTGCTCTACCTCGGCAAAATCCGAAGAAAAAGTGATCCTGTCACATATATCTGCGCCCATAGGCGACAGACATTTTGCTTTCACGGCTGCCCGCACAGAAGCAAAACCTATTTTGTTCTCGAAACTCGTAGGAGGATATATCATCAGAAAATCTCGCTTGCAAGAGTGCTGTTGTTTTCAGTAAGATATTTTTGAAATGCGGCGATGTAAGCATCAGCGGCCGAATTGTCACCACCGGAACGCATCTGCCACTCACGCGCCCTCACCGCCAATATGATTCCATGAAGCTCATGCGTTGTAAAACTGATGGAATCATTGCACAAAGCCGCAGCATCTGCCACTCCCTGCTCCGAAGCCCTCTGAGAGGACACGCCGGAATCCGAAACTGCATCTGACAAGCAGGACCACATCAACGGCATAAGAAAAAGTATGGTCAGCAACTGTTTCATTTTTCAGCAATAAGTTCTATAATCCTGTCATGCACACGCTCCATCAGCCACCTCGGAGTGGATGTCGCGCCGCATATACCTATTGATCCGGCGCCTGCGAGCCACTTGGCCGATAGTTGTGATTCATTTGATATAAGATATGTGTGAGGATTGACTTTCAGACACTCTCCATGAAGAAATTTACCATTCGAACTCTTTTGACCGCTCACGAACAGGATCATACTGTGTCTGATTGCAAACTCACGCAGTTTGTCCACTCGGTGTGCCACAGATCGGCATATTGTGTCGAAGGCCTTGAATTCCACACCCGGAGCCATCCTACGGCCTATTTCCACGGTCATCTCGCGAAGTCCGTCTATGCTTTTGGTGGTCTGGGAATACAGGTGTGTGGGCTTTGAGAAATCCACAGATTCAAGGTCGGAAGACACCTCCACCACCCGGGCCATCCCATCCGTCTGTCCGACAAGGCCGTTGACTTCTGCATGGCCGGCCTTGCCATAAATTATGATCTGCGGCTTATAGGGAGAATCATAGGCCTGCTTTATGCGCTGCTGAAGCTTTAGCACCACCGGGCACGTGGCGTCGATTATCTCAATGTTATTTCTCCTGGCCATCTCATAAGTTTCCGGCGGCTCGCCATGAGCACGCAGAAGCACTCTGACATCATGCAGCTCCGCCATCTCATCATGACTGATGGTGACCAGCCCTTTCTGACGCAGGCGGTTAACCTCATCCGAATTATGGACAATATCACCGAGACAGTACAATATACCGCCACGCGCAAGCTCCTCCTCGGCCTTGCGTATAGCCGCAGTGACTCCGAAACAGAATCCGGAGTCAGCATCAATCTCTATCAAAGGCAATCCTGATGGCATACGCATATTGCTTGATCAATCCTCGGCGGCCTTACGAAACCGGGCCAGCAGCCACTCGTCCTGTTCCTGAACGGTCATGTGGGAATTATCCAGATCAACGGCATCATCTGCACGGCGCAAGGGGCTTTCCGCACGTGTCATGTCTATATGGTCTCGATGGCGCACGTTGGCCAGCACATCCTCATAATCGGTGTCCTCTCCCTTGGCCTTCAGTTCTTCAAACCGCCGCATGGCACGCGTCTCGGCCGATGCATTTACAAAAATCTTCAATTCAGCATCAGGGAACACCGTTGTGCCGATGTCACGTCCGTCCATCACAATGCCTTTTTCCCGGCCAAACTGCTGCTGACGCGCCACCAGATCCCTACGCACTGCAGCTATGGCGGCTATGGTGCTTACATGAGCGCTCACCCCCATGGTACGTATCTCTTTTTCCACATCTCTGCCGTCAAGAATGGTATGCTGTCCGTCCGGAGTCACGGCAAAGTCGATTTTCACATCAGAAAGCCCGGCTGCCACTGCTGTCTCGTCTGCCGTTCCGTCTGAGCCGATCAGTCCGTTCTCGATGGCCCAGAGTGTCACCGCACGATACATTGCTCCGGAATCTATATACCGATAGCCTATTTTTCTGGCAAGAGCCTTAGCCATCGTACTTTTGCCGGATGAAGAAAACCCGTCTATGGCAATGATGATATTTTTCATCTTTCGTATTGTATTATTTATCAGAATTCATACAGATTGGTCGATAGATTCAGCATGAGAGTGGCGCCACCGGCGTGGGGCTGGGCAAACGCCACTCCCACTCCAAACATTTTCACTTTCAGACCAGCACCCACACTGAAACCGCTCAGAAAATTACGCGAGAAATTATTCATGTCTGTACGCACCTTATAATTATAGGCAAGATCCAGATAGAAATTGTCCGAAGGTTTCCACTCCAGGCCAAAAATCAGATGACGGAACAGATTGCCCGTAAAACCGTCTTTCTTAACAGCCGCTTCCGAGCCGTCACCATTATCCCAGTACGGCATTTTCCATCGGGTCAGGTTCCACGCTGTTATGTTAAGGGTGATCGGAGTCGAACCAAGCCCTTTGGACCATCCGAGCCTTACATCTATAGGCAGTCTGTCGTGAGTATCATTGAAACGCTTCACCTGACCGCCGAGATTCGACACCACCAATGATAACGAACTGTCATGCTCGTCATCAAAATAATTGACACCGAGATCAGTGGCGATGGCAAAAGCAGAATATGCGTCATAAGAACTGTAGATCAGTTTCAGATTGAATCCGCCGCGCCATCTCTCACCGAGATTATGCGAATATGATCCGGTAAACGCCAGATCGGCCGGCGAAAAAGATCCGGTAATAGCACCGTAAGGATCGGCCGATTTGATGGAACCGTAGCCAAAATAGTCGACCGACGCGCTCCATGCGCCATTCTCACCGGCAGCTCGGGCATATTTCAACGCAGCGAAATTTGACCCGCCGACATAGCGCATATAACTGAAAGCCACCGAATTCGACATTTCCGGTCCGAGCAATGCCGGATTTTGACCGGTCAACAGAATATCGTCATCTACAAGCGAGATGTTCACTCCACCGAGACCATAGATGCGCGACGATGTGCTGACATTCAGGAAATTATATGCCGTACTGCCGCCAACCTGCGCAAACCCCGGCAGAGCGACGCAGGCCACCGAAACGACTGCGGCCAAAATATGTTTTACTGCTATCATTCGCTAAAATTAACGTAACACACGTGCCGCTTATTATATTCCCACACACCAAAAAATATTTTTTATGCGGATTTGCGTTTATTATAATTTTTTGCTACTTTTGGTGTCGAATAAAACAATTGATTATAGCCGTCAGACAACGCCTTTGGCGGCTCCTCCTACACACCTAACCAATTTAATAGCAACAACATGAAACTGCACGATCAACCCTTGACGACTCCGGAAGAGACAGCCGGAGACGCATTCATCACTCCTGAAGAAAACGCGGAAACAGCCGAAACCACCACCGTAGCCGCCGCCCCCATGGGCAAAACGGAAATTGTGGCCGCTCTTGAAAAAATATCGCAAAAAGACGCCGCTGAGATCACCCGCGAAGAAGTCAACAGGCTTAAAGTGCAGTTTTTTGCCATACGTCATGACGAACTGGCTGCTGAAAAGGCGGAGTTTCTCGCCAAAGGGAACGAAGAAGCCGCTTTTGCCGCCCTTCCTGACGAGCATGAGGATGCTTTTAAAGCAGCGCTCAACATCATAAAGGAGAAAAAAGCGGAACTTGCAGCTGCCCAGGAAGCAGAACGCCTGATAAATCTTGACAAGAAAAATGCCGTGATCGACGAGATCGACGCAGCGTCTGAAGACACAGACAACGTGCATCGTCATTTGGACAAAGTCCGCGAACTGCAGCAGCAGTTCAAAGCCATCGGCGAAGTGCCCGCTCCAGAAGTATCGAACCTTTGGAAACGCTACCAGACAGCTACTGAAAAGTTCTACGACCAGTTGAAAGTCAACAAAGATCTGCGCGACCTTGATTTCCGCAAAAACTTCGAGAGCAAACTCCTTATCTGCGAAGAGTCCGAACGCCTGTCGGAAGAACCCGACGTGGTGGTGGCATTCCGCCGCCTTCAGGACCTTCATGACAAATGGCGTGAAATCGGCCCGGTAGCAAAAGAGCAGCGTGAAGATATCTGGAATCGCTTCAAAGACGCATCCGCTGTGATCAACAAAAAATATCAGGCATTTTTTGAAGAACGCAAAGCCGCCGAACGCGCCAATGAAGAAGCCAAAAACGCTCTTTGCGAACAAATTGAGGCCATCAGTCTTGACGAACTGAAATCATTTGCGGCATGGGACGAAAAAACCAAGGCTGTGCTGCAGGCACAGGAAGAATGGAAAAAGCTCGGATTTGCATCACGTAAGACCAATGCAGCCCTGTTTACCCGTTTCCGCAGTCTTTGCGATAACTTCTTCTCCTCCAAGGCAACATATTTCAAGTCGGTAAAGGATGACCTGAGCGAAAATCTTGCCAAGAAACTGACTCTCTGCGAAAAAGCAGAAGAACTGAAAGACTCGACCGACTGGAAAAAGACCACCGACAAACTAATAGCGCTGCAAAACGAATGGAAATCCATCGGTGCCGTGCCCAAGAAACAGAGCGACGCCGTGTGGACACGATTCCGCGCAGCTTGCGACTATTTCTTCGAACAGAAAAAGCAGACCGGTTCCGATACACGACGCACAGAGCAGGCCAACCTCAAGGAAAAGAAAGCCATTATTGAGCAGCTCCGCGCCATCACAGCCGAAGGAGCTGCCGACATTGCGGCCGCAAAGGCTTCAGTCAGAGAACTGATGGGTAAATACCAGCAGATCGGCCATGTGCCTTTCCGCGACAAAGACAAACTGCACGACGCCTACCGCGCAGAGGTGAGCCGCCTATACGACGAACTCGATATGAGCACCGCCAAGGCCGGCATGGCTGCATTCGAAGCATCGGTCGATGAAATGTCGGGCGACAGCCGCGAACTCATGCGCCAACGCGACAAACTCATGCGTTCTCTGGAAATGAAACGCTCCGAGATCAAAACATTTGAAAACAATCTCGGATTCTTCAATTCGCGCACAAAAAGCGGAGAAGCCATGCTCAATGACATACAGCGGCGCATATCCCGCCTGCGCGATGACCAGACGAACATAGAAAAGAAAATAGCTCTGATCGACAGCAAGCTGAAATAAACCACACCCGGAAATGCCTGAGGAAAACGCCAAAGGTAAATACGGCCGCTTCATCCAATGGGGTCTGAATGTATTGGATCTGATGCTGGTGAATGTGCTGTTTGCCATTCTCTGTATCATCAATCCGGAAGTAGACATGACAGACACCCGTCTGAAATGGCTGATGGTCTCCGTCTGCTACCTGCCGGTTATTCTATGGATTTCATCGTCCAGAAAACAGCGCACCGCCCACATTGACCGCATAGCCACAGCGGCTTTGCAGGCCGTGGGCGTCCATGCACTGTTCTTCATATCCATACTCGCATTCCTGAGAGCCAATGACTTCTCGGGAATGTGTTATGTGGAATTTTATGCCATGATGCTGCTGGCCTTGCCGATGTCATGGACCATCAGCCGCCTGATGGTCAAACGTCTGCGTCTGCACGGGCGCAACTACCACCGGGTGGTTATCGTGGGAACCAACCCCACAGCCAGACGCCTGCACGACATACTCACATCCGACGCGGGCTACGGATACCGAATCCTCGGGTTTTTCGACGATGCTCCGACAGCAGGATTCACCGGCACATACGCCGGTCCGCTCGACACTCTCGAGGAATACATACGCCGCCATAATGTGGACGAAGTTTTCTACACTCTTGTGGGCGAACCTGAGTCATTGCTGCTCAGCACAGTAAAAATCACCGACGACACCATGGTCGATTTCCACTATGTGCCCAACATATCGCCATATGTAGGCCGGCGGTTCGAACTGAACAACGTAGGAGACCTGCCGGTGCTCACGCCACGGGTCAATCCACTCACCCAGCCACTCAACAGGCTGCTGAAACGGAGTTTTGACATCGCTTTCTCATCCATGGTGCTGATATGCTCGCCGATAGTGTTCATTCCGGTGGCCATAGCCGTGAAATTCTCGTCGCCCGGACCGGTATTTTTCAGACAGAAGCGCACAGGCTACCGCGGATGCGAGTTCAACTGCCTGAAGTTCCGCACCATGCGCGTGAATGCCGATGCCGACTCCCGTCAGGCCACAGGCAACGATCCACGCAAAACCAAAGTGGGAGACTTCCTGCGGCGCACATCCATCGACGAGCTTCCACAGTTCATCAACGTATTGCGCGGCGACATGTCCATAGTCGGCCCTCGCCCTCACATGCTCGCCCACACCGAACAATACCGCGAACTGATCGACCATTACATGATACGCCACATGGTCAAGCCCGGCATAACAGGCTGGGCACAGGTCACAGGTTTCCGCGGCAATACCGACGAACTCTGGAAAATGCAGGGGCGGGTGGACCGCGACGTATGGTATATCGAACACTGGTCATTCATGCTTGACATAAAAATCATAGTAAAGACCGTCGCAAACGCCATTCATGGAGAAGCCAACGCCTATTGACGACAAGGCTTTGGCCATGTTACGCCGGTTTTACGGCTATAGTTCTTTCCGTCCACGCCAGCTTGAGATCATACGCGCCGTGACATCAGGTCGCGACTGCCTGGTGCTGATGCCGACCGGCGGCGGAAAATCACTGTGCTACCAGATTCCGGCTCTTATCCAGGACGGTGTGGCCATTGTGGTCTCGCCGCTCATTGCTCTCATGAACGATCAGGTTCAGGCTCTGGTGGCCAACGGCATACCTGCCGCAGCACTCCACTCCAACCAGACAGACGCCCAGAACGCCCATGTGACCGAAGAACTGCAGCGCGGCCACATCAAACTGCTGTATATATCGCCGGAACGCCTGTTGCTCGACATCGAGCGGTGGCCGTCAGGTATGCGCATATCACTATTTGCCATCGACGAAGCTCACTGCATATCGCAGTGGGGCCATGATTTCCGTCCGGAATATGCACGACTGTCACGTATCAAGGACCTTTTCCCTCATGTGCCGGTGATCGCGCTCACAGCCACGGCCGACAGACTCACGCGCGACGATATATCCTCACGTCTCACACTCAATGAACCGGCTGCGTTCATCAGCTCCTTCGACCGTCCCAACATATCGCTCTCGGTCATGCAGAATCCGGGCAAGGAGCGCAAAATGCGGATCATCGCCGACATGATCGAACGATATGCCGACGACTCCGGCATCATCTACTGCATCTCACGCAAAAGCGCGGAATCCATGTGCAAGGATCTGAAAGCCCGAGGATATAGCGCCACGGTATATCACGCCGGACTGTCGGCCGCACAGCGCGACTCCGCACAGCAGGATTTCATCCACGGCCGGGTGCAGGTGGTGTGCGCCACAGTTGCTTTCGGCATGGGCATCGACAAAAGCAATATCCGCTATGTGATCCACAACAACCTGCCGCGCAATATCGAAGGCTACTATCAGGAGATCGGCAGGGCCGGACGCGACGGCATGGCCGCGGAAGCGCTTATGTTTTATTCGTTTGCCGACATTGCCACCCTGCAAAGTTTCATCGAGCAGGGCGAACGCCAGAGCATCAACATCGAAAAACTCACCCGTATGCGACAGTATGCCGAATCACGCATCTGTCGCCGGCGAGTTCTCCTGAGCTATTTTTCGGAAACAGCCACACACGACTGCGGCAACTGCGACGTGTGCCTATCTCCTCCACAGCGCTTCGACGGAACCATTCTGGTTCAGAAAGCCCTCAGTGCCATAATGCGCACCGGCGAAAAAGCAGGCATAAATATGGTGATAGACATCCTCCGCGGCTCGGCGCGGGCCGAACTGATGTCAAGAGGATTCAACCGACTCAAGACATACGGAGCCGGACGTGATCTCACTCATGCCGAATGGAATGCGTATCTATCCCAGATGCTTCAGCTCGGATTCATAGAAATCGCTTACGAAGAAGCCAACCACCTCAAAGTCACACCTTACGGAGCCAAAGTGCTGACAGGACAGGCCACCGCCACCTTGGCCAGATTTCAATCCACACAACCGTCAGCCAAAAGTTCCTCAGGCAGTAAAACCACCTCCAGACCACATAAGTCGAAAACCGTCGCTGCCGACGACGATACCGCGAAACCGGATCCAGCCCTGATCAAGGCCCTGAAACAACAGCGCCTTGTGCTGGCCCACCGCGACAAAGTGCCGCCATACATTATAATGAGCGACAAAACACTGACGGAAATTGCGCGCATACGCCCTCTCGACAAAGACTCGTTCAGCCGCATCTCCGGCATAGGAGAAGTAAAAACCGAACGGTTCTGGCTACAGTTTGTCGCCATAGTACGTCAGTTTCCAAAAGATTTGTGACCGTCAGATTTTTTTAGTAACTTTGCGGTCGATTTTCCGTGTGATGGGAAATTAAATCTACAAGTTTAATTTTGAGTAACACATTTTAACAAAAACACAGATGAAAGTATTTCAACTGACAGCCGAACCCCGTACAGACCTCGGCAAGAAAGCCACCAAGGCCCTCCGCGCAGAAGGCAAGATCCCCGCAGTCATCAACGGCGGCGCATTAGTGACCCTCCCCTTCTCCGGCACTCTCAAACCCGGCCAGAAACTGGTGGAAATCGAAGACGGCAAAGCAATTATCACCACCGACATCACCCTGACACAGGACAACGTGCGCAAGCTCATCTACACTCCCGAGATCTTCGCCGTAGAACTGACCGTCAATGACGAAAAGCACATGGTGGTGCTCAAAGACATACAGTTCCACCCCGTAAAAGACACCATCCTCCACATTGACTTACTCGAAGTTAATGAGCAGAAGCCCGTAGCTATCGAAGTGCCCGTCAAGCTCGAAGGCCATGCGGAAGGTGTGAAAGCCGGTGGTAAACTCCAGCTCTCCATGAAGAAACTCCGCGTCAAGGCTATCTACACCAACGTACCCGAAAAGCTCGTCATCAATGTCGACAATCTCGGCCTTGGCAAGACCATTCAGGTGGGCGACCTCCACTTCGAAGGCCTGGAAATGCTCAATGCCAAAAACGCCGTGGTATGCGCAGTGGCCCTGACACGTGCCGCACGTGGTGCCGCAGCCGCAGCTGCCGCCGGCAAGTAATTTCCACAAAGCTATATATAGAAATATAGACCATAGCCTATGAAATACCTTATTGTTGGGCTCGGGAACATCGGCGATGAATACCGCCAGACCCGCCACAACATAGGATTTATGATATTGGACGCCTTGGCAGAGGCGTCCAATATCTCTTTCACCACCGAACGTTACGGCGATGTGGGCCGCGGACGCATCAAAAACAAACAGCTGGTGTTTCTCAAGCCGTCCACATACATGAACCTGTCCGGCAACGCCGTGCGCTACTGGGCTGAACGGGAAAAAATCCCGGTGGATCACATTCTGGTGCTTGTCGACGACGTGGCCCTGCCCTTCGGAGCCATAAGAATGAAATCGTCAGGAAGCGACGCAGGCCACAACGGGTTGAAAAACATAGCTGCAATGCTCGGCACACAGGCCTACCCGCGCCTGAGGTTCGGCATAGGCAATGACTATCCGCGCGGCATGCAGGTAGAATACGTACTCGGACGCTTCACCCCACAGCAGTGTCAGGACATGAAACCGCGCATAGAAGTGGCCATCGACGCTATCAAGACATTCTGTCTGGCAGGCATACAGACCGCCATGTGCGACTACAACAATAAATAATTAATATGGCAGAAGCGAGAATCGACAAATGGCTATGGGCTGTGCGTGTGTTCAAGACACGCACCGTAGCCACAGACGCATGCAAGAAAGGACGCGTGCTACTGAACGACGCTCCGGCCAAACCGAGCAGGACGGTCAAGCCGGGCGATATGATCAAGGTGCGCAAACCGCCGGTCACATATTCATTTCTGGTAAAGGACACTGTGCAAAACCGTCTCGGAGCTAAACTCGTGCCGGACTATATGGAAAACGTTACCCCCCAGAGCGAACTGGATCTGCTTGAAGTTGTAAAAATCAGCGGATTCATTGACCGGCGCAAAGGACTTGGCCGTCCCACCAAACGCGAAGGACGCGAGTTGAGCCGTTTCACCGCCGACATATTTGATTCCGACGGATGGGACTTTGACGATCTTGACGACGACACAGACGACTACGACAGCATAGACTGACGGAACCTTTACGGGGAATTTTTCGTTATAGCCTTTGAGATAAAAACTTTTTTTCATAATTTTGTAACTGATATTCCTGACAGACAGCATAGCCTACCGATTCAACACTAAGGGAACCGGCGTGATGCCGGCAAGATCATACATATATTATTATTACCACACTTCAATTATTTGAGACAAGAAATTATGGACACGAACAGCAGCAACGAAAAGAAGCCTAAACGCCCGCGCATCGGAGCATCGGCCGGAGCATCCTCCGAATCACGCTTTGAAAAAGTGACTTACGGCGAACGCTCCACCACCCCACGGGATGAACACAACCAGAACTACGGCAGCGACGAACAGCCGCGCAGAACATATCAGCCAAGGCCCTATCAGCCACGCCAGCAAAACGGATACCAGCCGCGCTATAACCAGAACCGCGAGGGCGGATATCAGCCGCGTTACAATAATCAGGGCAACCGCTACAACAACTACGGAAACAACGGCGGAGGATACCAGCCGCGCTACAATCACAGCAACACCGTCTCTGACGATGCCATAGCAGGCAACGACGGCGAACAGCAGATGCAACATGGCGGCTATCAGCCACGCTATAATCACAACCGCCAGCAGGGTGGATACCAGCCACGTTACAACCAGAACCGTCAACAGGGAGGATATCAGCCACGTCAGCAAGGCGGCTATAAACCCCGCTACAACAACACCGGAGCCGACGGCGAACCGCAGCAGACCGGCTATCAGCCACGCTACAACCAGGGCAACCGCTACGGCAGCCATAACAACGGTTACGGAAACAATAACGGAGCACCACAAAAACGTCGCTACAACAATGCCGGCGGAGGTCGCTACCAGCAGCAGGGACAGTCCTTCCCCCGTCCAGGCAAGAGCTTCGTGCCACGTCCCAAACGTGTGGAATACGAACAGCCCGAAGTGGATCCGAACGAAGAGATACGTTTGAACAAATTCATGGCCAACGCCGGAATCTGCTCTCGCCGCGAAGCCGACGAACATATCCAGAACGGCATGGTCAAGGTCAACGGCAACGTCGTCACCGAACTCGGCACAAAGATCACGGCAAAAGACGTGGTGGAATTCCGCGACAAAGTCGTGACCTCCGAACGCAAATGTTACATCCTGCTCAACAAGCCGAAAGACTGCGTGACCACCAGCGACGACCCCAACGGACGTCTCACGGTGATGGACCTGGTGAAAAACGCATGCGAGGAACGCATATATCCCGTGGGGCGTCTGGACCGCAATACCACCGGAGTACTTCTGCTCACCAACGACGGCGATCTGGCATCCAAGCTCACACATCCCCAGTATGTCAAGAAAAAGATTTATCACGTCTGGACCGACAAGGACATATCGGAAGACGACATGCAGCGGATCGCCGACGGCATAGACCTGGATGACGGCCCGATCCATGCTGACGCCATCAGCTATGCCACCGAAACCGACCGCAATCAGGCCGGCATCGAAATCCACTCGGGACGCAACCGCATCGTGCGCCGCATCTTCGAGTCACTCGGCTATCACGTGACCAAACTCGACCGTGTCTACTTTGCCGGTCTCACCAAAAAGAATCTGCCGCGCGGACGTTGGCGCTACCTCACTCAGGAAGAAGTCAACTACCTCAAAATGGGTTCATTTGAATAAGGATCAAACTTCACCTCACAATTTTCACATTTCTCAAACTCATGAAACGGACTAAAATAGTTGACATTTTCGCTCCCGGACTTATCGGTAGCGATGTCAGCGTGATGGGATGGGTGCGTACCCGCCGCGGCAACAAACACGTACAGTTCGTGGCGCTCAACGACGGTTCCACCATACGCAACATCCAGATAGTATTCGACATGCAGCGTTTCTCTGAAGATCAGTTGCGCCCTGTCACCACTGGATCAAGCATCCATGTGACCGGCAAACTTGTCGAATCCATGGGCAAAGGACAGACATGCGAGATACAGGCCGAAACTCTTGAGATTTTCGGCACAGCCGATCCCGAAATCTATCCGCTGCAAAAGAAAGGCCACACTCTTGAATTCCTGCGCGAGAAAGCCCACCTGCGCCCCCGCACCAACACATTCGGAGCAGTGCTGCGCGTACGCTCGGCTCTGGCCTTCGCCATCCACAAATTCTTTCAGGAACGCGGCTTCTTCTATCTCCACACCCCTCTGATCACCGCCAGCGACTGCGAAGGTGCCGGAGCAATGTTTCAGGTCACCACTCTCGATCTCAACAATCCTCCACGCCTTGAAGACGGATCGGTGGACTACTCGTCAGACTTCTTCGGAAAGCCTGCGGCACTGACCGTGTCCGGTCAGCTTGAAGGCGAACTCGGAGCCACGGCTCTCGGCGCCATCTACACATTCGGACCCACTTTCCGCGCAGAAAACTCCAATACCCCCCGACATCTCTCGGAATTCTGGATGATCGAACCGGAAATTGCCTTCTACGACATCACCGACAACATGGATCTGGCCGAGGATTTCATCAAATACTGTGTCAGCTATGCTCTCGACAACTGCCGCGATGACCTTGAATTCCTCCAGCAGATGTATGACCCGGAACTCATAAGCCGTCTTGAAGAAGTGGTGAAAAGCGAGTTTGTCCGTCTCACCTACACCGAAGGCGTGGAGATACTGAAAAACTCCGGCCGTAAATTTGAATTCCCCGTAGACTGGGGCACGGACCTGCAGAGCGAACACGAGCGCTATCTCGTGGAAGAGCACTTCAAGCGCCCCGTGATTCTTACAGACTACCCCAAGGAGATCAAGGCGTTCTACATGAAGCAGAACGAGGACGGACGCACCGTAAGGGCCATGGACGTACTTTTCCCGAAAATCGGTGAAATCATAGGCGGATCTGAACGTGAAGCCGACTACGACAAACTCCAGCAGCGCATCGAGCAGCTCAACATTCCGATGAAAGACATGTGGTGGTATCTCGACACCCGCCGCTTCGGCACTGTGCCCCACAGCGGCTTCGGTCTTGGCTTCGAGCGACTGGTGCTCTTCGTTACCGGCATGACAAACATCCGCGACGTGATCCCCTTCCCTCGCACTCCCGGCAACGCCGAATTCTAATAAGACCTACAACCTTTATTGATAGGCAATGGGCCGATGACAAAATTGTCACCGGCCCATTGCATAAATACTATACTTGTTTCCGCCGGATTCATATTGGCAACATATACATCAAAATATAATATAAAACTGAACAGTGCCGTAATGTATGTATTACGGCACTGTTCAGTTTTATATAGAATATCTGTCTGTCGATCAGAAGCGAACCTTCACGACCTTGTTGCCCTGACGCTGGATGTAAATCTGGCCAGCGGCGGGATACGCAACGCGTACACCCTGAAGGTTGTAGTATTCGGCAGGTGCGTTCTCTGCATCCGCAACAACATCTTCAATCGCTGTGGATACCTCGTATGTCACCTTAAGCGTTTTGATTGCCTTACCGCTTGTTGTCGTAGTATATGATATCCTCACAGCCTTTGCCTCTCCGGTCCATGAGCGCTGCATGTTGTCACCCTCAACTTCTTCTGTAATGGCAAATGCAGAATCATCACCGGTCGTGGTCATATCAATATCTGTGATCTTGCTGTTTTCAGGGCCACTCACAACAATATAAGCCTTACTATAGAAACGCAGGCCGTCATCCCACAAACGGGTGCCGTTTCCTCCATTTTTATTTGAAGTCAGCGTCACTGACTGATTTACGATCTGCAGACCATCTTCATTATATCCGGAGGACGGTCTTCTGGTCATGCCATAATCCTCATTGACAAAATCAAACATTGCAATGCCGGATGTGACGGGCGAAGAGGGATCGTTGATGATCACATCAGCTGTCGCTGTGGCTGTATGATAGCCTTCTTTGGAAGCAGTAGCCACGATGGTAAACGCGCCGTAACCTTCCAGATCAAACGGACCTGTGTAGACGTTGGAGTCACCGCCGTTGACGGTGTAAGTGATGTTCACATTTTCCGTATCGCAGCTTATTGTGACTGTGCTGCCGTCAACTGTCACGGCAAGATTCTCAATGTCGAGAGTCACCTCTCCGCCCTCGATCTTGACAGGAATGATCTGACGGCCATTGAAACCTACGGAAACAAAGCCTTCAACAGTGAAATTCTCACCATCTTCCACTGTCACCACATCATAATACTGCGAGTTAGTGAAAGGATTATAATATGCAACAGTATTAGTGCCGTCGCTCAAAGTCTTGTCTGCGGTAGATATGTTCACACCTGCCAACTTCACATAAGAATAGAGTGGAGCATCAGCCACACCCGCCAGAGTGATCTCGGCCGGAGCAGGAACAGAGCCTTTGGAGATCTCGCCAATCGCGGCAGGAGCCATCTGATAACCCTCTGTGCCGGCAGGATATTCGGCATAACTACCGGTAATATCAGCCAGTATATCACCGGCCATAGCTGCACCGTTTGCATCGCCATAGCTTGTGAGCCAGTCCTGACCGTCGGTTATAAACATATAGCGTCCGTTGCGATATGCCACAGTTAGAGGACCGGATACTTTAGTAGCTTCTGCTGGTTTCTCGGCCACAAACGCTGCGATAGTCATCTTCACATCCGGATCAACATATTTGAACTCTTCGGTCACAACCTTAGAGTCATTCATGCCATCTTTGGTAGCCTTGGCGGTAACGACATGATTGCCATAGCCCACCGAGAAAGGCGCACTGTATTCGGTTTCAGCTCCGCCGTCAAGTGTATAGAAAATCAAAGCGCCTTCAGTGGAGCATGACACAGAAACCTCGCCTTTGGTCCCGTCAAATGAAATCTCCGGCGTTGCCACTGCCTCACCGTCAGCACTATAATAAACAGTAAGAGACTTCACATATACACGCTTGGTACTTTTGATGGTGATGCTGCTCAACTCCGCACCGTCAAGATCAAAAGCATAGACAGAGCCATTAGCATCTATCACAGTCTGAGACTCAGATCCGTTTACGGCAATAGCACCGTCGGTAGTGGTTTTGTACTGATATGCTTCGACTTCAATTTTCGTTGCATTTACCGGAGATGATAAATTGAACCCAACAGAACCGTCTGCTCTTGCTGCACCTAACTTAAGTCCATTCTGGCTGGCATAAGATGCAGACGACGGAGCAACAATCTTGGATATGTATTCAGCACCTTCTTCCACATACGAAGTAACAGGTAACGTAATGTTCAAAGTCTTGCCATCTACTGCATCCGGATTGCTCACAAACACGATTTTATATGATGCCTGCGGGCCGACAGATGTGTTATCCTTATATTCGAATACTTTGGATGCCACCTCCGAGTCGTTCATATCAGCTTTAACCGCCTTGGCTGTAACCGTGTGAGAGCCGTATTCAACTGTGAAAGGTGCACTGTAGACAGTTTCTGATCCGCCATCAAGAGTATATGAGATCGACGCACCCTCTGTGGCACACGCTATTGACACCATGCCGGTAGCCTGGTCAAAAGATATCTCAGGCGTAGCGACAGTCTCAACCACAGAACTGCCGGCGTTATAATATACGGTAACTGTTTTAACATAAAAACGCTTGCCGCTACCGGTCAGAGCGATCTCTGTCAACTGCGATCCGTCAAACTCATATGTATAATCTGTCAACGAAGCATTGGTGATCGACTGAGCCGGAGAGCCATTGACTGACAGAGATGAATTATCTGAGCTATAACGTGCGGCTTCAACCACAATCTTACTCGCGTTTACCTGACCTTCAGAAGTCAAAGCAAAAGTCACATTACCAGATTTCGAAGAATTTCCGAACTTGATTCCCATTTTACTCTTATGGAAAGCCCTCGCTGTAGACGTTATTCCAGCCAGATATTCCGCCCCGGCATCCACAACCGTAGAAATTGCTGTGCCGGTCGTCATCGCCGTGGATCCATCTTTCGAATTATCAGTAAACATTATCGTGTACGACTGCTCCTGGGCAAACGCACACGATCCCACGCCCAATAACAGGGCGAGAAAAAGTAAAAAATTTTTCATACACTGTGTAGATTTTAATATTTGGTTAATCTGATTACAAAAATACTTCGATTTTAGCAATTCGAACTAAAGATTAACCAAAGTTAACATTTGCATAATTCAAAACTTAATCTTAACTTTGCAGCATAGTTCGGGGCGTAGCGCAGTCCGGTAGCGCACCTGGTTTGGGACCAGGTGGTCGCAGGTTCGAATCCTGTCACCCCGACCAATCCGGCTCATAGCCGACACGAACAATAACAAAATTTATCCAACCATTCTTTCTAACAGTTCAACTATGGCTTACGTAATCACCGACAAATGCGTGGCTTGCGGCACATGTCAGCCCGTTTGCCCCGTGGAAGCTATTTCCGAAGGCGAAATCTACCACATCGATCCCGACACCTGCATCGAATGCGGTTCCTGCGCAGAAGTTTGCCCCAGCGAAGCAATCATCCCGGGCTAATACAATAACCGATATTGCATTTCTAATGCAAAGAATAGCCTGTGCCACGATTGGCACAGGCTATTCTTTATCTAACGCCAATTAACAGAAGGCCAACGGCTATTTGAAAACTTAATATTCGGCAGGTCAGATATTTTGCTTGAACAGGAAAGCACAGCAACCTGTGTAACAGACCGACTTAGATGTAGTGCTCTGTCTGGTTGCCGAACTGCCATCAGTATTCGGCGCTGACACTCATCATGATGTTTCGCAGTAGGAGAAGTGGGCACAAAGCATAAAAGAAGTCCTGTGCATCATAAATGCACAGGACTTCTTTTATAATGGTATATGTAAGTAATGTTTTATATTACTTCACGATCTTGGTGACAGTGTTGCCCTGACGCTGGAAGAAAAGACCGGTAGCGGGGGCAGCGTTAAGGCGGCGACCCTGAACATCGAAATATTCAACAGCTGCATTGTTGCCACCAGCTACAATATCATTGATTGAAGCGTTCGCACCCTGATGAACTGTGATTGTGAAATCCTGAGCCATGCCATGGAACTCGATAGTGCCTACACGGCCTTCCACGCCTTCAGGCAGAGCCTCGGCTTCAACTGTAATAGTTGAAACACCCGTAGTAGCATCGGGCTCGGAAATATCAAATGTAAACCAGTCTTCGGAAGATTCAGCCGTAATCCATCCTTCTTCTACACAAGCAGCCAGCATATAGTAATAAGGAGCTACTCCAATAGAACCTTCACCTCCTGCATTGGGTACAGATACACTGAAATCGGAAGCGCTACCATTAGCTACATTGAGTACATAAGGGAAAACAGCATCAACCATCACCGTGTAATATCCAGGGAACCAAGAAGTGTCATCTGTCATTCCAGGATAAAATCCGGGGAAAGCTTCAAGGCTCTGTTTGTATTCACCATTAACAGCATACGACATGTCAATATAAGCACAGATACCTACATACTGATTAAAATTTTTAGTATCATTTGAAGGCACCTCACTCTTTATACCCATCACCGGTGAGAATTTCTGAATGGCAGGGTTGTCCGCAACATTAAACATAAGAGCGACAGGCGTGTCGATCACAACATCACCCTCAATTTCATCGCCATCTTCATCAACAGGTACGATATCGTATGTGATACATTTGGAAAATGCCCCCCGTTCAACAGCAGCACGGCCAATCGCCATCGGAGACTCCTGCATGATACCATCTTCAATCTTATGAAGCGAAACGGTAAGTTCAGTGGCTTCAGATACAGAACCGTTAACCCAAGCCCAAGTCTTTGTTATCATATAGGAGCTTGACATAGCGGGCAGAACCGATACAAAGCCGTTGACTTTTATATCCGATACAGTAGCTCCATTCTCAAACTCTTTAAGAAGATCATACCAGAATTTGCAAGTACCGTTCTCGTCAAAATATTCAAGATTATTCAAATCATATCCAAAATAAACCGTGGTGCTATACACTGACTGCGGATCATTAGGAGCCTTACCTGTATAAGGATAAGCCGTCAGACCAACTTCTTCCGGCCATCCCAGTACTGTCTGGTCGCCACCCCATAGATATGCTGCGTTTGAGACAAAATTATATACTGATTCTTCCGATCCCTTCTGCGCTGTCAGATACGGAGTCATAAAGCCACCTCCAGGCACCGCATTAATTACCAGATTATCCTGATCAGATACAACAATCGAGTCATTGGAGGACAGATCAGCATAACCCCATGAACATCCGGAAGCGCCTGTGGACTTGTTTACGAAGCTGAGACTTCCCTTTACGCCGGCAATACCAATAGTGCCCTGTGTAGATGAATTGGTCTCTGTCATACCTGTGTACAACACATTCTGGAACGGAGCGATATATTTGGCAGACAACACACCATCGCCAGCAGCTCGGCGCACTGCAGGCGCAGCATAGCGATCGTTGATTTTCAATGCTACGGAAGCATCCTGATATGTTACATTGCACTGTTTTTCCGAAACAGATGCGTTCAGAATGTTACTACGACGAGCCAATGCCGGCTCCGCAGCAACCGCGGATGATGCAACAGCCGCAGAAGCAAGAAGAAGAGTAAATTTCTTCATGTTGATAATTTTGTTAGTTAGTTGTGATTGAATAATAGTTAAATGTGTACCGATAATAAAACGGACCAAGTCGACCATAACCAGCAAAAATTCACAGCCGACCTGGTCCGTCGTTAATCACTTAGTTGGATAATGCAATTTCAAAATGACTTTCAGGATCAGAAGCCAATGAAACACGTATTGAAGCCGGGTTCATCGGATCCAGATTCTCAAATTTCAGGTCATTGAAGAGCAGCTGCTTAAAAGCCCAGTATTCCGGAATTTCCTTATTATAGCGGTCAGCTGTGGAATTGGAACTTACATACGAGACTGTAATTTCCGTTCCGGTTTCCGCTCCGTTGTAAGAAAGGAAATCGCGACATATTTTACCAGCGGGACGAGTAGCTATACACGGCTGCATCACATTATCATTACGAGTATATGAAAAATCAATAACCCCTATGGACTTATTCGCACCGAACATTTCCTTTACAGCATCGTCGGCCGCTTTATAGGCTTCGGCAAACTGACCGGTCATGGATTCTTTGTCAACGACCCATTTAAGATCCTGGCGTATGAAATTAGCGACAGGAGAAGGTGCTACCACGTGTACGGCACCATTAGAGAGCGTGCCGTCTTCATTCCACTTCAGTTCAGTCAGTTCCCATTCGCTGTTGTCGGGACGCTTAACCGTGAGGTGGGTGGCAAAACGGAATCCTGTTTCCGTGAATATGCCGTTTGCTTTGGTGGTCTGCGACACAGCGTCACCTGCAAGGGGGAAAACAGACGGTATGCCGGTGCTCAGGTCCGAGATCTGATATTGATTGCCGGCTTCGTCGGTCATGATCAGATCATTGAATTTTGCGCCAAAAACATTTGACTTGGCATGAACGCCTTCAAGATATGCTTTCATATCAGTGTCGGCAGGGAGGTGACGCAGATAAATGTTATATCCGCGTTTCTTTCCTACCAGACGCACATGGTCAGCGTCGTGGCTCATAACCTGAAACTCGTAGTCACCGTTGTGGCCGTAGCCCAGTTCATTGATATCGTCTCCTGTTTCAGGATTTGTAGGGGCATCGGGACCAACTATGTTTTCCGGAGTCGAGAAGATGTGAAATACTTTATTGTAGGTGTTAAACGTCAGCACAGTGCCATCGTCGGATACAACATCCCACAAAGAGGTCTCCTGAGTGAACTTGCCACCGATCCACTTATGGTCGCCGGATATTTCGACAGAACCATTGTCGCTGAACCTAAACAGCATCACATAACCGGGTTCGTCGGAGTTAGCGAAATACTCCATGGACCACAGACCTCCATCGGCAGTAAGCGCCGATTTGGCATCAGCCTTGCTCTGCTCCAGACGCTCGGCAGCGGATCCCTCGAACACCAGGTCTTCAGTGTTGTTGCACGCGGTCAACGCAAACGCTACAACGGGAAGAAATATGAGTGATTTTTTCATTTGTCTAATTTAGTAAAAAGGAGTGTGAAAACTGATGATTATTTACCGGGAACAGGTATGGCATCCACTTCAGCACGAAGTGCCACAATGTCGAAATCATGCTGACGACGCTGCACAATATTGCGCAGTTCGTCGAAATCAAGCTTCCAGGTTTCCTTAAACCAGTTGCGCACGATGGACTGCTTCTGGCGGATCACCTCGGGGCCGTCAACCTGGTCCTTATCCTCTACGGGATAAATGGTGCCATGGAGTTCACGTTGCTTCTCGAGGTATGCTTCAACTTCTTCAACGGTATGGAGCATCTCACCTCTTTCGCCCACACAAGCCACAAGATAGTCCGAATCCTTTTCTACGGATGTGAGGAAATACACGCGTTTGTTCGGATCCTCGGCATTAGGTATGTAATAATAGCTGTAGTAGATCTTGTCTTTTTCGTCTTCTTCAGCTGAATCGTCATCCTCCTTGCCGGTAGACCATCCCTGTGCAGCCATCCACATAATCATCTCCAATGACTCGTCGCTGCGGGTAAGGTAGTTGGCAATTGTCTCGGCAAAGTCCTCACGGGCCTGCGATGAAGCGTAAGGAGTGATAAATCCGAGCGATGCCACATAGCCTATCGCTTTGTTCTGCCATGAACCGTCGTCATAGCGGCCGGTGGAGAGCAGGTTGAAGTCGGTAGGATAGCTCTTGGTCTGATGAAGGATGTGGCCGAACTCATGGTGCATGGTGCGGAAATAGTACTCATTCATCTGGTTGATGTTGGTGAGATCCATTTCGTTGACCTTGAACAGAGTCACTTTCAGACCACCCTCTGCGAGACCGAGGGTTTCGGTGCCGGTGTTGGGATTGTAGGCCGGAGAACCGATCAGGTGAAGAATTCGGGGACCATACATTTTCAGGAAGTCTGATCCGCAATGTTCATTGTAAGTGTCAAACCACAGATATTTTGTCAGCAGACAGAGATCGCGGGCATTTTCGTAAGTGGCAGGGACAAGGTTATAGTTCATGTCGGCTTCCACGTCTTCCATCTTGTATTTGAAATCAAGGTTGAAGACATCGCGGAAATTCTGGTTTACCCACGTGTCGAACTGATAGGTGTAGCTCGACGGGTCAACAGTGTCGGGCACATCAGGGAAGATTGTGGGTCCGAGTTCATCCTCGCTGCATGAAACCAAAGCGAGAGTTCCCAGAACGGCGGACAGTGAAAGATATTTATTGAATTTCATAATAAATGTCGGCTATTATAGAGATTTGTTTAACGAGGAGAAACTAAACCGGGGTTAGCCACGGGCACAACCTTTTCAGTGGAATTTTCCACCGATACGTCCATGCGGGGATTGGGCTGCATACCTGCGGCCACAACTTCAGAGGGAATCTGAATTGCCTTGCGAGGATCGTGTACGCCAAGATGGTAGCGCTGTGCATCCTTTCCGACCACGCGGGTATATTCCAGACCCAGACGCTTGATGTCAAACCATCGCATGCCGGTGTGCAAGGTTTCGATACGGCGGAAATGCTGGATGCACTGCAGCATGGCGTTGACAGAAGCTGCACTTTCGGTGGCGTCAGACACAGGACAGATTTCGTCGATATGAATGGGCTTGGATATGCCATAGCCGGAAGCGTTGGATGAACTTTCGGGATCCGCCGGGACGCGGTTTTCATAAAAGTCCTGAATATTGGCCTCGGTCAGGTCTTCAAATGTATCCTCATGACCGGCTGCTCCGGGACAGTTGCGACGAACTTTCTCCCATACCGACAGATCGGCAAGCGCTCCGGCTCGGTCACCAAGGAACAGACGAGCTTCAGCACGGACAAGCAATGTTTCCTCACCAAAGAATTCACGACGTGTGATATGACAGTAGCCGATACCGGAAACCTTGTCGGTGTATTCAAACTGCTCCTGAATATTGCACCCTACATAAAGGCCGTATTCACTTTTGCCGTTGATAAACGAGCAACCGTTAAAACAGGGATGCATGGTGAACGATCCGCCCTTGCCGTTGGTCTGGCTCCATTTGAATCCGCTCCATGCGGGCGATGCGCCATGCAAGGTACTGTTCAAGGCATTGCGGATCACACCGTAGCGCTGTCCGCCTGACAAATGACGCAAAGCAGTGCTATAAGTAGCATAAACCATGAAGTTATGCTGCTTGTCTATGCCGTTTTGATACAGGCCAAAGTCGCTGAGATAATAGAAATTGCCGAGATTGGACCAGATCGGGCTCATGAAGCCGGAAGCGTCGACGGATGTCGAAGGATCAAACACATCAAGTCCTGTGCGTGCGGCACCGAAAGCAATGTTGGCGCAGTTGTAGGCACGGACATACTGACGGGTGAAGAGATAGAACCGTGCAGCATAAGCATAGGCCGCAGAAGTATTGAAGTGATACTTGGGCACAGTGTAAAGAGTGTTGTCGATCAAAGGCAGACCATCCTCAAGGTCAGCCTGGATCTTAGCATATGTCTGGTCAAGAGTGCCGCGGTCATAGTGGGGTTTCACAGTCACTTCTGGACGTGTGATGTAGGGGATGCCGAGTTTATTCTTACTCAAATCCGGACCGGCATACGGCTCGCAGAAAACCTGAGCAAGGATAAAGTGACAGAATGAACGGAGCACCAGAGCTTCGCCACGGATAGCAGACTGAGTGGCGTCAAGAACGCCGCCGTTCTCTTCCTTCATCTGATCCAGACGCTCCAGAACGGCATTAGCCGAAGCTATGGCATTGTAATAGCTCTCCCAGATGCCGGAAGGAGTCTCACTGTCGGAAGAACTCACGCATGTCTCAAAACGGAACATTTCGTCATCGCCGCGGTTGTAAGGCGAGAGATTGTAGCGCAGTCCGTCGGCATCGGGAGCATTGTTGTCCTCCATGTTATCGCTCATGAGCTCACATGGCCACGCATAATTGCCTACCGGATATGCTGAATTCATGAGTATACGCAACTGCTCTGTGGTGACAAGTTCCACACGGGTGTCGGTAGGAGTATCAAGGAAGTGCGCGCAAGATGAAAGAGTGAGCAGCGCGACTGCCGGAATCGTATATAAAAGTTTATTAATCTTCATCGTTCAATAGAGGATTAGAGTCCGAAGCGGAGAGTGAAAGTGAACTGCTTGGGGTTAGGCGAAGCCACACCACCGGAGTTGAGGAATTCAGGATCCTGTCCGTTGAGTTTCTTGTCGGCATAGAGCAGACAAAGATTGGTAGCGGCCAGTTTCACAGAAGCGCTGCCTATGCGCAGGGCATGGAGAGCAGACTGCGGGAACTCGTATGTGAGAGCCACTTCTTTCAGACGGATGAAGTCACTCTTTGCCACACGTTCGGTAGAATAGTTGTAAGCGTTGTAGGCATAGCCGAGTTGGCTGTCATTGTAGGCCTGACGGCGCGACGCGATCGCGGGAATGTTGGTGCGAAGCTCATCACCAGGAGCCACCCAACGGTTCATGAATTCACGGGGCATGGCGCTCAAGTCGGAATATGCAGATGCGAATACCTGGTCAAGGCGCAGTTTGCCGCCGAAAGAGTATGTCAGGAACACATTGAGTTTCCAGTTTTTCCAACGCAGGTCATTGCCGAAACCACCGGTATAAGGAGCGTCAACGGGGCCTTCATATTTGAGGAAGCCGAGCTTCTCCCATTCCTGGAAGTTGATGTTGGAAGTGGTGACGTCACCATTTTCGTTGATAAACTGGGGAAGACCGTCTTCAGTCAGTCCCACAAACGGGATGGAGAAGAGAGAACGCACAGGATAGCCCTCAAGAGCGAAACCTTCGGTCTGCACCAGGTCGATCACACGTGAACGGGATTTCAGGTCAGTGATGGTATTCTTAGCGTATGAGAATGTCAGGTCGGTAGTCCAAGTGAAGTCTCGTGTCTGTATGTTGCGGGTAGAGAGGGTGAATTCCACACCATGAGAGCGCATGGACGCCACATTGGCCCATTTGCCAATCTCACCACCCACACCTTCGGTGTAGATATATCCGATCAGATCGAAGTTGTTGCGCTTATACCAGTCGAAGCTAAGGTTAATGCGGTTGTTGAGAAAACCGAGGTCAACACCAATGTCAAGTTCGTGTTTCTTTTCGTATGTCAACTCGGAATTGGCAAGCGAGCTGAGCTGCAGAGCCTGTTCGTAAGCTTCAGTATCCTGACGCCAAGGGCGGGTAGGATAATAAATAGCCATGGCGTTGCTCACGTTAGCGGGACCGGCATCAGCGGTGAGAGAGTAGCTGGCACGCAGTTTCGCAGTGGCGAGCACAGGGTTTTCAAACCAGCTTTCGGAGTCGGCATTCCATGCGCCGGACACGTTCCACGTCGGGAGCCAGCGGCTTGTGGTAGCGCGACCGAGCTTGTTGGAGCCTTCATAGCGATAGGTACCGTTGATCACATAGCGGTTGTCGTACATGAACGAAGCGGTGCCGATATATGCCATCGAACGTGCATAAGTGCGGGTGTCGGAATAATACACACCGTTTTCCTCGCCCATCTGCTTGAACAGCTTCCAGTCGGTGAAAGGAAGATTGCCGTTCTCATAGCATATACCCCATCCCTGGAATTCTTCAGTGAGACGGTCAAGTTTGGCCGCTTCGTAGGCAAACATAGCATTCACCTGATATTTGCCGGAGAATGTTTTATTATATGTGGCAGATGCACGCACGTCGAGCTGCTTCATGGCGCGGGTGGTGTGGTAGAGGATACCACCGGCAGGGAGCACAGACACCGGGAGAGAGTTGGGATCATCGGGATCGGTGTAGAGATAGGGGTTGGACGCGCGTATGGTGGCATTCTCAGGAGAGATACCGGCGCGATAAGCCTCAGCCTGGTTGGAGTGGTCCATCACATAGTGATTCTGATTGGTGGCTATGTAACGGACTGATCCGAGAGCATTGATGGTGAGACCAACAATAGGCTTCCACTGCAATTCGCCCTGGAACTTGACATCGAGCACTGTCAGATCGATGTAGTTATTGTCAAGCTCATCAAAAATATTGAAGTTGGCATAGTTACGAGTGAGGATAGCTCTCGGGTCCGTGGTGCGGGAAGTGTTGAGAGAGTAAGAATAGGGGTTGATGTCGAATGAACGCGACACGGCACCACTTACCACGTCGACATCCTTGGACAGGGTGCCGGGAGCCTTCTGCGAACGGTAGCTGTCGGTTGTGCGCAGGGTAAGTTTCAGCGTTTTCGACAGATCGTAGGAAGCGTTTGCATTGAAAGTGTAACGGTCGACAGACTGAGCCTTGGTCCAGCCCGGATCGTTCATATAAGAGAACGACGAGTAGAACGTGCCGCGGTCAGTACCGCCGGAGATGCTCACGGAGTGGGTCTGCACCAGATTGTCATTGTAGAGCAGGTCGAACCAGTCGGTGTTTCTCATCTCGGCTTCGCGCAGATATGCGTTGCGGGCCGACTGGGTGTTAGCCAGAGCATATTTACCGGTCACCGGATCGTATGTGTTGATCAGACGATACATGGTACCGTACACACCGCTGCTGCTGGAGTTGGCAAGAGATGCGAAGCTGAGCCAGCCTTTCTCTTCCATTTCCTTGTAGATACCCATCTGCTCCTGCGAGTTGCATATATTGAAATCGCGGTAGGAGGGTTTGAGACGATAGGTCAGTTCACCTGTATAGTTAATAGAGGTGTGACCGGAGCGTCCCTGCTTGGTGGTCACGACAATCACACCAGCCATAGCGCGCGCGCCATATATAGATGTGGCCGAACCGTCCTTAAGGATCTGGAAGTTTTCAATATCATCGGCATTAAGGCCGGCAATAGCGGATGCTATAAGAGTCTCCGCGTCGCCCGACGACAGAGCGTCAGCATCAAGCGACACGTTGTCCTCAAGCACCACGCCGTCGACAACCCACAGGGGTTTTGACGAGCCGTAGATGGAGGTAGCACCGCGCACACGGATTTTGGGCGCAGTACCAAATGTGCCGCTGACGTTTTGAACGGTCACACCAGCGGCGCGACCTTCAAGTGAACGGGATATATCGGACACGCCGCTCAGGCGCGATTCCTCTGCATTGATCTTGGTGGTGGCACCGGTAAACAGGCGTCGGTCAGTCGTACCCATGCCGGTCACCACAATTTCGTTAAGACTGGTGTTGGACGACTCCATCTTAACAGTGATGGGTGAGGACGAAGCCTTGACTTCGACCGTGTTCATGCCCACAAAAGAAAATTCGAGCATAGAGCTCAGCGATGGAACGGCGATCGAGAAATTACCGTCGACATCGGTGGACGTTGCCACATTGCCCTTTCCCTTGAGTTTGACGGTGACGCCGGGGAGTGGTTCATTCTCCTCCTTGTCGACAACCGTACCCGTCACTGTCACCTGAGCGGCAAGCCCAAGTGCAACCCATAGGAAGGTCATTAAAACCATTAGTTTTTTACCCATAGAAGTTGTGATAAATAGTTATTAATACTCTTTAGACCGGTTTCCGGCACTCCGGGCCCCGGCTCAAAGGATAGCGACCCGCGAACTACGCGAATTCAACCATACGCAAAATTACATTCTTTTTTTGAAATATCAAAGAAAAGTGCAAATATTTCACAAAAAACGTATTTTTTATGTTTTTTCTTGACAATCTTTCATAAAATACCCGTTTTTAATTTCAAATTATTACTATTTTTGCAGGTTAAAATACAGATCGTATTTGTGAAAAATGCAAATTGTAGCTATCTTTGCGTTGCGGAGGAGCAAAATCAAGGCCCCGAAGCACAAAAACAAGATATGAGAATACGTCATCATATATCGGCGGCACTACTTGCGCTATTCGTTCTGGCAACCGCAGGATGTGCCAGCGACATCGACGCAGACGAGGCTGTGAAATCCATCGACAGCGCCATGTCGCTTGGCGATTTCAAAACGGCCCAGAGAGAGTGCGACAATCTGCTCTCCGGCAAAACGTCGCTGGACTCCGTATCGGTGGAGCATCTGTGTCATCTGGCGGTCGTGATGGCCGAGCTTGCAGAAAACGACCAGTCGCCAATCGACAACACCGCGCAAGCCCTGCTGTATTACCGCACGGCACTGGATCGCGACTCCATCGCCGCCATGGAATATTTCCGCGCACTCGACACCGACGACTACAAGCACCTATATACATTAAAGGAACTGCTCGGACGGATCACAGACCGAGAGGACGGCGTGATATACACGTCGGACGATTATGAATTGGCCGGAGAGGAGGCCGACTCACTGCGACAATGAACCCGACAGACTGGCAGGATGCACTCGGAGCCTTGCGCGGCACCCTTCCGCAGGACACACAGACAGAACCGGAGACCGTACAGACGGAGCAGAAGAGCAACTCCGCCACACGGCTTGACATAATCCTTGAGAAAAAAGGACGAGCAGGAAAACAGGCCACAATCATATGCGGCTTTCCGGCCGACATGCCACAGGAGGATATAGCCGCTCTCGCCGCCAGACTCAAAAGCAGTCTCGGCACAGGCGGCTCTGCTCGTGGAGGAGAAATCCTGATCCAAGGCGACAGACGCGCCGACCTCGGGAAACTGCTTGAAGCCGCCGGATTCAAGTCTCGCATAATCTGAGTCCAGCACACAGAAGGAAATGAAACGCCTGAAACTATGCAAGGCGTCAGCCGGATCAGGCAAGACCTATCAGCTTGCCCTGAACTACATAACCCTTCTGCTCGGCGAGCGCAGAGAGGACGGAACATGGAGACTGCTCGACGGCAGCGGAAGGATGCGCCACCGCGAGATACTGGCAATAACATTTACCAACAAAGCCACCGAAGAAATGAAGCGCCGCATAGTGCGCGAACTCGCCGTGCTCGCCGGAAATCCAGGAACAAATGACTCGGATTCGAGCTATCGTGACACACTGATGGAGACATACGGCCTGAGACCGGACGAATCCGCCAGACTGCGCAATGCCGCCAGAAAAGCCTTGAGCGAGCTGCTGTATGACTTCAACGGGTTCAACGTCAGCACAATCGACGCTTTTTTTCAGTCTGTCTTACGTTCATTTGCTTACGAAGCGGACCTTACAGGGAACTACGACCTTGAACTGGACAACAAGTCGGCCATAGAACAAGGCATAGCCGAAACACTCGCCGAAGCCATCAGACCTTCCGACCGCCCCACCCCGGCCGGCAGATGGCTGGAAATATACATGACAGCGAAAATCGACAACGGAGAAGCATTCAACGTGCTCAACGCCGACAGCTCGCTGCGCACGTCGCTCAAACGTTTTGTAGACAACCTGACGGGAGAAGACTATCAGCACAACAAGCAGGCAATCGACGGATTTCTCGACAACACGGATGCCGTTGTCACACTTGAGCGGGAACTGTCGGCCAGACACAAAGCGCTCCGCGACGAAATCAGAGCAAAGGCCATCAGGCTATCAAAAGAAGGAATACATTTCATCGAATCCGGCATACAGAAAACAATAGCCGAATGGACCTCCGGGACATCACGGCTCACGGAAGCAAAAGCCCGCAAGATCGTTTCGCGCAAAGTATTCGTGGCAGCATCCAACGAACGCGCCAAAGCAGACAAAGCCGGCTGGCAGGCATTCTGCACAGAAGAGAAAGCCGACGAGATCGTGGATTTTCTGCAGACATGCGTCGACCACGCGACTGTAGGAGTGCTGCTGTCGCAATTCTATAATTTCGGCATATTCGGAGAAATCATCAAGCAGGTCAAGGCTCTGACATCGGAAAACAACACCATCTTGCTGTCGGAAACAAACACACTGCTACGTGATATAATAGGAGACTCACTCTCGCCCTTCATCTACGAACGAACCGGGCTGAGACTCCACCACTTTCTCATAGACGAATTTCAGGACACATCGAGACTACAGTGGGAAAACCTTCGCCCGCTGGTCATGGAAAGTCTCGATAATCTTAACGACAACCTTATAATAGGTGACGTCAAGCAGTGCATCTACCGCTTCCGCAACAGCGATCCCGACCTGCTAAACTCCGACCTTCAGGCTGATCCCGGCCTTAGCGGAAGGATAATACTGGACGACAGGTCGACCAACTACCGCAGCTCGGCCGAAGTAGTGGAGTTCAACAACAACCTGTTTGAAAAAGCCGGCGCGACCACCGGCAACTCGTCGGTCTACTCCACCGCACGGCAGATGATACGGAGAAACGCCCCGCACGGCTATGTCGACATCTGCGGATGGACATCAGCCGAATTCACATCGGAAGCGCTGGCAAGGATGATCGACCACATAAAACGGCAACTCGACCCCCGGCAGGGAGGATACAGACAAAGCGACATAGCCATCCTCGTGTGGTCAAACAGCGAAGCCGCCATGATAATACGCTATCTGCTTGACACCGGACGCAAACAGCCGGGCCTCGAAAACATACACGTGGTTAGCGACGAAGCCATGCTGATCGGATCGTCCACGGCAGTGCAACGCATTCTGACGTCTCTACGCAGAGCCGTCAACACACCGCAACCGCAAACCGAAGACATAAGGAAATACACCCCCGTCACCCAGCGCCAGCTCGAATGGCTCGCCGAGGAATTCGAGCGGCAGCGGCAGGACATGGACGACCCCTTCTCCGCACTATCGGACATCATCTCAACATTTAAAAACTCCTCTCCCCCCGACGAACCGCAAAGCGACAGCCGCGGCAAAGATCTGTTCACGCTCACCGAGATAATCGCCGGCAACCTTCCTGACGATCTGAAACGCTCCGACAGCGTGTATATATCGGCCTTTCAGGATCTGGTACTCGAATACAGCTCTCTGGCATCGGCCGACATATATTCTTTTCTTGCCTGGTGGGATTCGACAGGGCGCAAACGCGCCATATCATCTGCCCCGTCGGTCGATGCGATAAGAGTGATGACGATCCACAAATCCAAAGGGCTGGAATTTCCATGCGTACACATACCTCTGGTCCACGGCAGCCTTGTCAAGGAAGAGGATGTTAGATGGTATGACGCAACCGCGGCATTTCAGTCTGTAGGCATCACATGCCCCACCCCATCCGTGCTCCCTATCAGATCAAGCGAATCTCTTGCCATAACCCCATTCGCTGCTCAATACGAAGAATTGTGCCGAAAAAGCCTTCTTGACAATCTCAACATGCTGTATGTGGCATTCACTCGCGCGGCCAATGAGCTGATCGTATCATGCAATCCTACCAAAAACGCAGCGTCCGCAGCGGAAAAGGAGCGCAACAAAGCCCGCGTGATAAGCAATGCCCTCGGAATAGACTGCAAAGCCGACGAATCAGGGAAAATATTCTGGCAACACACATCAGGCGAACCGACAGCAAACCGTCAGGTCAAAGAGATCCCAGAGTCCGGCAACGACCGCCCGGGCCACTGCGACATGCCGGCGTATCAGGCCATGTTCCGGCCGGAACTGATGCCTGACTCACATGTCGACACCGACCCCGACGACTGCTGATTTGACGTTGTCGTAGATTTTATGTATTTTTGCAGTGACTTTATTATTAAATAGGAGAAATGCAAATAGATCAGATCATAGCACAGGCCGTGAGCCGTGCAGTCAAAGAATTGTACGGAGTCGACACTCCGGCCGAGAAAATCGTGCCACAGGCAACCCGCAAGGAGTTTGAAGGCAACCTCACTGTAGTTACATTTCCTTGGGTCAAAGCCGCGCGAAAAAGCCCGGAACAGACCGGTAAGGAAATCGGCGACTGGCTTGTAGAGAATGAACCTGCGGTCAACCGCTACAACGTGATCAAAGGCTTCCTCAACATAGTGATCGAGCCTACATACTGGAATGCGGTACTCAGCCACATCATTGACACTCCGCACTACGGCACCACCGAACCGACGACAGACTCACCTCTGGTAATGGTAGAATACTCCTCGCCCAACACCAATAAACCCCTGCACCTCGGTCATGTGCGCAACAACCTGCTCGGATTCTCGCTCGCAGAGATCCTGAGCGCGTGCGGCAACCGTGTTGTGAAGACCAACATCGTGAACGACCGCGGCATACACATCTGCAAGTCAATGCTCGCCTGGCAGAAATGGGGCAACGGAGCCACTCCGGAAAGCACCGGCAAAAAGGGCGACCATCTGATCGGCGATTTCTATGTGCTGTTTGACAAGCACTACAAAGACGAACTCAAATCCCTCAAGGCATCCGGAATGAGCGATGAAGACGCGGAAAAAGCATCCTCGCTCATGGCGGAAGCTCGAGAAATGCTGCGCAAATGGGAACAGGGCGACAGCGAGATACGTGCCCTGTGGGAGACAATGAACTCATGGGTATATGCCGGATTTGACGAGACATACCGTCGCATGGGTGTCGGTTTCGACAAGATCTATTATGAAAGCCAGACATACCTTGAAGGCAAAGAAAAAGTGCTGGAAGGTCTGGACAAAGGCATAATGTACCGAAAAGAGGACGGTTCCGTATGGGCAGACCTCACAGCCGACAGTCTTGATCACAAACTGTTGCTGCGCAGCGACGGCACCTCAGTCTACATGACTCAGGATATCGGCACGGCCAAACTTCGCTATCAGGACTACCCTATCGACAAAATGATCTATGTGGTAGGCAATGAGCAGAACTACCACTTCCAAGTGCTCTCGCTGTTGCTCGACAAACTCGGCTTCAGCTGGGGCAAAGGACTGGTTCACTTCTCATACGGCATGGTCGAACTGCCCAATGGCAAAATGAAGAGCCGCGAGGGCACCGTAGTCGACGCCGATGACCTGATGGAGGAAATGGTAAGCGGCGCACGCAAGGTCTCAGACGAACTCGGCAAACTCGACGGTCTGTCGGCAGAAGAAGCCGCACAGGTAGCCGAAACCGTAGGTCTCGGAGCGCTCAAATACTTCCTGCTGAAAGTCGATCCGCGTAAAAATATGACTTTCAACCCTGAAGAGTCAATTGACTTCAACGGCAACACAGGGCCATTCATCCAGTACACATATGCCCGCATCCGCTCTGTGCTCCGCAAGGCGGCAGAAGCCGACATGAGCATAACCGACTACACATCGGCGCAGCCCGGCGAACGCGAAATCACCCTGATACAACGCCTGGCCGACTTCCCTGCCGTAGTCCAAGAAGCCGGACGCTCATACTCTCCTGCTCTGATCGCCAACTACGCCTACGATCTGGTCAAGGAATACAACCAGTTCTATCACGACTGCTCGATCATGCGTGAAGAGGACACCGCTCTGCGCTCACTGAGACTGGCTCTGTCGGAAGCCACCGCATCAACTGTAAAGACTGCTCTCGGTTTGCTCGGCATCGGCGTGGTTGAACGCATGTAACACATTATTTGTTAATTCAATAAAACATATTCATAAATATTATGGAATACAAAAATAATTATCCTTTCGACATGCCGCAATACGGCGGTCAGGACTTCTCTCTGACTCAGAGGGTAAACGCAGTGATGAAAGGCGTGTATCTGCGCATGACCTTCGGCCTGCTCCTCACGGCAGTGATCTCCCTTTTCGCCTTCAGCCAAGGCTTTGTAATGTTCATGGCATCCCATCCGTTCATATACTGGGGGCTTTTCATCGCCGAAATAGGCATAGCCATAGGCATGTCCGCCGGCATATCCAAAATGAAAGCATCCACGGCCACAATGCTGTTCTACCTTTTCGCCGCCATCAACGGACTGGCTCTCAGCATGATCTTCGCCATATACACCATGGCGTCCATCGCCCAGACATTTTTCATAACCGCCGGTACCTTCGGCGCCATGTCGATTTTCGGCTACACGACCAAACAGGACCTGTCGAAAATAGGCTCATTCCTATACATGGCCCTGATAGGACTGATTATCGCGACTGTGGTCAACTTGTTCTGGCCCAACGGCACCCTCGGATGGATCATATCCTTTGCCGGTGTGATCATTTTCATCGGTCTGACCGCATGGGACACCCAGCAAGTCAAACGCATGGCCGAAGCCATGCCCGCGTCGGCCGCCGGCCATATAGCCACTCTCGGCGCCCTGAATCTCTATCTTGACTTCATAAACCTGTTTCTTTACCTGCTCCGCTTCTTCGGCAGCAGCCGCGACTGAACCACCACCGCAGTATATGCGGGCATGACATAAAAAAGTCAGGCAAAGCATGGAATTTATGCAAAATTTCATTAACTTTGCCTGACTTTTATATAACCTACAAGATCAATGCGCCGAAAACTCAAACGCGTCAAAATTCATCGCGAGGGCACCGGTATACTATATGCAACCCTGTTATGCCTTCTGGCCCTCAACATTCTGGTATGGTGGCTGTCACGTCCGGCCGGAATAGGGCTCACCGCTATCTCAATTATAATCTACGGATTGCTTGTCAACTTTTTCCGTTCTCCGAAGCGTAAATTTCTCGGCAACACGGAAAATGTGGTTGTCAGTTCTGTTGACGGCACCGTAGTGGCCCTGGAAGAAACAGAAGAGACAGAATATCTGCACCGACGCGTGATCCAGTTGTCTGTGTTCATGACCATACTGGATGTACACGCAAACTGGTTTCCGGTAAACGGTGAGGTCACATACGTGGCACATCACTCAGGCCGTTTCATGAGCGCATGGTTGCCTAAATCCAGCACGGAAAACGAGCGCAGCACCGTGGTGATACGTTCGGAATGCGGACAGGACATACTTGTCAGACAAGTAGCGGGAGCCATGGCCCGGCGTATCGTCACATACGCCGAACCGGGAGTGGAAGCATCAATCGAGGACCATATGGGCTTTATCAAATTCGGTTCACGAGTAGACATCTTCCTGCCGCTCGGCACTGAAATATACGTTAATATCGGCGATAAGACCATAGGCGGCATCACAGAAGTGGCGCGTCTTCGCCCCGCCGTTTCCGCAACAGAAACCGATGTTTAAAGCCATATTCGCCCAGATCCCCAACTCTATCACCTGTCTTAACCTCATAAGCGGGTGCATAGCCATCGTCATGGCATTCAAAGGATGCTACGGATGGGCATCCATAGCCATAGCCGCCGCTGCCGTATTTGATTTTCTTGACGGAGCCATGGCTCGTCTGATGAAAGCATATTCCGCAGTAGGCAAAGAGCTTGATTCGCTCAGTGATCTTGTCAGTTTCGGTGTGGCTCCGGCTGCAATGGTCTACAATATTCTTCCGGAAGAATACTCTTGGATCGCCATCTCAATCCCGGTATGCGGCGCTTTGCGTCTGGCACGGTTCAACGTCGACACACGGCAGACCACATCATTCATCGGATTGCCAATCCCTGCAAATGCCATATTCTGGATAGGAGCTGTCAGCTGGATGGAAGCCAACGGACCTTTTGACGCCTGGATAATGATTCCGGCAACAATGCTCGAGGCACAGTCCATGCTCGACCCGATACAGCTCGTATCGCTAAAATTCTCCAATTTCAAGTTAAACACCGAGAATTGTCTCCGCTATTTCATAATAGCAGCGGCAATTGTGCTGACTGTAATTTTCGGGCTGCCCGGGCTGTCACTTACCATAATTCTGTATTATCTGCTCGGGTTGATCTATCCGTTTTTACCTTAAGAAATGGGGCTTATATTAAGTATTTTTCTCGGCATAGTCCTATTGTATGTCATCAAAGGACTAATAGTGGTGAACCGCGCACGCAACCAGTTCAAGCAAATGTTTGGACAACAGCCAGGAGCCGCCAGCGGAAACAGGCAGCCGAATGAGCGCAAGGCAGGATGGACCGCTCCGCTCCGGCGTAAAAAGAAAATCGACCCTCAAGTAGGCGAATACGTAGAGTTCACCGAAACCGTCACATCTTCCGCAAACCAGAACGACCGTCATCAAGATCAGACAAGACAATCCGGACGTCAGTCCGCAGAGAATCAAGTATCTGACGCCGAGTGGGAAGACCTGCCCCGATGACACGAAAATAAAATCTATGTTTTGGAAATATCGGGGGAAAACGCTAACTTTGCGGTGGAAATAAAATCCTTTTTAACTCAACACTCTAACACCTAACCAAATGGTAAGTTACAAAGAATTAGGCCTTGTCAACACCAAGGAAATGTTTGCCAAAGCCATCAAGGGCGGCTATGCTATCCCTGCTTTCAACTTCAACAATATGGAGCAACTCCAGGCTATCATCAAAGCCGCTGCCGAAGAAAAATCTCCCGTAATCCTGCAGGTTTCCAAAGGCGCCCGCAACTATGCCAACGCTACCCTGCTGCGCTACATGGCACAGGGTGCCGTGGCCTATGCCAAGGAACTCGGTTGGGAAAATCCCCAGATAGTGCTCCACCTCGATCATGGCGACAGCTTTGAACTCTGCAAGAGCTGCATAGACAGCGGTTTCTCCAGCGTCATGATCGACGGCTCTCACCTCCCCTACGAAGAAAACGTAGCCCTGACAAAGAAAGTTGTGGACTATGCCCACCAGTATGACGTGACTGTAGAAGGCGAACTCGGCGTTCTCGCAGGCGTGGAAGATGAAGTATCGTCCGACCACCACACCTACACCGACCCCGAAGAAGTTATCGACTTCGCAACACGCACCGGCTGTGACTCTCTGGCTATTTCAATCGGCACCAGCCACGGCGCATACAAATTCACACCCGAACAGTGCACCCGCAACGCCGAAGGCAAGCTCGTGCCCCCGCCGTTGGCATTCGACGTGCTTGACGGTGTTATGGAAAAACTGCCCGGATTCCCCATCGTGCTCCATGGTTCCAGCTCCGTGCCTCAGGAATACGTTGACACCATCAACCGTCTCGGCGGCAAGTTGCCCGACGCCATCGGCATCCCCGAAGAAGAACTCCGCAAGGCTGCAAAGAGCGCCGTATGCAAAATCAACATCGACTCTGACAGCCGTCTGGCCATGACCGCTGCCGTGCGCGAAGTATTCGCCACCAAACCCGGCGAATTCGATCCCCGCAAATACCTCGGTCCGGCCCGCGACGAAATGGAGAAACTCTACAAGCACAAAATCGTCAACGTGCTCGGCTCCAACGGCAAGGCTTAATCAATAGGACTTGTAAATAACCGATAAAGGGCGTGTCACACTCCTCAGGAGAAGTGACACGCCTTCTTTTTGCTCTTTTTTATCCGACAAAAAGGTAATTTTTTTCGTAATTTTGCACTCATGAACGACGAAGAGCAACATCATACGAAATACACGGTATCAATCCCCAAAGATCAGTTTGCGGCCATGCCGGCCGAAAGCTATAACGGTCGCATTGTGCTTGTGCAGGACCTTTTCACCGCTACAAAAGCACTGCGATATCTGTCTGACCAGCCCATGGTGGGATTTGACACTGAAACACGCCCGGCATTTAAAAAAGGACAGACACACGGAGTGGCACTGATGCAACTATCATCGGCCGACTGCTGCTTTCTGTTCCGCATAAGCCGTCTCGGTCTGTTTCCGGAGCTGAAAGATTTTCTGGAAAACCCCACCATTGTCAAGATAGGCTTGTCGACTCGCGACGACTTCCATGTGCTCAACCGTATTTCCCCTGTCACTCCACAGGGCTTCATCGAACTGCAGACATTGGTCAAGGAATATATGATCAGCGACATAAGCCTGACCAAAATCTATGCCATATTATTCGGATCGCGCATATCCAAAGGACAACGTCTCACTAACTGGGAAGCGGTGGAGCTTACCGAAGCCCAGCAACGCTACGCCGCCCTTGACGCATGGGCATGCTTACGCATATACAACCACCTGATCTCCGGCAGATTTATCCCGACGGAATCTCCGTTTTATCATCCCGTAACCGAGCCACAGCCTCAGGAACAATAGTCATACCTAAGAGTTCCTTCATAAAGATAAAAAGGGCGAATTCCGGTCATATCCGGAGTCCGCCCTTCTCATCAGTCCCACGTAAATGGGGGTTAATCACCAAAAGGATGTTTATACTCCTCCTTCAGGGGGCGGTTACCCGCCAAAATCATCAAAATGAATATTCTCACGCGGCACACCGAGTTCGTCGAGCATACGCACCACAGCGTTGCTCATCGGACCGGGACCACACATATAATATTCGATATCCTCAGGATTATCATGCTCCTTGAGATACGTCTCGAAAATAACCTGATGGACAAATCCGGGCGTGTATCCGATGCCGCGCTTATCCGCTTCAGGATCCGGACGGTCCAGAGCCAGATGGAAGTGGAAATTTGGATATTCCTTCTCCAGTTCAAGAAAATCATTGAGGTAGAACACTTCATTGAGAGCACGAGCGCCATAGAAATAGTGCATCACACGGTCCGTGGTCTTCAGTGTCTTGGTCATGTGCATGATCTGTGCACGCAGAGGAGCCATACCGGCGCCGCCGCCCACCCACATCATCTCATTCTTTGAGTCGAAAATAGGGAAGAAATCACCGTAGGGGCCGCTCATCATCACCTTGTCACCAGGCTTCAGGGTGAATATATAGCTTGATGCGATACCCGGGGGTACATCCTGAAATCCCACTTCAGGTTTCGGCTTGAACGGTGGAGTGGCAATACGCACTGTAAGCATTATGCGGTCGCCTTCGGCAGGATAATTGGCCATTGAGTATGCCCTAACGGTCGTTTCCTTATTTTCAGCCTTCAGAGAGAACAAGCCGAACTTTTCCCATGCAGGAAGATATTCCGGACCGATAGAATCTTTGTCAATATCCTTGTCATAGTCCATGCGGTAAGGCGGAATCTTGATCTGAGCATAACTGCCGGGAATAAAGTCCATGTGCTCGCCGGGAGGAAGAGCAACGATAAATTCCTTTATAAACGTGGCTACATTCTTGTTGGAGATAACTTCGCATTCCCATTCCTTAACGGCAAGGACGGATGCCGGAACTTTGATGGCCATGTCAGACTTTACTTTCACCTGACAGCCCAGTCGCCAGTGATCCTGCATCTCCTTTCTGGAGAAATGCACAGCTTCAGTGGGCAGAGGATCGCCACCACCATCAAGCACCTGCACGCGACACTGGGCGCATGAGCCTTTGCCACCGCAAGCCGAAGGCAGAAAAACATTGTCGGAAGCCAGTGTGCTGAGCAACGAAGCTCCGGTCTGAGCCTTGAGATGAGTGTCGGCATTGACCGTGATGGTCACTTCGCCGGAATGCACCAGAAAATGCTTTGCGACCAGAAGCACGGCCACAAGAAGCAGAGTCAGGAGCAAGAATATTCCCACACCGGAAAGCAGCGTGAGGGTTTCTGAAGATATTGCGTTTATAATCATAGGACCAAATCAGATTTTAATACCGAGGAAACTCATGAAGGCTATGCCCATCAGAGCGGTTATGATAAATGTGATTCCGATGCCGCGCAATGGCTTGGGCACGTTGCTGTAGCTGTCGACGCGTTCACGTATGGCAGCCAGAGCCACGATGGCGAGCAGCCAGCCTATGCCCCAGCCAGCCCCGGCGCATACCGATGTCCACACGCCGTCAAACTCTCTCTGCTGCATGAAGAGCGATCCGCCGAGAATGGCGCAGTTCACTGCTATCAGCGGCAGGAAAATGCCCAGTGAGCTGTAGAGCGCCGGAGCATATTTCTCCACGGCCATCTCCACAAGCTGTGTCATCGACGCTATTACCGCGATGAACATGATCAGTGACAGGAAACTGAGATCCACGTCGGCATACTCTGGTCCGAGCCAAGAAAGGGCGCCGGCCTTGAGCACGTAGGTTTCCAGCAGATAGTTGATCGGAAGGGTTATGACAAGCATGAATGTCACCGCAGCCCCGAGACCGAGAGCGGTTTTGACATTTTTAGACACCGCAAGATAGGAACACATGCCCAGAAAATAGGCAAATATCATATTGTCGATAAAAATCGACCGGATAAACAGATTTAAATTTTCCATAGATACCTGTGTATGTGTGTTACTGTTCTTGTAGATCCTTATTTATGCTGCGGTGAACCCAGATAATGCAGGCCACGACAATCAGGGCCATAGGCGGCAGGATCATCAGACCGTTGTTCACATAGCCCAGTTCATAAAAGCTGTCAGGCACAACCTGATAACCCAGCAATGTGCCCGATCCGAGCAGTTCGCGGAAAAATGCCACGATCACCAGAATCACGGCATAGCCAATGCCGTTGCCTACGCCGTCGAGAAACGAAGGCCACGGTTTGTTGCCGAGGGCAAAGGCCTCGAGACGGCCCATCAGAATACAGTTTGTGATTATAAGCCCGATAAATACCGACAGTTGTACGCTCACCTCGTAGGCGTAGGCCGCGAGCAGTTGACTGACCATCACCACCAGACCGGCCACCACTACGAGCTGCACGATGATGCGGATATTTGTCGGTATGGTGTTGCGCAGCAGAGATATGATCACATTGCTGAACGCCAGTACGGCTATGACACTTATGCCCATCACCATGGCAGGAGCGAGCTTTGCCGTGACCGCAAGTACGGAACAGATGCCGAGCACCTGCACTATCACGGGATTATCTTTTGAGAACGGGTTTAAAAAGACCCGCGAATTCTTGATTTTTTCAGCCATAACGCAGGTTGCTGTTATTTGGATGTGTTACGTAGGTTATCGAGAAAAGCGGCATATGGCGACAGACAGTTGTCGAGCATCGACGCCACGCCCTTGCTTGTGATGGTACCGCCCGACACAGCGTCGACATACTGACGCTCATCCAAAGGTTTCTGTCCTGATTTCATCACGTCGACAGGCAGGAAACGGCCTTCGGGAAACACAGTCTTACCATCGAACTGGCTGCTGAACGCCGGTTTTTCAATCTCGGCGCCGAGACCGGGAGTCTCGCCTTTATGATTGAAATATGCGCCATAGATTGTTTCTCCATCGGCATCAAAGGCCACATAGCCCCAGATCGGGCCCCATAAACCGGAGCCGTAACAGGGAAGGATATACTTTTTGGAACCGTCGGGCAATTGGCACACATAGACCGGGAGCTGACGTTCGTCAGCGGGTTTCTTGATCTGCATTGCCACATTGACATCCGATGCGCCGTCAGGGCAGACGATCTCGCCGGACGCGCTGACAAGCGGCTGGCCGACTATCAGTTTGCCGAACTGTGCCGCCACATCCGCTTCAGGTGTTATATGGACCGATTTGAGTATCTGGCCCATGGTGTCGGCCTTGATGTTGGCCTGCTGACGGTCGCGCAGCGACATGGATGTGACCGCAAGTGCGCATCCCACCACCACTACCAGCACCACGATATATATGATCGTGTAGACGTTGCTTTGCTTGTTTATCTTCATGACCGTACGGAAGTTTTAGCGCGACGGAGTCGGCGTGACACATTGGCCTGCACCACACAATAGTCAATCAGCGGTGCAAACACGTTCATCAGCAGCACGGCAAGCATAGCGCCTTCCGGATAGCCGCTGTTGTAGGAGCGGATCAATATGGCCATCACTCCCACCAGAGCGCCGTAGATCCACTTGCCTGTCTCCGTGCGCGCTCCTGTGACCGGATCGGTGGCCATGAACACCACCGCAAATGCAAATCCGCCATAAAGCATCTGATCGAATGCCGAAATATACGACACCGGATATGTGGCCGACGGGAAAGCGTGCACCACAGCACCCATGGCCAGACCGCCGGCAAATGCAGAAAGCATCACCTTCCAGCTCGCCATACCGGTGAAGAGCAGAATAGCCGCGCCGATGAGTATGCACAATGTAGAAGTCTCGCCAAACGATCCGGGGATAAGACCGATAAACGCATCATACCAGTCGGCCGTAATATTCGCCACCTGCTCCTGAGAGGTGGCCGTAGAGATCTCGCCCAGAGGAGTAGCGCCGGTGAAACCGTCGACAGCCTTGCCGCCGAATCCGAACATGGGTTCGGTGGGCACAAACACACTGTCACCGCTCATCTGCCTCGGATAGGCGAAAAATAAGAAAGCGCGGGTAACCAACGCCACATTAAGGATATTGAATCCAGTGCCGCCAAACACTTCCTTGACGAAAATCACGGAGAAAGCGGTTGCCACGGCAAGCATCCACAATGGAATGTCGACCGGACATATCATCGGAATCAATATACCGGTGACAAGAAATCCTTCCTGAATCTCCTCTCCTCGCCACTGGGCCACGACAAACTCTATACCGAGACCCACCGCATATGCTACTATCACGCGCGGCAACACGGCGAGAAAGCCGTAAAGCATCAGATCCCAGAACGGGAATTCGGACGCTCCTGTGGCAATCCAGTGCTGATAGCCGGTATTGTACATGCCGAAAATAAAACACGGCAACAACGCGAGCACCACAATGATCATGGTGCGCTTGGAGTCGTTCGCGTCATGTATGTGAGCGCCTTTCACTCCCGCCGTTTCATTGGGTGTGAACAGGAATGTCTCAAACCCGTCGTAGACCGAACGGAGCGATGATAGCTTCCCGCCGGGCATGAAGTGGGGCTTGATACGCTCAAGCTGTTTTTTCAATCCTTTCATTTGTATCGAGATTTTTGAAATTTTTTCCTTATTCCACTTCACGGCGCAGATAGTCCAGACCCTCGCGCACGATTTTCTGCAGTTCAAGTTTAGAGGTATCGACAAATTCCGGCAAAGCGAAATCCTCCGGAGCCACCTCGTATATGCCGAGCTGCTCCATTCGGTCAATATCGCGCGACAGAATCGCCTTGACCAGATATTCGCCCATTATATCCATCGGCAGCACTCTGTCATATTCTCCTGATAGAATCATGGCACGGTGACCGCCGTTGATACGTGCATCCGGCGAGAAACGCCTGCGTCCGAAAAAGTGTCCGAGCACCGAACGTTTGGTGCTTAGCTTATTAAAGCCGGGATTGGCCCATCCCATGAATTCATCGACATCACTACCGTCTCTTATCACCGAGATCTGACGGTAGGGATAGTGCAAAAATCCGTTCTCACCCACACTTTCACCGGTAAGCACAGATCCGGATATCACGCGTCGTTTTCCATCCACGGCGTTCATGCGTCCTTTCAGGAGCGAAGCCACATCGGCTCCAGCCACAGTCTTGACATATTCCGGATGGGCGACCTCAGGACCGGCCACAGTAACTATGCCGACAGGAGAGACTGACTTTTTCATGGCCAGCTGTCCGATCTTACTCAATGTGACAATGTCAAGAGTCCACACAGTCTCGCCCTTGTTTACCGGAGCAACAGCAGCAATCTGCGGACCGGGATTTCCACACGGGTGCGGGCCGGACACCGTCACCCATTCGGCTCCGGCTACCGGTTTCAACGGAGTACCCTCCGGCACACATATATATACTTTGCCGGCCGTAAGCGCTTTCAGAGCCTGCACACCTGCTGCAAGCTCGGCATCAGCATCGGCCACAGCCAGTTCCAGATGAGGAGCTAAAGGCGACGAGTCAAACGCGGTCACAAAAATATCACGCGGCTGTTTCGACGGATCAGGCACGACGTCATAGGGGCGCTGGCGCATCATGCACCAGAGTCCGCTATTCATAATGGCAGTCTTGAAATCCGCGGCAGGAGCGAACATCAGTCGATCCTGCGCAGATGCAGGCTCGGGAACGACCTCCACACGGATAATCTTGCGGCGTTCTCCACGTACCACTGCCTTGACAGTCCCGCTTACAGGGCTAACCAATTTAATTTCCGGATTCAGTTTGTGAAACAACAAGGGATCGCCGGCTTTTACCGTATCGCCCTCTTTCACTGACACCTTAGGCACAAATCCGGGAAAATCATCGGGATACACGGCCACTAATTCCGGCATCACCTGCGCAAGTCCTGAAACAGACTGCGGTTTAGCGGCAACACCTTGTAAATTAATGTCGAGCCCCTTCTTAATTTTGATATGCATAATGTATTTTAGGGATTAAGCTTATTCCGAAGCGCAAAGATACGAATTTTTTGTCATTTTTTAACACCCGGAACATCCCATTCCGAAAAATATTTGCACACTCATAAAAAATCAATTACCTTTGCCCCAGTAAAAACAACGCGGTAATAGCTCAGTTGGTAGAGCATCAGCTTCCCAAGCTGAGGGTCGCGAGTTCGAACCTCGTTTACCGCTCAAACAAGCAAAAGGTTGATTATCAGCTTGGTGATAGCAATAATCAACCTTTTTTCATGCTCCATTATCGCCCTAAAGTCCCGCCATGATATCGAACTTTCCGCACTTTTTGGGCGTTTTTATGCCGAAATGTTCACCCATTGTTCACCCAAACATAGTCTCAAAGTTTGATATTATGGCCACAACTATAAAATATGAAATACGAAAGGAACGACCCCGTCCTGATGGCTCGTTCCCTATCCGCATAAGGATAACCCACAACCGAAAAAATAAATATCTGCCTACTCCATGGACTATTTTGCCGTCGCAGATTGACAAAGAAGGCTACATCACAGACTACCGCATCGACGGATATGTCTACGACATGGTGCGCGACATCCGCACAAAAATAGACGAGCTTGGCATCCGTGCCAATGACATGAGTGTGGAAGATATAATCGACTACATCAACACAGAGGAAGAAAAAAGCGTCCTTTTGCCCTTGACTTTGTGCAATACACCCGCGACTACATCCAGAAACTCAAAGACACGGGACATAGCGGAACTGCGGTCAATTATAACTGTGCCATCAACTCACTCGTCAAGTTCGCCAAACGTGAGACGGTAGATGTCTTGGCAATGACATCTAAATTCGTTCAGAACTGGATTGACTGGATTGGAGAGCAACCAACTCCAAAGGGGAAATCAGGAGGACGAGCTGCAAGCCTATACTTTGCCTGCCTGCGCGCGATGCACAAGCGCGCGCACAAGGAGTTCAATGACGAGGAGCGGGGAATAATCCGCATTCCGTTCAATCCGTTTGCAAAGGTAGACGTGCCGAAGCCGAAGCCTACGCGCAAAAGAGCATTGACAATGGAACAACTTCGGGCTATCGCGTCCGTTGAGCGTCCCGACACTTGGGATAACAAACGTTTCAACCTCTCCTGCGACGCTTTCATGCTTTCATTTATGCTTATAGGCATGAACGCCGCAGACCTATACGATGCTCCTGCATCAGCATTTGATGGAGAACGCATAACCTACAAACGAAAGAAAACCCGCACACGCCGTGACGATGAAGCGGAAATATCCGTCAAGGTCGAGCCTGAGGTTATACACCTTGTCGAAAATTGCCGCGACCCCAAAGGTGAGCGGTTGTTTAGGTTCTGTCGGCTATATTCCGACCCTGGCACTTTCAATGCAGCTCTGAACAAGGGATTGAAACAGGTTGGCAAGGCTCTCGGCATTGAGGATTTGGAGTTTTACGCTGCCCGCCATTCGTGGGCTACCATCGCTACTAATGAAGCAGGGATTGACAAATACACCGTACATGAAGCACTCAACCACGTTGACCCGGCGATGAAAGTCACCGACATCTACATCAAGAAGAACTGGAGCAATATCGACAAGGCGAATCGGGCTGTGCTTGATTTGGTGTTCGGGAAGAAGTGAAATTAGAGGGGCGGCACCATAAGCACCGCCCCCCTCTTTGATTAATCGAGTGGCATCCAGCTAATTCCCTGACCTAATGCAACTGTATTCGCTTGTGAGCACTGGCTCGTTGAAGGCAAGCTCGGCTGCTTCATCGTCTATCCCTCGATGCCGATAACGGCGAGTATCCGGTCAAATATGTCGTTGTAGATTTCATCGACCTTGCAGGCTGCGGCATGGCGGTTCCGCTCCGTGAGGTAGCCGCTCACCTTGTCGTATTGCTCGAAGATCTGAGCGAGCGTCTTAACCCTCGCGCTCATACCTCCACCTCCTTCTATGTTGTATTCCAAAATTCTCGTTGAGATTTAGAAAAGATTAAC
>ERZ777305.113-NODE-113-length-126569-cov-13.451594_pt1 | contig 126569 bp, 106 predicted proteins | sample MGYA00374965_ERZ777305 | MGnify/ENA primary metagenome ERZ777305 (study PRJEB29328, sample SAMD00013331) | mouse gut metagenome | study: EMG produced TPA metagenomics assembly of the Metagenome analysis of fecal microbiota from mouse which was promoted... | reverse complement strand
GCAAGCGGCCTGATGTGGATCACTGCTGTGTGGGCTTGCAGGGAACTCGCGGAACGTAAGATCAGCGTAACAGAAGTTCTGAGGAAATCTAAGACAGCGTGTTCCCGGAAAGCACACTGATTCATATCAGGACGCCGCAAGCGGCCTGATGTGGATCACTGCTGTGTGGGCTTGCAGGGAACTCGCGGAACTTATAATAGGAGGAAATAGACCCATGGATCGATATACAGAAGAAATAAACAGACGGCGTACTTTCGCCATTATCTCACACCCGGACGCGGGTAAGACTACCCTGACGGAAAAGTTTTTGCTCTACGGCGGTGCCATCAATCTGGCAGGCAGCGTTAAGGGCAAGGCCACGGCGAGGCACGCGGTGTCCGACTGGATGGAGATTGAGAAAGAGAGAGGTATTTCCGTCACCTCATCCGTGTTGCAGTTTGAGTATGACGGTTTTTGCATCAATATTCTGGATACTCCGGGACACCAGGACTTTTCGGAGGACACCTACAGGACGCTGATGGCGGCGGACTCCGCCGTGATGGTCATAGACGCCTCCAAGGGCGTGGAGGCCCAGACCCGCAAGCTGTTTAAGGTCTGCGGTATGAGGGGTATTCCGATCTTTACATTTATCAACAAGCTGGACAGGGACGCCAACGACACCTTTGAACTGTTAGACGAGATTGAGAAGGAGCTGGGCATCGCCACCTGTCCCATAAACTGGCCCATTGGTTCCGGAAAGGGATTTAAAGGCGTGTATGACCGTGAGGAGAAGGCGGTATACACTTATTCCGATACCGAGAAGGGCACCAAGGAGGGCGAGACCCGCGTGGTGCCGGTGCAGGAGGAGACAGCGCTGCGGGAGCTGATCGGCAATGACGCTGCGGACAAGCTGCTGGAGGAAGTGGAACTCTTGGACGGAGCCAGCGCGGACTTCGATCTTAAGGCTGTGCAAAAGGGACAGTTGACTCCGGTGTTTTTCGGATCGGCTCTCACCAATTTCGGCGTGGAGATCTTTTTGCAGCATTTTCTGCGGATGACCACCACACCCTTGCCCAGGACGGCGGACGTGGGGGTCATAGATCCGGTGGAACATGAATTTTCGGCCTTTGTGTTTAAGATCCAGGCCAATATGAACAAGGCCCACAGGGACAGAGTGGCCTTTATGCGCATCTGCTCGGGCCGTTTCGACGCCAATATGGAGGTGCGCCATGTGCAGGGCGGAAAGGTGATGCGCCTGTCCCAGCCCCAGCAGATCATGGCGGATGAGAGAAAGATTCTGGACGAGGCATACGCGGGAGATATCATCGGTGTGTTTGACCCCGGCATATTTTCCATAGGGGATACGCTGTGTATGCCCAAAGAAAAATTTGCCTATGAGGGAATTCCCACCTTTGCGCCGGAGCATTTCGCCAGGGTGCGCCAGGTGGATACGATGAAACGCAAACAGTTCACCAAGGGAGTGCAGCAGATCGCCCAGGAGGGCGCCATCCAGATCTTCCAGGAGTTCAATTCCGGCATGGAGGAGATCATCGTGGGCGTAGTGGGCGTACTGCAGTTTGACGTGTTGAAATACCGTCTGGAGAACGAGTACAATGTGGAGATCCGTCTGGAGAATCTGCCCTATGAGCATATCCGCTGGATCGCCAACAAGGATGAGGTGGATGTGGAGAAACTCACCGGCACATCGGATATGAAAAAGGTAAAGGACATGCGGGGGAATCCGCTGTTGCTGTTTGTCAATTCCTGGAGCATAGGCATGACGCTGGACCGCAACAAGGGACTGGAGTTGTCGGAGTTTAGCAGAGAGTAGAATAGGCCGGGCGTCGGAGAGGAAGGTGCTATTGCATAGTCGGAAAAAGCGTTTTTGGGGTAAAATAGCATATATAGGAGCTTTTTGCTGCATTGCGGCGGCTCTGGCAGCGGTGCTTGCAGGGATCGGCTCTCCGGAGTTCTGGGTCATGGATGGCCAGGGCATGGAAGAGCCGGTCACGGAAAACGTTTCGGGGCCGGAAGATGTGGATGGTCACAGCGCCAATGCTCCGGCCACAGCCATGGAATCCCGGATTCTGACCTGGCAGACGCTGTCCGGCTCCCAGGAGCCGGAGGATGACGCGGCGGTGGATTATACGGACCCTATGGCATGGGAATACTGTTATCAGTATCTGGATGAGGCGGGACAAAAATGGTACCGGGATATTCAGCGGGTTCTGGCGGGCATGGGGAAGGAGCAGGAGTTGTCTCCCGAGGGGCTGGAAGCGGGCTTGACGGAGGAGGACATCGACAGGATATTCTGTTATGTGCTGGCGGACCACCCGGAATATTTTTATGTGGACGGGTATCGCTATACAAAATACAGCCGCATGGACAGGCTGGTTAAAATCGAGTTTTCCGGCAGCTATACCTGTGACAGCCAGGAATGTGCCGACAAATGGGAGCAGATCAGGGATGCCGCCGGGACATTGCTGGCGCAGGCGCCTGCCGGGGAGGACGATTATGAGAAAGCGCGTTATGTATATGAGACATTGATCCGCAATACCGATTATGTGCTGGACGCGCCGGACAGTCAGAATCTGTATTCCGTTCTGGTAAACGGCGAGTCCGTGTGTCAGGGGTATGCCAAGGCCACCCAGTATCTGCTCAATCATCTGGGGATTCCCTGTCTGCTGGTACAGGGCCAGGTGGAGCCGGGAGAAGGACATGCGTGGAATATGCTCAGCCTGAATGGGGATTACTATTATATGGACACCACCTGGGGGGACGCCTCCTACCGGCAGGCAGACAATATTGAGCAGGACAGTGATTGGATACCGCAGGTCAACTATGACTATCTGTGCGTTACCACCAGCCAGCTGTTGCGCACCCATACGCCCGATATGGGAGTGCCGCTGCCCGAGTGTACCGCCACCCGTGACAATTACTATGTGCGGGAGGGCTGCCTGATGGAAACTTGTGAGGAGACGGCGCTGCGGCAGGCTTTTGACCGGGCCATCTCCCAGGGCCGTCAGGAGATCTCGCTGAAATGTACCCAGGAGAGCGTGTACCGTCAGCTGCTGGAGCATTTGATCGGGGATAAAGAGGTGTTTTCCTATCTGGGCCGGGATTGCAGTACCCTGCACTATGCCCGCAATGAAAAACAGCTGTCCATCACCTTCTGGTTTTCCTAGGAAACGCTTTTGGTACTTGAGAGATCAGGGGGAATGTGTTACAATAAACAAAACGCTTTGACGCCCTGTGAGATCGCGTGGAACGCGGAGATGGGATCAGCGGGATATCCCGGGCCAAACCCGTGATATGCGGAAAAGGGGGATCAATATGGAAAAAGAGATAGATAGAAAAACCGTAGTGTTGCAGGAGGACGAGAACGTGGGAAGTGTGAAGATAGCGGATGACGTGGTGGCTACGATCGCCAGGCTGGCGGCCAACGAAGTCGAGGGAGTGGCTCCGGCGGTGGGGTCCAACGGGAAACCCGTGAAAAAATATGTGAGAGTGGAAGTGACAAACGGCAACGTGGTTGTGGATCTGGCTGTGGTGCTGGCCTACGGCTATAATATTCCTGCCACATGCAGCAAGGTGCAGGCAAAGGTGAAGACTGCCATTGAAAATATGACGGGGCTTACCTGTAGCGACGTGAATATACGCATTGCCGGAGTGAAAGTTAATTAGTATCCCCGCCGGGGTGGACGAAAGAAGACGGAGAGTAGGATCTATGGGACGACGTGAACAGAGGGAGCAGATATTCAAGCTGCTTTTTCGCGTGGAATTTAATACGCCGGAGGAGATGCCCCAGCAGAGGGAGTTTTTTCTGGAGCAGATAAAGCTGCCCCCCGAGGATGACGGTATGGCGGCCAAGGAGAAAGATATTACCTATATCACGGACAAATTTGAACGCATACAGGATCAGATTGCCGGAATCGACAGGTTGATCGACGAGAAAGCGGAGGGATGGAGCGTGGCCCGTATGGGCAAGGTGGAGCTGACCATACTGCGCCTGGGAGTCTATGAGATTCTGTATGACCAGGATATTCCGGACAGCGTGGCTATCAACGAGGCGGTGGAGCTGGCCAAGAAATACGGGCAGGACAATTCCGGCGCGTTTGTCAATGCCGTGCTGGCGAAGTTTTTGTGCTCCGGTCAGGGGGAAAAACAGTGATGGCACGCAGCGTTTATACAGTTGCGCAGGTCAATGCGTATATCAAGAATATGTTCACGCAGGATTATATGCTGCAGGCTCTCTTTGTAAAAGGCGAAGTGAGTAATTGCAAGTATCATTCCTCTGGACATATTTATTTTACGTTAAAGGATCAAAAGGGCGCGCTGAATTGCGTGATGTTTGCAGGCAACCGTAAGGGGCTGGACTTCCGTATGCAGGATGGGCAGCAGGTCATTGTGGGCGGTACGGTGGACGTGTATGAGCGGGACGGAAAGTATCAGCTCTACGCCAGGCAGATCGCGCTGGACGGCGCGGGGGCACTGTATGAGCGCTACGAGCAGTTAAAGAGGGAACTGGAAGAGCTGGGCATGTTCGCACAGGAGTATAAAAAGCCCATCCCTCGATTTATACGCACGCTGGGTGTGGTGACGGCGGACACAGGCGCGGCGGTGCGGGATATCATACAGATTGCCACCCGGCGCAATCCCTATGTACAGATATTGCTCTATCCTGCCATAGTGCAGGGAGAGCAGGCTCCGGAGAGTATTATCCGGGGGATCAGGGCGCTGGAGCGGCAGGGCGTGGACGTGATGATCGTGGGCCGGGGCGGCGGTTCCATCGAGGACCTGTGGGCCTTTAACGACAGGGCTGTGGCACAGGCGGTATTTGACTGTCCGGTCCCCGTCATCTCTGCGGTGGGACATGAGACGGATACCACGATCATCGACTTTGTATCGGACCTAAGGGCACCCACTCCCTCCGCGGCGGCGGAACTGGCGGTGTATGATATCCGCCAGCTGACGGATGCGATGGAGAACGCCGCACAGAGGCTGGGAAAAGGGATGCAGCGGCAACTGGCGCAGGAGCGGGCCAGAACGGATAATTATAAGCTGCGGCTCAGAGCCGCCGGACCTCAGAGCAGACTCCGGGAGAGGCGCACCTATCTGATACAGCTGGAAGAAAAATTGCAGCGGGGCATGGAGAGCGCTATCCAGGAAAAAAGGCATCGGATGGCACTGTATATCGAGCAGATGAAGGGGCTTTCCCCGCTGCACAAACTGAGCAGCGGTTACAGCTATGTGACGGACGGGGAGGGCAGCGCCGTTCGCTCCGTGGAGGGAGTGCAGCCGGGGCAGACGGTGACGATCCATGTGACGGACGGGCGTATAAAAGCCAGGGTGACGGACCGGGAAAGGGCCTCGTATCCGGCGAAGAGGCCATGCTGACCTAAGTAGGCCAGCGCAGGCAGAAAGGGAACTAGCCGACACAAGGGGGTTCGTGCCGACAGAAAGGAATCTTGCTGACTGAAGTAGGCTAGCGCAGGCAGAAAGGGAACTAGCCGGCACAAGGGAATCCGGCTTGCCAAAGGAGAAATATGGTTCACCGGAACAGAGATGTTGCCGGCAAAATAGAAGAGACGGGGGAGAGCGAATGGCAGACAAAAAAATGGCGGATCAGGAGACCGTGAATCAGAAAAAGGCCGGGAAAACACTGAGTATAGAGGAGAACTTCGCAAGGCTGGAGGAGGCTATCGGACGCCTGGAAAATGGGGATACTTCTCTGGAAGAGGCCTTTGCCGCCTACAGTGAGGGTATGAAACTGGTAAAGACATGTAATGACCAGATTGACAGAGTGGAAAAACAGGTGCTGAAACTGACCCAGGAGGGCGCGCTGGAGCCATTTGACGCAGAGGAATAACCATGTACGGAAAAGCCTGATATGCGGACGGGCGCAGGTATCGCGCAGCGTCCGTGATATGCGGAAACGAGGGAGATATGGAACATATGCAGGAGATCATAGAGCAGAAGGCAGAAGAGGTAGAACAGATCATCCGCAGGTGGCTGCCCGAGGAAAAGGGAATGCAGCATACTGTGCTGGAGGCTATGAATTACAGTATACTGGCGGGCGGTAAACGTCTGCGTCCCATTCTGATGTATGAGGTGTACCGGATGCTGGGCGGAAACGGGAGGGAGATTCAGCCGCTGATGGCCGCCGTGGAGATGATCCATACCTACTCTCTTGTCCATGACGATCTGCCCGCCATGGACAACGACGAGTACCGCAGAGGAAGGAAGACCACCCATACGGTATACGGGGAGGCCATGGGCATACTGGCCGGAGACGGACTGTTGAATCTGGCATGGGAGACTGCCATGAAGGCATTCTTCCTGGAGGGACCGAAGGATAAACCGGAGGAAGAGGCGGCGCGTATGCGGCGCATTGCCACAGCTGTGGAGGTATTGGCGCGCAAGGCGGGCGTCTATGGTATGATCGGAGGACAGACCGCGGATATAGAGGCGGAACAGGCACAGCAGACGGATATGGAGCAGCTCCTGTTTATCCACGAGCATAAGACGGCGGCGCTGATCCAGGCATCCATGATGATCGGAGCGATCCTGGCGGGAGCCGACGAGGAGCAGATAAGCCGGATGGAAAAATGCGCCTATGACATAGGTATCGCGTTTCAGATCCAGGATGATATTTTGGACGTTACCGGCAGTATGGAGGAACTGGGTAAGCCCATAGGGAGCGATGAGAGAAATCACAAGCAGACCTATGTGACGATCCGGGGACTGGAGGATTCCACAGCCGAAGTTAAACGGCTTTCCGGGGAGGCGATAGAGATCCTTTCTTCCATGGACGGGGACAGCAGTTTTTTGCAGGTGCTGGCGGAATATCTGATCCACCGGAGAAAATAGCCCATTGCCGGGCATGTGTAGGGACAGGGCGACGGCGATACAGAGACCGAAACGCGCATGGGGATAAAAAATATGTACTTAGAGCAGATTCAGAATGTAAACGATATAAAAAATGTCGATCCGAAAAATTATGAGGAACTGGCCCAGGAGATCAGGGATTTCCTGATCCGCAAGATCAGTGTCACAGGAGGGCATCTGGGCTCCAATCTGGGTGCGGTGGAACTGACTATGGCGCTGCATCTGGCTTTAAAGCTGCCGGAGGACAAGATCGTATGGGATGTGGGGCATCAGTCCTACACCCACAAGATACTCACCGGGCGCAAGGACGGATTTGACGTTCTGCGGCAGTTCCGTGGCATGAGCGGTTTTCCCAAGCGCAAGGAGAGCAACTGCGACGCTTTTGACACGGGACACAGTTCCACCTCCATCTCAGCCGGGCTGGGGCTGGTGAAAGCCAGAGATATCCAGGGAGCGGAGCAGACCATTGTCTCCGTCATCGGCGACGGAGCCATGACCGGGGGTATGGCCTTTGAGGCTTTGAACAATGCGGGCAAGCTGGAGACTAATTTTATCATCATTCTGAATGACAATAACATGTCTATTTCCGAAAATGTGGGCGGCGTATCCAAATATCTGAACAACATACGGACGGCAGACAGCTATCTGGATCTGAAAAGGGGAATCTACGAGGCCTTGCGGGGAACGCCCCGGGGCAACAACATGGTAACGGGCATCCGCAGGGTCAAGAGCAGTTTCAAGCAGCTGGTGATCCCGGGTATGCTGTTTGAAGATATGGGCATTACATATCTGGGACCGGTGGACGGTCACAATATACCCGCGCTGGTCAGGGTGATCCAGGAGGCCAGAAGGGTGAACGGGGCCGTGATGATCCACGCCATAACCCAGAAGGGCAAGGGATATACCCCGGCTGAGCGGCATCCCGCACGGTTCCACGGCGCGGACCCCTTCGATGTGGAGACCGGACTGCCCTCGGTATCTCGCACCACACCCAACTATACGGATATTTTTGCCACAGTGATGTGCAAACTGGGAGACCGGGATGAAAAAGTGGTGGCCATCACTGCGGCCATGCCGGACGGCACGGGACTTAAGCGGTTTCGCAATATGTACCCGGAGCGCTTTTTTGATGTGGGTATCGCAGAGGAGCATGCCGTGACGTTTGCGGCGGGCCTGGCAGCGGGGGGCATGAAACCCGTTGTGGCAATATATTCCTCGTTTTTGCAGAGAGCCTATGACCAGATACTGCATGACGTCTGTATACAGAATCTGCCGGTGGTATTTGCCATCGACCGGGCGGGGCTGGTGGGCAGCGACGGGGAGACCCACCAGGGAATCTTTGACCTGTCCTATCTTACCAATATACCCAACATGCATGTGTGTGCCCCCAAAAACAAATGGGAGCTGGCGGACATGCTGAAATACGCGGTGGCCTTCGGCGGCCCCATGGCGGTCCGCTATCCCAGAGGCGAGGCTTACGACGGCCTAAAGGAGTACCGGGAACCCATCGTCTGCGGCAGGGCGGAATGGATATACCGGGAACAGGACATAGCGCTGTTTGCCGTGGGAAGTATGGTCAAGACGGCGGAGAAGGTCAGGGAAAAGCTGAAAGCGGAGGGGCTGCATGTAAGTCTGATCAATGCCCGTTTCGTCAAACCCATTGACGAGGAGGCCGTGCGGGAGGCCTGCATGGAACATTCTCTCATCGTGACCATGGAGGAAAATGTGGCGTCCGGGGGCTACGGGGAAAAGGTACTGAAACTGATCAATGAGGAGAGTTTGGCGGCGGACTGCCTGCAAATGGCGCTGCCTGACGCGTATATCGAACACGGCAATGTGGAAAAGTTAAAGAGCGAGATCGGGATGGACGCCGACAGCATCAGCCGGGTGGTCCGCCTGCGGTATGAGGGAAAAAGGAAATCCGGGACCGGCGTTACGGGTATGGATTGACGCAAAATGGCAAGCATGGCTTGCGATATATGGGAACAAGGAAAGCGAGATTATCATGAAAGAACGGTTGGATGTGATCCTGGTGGGTCAGGGTTACGCGCCTTCCCGGGAGAAGGCCAAGGCTATCATCATGTCGGGCAATGTCTATGTGAACGGGGAAAAGGAGGACAAGGCCGGCAGCATGTTTGAACTGGAGGGGATGCGGCTGGAGGTCAGAGGTGCCGGGCAGAAATATGTGAGCCGCGGTGGCCTGAAACTGGAAAAGGCGGTGGAGCGCTGGAACCTGCCGCTGAAAGATCTGGTCTGCATGGACATAGGGGCCTCCACAGGGGGATTTACCGACTGTATGCTGCAAAACGGGGCGGTCAAAGTCTACGCCGTGGATGTAGGACCGGGACAGTTGGACTGGACACTGCGCACGGACCCCAGGGTAGTCTGTATGGAAAAGACCAATTTCCGCTATATGACGCCCGGGGATATTCCGGAAAAACTGGATTTTGCCAGTGTGGACGTATCTTTTATCTCCCTGACCAAGATTCTGATCCCTGCCCGGAATCTGCTGAGGGACGGAGGAGAGATGGTGTGTCTGATCAAACCTCAGTTTGAGGCGGGCCGTGAGAAGGTGGGTAAAAAGGGAGTGGTACGGGAGCCGTCCATACACAGGGAGGTGATTCACAAGGTCGTGGACTTTGCGGACGCTATCGGATTTTCTGTGCTGCATATGGAATATTCTCCCATCACAGGGTCGAAAGGGAATATTGAGTATTTGATACATATTCGTAAGGACGGGAAACGCTGCGGGGAAATGGCGGAACTTGCGGAGCAGGAGGCGGAGAGCCGTCTGCGGGATATTGTGGCGGAGAGGAGCGGGCTCTCCTGGCAGCAGGATTGGATGAGGGAGATTCAGAATATTGTAGCGTTGGCACATGAGGGGTTGCGCGGGGACGCTCCGTGCGGGTGACTGACCCTGAGCAGACGCGCTCTCGCTCGAATGAATATGCAGCGGACGCAATATCTGGACGTAGCCGAGGATATAGGAGTACGTATGAAACATTTTTTAATTTATACGAATAGTCATAAGGACCGGGGGCTGGCTACTACGGAGCGGATACGGGGGTATCTGGAATCCCGTGGGCATAGGTGTACGGTGATCCTGCGGAACAAGGGGGAGGGAAAACATCACGGTGAAGTTTCCGTTGAGGAGGCCGCGGGGGATGGGACCCCGGGTCGGGAGACGGTCTATCCGGAGGACGCGTATTGCATGATCGTGCTGGGGGGAGACGGCACCATGCTGCAGGCGGCATGGGATGTGAAAAAGGCGAACATCCCGCTGATCGGGGTGAATCTGGGAACCCTGGGGTATATGGCGGAAGTGGAGCCTGCGGGGCTGGAGGAGGCGCTGGAACGGCTGATGGCGGGACAGGTGTTTTCCGAGAGCAGAATGATGCTTAACGGCAAAGTGTTTTACAGGGACGGCGGCGTTACCGAGGACTGGTCTCTCAACGATATCGTCATTTCCCGATGCGGCTCATTGCAGGTAATTAAGCTGAATATCTATGTGAACGGGCAGTTTCTGAAAGAATACAGCGCCGACGGTGTGATCATCACCACGCCCACCGGCTCTACCGGCTATAATCTTTCCGCCGGGGGCCCCATAGCGGAGCCCTCTTCCAGAATGATCATTATGACACCCATATGCCCCCATACGCTCAGCAGCAGGAGCATAATCCTGTCCCCGGAGGATGTGATCGAGATAGAGATACCCCAGGGGCGGGAGGGCCGCATGCAGCAGGTGACGGCCAATTTTGACGGCGCACATGAGGTATCCATGAGTACCGGAGACAGGATACAGATCGCGAAGTCCGAGAAGACCACGGAAATACTGGCTGTGAACAAAGTGAGTTTTCTGGAAGTGCTGCACCGTAAGATGCGGGAGAACGAATAGCATGGGAGGAGAGTTTGTGAATTCAAAAAAGACGAGGCATAACAAGATTCTGGAGATCATCTCCGAACAGCAGATCGACACCCAGGAGGAGTTGGCACGCCAGCTGAAAAACGCGGGGTATGACGTGACCCAGGCCACCGTGTCGAGAGATATCAGAGAGCTGAATCTGTACAAGGTTTCCTCCGGAGCAGGGCGGCAGAAATATATCGCCTTGCAGCAGGAGGACGGCCGCGGCTTGGAGGACAAGTATATCCGGGTGCTGCGGGACGGTTTTTCCTCTATGGATATGGCGCAGAATATCCTGGTGGTCAAGACGGTCTCCGGTATGGCCATGGCTGTTGCCGCCGCCATTGACGCCATGCATTTCCAGGAGATCGTGGGCAGTATCGCCGGGGACGATACGATCATGATGGCAGTGCGCACCGTGGAGGACACGGAGAGATTGATGGGGAGAATCCGGGAACTGCTGTAAAACGGCGCGGGAGTGATCCTGTGGCAGTCCTTTTGACATAGGGAGTTGGAGGACTGGGGAAGGGCGCCGGGAGGAAAGAGATGTTACTTAGCTTACATGTGAAAAATCTGGCTCTTATTGAAGAGACAGAGGTAGAATTCGGAGAGGGGCTGAATATCCTGACCGGGGAGACCGGCGCGGGAAAGTCCATATTGATCGGTTCGGTCAATCTGGCGTTGGGGGCCAGATTTGACAAAGATATGCTGCGGCAGGGGGCGGAGAGCGCCCTGGTGGAGCTGATGTTTTCCTGTCCGCCGGAGGATAGGGCACTGAGGGAAAAACTTCAGGAGCTGGAGATACCGCTGGAGGAGGACACGGTGCTGATCAGCCGCCGGATGCAGCCTGGCAAGAGCGTGCTGCGCGTCAACGGCGAAACCGTATCCGCCCGCCAGGTCAGGGAGGTGGCGGAACTGCTCATAGATATACACGGGCAGCACGAGCATCAGTCTCTTTTACACAAAAAAAAGCATATGGAGATATTGGACGCGTATGCGGGTCAGAAGGCTCAGAAGACGCTGGCTCTGGTGGCGCAGCGTTACCGGGAGGCCGGAAAACTCAGGCAGGAGATAGAGGATAATCGTCTGGATCAGGAATCTCTGACCAGGGAGCGGGATCTGCTGGCGTTTGAGCAGCAGGAGATCCGGGAGGCGCATCTGATACCGGGTGAGGACGCGGCGCTGGAGGAGAGCTACAGGCGGATGGTGAACGGCAAAAAGATCACCCAGGCGCTGGGCGAGGCCGAGCAGTATGCGGGTGATGAGGAGGGCGGCGCGGGCAATGCCCTGAGCAGAGCTCTGCGGTGTATGCATGGTATCGCGGAGTACGATAAGCAGCTGGAGCAGCTTGCGCAGCAGCTTACACAGATTGATGATCTGCTCAATGACTATAACCGGGACGTGGCACTCTACCGGGAGGAATTGACCTGGGACGAGGAGGAGTTTCGGCAGACGGAGGAGCGGCTGAACCGGCTCAACCGCTTGAAGGACAAATATGGCAGTACTTTGGAGCAGGTATTGCAGGCATGTGAGGAGAAGAGCAGGAGGCTGGAAAAACTGGCGGACTATGACCTGTATATGCAAAGGCTGGAGGAGCAGCTGGCGGAGGCGGAGGCCGCGCTGGAGCAGGCATGCGGAGAAATGACCCGGATTCGCAGAGACAGTGCCGCAAAGCTGACCAAAGTACTGACCCGGGCATTGCAGGGGTTGAATTTTCTGGCGGTACAGCTGCAGATTGAAGTGCGGGACAGGCAGAGTGTCAGCGCCAAAGGGTGGGATGAGGTGGAATTTTTGATCTCCACCAATCCGGGCGAGGCTGTGAAACCCCTTGCCCAGGTTGCCAGCGGCGGCGAGCTGTCCCGGATCATGCTGGCTATCAAGACGGTGCTGGCCAGCCAGGACGATATCGACACACTGATCTTTGACGAGATCGATGCGGGTATCAGCGGCAAGACGGCTTGGAAAGTGTCGGAACAGCTGGACAGCGTGGCACATGCCCACCAGGTGATCTGCATCACCCATCTGCCTCAGATCGCCGCCATGGCTGACCGTCATTATGTGATTGAAAAGACGGCCAGCAGGGACAGCACCGTCACAGATATCCGTCTGCTCAAAGGCGATGAAACCTTACAGGAGCTGGGCAGGCTGCTGGGCAGCGACGGTATGACGGACGCCGTGCTTGGGAATGCCCGGGAGATGAGGCAGCAGGCTCTGAAACACAAGACAGACGGCGCGGACTGACCTCATAAATTTTTAAAGCCATAAATTTCATTGATTAAAGTTATAAAAATAATCACACACTATTTGCAAGACTATTTGCGAAAGTGTGTGATTTTAATGTGGAAAAAAACATTTAACAATAAGAATATAGAGCAGGAAAACGCGGTAATTCAGGGCCAGGCGGGTGCTGAAATGCTGACGCTTTTGGAGAAATGGAAGAGGTCCAGACGCCGCCGCAGGATCTATCGCGGCGCTCTGTGCGGCTTATTGATATGCGCCAGTTTTGCTCTGGGCGGCATAGGCTATTATAATCTGTATAATCAAGTGCCCTCGGTGCTGCGCATCAAGGCGGATATGGAGCAGACCATCGATCTGGGAGTGCCTCTCACCGGGGAGATGGTAGCGGTCAGCGGTCAGGATGAGTCCAATATCCCGGAGGGAGCTGTCAATATCGATCTGAGCCGTCAGGTTACGATGAAGATGAGCTCAGACCAGAGCTACCAGATGAATGTAAAGCTGTTTGGCTTTTTACCCTTTAAACAGGTGGGAATACAGGTCATCCGGGAGCAGGAGCTTACGCCCGTGGGAGTGCCCATCGGTATTTATGTGAAGGCGGAGGGCTTGCTGGTAGTGGGCGTGGGTGATTTTCAAGGGCCGGATGGCTTGAGCTATTGTCCTGCGAAATATGTGGTAAAATCCGGGGACTATATCCTGGAACTGGATGGGGTACCAGTGGAGGACAAAAAGGACTTTGTTCGCCGGGTGGAGGATAGCCAGGGCAGGGAAGTGACTCTGCGGATACGGCGCGGAGACGATATTATGGAAGTAAAGGCACAGCCTGCACAAAACAGCGAACAGAAATACAAGCTGGGTATCTGGATACGAGACAATGCCCAGGGAGTGGGCACTCTGACATATATAGACGCGGAGGGCAATTTCGGCGCCTTGGGACATGGTATCAACGATGTGGACACCAGCACACTGATGAACCTGGACGACGGCACGCTGTACGAGACGGAGATCATTGCCATCAGAAAAGGACGAAACGGGGAGCCGGGGGAGATGACAGGCATGATCGTCTACAGCTCGGACCGCATACTGGGGGATATATATTACAACGGTAAAGAAGGCATCTTCGGACACTGTAACGAAAAGGCGCTGGCCATGGGGACGGAGCAGGCTCTGCCCATCGGGCTGAAACAGGAGATCGAGAAAGGCCCGGCCAAGATCCTGTGTACCGTGGACGGCGTTCCCAAATACTATAATGTGGAGATTACAGCGGTTCATTTGGATCATGACAATGTGAACCGGGGAATCGAACTGAGAGTGACGGACCCCGAACTGCTGGCCCTGACAGGCGGTATCATTCAAGGCATGAGCGGCGCCCCCATCATACAGAACAATCATCTCATCGGTGCGGTGACTCATGTGCTGGTACAGGACGCCAGCAGGGGGTATGGTATCTTTATCGAGAATATGCTGGAGCATTGAGGCCGGCAGTACAGAAAGAATGCGTTTCCGCAAATGGGAGACGCATTCTTATCCTGTAAGGCATCAAAGTATTGGCCTATGTTTACATTCCCACCGTCATCAAGATCCCATCCGCGATGGCCTGGGCGATGTCGTCAAACCGCTGATCAAACAGCTGATTATCCGCGTCCGTGTTGATAAATCCCACTTCCACCAGCACGGCGGGCATCTGGGTGCGGCCCAGCACGGCCAGATTGGTGCGCTCGTTGACTCCCTGGTTCAGAAACCCCACCGCCTCCAGCTGACGGTTGATATTGTCGGCCATACGGGCCGCCTCTCCGTAGCGGTTGTAGACCAGAGATTCGATTCCGCTGTATTGGTTTGGATAAGGGCTGGAATTGCGGTGGATGGAAACAAAATAATCGGCCCCGGTCTGGTTGCCCTCCTGAGCTTTTTGAGCAGGGGACTCGTAGATGTCCGAGGTACGGGTGTAGTATACATCCACACCCCGGCTCTCCAGAATCCGGCCCACGGCCAGAGTCAGGGCCAGAACGTCATCCTTTTCCTGTCTGCCCTGATAGGTGGCTCCGGGATTTGCCCCGCCGTGTCCCGCGTCTAATACAATAAGTGGCATGTTCTTCCCTCTTAGACAAAATTAATGCTTATTATGTTATATGCGGCGCGGGGACTTGGGTTGACAGAAACTGCCTGCAAAGTGAATTTACATACATTTTACCTAAACAGGATATCGGATTTTACATACCCCGGCTATGATAAAAGTATAAACTTTGTGGAAACATAGGGGAGAGGTGATATGTATGGATTTTTTTGACTTGTTATCGATGATCGGAGGTCTGGCGCTGTTTCTGTACGGTATGAACCTGATGGGCGACGGCCTGGCCAAAGCTTCCGGCGGCAGGATGGAGAGCATATTGGAAAAAATGACCGGCAATCCGCTGAAAGCCGTGCTGCTGGGAGCCGGGGTGACGGCTGTGATCCAGTCTTCGTCTGCCACCACGGTGATGGTGGTGGGCTTTGTCAACTCGGGCATTATGCGGTTAGAGCAGGCCGTGGGCGTCATCATGGGTGCCAATGTGGGTACCACAGTTACTTCCTGGATCTTAAGTCTGACGGGTATTGACAGTTCCTCCTTTTTTGTGAAACTGCTAAAGCCTTCTTCTTTTTCCCCAGTTCTGGCTATCATTGGCGTAGCTCTGCTGCTTTTTTCCAAAAAGAAGGAAAAACGACAGCCTCTGGCATCCATACTGATCGGTTTTGCGGTGTTGATGTTCGGCATGGACACCATGAGCGCCGCTGTGAAACCTCTGGCGCAGGAACCGGCATTTACGGGCATTCTGACGGCTTTTTCCAATCCGGTGCTGGGTATGCTGGCGGGGGTGGTGCTGACGGCGGTGATACAGTCCTCCTCTGCTTCCGTGGGTATTCTGCAAGCACTGTGCCAAAGCGGCGCGGTGGGATACAATACCGCCGTTCCCATCATTCTGGGACAGAATATCGGAACCTGTGTGACTGCCATGCTTTCCGGCGTGGGAGCCAGCAAAAACGCCAGGAGAGCGGCTCTGGTGCATCTGTATTTCAATATCATCGGCACGGTAGCCTTTATGGCGGCCTTCTATCTATTGGATGCCGTATTCAGCTTTCCGTTTATGGAGAGACCGGCGGATGCCATGGGCATCGCGGTGGTTCACACCCTTTTCAACATATCGGCGACTTTGCTGCTGCTGCCTTTTTCCAAAGGCCTGGTGAAACTGGCCTGTCTGACCACCGGCGGCAGGACGGAGGAGGAGCCCCGGCAGGAGACGGACGAGATGCTGTTGCATTTGGACCTCCGCTTTTTGAATACGCCCGCCTACGCCATTGAGCAGAGCCGCAATGCGGCGGCGGATATGGCGGGGCTGGCGGAGCGGTCCATCGGCCTGGCCATGGAGCTGGTGACGGAGTATGCCCCGGAGAAAGCCCGGCAGGTGGCGGAGCTGGAGGCCCGGATCGATCAATATGAAGACCAGCTGGGCAGTTATCTGGTCAAGATCGGTTCCCGGGACCTGTCTGAGCGAGACAACCACAGCCTGTCGGTGATGCTGCACTGTATCGGCGATTTTGAGCGGATCTCCGACCATGCCCGCAATGTTCAGGAGGCAGCGCGGGAGATGAGGGATAAGGGCGTCACATTCTCCGAAAAGGCACTGCAGGAGCTGAAGGTGCTGCGCAGCGCCATAGGAGATATCCTGCAGATCACCATGCGGAGTTTCATGGAGGATGATCTGGAGCTGGCCCGCCGGGTGGAACCGCTGGAGGAGGTCATTGACGCCTTGATCCTGGAGATCCGGCAGCGCCATATACGGCGTCTCAGAAAAGGAAATTGTACCATAGAGCTGGGATTTATCCTGTCCGATATCACCACCGATCTGGAGCGCGTCTCCGATCATTGTTCCAATATTGCCGTCTGTCTGCTGGAGATCAGCGAAGACGAATATGATACCCACGCCTATCTGGAGGATATGAGGCGGGAGGACAATGAGGACTTCCGCGCGGCAGTGATGGCTTACGGACAGCGGTATACGCTGCCCTGAGGAGATGGGACCGGCCCTGTCCCGCCGTGGAATGAAATGGAATGTTATGGACGGGACAGACAATAATAGGGATTGCAACATGGCTGTTTATGTATTATGCTGGAGAAAACATGTAGCCGGATATTATAGACAAGTGATACATGCAGGCAGAAAACAAGTAGTCGTAAAATGTTTCGATGAAATACATGAACGGATATATATATGGCACAGGATATATGCGTGGGCATGTCGCAGCCGAGAGGGGGGAAACAGATGGCGCTGATCTATGTGGTGGAGGATGACAGGAGCATACAGGAGATCGAGACTTTCGCGCTGACCGGGGCGGGATTCCAGGTGAGAGGATTTGATCGTGCAGCCGATTTTCTGTGTGCGCTGGATCAGGAGAAACCGGATTTGGTGTTGCTGGATATCATGTTGCCGGACCGGGATGGGCTGGCTGTAGTACAGAAGCTTAGAAGCAGCAGGGATACCATGTTGCTGCCTGTCATAATGGTCACTGCCAAAACGGCGGAGATCGACAAGGTGAAAGGTTTGGACATGGGGGCGGACGACTATCTGACCAAGCCTTTCGGGGTCATGGAGCTGATCTCCAGGGTTAAAGCCATACTGCGCCGCAGCCAGGGGGGACGGGGCGAGGGCAGACTGACTCTGGGAGAGATCATGATGGATCAGGAGAGACATGCGGTAACGGTTGGCAAACAGGCATGTGAACTTACCTATAAGGAGTATGAACTTTTAAAGCTGTTGATGAAAAACGCGGGGATCGTTCTGACCCGCGACGTGATACTGGAGCAGGTGTGGGGCAGCAGTTTTGAGGGGGAATCCAGAACGCTGGACATGCATATAAAGACGCTGCGGCAAAAGCTGGGAGACCAGGGCGGCATGATCCGCACTGTGAGGAATGTGGGATATGTGATTGAAAACAGGATGGGGTGAGGCCATGAAGAAAAAGATCAATGCGGGGATCAACCTGGTGGCTTTGCTGGCCATCGCAGCTACCATGGTACTGATCACGGCTGTATTTTACGGTGTGTTCAAGAGACAGATCATGGACGATCTGCGAATCTATGCGCTCCTGTTGCGGGAGGAAAGCCCCCGGGAACTGGAGCTGACGGGCAGAAACATGCGGGAAGAGAAGGTGCGCATCACGATCATGGACCCCCGGGGGCAGGTACTGTATGACAACTGGGCGGACAGCGCCGATATGGAAAATCATGGCATGAGGCCGGAGGTGTTTCAGGCCATAAATGAGGGAGAGGGACAGGCCATCCGGCGCTCCCAGACGCTGGACAAGAGTACTTTTTACTATGCGGTCAGGCTGGCGGACGGGCGCATAGCGCGGGTGGCGACGGAGGCGGAGAGCGTCTACAGCATATTGGGGGGCGCGCTCCCGGGCCTGGTGTGGGTTGGCGCTGTGCTGCTGCTCCTGTCCCTGTTGCTGGCTCATTATCTTACCGGGCGGCTGATGGAGCCCATCGGAAAGCTGACCCGGCATCTGGACGACGGGGCGGAGATCGGGTATTATCAGGAGCTGGAACCGTTCATCCACACCATTCGCGAGCAGCATGCGCATATCGTGGAAAGCGCCAGACTGCGGCAGGAATTTACCGCCAATGTGACCCATGAGTTAAAAACGCCGCTCACCTCCATATCCGGCTACGCGGAGCTGATTGAGACAGGGATGGCCTCCGGGGAAGACGTGGTTCGTTTTGCAGGGGGAATCCATCAGAATGCCCGGCGGCTGCTTAACCTGATCAATGATATAATCCGCCTGTCGGAACTGGACGATCCGGGGGAAGAATTTGTGGAGGAGAGAGTCAATCTCCATGAATTGGCGGCTGTCTGCGTGGAAATGCTGGATGTCAACGCGGCAAAGCATGGGGTGGGACTGCAATATATGGGAAGCGACAGTTATGTACGGGGAAACCGCAATATGTTGGAAGAACTATTGTACAATCTGTGCGACAACGCCATACGCTATAACGTGGAAGGGGGATCGGTGCAGGTGGAGGTGGTCCGTGAAGGGGACCGGGTGATACTCACAGTAAAGGATACGGGCATCGGCATACCCAAAGAACATCAGGACAGGATATTTGAGCGTTTTTACCGGGTGGACAAGAGCCGTTCCAAGTCAACAGGAGGAACGGGCCTGGGTCTGGCCATCGTAAAACATATCGTTGCCAGACACCAGGCCCGTCTTGATCTGGATAGCAGCCCCGGCGAGGGCACTGCGATCCAGGTGTATTTTAAGGCGGAAACATAGATTCTACAGGAAACTTACGGCTGTTCTTTCTCGGCGTCGGTTTCCTGTTCTTTTTCTTCCCCGGGATTTTCAGGGTCTTCCTGGGCGGTCTCCTCGGGCAGGGTCATGACCACCTTGCAGATACGGTTCTGGTCTATGCCCTGGACCTTCAGCTTTATGCCGCAGTCCAGTTCCACTTCCTCGCCGTCCTCCGGCAGGCGGTCCAGATACTCAATAATAATGCCGCCTATGGAGTCGTAGTCCTCGGAGTCCAGCTCCGTTCCCAGCACATCGTTGATGTCGTCCAGTTTCATACTGCCCTCCACCAGATAGGTGCGTTGGTCCATGGCCTGAATATATTCCGCCTCGTCAGCATCGTATTCGTCCCGGATCTCTCCCACGATCTCCTCCAGCAGATCCTCCAGAGTGATCATACCCACGGTGGCGCCGTATTCGTTCAGCACAAAAGCCACGTTCATCGTGATCTCACGCATTTCCAGCAGCAGATCCGCGCTCTTTTTATACTCGTAGGTATAATGCGCCTCCCGCAGGATGTTTCGCACGGAAAACCCCTCCTGATCGGCGCTCAGAATGAAATCCTTTATGTTGATCAGTCCGATGATATTGTCCTTGTCATCCTGATAGACGGGCAGACGGGTGTACATGGACTCCCGGAAGACCTGCAGCACATCGTGATAGGAGGCCTCCACATTGACCGTAACCATATTGATCCGGGGGATCATGATATCCTTTGCCACCGCGTCGGAAAAATCGAACACATTGTAGATCATCTCTTTTTCCTCGGACTCGATGACGCCGTCCTCATGGCTCACGTCCACATAGGTTTTCAGCTCCGTCTCCGTCATGGCGTTGGCCTTTTTGTTGGGGTCGATATGTAGCAGCCGCAGAATGCCGTTTGACATTTTATCTACCACAAAGATCACCGGGGTCAGAATATGCATCAGCCCAAAGATGATCCCGCTGTATGCCAGCGCGATCCGCTCGTTTTTCAGATTGGCCCAGGTCTTGGGCACGATCTCTCCGAACAGCAGTACCACGATGGTCAAAATACCGGTGGCGATGCCCACAACCAGATGGATGCGCAGGGCCAGGGTAGTGGCCAGAGAGGAGGCTGAGATGTTCACGATATTGTTGCCGATCAGGATCGTGCTGATCATCTTGCCGTAGTTGTCCAGAATCTGATTGACTCTGGCGGCCCGTCTGTTGCCCTCCTCCTCCAGCGCCCGCATCCGCACCCGGTTCACGGTGGAGAGCGCAGTCTCCGCCGAAGAGAAGAAGGCAGAGAGAAGTATTAATATTAACAGGATCACAAGTTGTATGACAGCTGAACTGTCCAAAATAAACCACTCCTTTTTGTCATTTTACTAGGAATAATATAATATAATTAATCGAATGTCAATATATGATGGGACGAGAACGGGTTATAAAGGAGGGATTTTATGACAAAAGGGGAGAGACAAGGAAAAACAGAGGAATTTCCGGCACTTTTTTTACTGAAGAGTCTGCTGTTTTCTTACATATTGACCGGCGGTCTGCTGTTGCTGTTGGCGCTGCTGCTCTACAAGGCGGGGCTGTCGCAGAAAGTGGTGTCCGTCTGTATCATTCTGATCTATGTGATCGCCACATTTTTTGCCGGATTTATCACCGGAAAGAAACTGCAAAACAGAAAGTTCCTCTGGGGGGCATTGATGGGTGTGGTGTATTTTGTGGTGTTGGTGGTCATCTCCCTGATCGTGAACCGTCAGCCGGGGGTTCTCTCCGGTTCTTTTGCCACCACGCTGATCCTCTGCGGCGGCGGGGGGATGCTGGGAGGTATGCTCAGCTGAAGGCCGCGGCATGGAAAAATTGAAAAAAAGAATTTACAATTTTCGGATATATGTTATAATGAGTTAAATGCCCTGCGTCCGAACTGTCCATGGGGACAGAAAAGCGGCGTAGAATACATACGAAAGCAGGGGCAGAACGATTAGGAGGCAATGGCTATGAAACACATTAAAACATTAACAACCAGGAATTTAAAGGAGTCCATGAAGAAGGGCGGATGCGGCGAGTGTCAGACTTCCTGCCAGTCCGCGTGCAAGACTTCCTGTACCGTGGGCAATCAGAGCTGTGAGAAGGTCAAATAAGTCCAGTCGGCATCAAGGTCACTTCGCTGACATATGCGGGCAGCCTCGGAGTGCAATGGCATTTCGGGGCTACTTAGTTTGAAAATCTGAAAGGATAAAGAAAAGTGATACATCAGTTTAAAAATAACGGCTACAATATTGTGATGGATGTAAACAGCGGGTCCATCCATGTGGTAGACGAGATCACATATGATATAATCTCACTGATGGAACCGTTGGTTAATGAGGGAATCAGGGACGCGGAGACTCTAAAGGCCGCGGTGGTGAATCTGGCAAATGCCCGGTACAGCACCGTAGAGGTGGAGGAGGCCGTGGGGGAAGTGTTGGAGCTGCAGGAGGCGGGCCAGCTTTTCGCGCCGGATGTCTACGAGAATTATGTGTTTGATTTTAAAAACCGCCAGACTGTAGTGAAGGCGCTGTGCCTGCATATCGCCCACGATTGCAACCTGGCTTGCCGGTACTGTTTTGCCGAGGAGGGAGAATACCACGGCAGGCGGGCGCTGATGAGCTATGAAGTAGGCAAGAAAGCGCTGGACTTTTTGGTGGCGAATTCCGGCGGCAGAGTGAATCTGGAGGTGGATTTCTTTGGCGGAGAACCGCTGATGAACTGGCAGGTGGTCAAGGACCTGGTGGCCTACGGACGCAGTCTGGAGGAGCCGAACAACAAAAAGTTCCGCTTTACGCTGACCACCAACGGGGTGCTGCTTGACGAGGAGATATTGGAATTTGCCAACCGGGAGATGGCCAATGTGGTATGCAGCATCGACGGACGCAGGGAAGTCCACGACAGGATGCGGCCTTTCAGGGGCGGGCAGGGCAGCTATGATCCGATCGTACCCAAGTTCCAGAGAGTCGCCCGGACCCGCGGGCAGATGAATTACTATGTCAGAGGTACTTTTACTCACTATAATCTGGACTTTGCGGAGGATGTAAAGCATCTGGCTGACCTGGGATTCAAACAGATCTCGGTGGAGCCGGTGGTGGCGCAGCCCCAGGACGATTACGCCATTCGACAGGAGGATCTGCCCCGGCTGCTGGAGGAGTATGACGCGCTGGCGCTGGAGATGATAAAGCGCAGAAAAGAGGGGAGAGGTTTCAACTTCTTCCATTTTATGATAGATCTGGAGGGCGGTCCCTGTGTGGCCAAGCGCCTGTCGGGCTGCGGTTCGGGTACGGAATATCTGGCGGTCACGCCCTGGGGTGACTTTTATCCCTGCCATCAGTTCGTGGGACAGGACAAGTTTCTGCTGGGCAATGTGGAAGAGGGGATCACCAACACCTCGGTCAGGGACGAATTCAAATGCTGCAATGTCTACGCCAAGGAGAAGTGCAGGAAATGCTTTGCCAAGTTCTACTGCAGCGGAGGCTGTGCGGCCAATGCCTACAATTTCAGCGGCGATATCAACGGCGCTTACGAGATTGGATGCGAACTGCAGAAAAAGCGTGTGGAATGCGCCATTATGATAAAGGTTGCAGAGATGGAGGAAGAGAGCGACAATGATTAAGAACATGACAAGGAGCAAGGCAATCGTTATTCTGATCGTGCTGGTTCTGGCTCTGGCAGGCATCACTTATGTGGATATAGCCGGAGTGGATGCCGATGGCAGAGGCAGCGCGTCGGATATCAAGCTGGGCCTGGACCTGGCGGGCGGCGTCAGCATCACCTATCAGGTGGTGGGAGAGGAGGAACCCAGCCCCACGGATATGGCGGATACCATATCCAAGCTGCAGCAGCGTGTGTGGAATTACAGCACCGAGGCCGTGGTATATCAGGAGGGATCGGACCGGATCAATATCGAGATTCCCGGCGTGTCCGACGCCAATGCGATCCTGCAGGAGCTGGGGCGTCCCGGCGCGCTGTATTTTATCAAGCAGACAGGCTCTGACGGGACGGACAACTACACGTCCCAGCTTGTGATGACGGAGGACGGCGGTTACGGATATGAGCACACTTTGAACCGCAGCCTGGAGGAGATCATCGCGGACGGCGGCGTGGTGCTGGAGGGGACGGATGTGATGGACGCGGAGGCGGCCACGCGCACGGACAATATGCAGAACCAGCAGATCGTGGTTGTCCTGACACTGACTGACGAGGGCACGGCCAAATTTGAGGAGGCGACCCGGGAGGCCTATAACGGCGGTGTGAACAGCAAGACCATCGCTATCTATTACGACGGAAATTTTGTCAGTGTACCGGTAGTGAGTTCGGTGATCAGCGACGGCAGTGCCCAGATCAGCGGTTCCAAGAACTTTGAGGAGGCGGAAAAGCTGGCCTCCACCATCCGTATCGGCGGCCTGAGCCTGGAACTGGAAGAGTTGCACTCCAAAGTCGTGGGCGCGCAGCTTGGTGTGGATGCCATTGAGACAAGCCTTCTGGCCGGAGCCATCGGTCTGGCGATCGTGATCGTATTTATGATCGCGGTGTACTTTATCTCCGGACTGGCCGCTTCTCTGGCACTGGGGATGTACGTGGCGATGATCGTCATGCTGCTGAACGGCTTTGACATGACCCTGACCCTGTCCGGTATCGCCGGCATCATCCTGTCCATCGGCATGGCGGTGGACGCCAATGTGATCATTTTTGCCCGCATCCGTGAGGAACTGGCCACCGGCAAGACCGTGAAGAGTTCCATGCAGATCGGTTTTGACAAGGCTCTGTCCGCCATTATCGACGGCAATATCACCACGCTGATCGCGGCGGCGGTGCTGTGGGTATTGGGGCCCGGCACGGTAAAGGGCTTTGCCCAGACTCTGGCGCTGGGTATCGTACTGTCCATGTTCACGGCTCTGGTGCTGACCAAGCTGATCATGAGCGCCCTGTATACGCTGGGACTCAAGGACGCCAAGTGGTACGGCATCGGCAAGGAGCGTAAACCTTTGAATATTCTCAAACACAGGAAATGGTTCTTTGGCGTTTCCGCGGCTTTGATCGCAGCCGGTTTCGTGGTGATGGGTGTCTTTATGGGAACCACCGGCGATGCGCTGAACCTGAGCCTGGAGTTTAAAGGCGGTACGGCTACCACGGTGACTTTCGGGGAGAGTAAGACTCTGGAGCAGGTCAACAGCGAGATCGTTCCCTATGTGGAGGAGATTGCAGGCAGCGGCGTACAGATACAGACCGTACAGGACAGCAGTGAGATTATTTTCAAATCGGATTCCCTGAATATGGAACAGCGTGAACAGTTGAACCAGATGTTTATGGAGCGTTTCGGCGTTGAGGAGTCGGAGATCATCTCGGAGACCATCAGCTCCACCATCAGCGATGAGATGAGCCGGGACACGATCATAGCCGTGGCTGTGGCCATCGTGTGTATGCTGATCTATATCCGTATCCGTTTCAGCGATATCCGTTTCGGCGCTTCCGGCGTAATGGCGCTGCTCCATGACGTGCTGGTGGTGCTGGCGTTCTATGCCGCAGCCAGAGTGTCCGTGAGCAATACCTTTATCGCCTGTATGCTGACCATCGTGGGATATTCCATCAACGCTACCATCGTGATCTTTGACCGCGTGCGTGAGAATATGGCGGAGATGGGGAAAAAAGAGAGTCTGGAGGATGTGCTGAACAGAAGTATCACCCAGACATTGTCCAGAAGTATCTTTACCTCCCTGACCACCTTTATCATGGTGGCGGTGCTGTATATCCTGGGCGTGACCAGCATCCGGGATTTCGCCCTGCCTCTGATGGTGGGTATCCTCTGCGGCGCTTACTCATCCGTCTGCCTGGCAGGCCCCATATGGTATGTGCTGCGCAAGAAGTTTCCGCCCAGGGCGAAGGCTTGAAAATAAATATGAGTAATAGAATGAAAGGGTTGTTCTTTTGTAGGGCGACCCTTTATACGTCTATATGGCGTTCCGATTCCTGGTTTTCATAAGGTATCTATAAATGTTTCACATATACCTTCAGGCTATCCAAGGCCGTCGGGCAGGTATGGCACAGATAATTGCGTTCCAGGAGAACCAGCTTGGAGTTATCTGACAGGGCAGTAGAACTTTATCAGCAATATTATGATCGGCTGGAAAAGGCGATGAAGTGCGATGCAGTGATCGGTGCGGGGGAAAAGGTGTTGGTAGGGCGCATAGGGCGACATCCCTATTAGCGGATTGTAAATGGCGCACAAGGAGCAATATGGAAAAATGGATGGTAGCCGCCAAAAAGGCGGATTTTGACGGATGGGCCAAACAGTTCGGCATCAGCCCGGTGTTGGCCAGGATCATCCGCAATCGGGACATTACAGAGCCGGAGGAGGTGGACAAGTTTCTGCATGGAACCCTTTCGGACTGTTACAGCCCCTGGCTGCTGAAGGGTATGGAGCAGGCCGTGGCAGTGATCGGGGAGGAACTTGACAGAGGAACAAAGCTCCGTGTGATCGGGGACTATGATGTGGACGGCATATGCTCCACCTATATCCTGACCCGGGCGCTGCGGGAGATGGGCGCAACGGTGGACACAGCCATTCCCCACAGGATAAAAGACGGATACGGGCTGAACGAGACTTTGATCGAGGAGGCGCACAGAGACGGCGTGGGACTGATCGTCACCTGCGACAACGGCATTGCGGCACAGTCTCAGATCGCGCTGGCGGCAGAGCTTGGTATGCGGGTGGTGGTGACGGACCATCATGAGGTGCCCTATACGGAAAAAGACGGGCATCGAATCTGGCAGCTGCCCCCAGCGCAGGCGGTGGTAGACCCCAAACAGGAGGGATGCGGCTATCCTTGGCCGGGAATCTGCGGGGCTGTGGTGGCTTACAAGCTGGTGCAGGCTCTGGGGGAAAAAAAAGGATATTCCGGGTGGGCCGGGCTGAAGGAGACATTGCTGCCTTTTGCCGCCATGGCCACGGTGTGCGATGTGATGGAGTTAAAGGATGAGAACCGCATTTTAGTGAGGGAGGGGTTGAAACGCTTTGCAACCTGTGAAAATCCTGGGCTGCAGGCGCTGATGGAAGTGTGCGGATTGGACCCGTCAGGGATATCCGCCTACCATCTGGGATTTGTGCTGGGCCCCTGCCTCAATGCCACCGGACGGCTGGATACGGCAAAGAGGGCGCTGGAACTGCTGGAGAGCCGGGACAAAGCGCAGGCCATGACCGCCGCCAGAGAGCTTAAGGATTTGAACGACAGCCGCAAGAACATGACTCTCAAGGGAGTGGAGGAGGCAGTCAGTCTGATTGAGGAAGACGGCGAGCCTGATCCGGTGATGGTGGTCTATCTCCCGCAGGTCCATGAAAGCCTGGCGGGCATCATTGCCGGACGGATCAAGGAGAGGTATCACCGCCCAGTCTTTGTGCTGACGAAGGGAGAGGAGGGCGTAAAAGGCTCCGGACGATCCATCGACAGCTACCATATGTACGACGCCATGACCCGCGTGAAACAGTATTTTACCAAGTTCGGCGGACATAAAATGGCAGCGGGCCTGTCCATGCGTGAGGAGGACATAGAGCCGCTGCGCCAGGCACTGAATGCGAACTGCGGACTGACACAGGAGGATTTTGCCCGGCTGGTACATATAGATGTGCCCATGCCTGTGATTTATGCGGATATGGAACTGGCGCGGCAGCTGCAAAGCCTGGAACCCTGCGGCACGGGGAACCCCCGGCCCCTGTTTGCCCAGAAGGGGCTGTTTTTGCTCAGAGGGCGGCGTATCGGTGCCAAACAGAACTTTGCCAGACTCACGGTCAGGGCGGAAGGCAAGCTTCAGGAGCTTATGTATTTTGGGGATCTGGACGAGTTCTGCCTGCGTCTGGAGGAGAAATACGGAGGCGGCAGCGCGGAACGGCTTTTTGATATGGGCATTTGGGGTAAGGACTTTGCCGGAACTCGGGAATATGAGATAAATATCACATACCATCTGGGAATAAACCGCTATCGGGGACATGAGGAATTGCAGTTTGTTATACAGAATTTCTGTTTTGTTTAGGGTCATTTTATTCTTTGATTAGGATTTAGTCATATTTTGGACATATTTTGTGAGTATAGTGTATATAAGATAGTTGATGAACTCACTATCTCCCCCCTCATAAGAAATAGCGAAGGCTCTGGCAGAGATACCGGAGCCTTTGCTATTTTGCGATATGGAAAGTACGGTTTTATTTTGAGTTTCTATTTTGTTTAGGGTCATTTTATTATTTGCTTAGGATTTAGACACATTTTGGACACAATTTATGGGTATAGTATATATCAGATAGTTGATGAACTCACTATCTCCCCCCCTCATAAGAAATAGCGAAGGCTCCGGTAGTGATACCGGAGTTTTTGCATTGCAAAGCGTATGGAGAGAGGAAAATCTGAATCTTAGTCTCCAATAGCATGAATCCGAACAAGAAAAAAACATTTACATATGGGTGTCTGTCATTTATAGTAATAGATAGAAGAACTCCCCAGAGGAGAGAAGGAGACGCACTATGAAACTGATGGATTTATTGAGCAAATTGGATTACAAATGTATACAGGGAAACGTGGACAGGGAGATCGGAAAGGTGGTCTACGATTCCCGGAAAATAGAGAAGGGCTGCCTGTTTATCTGTATACCGGGCGCCAATTTTGACGGTCACGACTTTGCGGCCCAGGCAGTGCAGGACGGGGCGGCGGCGCTGGTGGTATCCAGGGAGGTTCCCCAGATCCTGGCCGGAGATGTGACAGTGATACGTGTGGAGGATACCCGGTATGCTTTGGCGTTCATCTCCGCGGCATATTTCGGCTATCCGGCGGAGAGATTGCGGGTGATCGGTGTCACGGGCACAAAGGGGAAGACCACGACTACCTATATGGTGAAATCCATTCTGGAAAACGCAGGATATAAGGTGGGCCTGGTGGGGACCATAGGAGCGATCATCGGCAGGGAACATATTCAGACAGGAAACACCACACCGGAATCCTATGTTCTGCAGGAATATTTTGCCCAGATGGTGGAGGCAGGGATGGACGCGGTGGTCATGGAGGTGTCCTCACAGGGATTGAAGCTACACCGTACCCAGGGCTTTACGTTTGATCTGGGGATATTCACAAATCTGGAACCGGACCACATCTGTCCCAACGAACATGCAAGCTTTGAGGAGTATATGCATTGCAAGGGACTGTTGTTCAAGCAGTGCAGGGTGGGGATCGTCAACGGTGACGACTCTCATGTGGACGCCGTGCTGGAGGGACACACCTGTCAAGTGGAGCGGTATGGTATCGGGGGAAGTAACGATCTGCGGGCGGAAGATGTACGGCTGGTCAAAAAGCAGGGAGAACTGGGTGTTGCGTTCAGTGTGGAAGGGCTGATGGACTTTGAGGTGGAAGTGCCCACGCCGGGACGTTTCAGCGTTTATAACGCGTTGACGGCTATCGCTATCTGTAGACATTTCAATGTGAGGGAGGACGATATTAAGCGGGCGTTGCTGGCGGTGCGAGTCAAGGGCCGTATCGAGATGGTCAAGGTGTCGGAACATTTTACGCTGCTGATCGACTATGCTCATAACGCCATGGCGCTGGAAAGTCTGCTTACCACGCTGCGGGAGTACGAACCCCACAGGCTGGTATGCCTGTTCGGGTGCGGAGGCAATCGCTCCAGACAGCGGCGCTTTGAGATGGGAGAGATCAGCGGCAGACTGGCGGATCTGACCATTATCACCTCCGACAATCCCCGATTCGAGGAACCGCAAGCCATTATCGACGATATCAAGACGGGGATGGAGAAGACCGGCGGAGCCTATGTGGAGATCAGCGACCGCAAGGAGGCGATACGCTATGCCATAGCCAATGGGCAGGAGGGTGATATCATCGTGCTGGCAGGCAAGGGGCATGAGGATTATCAGGAGATCAAAGGGGTAAAATATCCCATGGACGAGAGAGTTCTTATTAAGGAAATCTTGGAGGAGCAGCGGAATTCTTAGCGGCAAGGCATCGCCGCGGCGGAACTCTAAACAGCAAGGCTCCACCGATGCCCAGAGAATTTACGGGTGCTGGTGCCCGGAAATTACTCTGCGGAAAATGGTATCGGAGGGGCTGCAGCGGAACTCTAAACAGCGAGGCCCCACCGATGCCCAGAGAATTTACGGGTGCTGGCACCCGGAAATTACTCTGCGTAAGATGGTATCGGAGGGGCCGCGGCGGAACTCTATAATAGGAGAAAACATTGATAAGATACGCGGATGTGATTATAGATATTTCCCATGAAAAGGTGGACCGCCCTTTCCAGTACAGGATACCGGAGCATATGCAGGAGACGCTGGAAGTGGGCGGCTGCGTGATGGTGCCCTTTGGCAGAGGCAATACACTGCGCAGGGGATATGTCACGGACATTACGGACAGATGCGCCTATGATCCCAAAAAGATCAAGGAACTGCATAGTATCGTAACGGACGGCGTGGGAGTGGAGGACCGCCAGATACGGCTGGCCCGGTGGATTCGCAGATCCTATGGCGGCACCATGATCCAGGCTCTCAAGACGGTACTGCCGGCCCGGCGCGCCGTGAAAAAGGCGGAGCATAAGAAAGTGCGGCTGGCAGTTACCCGGGAGGAAGGAATCTCCCTGCTGGGGGAGTGCCGCCGCAAAAAACAGAACGCCAGGGCGAGACTGCTGGAGGAACTTTTGCGGGAAGAGGAACTTCCCTATGAGCTGGTGACGGGAAAGCTGATGGTATCTCCCGCAGTCGTCCGGGGATTGGAGGGGCAGGGCACCGTTCATGTGGAGGTGGTGCAGACATTTCGCAATCCAGTAAAACAGCAGGTCCAAGGCGAGACGGCCAGGCCTTTGAGCGACGAGCAGCAGGAGGCGGTGGACCGGGTCATGGCCGACTATGATAACGGCAATCCGGGCACCTATCTGTTGCAGGGTATCACCGGCAGCGGTAAGACGGAGGTTTATATCCGGCTGGCACAGGAGGCGGTACGCCGGGGCAGGCAGGTGATCGTGCTGATCCCGGAGATCGCGCTGACCTATCAGACGCTGATGCGGTTCTATCGAAGATTCGGGGACCGGGTCAGCGTTCTGAATTCCACGCTGTCGGCGGGGGAGAGATACGACCAGTGCGAGAGAGCAAGATGCGGTGAAATCGATGTGATCATCGGCCCCAGATCCGCTCTGTTTGTGCCCTTTCCCCAGGTGGGGCTGATCCTGATGGACGAGGAGCATGAGGCCAGCTACAAGAGCGAGAGCACACCCAAATACCACGCCCGGGAGACGGCGGTCTATCTGGCCTCTCTCCATGGGGCCAGCGTGGTGCTGGGTTCCGCCACTCCGTCCATGGAGGCGGCCTATCGGGCCAGGAGGGGAATCTACCGACAGCTTTTTCTGACAAAAAGACTTACCGGCGGCAGTCTGCCACAGGTATATACCGTGGATTTGCGGGAAGAACTAAGACAGGGAAACCGTTCTATATTCAGCGGAAAATTGCAGCAGCTGCTGGAGGAAAGGCTGGAAAAAGGGCAGCAGAGTATGCTGTTCATCAACCGCAGAGGGTATGCGGGATTTGTCTCCTGTAGAGCCTGCGGGCATGTAATGAAATGTCCCCACTGCGATGTATCTCTGTCGGAGCACAGGGACGGCAGGCTGGTATGTCATTACTGCGGTTATGAGATGCCGGGGGCGCGCCGCTGCCCCTCCTGCGGTTCTCAATATATCTCAGGGTTTAAGGCCGGTACCCAGCAGATCGAGGAGCGGCTTAAGGAGAGATTCCCCGCTATACGGATACTGAGGATGGACGCGGACACCACCAGGACCAAGGACAGCCATGAGCAGATACTGGCGGCTTTCGCGGCGGGGGAAGCAGATGTGCTGGTGGGCACACAGATGATCGTCAAAGGCCATGATTTTCCCAATGTCACGCTGGTGGGAGTACTGGCGGCGGATCTGTCTCTGTCAGTGGGAGACTACCGCGCCGGAGAGAGGACCTTTCAGCTGCTGACCCAGGCGGCCGGGCGGGCAGGCCGGGGCAGCGAGCCGGGGGAGGTGGTGATCCAGACTTACCAGCCGGAGCACTATGCCGTGGTCTACGCGGCGGCTCAGGATTACCACGGGTTTTATCAAGAGGAGATATTGTTCCGGGAGATGATGGGGTATCCCCCGGCAGCCCATATGTTGGCGGTGCAGATCTATGCGGCATCGGAGGAACAGGGCGGCGCTCTGGCCCGGCAGCTGGCCAGGCGGGCGGGAGAGTATGTGGATGAGGGCCAGCCGATTCAAAAGCGGATGATGATCGTGGGCCCCGCTCCCGCCGGCATCGGTAAAGTCAATGACATATACCGCTTTGTGTTCTATGTCAAGGATAGCAGTTATGACCGGCTCATCCAGGTAAAGGACGGCTTGGAGTCATGGATGGGGGAGCGGCAAATGCCGCGGCAGATCAGTTTGCAATTTGATTTTGACCCCATGAATACATTATAGTACTTGAAAAATTTTCCGTTTTTTGAGATAATATACTGATTATGGTACGTAGATGCCGGGTGATTGCGGTGCGGCTTTTTGCAATTGTCCATTGCGGAAAACGGAGTTCGCATTTCATCCCCTGTATCTTGAACGGGATTTCGCAATAACCTAAATATGATGCTAGACAATTGCGAGACTCTTTGAAACAAGTGACGGGACTGGTCAAATATACAAAAACGGGCTCCGATGCGGTGGCAAGTCGCCCTTATTTTGTATATATTGCTCATTCCCTGCTCCACAAAAGGGAGTGATCAATTGCCTAAAATATGATGCTAGTTAATTGCGAAACTGTTATTTTGCCAGTACTGAGTTGTGCATATTGTATATTCCATAAGTAGGCATGGCGCAAAGCAGTTGCGCCGCGAACCGTCGGTACCGAGGTTGCTAGCAACCTCCGATGCCGTATTTTGGCATCTTACGTACCGCTACGGTGAGAACGGAGCGAAAGCGTGCCTACGCCTAAGTATACAATGTGCACAATGACACGCGTATAGCAACTGAGTTTCGCAATTGCCTAAAAATATGATGCGCTTGAAAGGAGAAAAATATGGCTATTCGTAATATACGGGAGATCGGGGAAGACATTCTGACCAAAAAGTGCAAGGAGGTTACGGAGATGACGGACCGGACCAGATATCTGATAGAGGATATGCTGGATACCTTGTATGAAGCTAACGGCGTGGGATTGGCGGCCCCCCAGGTGGGTGTGCTGAAACGTATCGCGGTGATCGATGTGACGGGGGAGGACCCTTATATTCTGATCAACCCCCGGATCGTGGAGACCGGCGGAGAGCAGACCGGCTCGGAGGGATGTCTGAGCGTGCCGGGAAAAGCAGGGATCGTCACCCGCCCCAACTATGTGAAAGTAGTGGCTCAGGATATGGATATGAAACCTTTTGAGCTGGAGGGCACGGAACTGTTGGCCCGGGCCATCTGTCATGAGCTGGATCACCTGGACGGTCATCTGTATGTGGAAAAGGTAGAGGGAGAGTTGACGGACGTGGCGGCCCTTGCGGAGGAGGAGTAACACTCTATGAAAATAGTATTTATGGGAACGCCGGATTACGCGGTGGGGGCATTGGAGGCACTGATCCAGGCAGGATATGAGATCACGGCGGCGGTGACACAGCCGGACAAGGCAAAGGGGCGCAGCGGTAGCCTGCAATATCCTCCTGTAAAGGAATGTGCGCTGAAATACGGTATCCCCGTGTTTCAACCGGAGCGCGTCAAGAGACCGGAGGCGGTGGAAACGCTGCGGGGCTATGAGGCGGACGTCTTTATAGTGGCGGCTTTCGGCCAGATACTGTCTCAGGAGATCCTGGATATGCCCAAGTTGGGCTGTCTGAACATCCACGCCTCTCTGCTGCCCAAATACCGGGGCCCGTCGCCGATACAGCACGCGATCATAGACGGGGAGGAGCGGACAGGTATCACCATCATGCAGATGGATGCGGGCATAGACACCGGAGATATACTGTATCAGAGGGAACTGTCTATCCACCGCCGGGATACAAGCCAGTCTCTGTACGATAAACTGACGGTTTTGGGCGGTCAGACTATAGTGGAGGCGCTGAAACTTCTGGAACAGGGATCGCTTGTGCCCCGAAAACAGCGGGAGGAAGACAGCTGTTATGTCAAAATGATCACAAAGGAGATGGGCCGGATTGATTTTTCCAGGGATGCTCTGTCTATTGAACGACTGGTCCGCGGCATGAATCCATGGCCCAGCGCCTATACATTTTTCCGGGGCAAACAGATGAAGATATGGGACGCCGCAGCGCTGGATGAGGCCGCGTCCGGCCTGGCCGCAGGAACCGTTGCCGCTGTGGGCAAGGAGGATTTTACCGTAGCCACGGGGCAGGGACTTCTCCAGATACGGGAGCTGCAGCTGGAGGGTAAAAAGCGCATGAGCGCTCATGATTTCATGCTGGGTATGCGCGTGACACCGGGAGAATTATTGGGACAGTAGCGGATAGGAGGAATGGAAATGATTTATTGGGACCCTACGTATATCTTGGTTTTGATAGGACTGGCGATCAGCCTGGCCGCCAGCGGTATGGTCAACTCGGCCATGAGGAAGTATCACGGGGTGCAAAATACCACGGGGATCACCGGAGCCGAGTGCGCCAGGAGAATACTGGACAATGAAGGGCTGTACCAAGTGCGGGTAGAAAATTTGGGCAGCAGGGAGGGAGATCATTTTGACCCTGCGGCGAATACCGTGCGTCTCTCCAGCCAGAATTATCACGGCAGATCGGTCACTGCCATGAGTGTGGCGGCCCATGAGTGCGGACACGCGATACAACATGCCCAGGAATACACGCCCATCAAGATCCGCACGGCGCTGGTGCCGGTGGTGAATATCGGCAGCCATGCCAGTATGCCGCTGATCCTTCTTGGAGTGATATTGAGCTGGAACCATGTGTTGATCCAGCTGGGGATCATTGCGTTTTCCCTTACCGTATTGTTTCAGCTGGCAACCCTGCCGGTGGAGTTCAATGCCTCCTCCAGAGCGCTGGAACGTTTGGAACGCTATGGCATAGTCACCCAGCAGGAGAACAGAGGCTGTCGGAAGGTGCTCAGCGCCGCCGCCATGACTTATGTGGCGGGAACCCTTGCCGCGGTGCTGCAGTTGCTGCGCCTGATCCTTCTCTTTGGCGGCGATCGCCGAAGAAGAGACTGAACCGGGGGACATTATGGCTGAAAACACAAGGGAGATCGTGCTGGATACACTGCTGGAGATGGAGCGGGGCAGGGAATATTCCAATCAGATCGTTAAGGCAGCGCTGGATAAATACGATTATTTAGACACACAGGACAAGAGGTTTATCAAGCGTTTGGCGGAGGGCTGCGTGGAGCGCAGGATAGAGCTGGACTATATTCTGGACCGATATTCCAAAGTGCCTGTGAAACGGATGAAACCTCTGATCCGCTGCCTTATGCGGATGGGCGTATACCAGATCCTGTATATGGATACGGTACCGGACAGTGCCGCCTGCAACGAGGCAGTAAAGCTGGCGGGGCAGAGAAAGTTTACCGGCCTCAAGGGCTTTGTAAACGGTGTGCTGCGCAGGATCGCCGCCGAGAAGGAGAGGATTCCCATGCCGGACCCCACATCCCAGCCTCTGCGCTATCTGTCCGTGCAGTATTCCATGCCGGAATGGATCGTGGAGATGTGGCTGGACGAGTACGGTATGGAGCAGACCCGGCAATTGCTGGAGCAGTTGTTGGCAGTTCATCCTGTGACGATCCGCTTTGACGGACGGGTCACGGAGCCGCAACGCCTGATATATATGGAGAGCTGGCGGCGGGACGGAGTGCGCGTCTCCCGGTCGGAATATCTGGACTACGCCTATTATCTGGAGGGCGCACCGGGTGTGACCGGACTTGCGGGTTACGCGGAGGGCGCTTTTCTGGTGCAGGACGTCAGTTCCATGCTCTGTGTGGAGGCCGCCGGACTGCGTGAGGGGGACCGGGTTATGGACGTGTGTGCCGCCCCCGGAGGAAAGACGCTGCTGGCGGCGCAGAGGGCGGCACATGTACTGGCTCGCGACGTATCGGAACAGAAACTGGAACGGATACGGGAGAATGCCTGCCGCATGGGGCTGCAAGAAAAAATATCGGTACAGCTGTGGGATGCCTGCCGGACGGATATGTCCGGGTTGGAGAGCGCGGACGTGGTGTTTATGGACGTGCCCTGTTCCGGTCTGGGAGTGCTGGGCAAAAAGAGGGACATCAAATATCGCGTGACGCGGGACAGCTTAAAAGAGCTGACTGAACTGCAACGCCGTATCGTGGAAGGCAGTTGGCGCTATGTAAAGCCCGGCGGCGTACTGATGTACAGCACCTGCACCATAAACAGGCAGGAAAATCAGGATATGTGCGATTGGATATGCGATACCTTTCCCTTTACTCTTGAGGAGAGCAGACAGCTGCTGCCCCAGCAGGCGCGTATGGACGGCTTTTTTTATGCCAGACTGCGGCGATCGACAGACTGAGTTGCGAATGGGACGCAGGCGCGAACCGGACGAGTGCGCAGACGGGTCCAAGTCGCGGATGGGACGCAGGGGTGAACCGAACGAATGCGCAGACAGGTTGAGTACGGACAAGTCCGGGGCGCGAAGCGGAAATGTTCGCATGGATATGGAGAGACGGGACTTTGCCAGAAGGAAGTATAGAACATGGAATGGGAGAATCAACAGGGAAAAACAGATATAAAGTCCTTGACCCTCGCGCAGCTGCAGCAGAAACTGGCGGATATGGGCGAACCGTCATTCCGGGCGCAGCAACTCTATCAGTGGATGCACAGGAAACTGGCCAGAAATTATGACGATATGGGCAATCTCCCCAGGAAACTCAGGGAAGATCTTCGGGAGCGCTACGGTTATACCAGCCTGAGGCTCATCAAAGTGCAGGAGTCCCAAATCGACGGCACCAGGAAGTTTCTGTTCGGCCTGGAAGACGGAAATGTGGTGGAGAGCGTATGGATGCGGTACAGGCACGGAAACAGCGTGTGTATCTCATCCCAGGTTGGCTGTAGGATGGGCTGCAGTTTCTGCGCCTCCACTCTGGGAGGTCTGGTGCGGGGACTTCTGCCCGGAGAGATGCTTGACCAGATCTATGCCATCAGTTTGCTGACAGGGGAGCGGGTGTCCAATGTGGTGGTCATGGGAACAGGGGAGCCTCTGGACAACTATGACAGCCTGCTGCGTTTTTTGGATATGCTGACGGACGAAAAGGGCTTGCATATCAGTGCCAGAAATGTTACAGTATCTACCTGCGGGCTAGTGCCGCAGATCAGGGATCTGGCCAGGGAGAAACTACAGATCACGCTGGCGCTGTCCCTTCATGCAGCCACCGACGAAAAGCGCAGGAGTCTGATGCCCGTCGCGAACCGCTATTCCATCAAAGAACTGATGGAGGCCTGCGGGTATTATTTTGAGCAGACAGGCAGGCGCATCACATTTGAATACAGTCTGGTGGGCGGCGTCAACGACAGCCGTCAGGACGCACTGGGTCTGGCCGCACTGGCGGTGCCGCTGCGCTGCCATGTGAATCTGATCCCCGTAAATCCCATAAAAGAGAGGGATTACGTGCAGTCGGAGGCCAGTCGTATACAGGCATTTAAAAATCTGCTTGAAAAAAATGGAATTAATGTTACTATTAGAAGGGAAATGGGGAGGGACATCGACGGTGCCTGCGGGCAGCTGAGACGTTCCTATATGCAGGAGGAATAGACGTGTTAAAGACGTTTTCAATCACCGATATTGGCAGGAAAAGAAAACAGAATCAGGACTACGTGTTTACCTCGCAGCGGGCCATCGGCAATCTGCCCAATCTGTTTATCGTAGCGGATGGTATGGGAGGCCATAAAGCGGGGGAATACGCGTCCAAATATACGGTGGAGACGATCTGCAACTGCATCGAGCGCTCCTTTGAAAAGAATCCTACGCTGATTCTGCAAAAGGCCATCGAGCTGGCCAACACCCATATCCGTAAAAGAGCCAGCGAAGATGTCAGTCTGGAAGGAATGGGAACCACAGTGGTAGCGGCCACCTGTCTGGGGAAATATTTGCAGGTAGCCAATGTGGGAGACAGCAGACTCTATATTGTAAATAAGGAGATACGGCAGATCACCCGGGATCACTCCAAGGTGGAGGAATTGGTCAGAGTCGGGGTTCTGGACCGGGAGGCCGCCCGCAACCATCCGGAAAAAAATATCATCACCAGAGCGGTAGGTGCCAACGATGAGGTGGAGGCGGACTTTTTCACTGTGGAGCTGGCGGAGGGGGATATCGTGCTGATGTGTTCCGACGGTCTCACCAATATGCTGGAGGATGAAGAGATACGGGATATTCTGAACGGTGAGGGGGAACTGGAAGAAAAAGCCCGAAAACTGATCGAGGCGGCCAATGTCCACGGAGGTAAGGACAATATCGCGGTGATACTGATCGAGCCCTTGGCGTAACTGCAGAGCGGCAGGTAAAAAGTGGGAACAATGAAATGACGCGGTACCGCAGGCCCGGCCGGCGGTGTGCAAGTAGAGGTAAACATGGTAAAAATAGGGATGATGATAGGAGACCGCTATGAGATACTGGAAAAGATCGGTACCGGCGGTATGTCCGATGTGTATAAAGCAAAATGTCATAAACTGAACCGTTATGTGGCGGTGAAGGTTCTGAAACAGGAATTCAGTGAGAACGAGAATTTTGTGTCAAAGTTCCGGATCGAGGCCCAGGCCGCGGCCAGTCTCATGCACCCCAATATCGTCAACGTGTATGATGTGGGCGCGGAGAACGACATTTATTACATTGTCATGGAGCTGGTGGAGGGCATAACGCTGAAAAAATATATTGAGCGTAAGGCCCGGCTGTCTTACAAGGAGGCTGTGAGCATTGCAATCCAGGTGAGTATGGGCATCGGGGCGGCTCACAACAATCATATCATACACAGGGATATCAAGCCCCAGAACATTATCATTTCCCGGGAGGGCAAGGTCAAGGTGACGGATTTCGGTATTGCCAAGGCCGCTACCAGCAACACCATTACCTCCAATGTCATGGGCTCCGTGCACTATACATCGCCGGAGCAGGCCAGGGGGGGATACAGCGATGAAAAAAGCGATATCTACTCGTTGGGTATCACTCTGTTTGAAATGCTGACGGGCCGGGTTCCTTTTAACGGGGAGACCACGGTAGCCATCGCCATCAAGCATATACAGGAGGAGATGGTCTCTCCCAAGGAGTTTGTTCCGGAGATTCCCGGCAGTGTAGAGGCCATTGTGTTAAAGTGCTGCCAGAAGTCTCCCGACAGGCGTTATCAAAACATGTCGGAGGTGATCGCGGACCTGAAACAGTCCCTGATCAGCCCGGACGAGGACTTTGTGGTGACCAGGGACATGGACGAGGAGGCCAGCACCCGCACTATCTCCGAGGCGGAGATGAGTCAGATCAAGAGAAAAGCCCAACGTCAGGACGCGTACGAGGAACAGATGCGTCTTAACACCCAGTACACCAGGCCTCCAATGGATGAGGAGGAGTACGACGGGGACGAAGAATACTATGAGGAGGATGAATACGACGCGGGTGACAGCAAGATGGAAAAGATAACCGTCGTACTGGCCGTAATGGCCGGAGTAGTCATCTGTGCCGTGGTTCTCATGGTGGTCGGTAAAATGCTGGGCGTCATGAACACCGACGATATCGGCAGCAAGATCGATCCGAACACGGAGGAGAGCAGCAGTGAGATGTTGCCTTCGGATACCGTTCCCGACAGCGGTACCAGCGATGTGCTGGTGGTAAAGATGGTGAACGTGCTGGGGTGGAATGTGGAAGACGCCAAAAAGGAGATCGTGCGCATAGGCCTGGTTCCCGAGGTGACCGCGGTGGAATCCGAGGAGTATGAAGAGAATACGGTAATCTCTACGGATATCGCGGCGGGAGAAGAAGTGGAAGTAAACAGCACTGTAGTAGTGAAGGTCAGTGCCGGCATACAGGCCGAAGAAGTGCCGCCTGTGACGGGGATGACTTACGAGGAAGCCTATAATAAGATCACGGGATTGGGTCTTACCGTGAGCCGTCTGGATAGTTACTCCGCCACGGTGGAAAAGGGCAGGGTGATCGCCCAGAATCCGGCAGGAGGGGAGCCTGCGGCCCCGGGGTCGGCGGTGATCTTAAACGTCAGTCTGGGATTGGAGACCGGTAAAGTGGCCATGCCCAATATGATAGGATGGGATCAGATTCAGGCGGAGGAGTGGATACACGAGCACGGCATGGCCAAGCAGTCCATCGGTGAGGAGTACAGCGATACCGTACCCGAGGGAAAAGTATGCTATCAAAACTTCTCGGAAAACGCCATGCTCGACCCGGGCACTCCCATTGTGTTTAGCGTCAGTTTAGGAAAAGATCCCTCTGCCACGGTCACTTATAAATACAATGATATCATTGCCGCGCCCACTGCCAGCGAGGCTCCGGATTATACATCCGGAGGCGATGTGCATGTCACGCTGGTGACTGACTCCGGAAAAGTTCTGATGGATGTGACCACAAGTACTTTCCCCCAGTCGGCAAATTTTTACGGAATCACCTCGGCGGGGGGAACCGTCACTCTGACTTATACGGCCATCGTTAACGGAGTGGCGGAGAGTAAATCCGTAGAGCGGAGAGTAGTGTTTGCGCAGGAGTAATTTTTATGCAGGGTAAAATCGTTAAAGGGATCGCCGGTTTTTACTATGTGCATGTATCCGGCAGCGGCGTCTATGAATGCAAGGCTAAGGGTATATTCAGAAAAGACCGGGTCAAGCCTCTGGTAGGGGACAATGTGGAGATGGATCTGCTGGATGAGACGGAGAAAACAGGAAATATTATCCGTCTTTTGCCCAGAGCCAGCCAATTGATCCGCCCGGCGGTGGCCAATGTGGATCAGGCGCTGGTCATTTTCGCGATCACTCACCCCCAGCCCAATTTTAATTTGCTGGACCGTTTTTTGATCATGATGGGGCAGCAGAACCTTCCCTGTATCATCTGCCTTAATAAGCAGGATCTGGACCAAGAGGGGGCAGGACAGGAATATGCCCATATCTACAATGCCTGCGGCTACAGGACATTTATTGTCAGCGCTGCCGAAAAACAGGGGATAGAACGGCTCAGAGAGCAGCTCCGGGGCAGAACAACTACGGTGGCGGGCCCCAGCGGCGTGGGAAAGTCTTCTCTGGTGAACTGCCTGCAGCCCGGGACCGTCATGGAGACCGGGGAGATCAGTGAAAAGATTCAGAGGGGCAGACATACCACCAGACATTCGGAGCTTATCGCTCTGGAGGAGAATACCTATATTTTGGATACGCCGGGTTTCAGTTCCCTGGGGCTTTTTGATCTGGAGAAAGAACAGTTGGCGTCCTATTATCCCGAATTTGGGTACTATGAGGCGGACTGCCGATTTTCCGGCTGCTCCCATACGGCGGAACCCCAGTGTGGCGTCAAGCAGGCACTGGAGCAAGGGCGGATCAGCAGACTCCGCTATGACAACTACTGCCAGTTGTACCGTGAACTGAAGGATAAAAAACCCGTCTACAGATAAAAAGCATACAGGTCCAAGTGCGTGTCTGGCGGCGGAATAAGACCAATATCGGATGGAAAAGCGGACACGCCAGAATGTGGCGAGAAAATATTGGATAGGCTAAAGGAGATTAAGATAAAATGAAACTAGGAATCGTAGGACTCCCCAACGTGGGAAAGAGCACATTGTTTAACTCGCTGACCAAGGCCGGAGCGGAATCGGCCAACTACCCCTTCTGTACCATTGATCCCAATGTGGGCATCGTAGCCGTACCGGATCAGAGGCTCAAATTGCTGGGAGATATGTATCAGTCTAAAAAGGTGACTCCGGCCGTCATAGAGTTTGTGGATATCGCGGGATTGGTAAAGGGCGCTTCCAAGGGGGAGGGGTTGGGCAACCAGTTTTTGAGCAACATCAGGGAGGTGGATGCCATCGTTCATGTGGTGCGCTGCTTTGAGGACACCAACGTGATCCATGTGGATGGCAGTGTGGACCCCATGCGGGATGTGGAGACCATCAATCTGGAACTGATCTTCTCCGATCTGGAAATCCTGGAGAGACGTTATGCCAAAGTGTGCAAGGCAGCCAGAATGGATAAGTCCCTGGCCAAAGAGGAAACTCTGCTTACCAGGATCAGAGAGCATCTGGAGAGCGGCCGGATGGCGAAGAGCATGGAGATAGAGGACGAGGATGAGCTGGAACTGATGCGCTCCTACAATCTGCTGACCTACAAGCCGGTGATCTATGCCGCCAATGTGGCGGAAGAGGATCTGGCGGATGACGGCGCATCCAATGCCCATGTGTGTGCGGTGCGGGAATTTGCCGCAAAGGAGGGCAGCGAGGTATTTGTGATCTGCGCCCAGATCGAGCAGGAGATCGCGGAGCTGGACGAGGACGAGAAGACAATGTTTCTGGAAGATCTGGGTATCGCCCAGTCAGGCCTGGACAAACTCATCGCCGCCAGCTATCGTCTGCTGGGACTCATGAGTTTTTTGACGGCGGGCGAGGACGAGACACGCGCCTGGACCATCAAGATCGGAACCAAAGCCCCCCAGGCCGCAGGCAAGATCCACTCCGACTTCGAGCGCGGTTTTATCAAGGCAGAAGTAGTCAATTACAAAGACCTGTTAGAGCAGGGCTCCCTTGCCGCCGCCCGCGAAAAGGGTCTGGTGGGCATGGAAGGCAAGGACTATGTAGTAAAAGACGGCGACGTGATCCTGTTTAGGTTTAATGTGTAACTGCAATTACTTGTAATTTCATTGAGAAAGGACAAATTATACATGCAAGATATAATGGGCGTAAACGACATAGCATTTCCCAATCTGGGACTGTATCTAAAGAACGTCCCTCAGGGTTTTTCCATATTCGGATTCTATATCTCCCTGTACGGCGTGATCATTGCCGCAGGTGTGATAGCCGGTATCTCCATAGTGGCCCACCTCGCCAAAAAGACTGGACAGAATCCGGACGATTACTGGGATTTCGCTATTTACGGCGTACTCTTCGGCCTGGTCGGCGCCCGCATTTACTATGTTGCGTTTGAGTGGGACAGCTATAAGAACAATCTTCTGCAGATATTCCATGTGCGGGGCGGAGGTCTGGCTATATACGGCGGCGTGATCGCTGCCTTTATTACCCTGTTCGTATGGTGTCGGATCAAAAAGAAGGACCCCAGGGTGATAGGTGATACGGCCATGGCCGGTCTACTGTTGGGACAGATCATAGGCCGTTGGGGGAATTTTACCAACAGAGAGGTGTTTGGCGAATATACCGACAGTCTGCTGGCTATGCGGATTCCTTTGGAGGCGGTGCGGGACCGCTCGGACATCACGGAGAACATTGCTGCCCATATCACCGGGGATGCAAATTATATCCAGGTGCATCCCACTTTTTTGTATGAGAGCGGGTTGAATCTGCTGCTGCTTGTAGTGATATTGCTGTACTTTTGCCACAAGAAGTTTAGGGGCGAAATCTGCCTGATGTATCTGGGGGGATATGGCATTATCCGTTTTTTTGTAGAAGGCATACGCACGGACCGGCTGAAACTGGCGGGAACGGACATAGCAGTCTCACAGCTGCTGGGCATAATACTGTTTTTGACGGCGCTGGCGGCAGATTTTGCAATAAGGATTCTTATAAGACACAAAGAAAAGAGGGTTAATTCCGGCGGCAACGGCGGGGCGGCAGAAATCGAAAAACCATAAGTTGTATTTCAAAAAAATGAATATACTAGATGTAGTAAAAGGCGTTTTTCCTTGAAAGAAAGGCGCTTTTTTTGTTTCACAAATCTTAAGAAAATATGAAAAAAGTTTTGATTTTGCTTGCATAATCATCTGGTTTAGTATAGAATTAGATCAAAAGTAGTGAAAAGTGGTGGCGAGTGGATGAAAGTGGAGAGCATATGTCCCAATCCCCCTTTTCGTGGCAGATCACTTTTTAGCCGGTGCTCCGGCGTAAAGGCGGTGATTGCAGATGTTTATGAGCGAATACAATCATACGGTCGATACAAAAGGCAGGCTGATCGTTCCCTCCAAGTTCAGAGAGCAGTTAGGAGATGAATTTGTAGTGACAAAGGGTATGGACGGCTGCCTGTTTGTGTATGCCAACGAAGATTGGAGCGCTTTTGAACAGAAACTGACGTCATTGCCGCTGATCAACAAAGAGGCAAGAAAATTTGCAAGATTCTTCCTGGCCGGCGCGGCCCAGGTGGAAGTGGATAAACAGGGAAGAATACTGCTGCCCGCCAACCTGCGGGAGTTTGCCGGTCTGGAAAAAGACGTGGTGCTGGTGGGGGTGGGCAGCCGGATCGAGATATGGAGCCGGGAGAACTGGGAGAACATGGATGCCGACAGCGATATGGACGATATTGCGGCTACCATGGAGAGCCTGGGACTGACAATATAACCGATGAGGGCCGATACAGACATGGAATTCAACCATTATTCCGTCATGCTGCGGGAGACGATAGAGTATCTGAATATAAGACCTGACGGAAACTATCTGGACGGAACGCTGGGCGGCGGAGGACATGCCCGGGAGATCTGCGGCAGACTGGAGAGCGGTCATTTTTACGGGATAGATCAGGACGATGCGGCTATAGCGGCAGCGGGGCGGCGTTTGGCTGATTTTTCGGACAGAGTGACTCTGATAAGGGGCAACTACCGCAATGCCAGAGCCATGCTGGGGGAACAGGGTGTGGAGCAGGTGAACGGTATCGTGCTGGATCTGGGCGTGTCCTCCTACCAGCTGGACACGGAGGAAAGAGGGTTTTCCTATCGTTTTGACAGTCCCCTTGACATGAGGATGGACAGGCGTCAGAGTCTGACGGCCAGAGATATAGTAAACGGTTACAGCGAAACGGAGTTGTATCATATCATACGGGATTACGGGGAGGACAGTTTTGCCAAGAATATTGCAAAACACATTGTGGCCGCCAGAGGGCGGGAGCCTATAGAGACTACCGGGCAGCTCAGCGAGATCATCCGGGCGGCGATCCCCGCCAGGATGCGGCAAAACGGTCACCCCTCCAAGAGAACCTTTCAGGCCATCCGCATAGAGTGCAATCAGGAACTGGAGGTACTGCGGGAGGCTCTCGATGATCTGATCGCTCTGCTCTCTCCCGGGGGACGTCTGTGTATCATCACCTTTCATTCCCTGGAGGACCGGATTGTAAAGACAGCCTTCAAAAAGGCTGAAAATCCTTGTACCTGCCCGCCGGAATTTCCGGTATGTGTCTGTGGAAAGCAGCCTCTGGGCAGTGTCGTCACGAAAAAGCCGGTTCTGCCGGACCGGAGAGAGCTGGAGGAAAACAGCCGTTCTAAAAGTGCAAAACTGCGGGTGTTTGAGAAGAAGTAAGAGAAAGGATATTATATTGCGTTATGGCACGGACAACCAATGGAAACAGACCTACAAATTCATATAGAAACGCAGACGCCCGCCATAATATGGGAAATGCAGTCCGGTCACAGAGCCAGCCGTCCAGGCGGCAGACCGGCAGTTATGTATATGGAAACGCGGCGCCCAAACTGGACGTACAGAGAGAGATGGAGCAGCAGCCCCGCAGGGTGCTGAGCAACACTACCCGGAAAAACAGGGATAAAGCCAGACATATGAGTCTGGGTTATGTGGCTTTTCTGGTGCTGGTCATGTGTGTGGCCGGATATGTGCTGATCAATTTCCTTCAGCTACAGGCAGATATCACCAATGTGACACAGAACATTGCCCGCCAGCAGAAGGAACTGAACAATCTGAAAGTGGCCAATGATGAGGAACTCAGCCGTATCACCAGCAATGTGGACATGGAGGAAGTGAAACGTGTGGCCATAGGCGAGCTGGGTATGGTGTATCCTCAGGAGGGGCAGATCGTTACATACTCCTGTGAGGGCCGGGACTATGTACGCAAGGTAAGCGATGGCAATTAAGAGAGGTAGATATGTCAGAGAGAGAACAGGACAGACCTGATAGGACCGGAGGAAACAGGGGAAGAGCCCCGAGACCCCGAACCGCCAGGGTGCGCAACGGGCGGAAGGAAGAAAAAAAATTCGGCAGCAGAATGCAGAAAAAGCTGGTAGTACTGTATGTAATGGTACTGCTGGCTTTTGCCGGATTGAGTATTCGGATGATCGCCATCGCCCGGGATAATGAGGACGAGTATACGAGACGGATACTCTCCCAACAGCAGTACGACAGCACCACCCTTCCTTTTCGCCGGGGAGATATTGTTGACGCCAAGGGTACTCAGCTGGCGGTCAGCGAGAATGTGTACAATGTGATTCTGGACATAAAAGTGATCCGGGAGAAGGAGAAACTGGAGAATAAAGAATATATGGAACCCACGCTTAGGGCGCTGGAGCAGCATTTTGATCTGGATATGGCTGAAATCCGCTCCTATGTGGCGTCCCATGAAAAATCGGCGTATTATGTGCTGGCCAAAAGGCTGCCCTATGAGCAGATCAGCAGTTTTCAGGAGGCCATGGATGCTCAGGACAGTCTGATCAGGGGCGTGTGGTTTGAGAAGGAATATAAGCGCTATTATCCCATGGGCACTCTCGCCTGTGATGTGATCGGTTTCACAAGCTCGGACAATGTGGGCGCGTATGGATTGGAGGCCTACTACAATGAGGAACTCAACGGCACCACCGGCAGGGAATTCGGCTATCTGAACGATGATTCCGCGCTGGAGAGGACCGTGAAACCGGCGGAGGACGGCTACACCATACACAGCACCCTTGACGCCAATATCCAGGGGATCGTGGAAAAATATCTGAAACAGTTTGACGAGGAACATAAGAATACTGCGCGGACGGGAAACGGCGCTGAGAATGTGGGATGTATCATAATGGAGGTCAATACGGGAAATATTCTGGCCATGGCCAGCTACCCGGTCTATGATCTGAATGACACCCGCAATACGGACGCGCTGATCGGCGGTGTGATGGTGGACGAGCAGGGCAACAAGACCAAGGAATATATCACTCCGGAGAAGATTGCGGAGATGAATGACACGCAGCTGTATATGAACCTGAATTATCTGTGGAAAAATTTCTGCATCAGCGATACTTTTGAACCGGGTTCCACGTCCAAACCGTTCACCACGGCCATAGGGCTGGAGACCGGAGCCATCAACGGCAACGAGGTCTATCAGTGCGACGGCTTTCTGGAGAGCGGCGGCTATACGATCAGATGCCACAATAAATGGGGCGATCAGGCTGTGAACGTGGAGGATGCCATCGCCTGGTCCTGCAATGTGGCGCTGATGAAAGAGGCGCAGTCCATCGGTATAGAGCGTTTTGCGGAATTTCAGAGGGTGTTTAATTTCGGGCTGCGGACCAATATCGATCTGGAAGGGGAGACCCGTACCGCCTCTCTGATTCTGGATGCGGATCATATGACGCAGACGGATCTGTTCACCTATTCGTTTGGGCAGGGCTTTAACGTGACGATGATCGAAATGATCGCCGGCTTTTGCTCCCTGATAAACGGCGGCTATTATTACGAACCCCACATGGTGGACAGGATCACCAATGCCAGCGGCGCTACAGTGGAGAATATCGAGCCCAGAGTGCTGCGCCAGACCATATCGGAATCTACCTCCGAGCGGATACGTCAGTACTGCGAGGCAGTGGTGATGCGCCAGAACGATAGCAAGATCACCGGGCGGACTGCCCGGCCCGCAGGCTATGCCATCGGAGGCAAGACCGGTACGGCACAGACTTTTGACCGTGAGACCGGACAGCGGTCCAAGACGGAGCATGTGGTATCCTTTATAGGTTACGCTCCGGCGGATAATCCTCAGATAGCCATCTATGTGGTGGTGGACCGGGCCAATGCAGTGGAGCAGGACGACGCCAAGTTTGCCACGGGTATTGTGCGAAACGTGCTGACGGAGGTACTGCCTTATCTGGATATCTATATGACGGAAGAGCTGTCTGAGGCCGAGGTCAGGGAGCTGGAGGAGCGGCGGCTGGCTATCACAAATCAGTATACCCAGACTCCCGAGGAGGAGGATCTGGACAATATGCAGCCCCAGGAACCCGAACCCACCCAGACGCCCACTGCCGGGCGGCCCGCGTGGATGGACTTTCCCACGGACCCCTCCACAGGGCACCGGGTTGACCCGGAGACAGGTGAACACTATGACCCCAACACGGGAGATCCCATAGGCGGCAGCTGGCAGCCTCTGGAGTAAAAAAGAACTTCACGAATAACCTCATAACAGTGGGAATACAGTATAGTAACGGTTATTATGAGGTTTTGTATGCCGGCGATACATAATAAAATAGCGCATCGTAAGAAAATCCTGACTGTTTTTCTGGGCTGTGCCCTGGTGCTGACGGCACTGTTTGCCCGTCTGATCTATCTGATGGTATGGGAAGCAGACTATTACGCGGAAAAAGCCACCCAGCTCCACGAGAGGGAACGCAGCATAAAGGCGGCCAGGGGACGTATTATGGACTGTAACGGAGAGATACTGGCAGATAACAGGACAGTGTGTACCATTTCCGTGATCCACAATCAGATCGAGGACCCGGAGGCCGTCATTGAAATGCTCTGCCGGGAGCTTAACCTGTCGGAGGAATATGTGCGCAAGCGCGTGGAGAAGTACAGCTCCATGGAGCGTATCAAGAGCAATGTGGATAAGGCGGTGGGAGACCGTATCCGGGAGTACGAGATACCGGGAGTCAAGGTGGATGAGGATTACAAGCGGTATTATCCCTATGGGGAACTGGCCAGCAAGGTGCTGGGTTTCACCGGAGGGGACAATCAGGGCATCATCGGCCTGGAAGTGATATATGAGGAATATCTTAAGGGAAAACCGGGCATGATCCTGACGGTGACGGACGCCAAGGGGATCGAGGTGGAGGCGGCGGGAGAGCGGCGCGTGGAGCCGGTCAGCGGCAACGATCTGTATATCAGTCTGGACCGCAATATCCAGACCTATGCCACCCAGCTGGCCTATCAGGCCATGGAGACCAAGCAGGCCCAGAGCGTGTCCATACTGGTCATGAATCCTCAGAACGGTGAGATATATGCCATGGTGAACGTGCCGGAGTTTGATTTAAACGATCCCTACGCGCTGCCGGAGGGAACGGGGGATGGCCTCTCTCAGCAGGAAAAGCAGGATATGCTCAACCGCATATGGAGAAACGGCTGTATCAACGATACATATGAACCGGGTTCAACATTTAAGATCATCACTGCGGCCGCCGGGCTGGAGCAGGGAGTTATCACTCCCCAGAGCCAGTTTTCCTGTCCGGGTTTTATCATGGTGGAAGACCGCAGGATCAGGTGTCATAAGGTGGGAGGCCACGGCGGGCAGGATTTTATCCACTGTATGATGAACAGCTGCAATCCTGCTCTGATCTCGGTAGGACTTCTGCTGGGAGTGGATACCTACTATGACTATTTTGACCGTTTTGGGCTGCTGACCAAGACCGGCGTGGATCTGCCGGGAGAGGCCGGCACCATTATGCACAACAAGGAGAATATGGGTCTGGTGGAACTGGCTACGGTGTCCTTTGGGCAATCCTTTCAGATCACGCCCATACAGCTAGTCACTACCGCCTCTTCAATCATCAACGGCGGGAGGAGGATAACGCCGCATTTCGGTGTGAAAGTGGTGGATGCCCAAGGCAATCTGGTGGAGAGATTTTCCTATCCTGTGGCCGAAAATATCGTGTCTGAGGAGACTTCCGCCACCATGCGGGAGATACTGGAGATGGTGGTCAAGGAGGGATCGGGGAAAAACGGCAAGGTGGAGGGCTACCGGGTGGGCGGCAAGACGGCTACCAGCCAGACATTGCCCAGAGGCAGCGGGAAATACATATCTTCTTTTATCGGTTTCGCGCCGGCGGACGATCCCCAGGTGATCGCCGTGGCTATTGTGAATACGCCTCAGGGGGTGTATTACGGAGGACAGGTGGCGGCTCCCATCGTGCGGCAGTTGTTTGAGAATATATTGCCTTATATGGGGATTGAGCAGGAGGGGAGTGCCGTCCAGGAGTGAGGCAAGGTCCTCTGGTTGGATGCGCTTTCGCTCGATTGGGTGGTAACTGGGGCAAGGGGACGCTCCGGGAGGGGAGGCCCTCCGGTTGGATGCGCTTTTGCACGATTGGGTGGTAACTGGGGCAAGGGGACGCTCCGGGAGGGGAGGTCCTCTGGCCGGATGCGCTTTCGCTCGATTGGGTGGTAACTGGGGCAAGGGGACGCTCCGGGAGGGTAAGTAGCCCTGGCTGGACGCGCTCTCGCTCGATTGGGTATGTAGCGGACGCTAGGCTCGTGCCGAATAAATTCGGCAGACCTCGCCAAGCGCCGACATACCCAGACGGTCCTGCCAGGGCTACTTACCCTCCCGGAGCTGTTTGTTCGCAAGTTATGCTGTTTTGATAATGTTTTGATACTGTTGGATATGGGGTGTAGAAGTTTGGGGAAGAGGAATCCTTGCATTATGGGGGGATTGGGCTTATAATGTATGGTATTGTTTGGTGTTGGGGGGCAGATGAGGACGATTGAAACAGTATCTGCCGGGATAATGCCCGGGGAATTATAGATTGCTGTGGCATGGTGAAATTGCTTTGCGGGTGTTTATTGGGGCGGAGGGGGTACTCTTGATAGGAGGATTTTGAGATGTTTGAGGGACGGAAGTGCTTGGTTATAGGGTCCGGCGTCAGCGGGCAGGGAGCGGTATCCCTGCTGGGGCATATGGGAGCGGATATTCTGCTGTTTGACGGGGGCGATAAGATCACACAGGAAGAACTGGAGGGCAGGGTTCCCCGGGGAGTACAGGCGGGATGTTATGTGGGGCAGGTGCCGGGGGAGGTTTTGGAGCAGATAGACGTGGCTGTTCTCAGTCCGGGTGTTCCGGTAGACAGCCCTTTGGTGACGGAACTTAAGAGCCGGGGAGTCCGGGTGATCGGGGAGATCGAGCTGGGATTCCTGGCGGAGCGGGGCAGGGTGGCAGCTATCACGGGAACCAATGGAAAGACCACTACTACCACGCTGGTGGGAGAGATCATGAAGGCCCATCTGGGGCAGGATAAGGTGTTTGTGGTGGGCAATATCGGAAATCCCTATACGTTGGAGGCTGAAAAGACCACGCCGGATACGGTGACGGTGGGGGAGATCAGCAGTTTCCAGCTGGAGACGGTGGAGAGTTTTCGGCCTAATGTTTCGGCGATCCTGAATATCACGCCGGATCATTTAAACCGGCACCATACCATGGAGGCCTATGTGGAGGCCAAGGAGAGGATAGCCATGTGCCAGGGGCCGGAGGATATATGCGTGCTGAATTATGAAAATGCGTATACCCGTGATTTCGGCGGCAGATGTCCGGCTAGGGCAGTGTATTTTTCTTCTGCCAGAGAACTTGCGGAGGGATATTTTCTGCGGGGGGAGGAGATATGTCTGGCGCGGGACGGCCAGGTGAGGGCACTGCTCAATATACACAGGGATATGAATCTGGTGGGGCTATGCAATGTGGAGAATGTGATGGCGGCCATTGCCATCGCCACAGGCATGGGAGTTCCTCTGGATACGATCCTGGGGGCGGTGAGAGTGTTTCATGCCGTGGAGCATCGCATTGAATATGTGGCGACCAAAAGGGGTGTGGCCTATTACAATGACTCCAAGGGCACCAATCCCGATGCCGCCATTCAGGGCATCCGGGCCATGAGCCGCCCCACGGTGCTGATCGGCGGGGGATATGACAAGGAGAGTGAGTTCGACCAGTGGATAGAGAGTTTTGAGGGAAAAGTGCAGTGGCTGGTACTGATCGGCCAGACCAGGGAAAAGATCGCGCAGTGCGCCCGGGATCACGGCTTTGAACGGGTTCGCATGGCGGACACGTATGAGGAATGTCTGCGTCTGTGTACGCAGCTGGCACGGCCCGGTGACGCGGTGCTGCTGTCGCCTGCCTGCGCCAGTTGGGGGATGTTCCCCAACTATGAGACCAGGGGACAGATTTTCAAAGATTATGTAAACGGGCTTGAGGAGTGATCGCGTGGCGGAAAGACGGAGAAGAAAAAAGGAACAGACAGAGTATTTTTTTGACTATAGTCTGTTGTTTATAGTGTTGTTTCTGATGGGATTCGGGCTGGTGATGGTCTATTCCGCCAGTTCCTATGAAGCCCAGCAGGAGTTTGGCAGCGGCACCCATTATCTGCGCAAACAGCTGATAGCGGATATTCTGGGGCTGGTGGTCATGATGTTTATGGCCAATATACCCTATAAGTTCTGGCGGCGTTTCACCACTTTGGCATATTTTGCGTCCCTGTTTTTGATCCCCATGGTTTTGACGCCTCTGGGCGTGGAATCCCATGGAGCCAGAAGATGGGTGGGTATCCCGGGCACAGGATTCAATCTGCAGCCCGCGGAGGTGGCGAAGATCTGTATGATCCTGTTTTTGGCCAATATGGTATGTCTGATGGGAAAAAAGCTGCGCACGGCAAGGGGCCTGGTAGTGTTGATCGCTCTGTCCCTTCCCCATTCGCTGGCTGTGTGGCTGATCACGAAAAATATGAGTTCCGCCATCATTATTCTCGGTATTGCCATGCTGATGATCTTTGTGGCCACCCCGGACTATAAGAGGTTTGTTATCCTGGGGGCTGTCGCTGCGGTGGCGGTGATCGGTATCGTGTGGGCCATCTTTAATACACCCATCATTGAAAAGGTAGGATTCAGAGGAGAGAGAGTTCTGGCCTGGCGGGACCCGGAGGCGTACGCACAGGGCAAGGGATTTCAGACGCTGCAGGCTCTGTATGCCATCGGGTCGGGCGGTATATGGGGCAAGGGGCTTGGCCAGAGTATGCAGAAACTGAATTTCATCCCCGAGGCTCAAAATGATATGATCTTTTCCATTATCTGTGAGGAGCTTGGACTTTTCGGAGCCATCGCCGTCATTCTAATGTTTATCATGCTGCTGTGGAGAATGATGATCGTGGCCAACAATGCGTCGGACCTGTTTGGTGCGCTGCTGGTGGTGGGTGTGATGGGGCATATCGCGATCCAGGTGATCCTCAATATCGCGGTGGTCACAAACACCATTCCCAATACGGGAATATCCCTGCCATTTATCAGTTACGGAGGCTCTTCGGTACTGTTTTTGATGATGGAGATCGGGCTGGTGCTCAGTGTGGCCCGCAGGATTCAGCTAAAAGAACTGGCGTAACATCAGGCGAAAATTTTGGGACAACGCAACAACGGCCGTTTTTTGTCATAGGATAGAATAATTCATGACTCAAAAAAGCGGAAGGTGTGCCATGAGCGCTATCCCAGAAAAAACCACGGGAGAGATTCATATACGGGGAGGAGTGCGCCTCCAGGGTAAGGTGAAAGTACAGGGGTCTAAGAATGCGGCGCTGCCTATTCTGGCGGCTACGATTTTGACAGAGGGAGAGAATTGTCTTAAGGATTGTCCTAAGATTTCGGATGTATATCGAATGCTGAGACTGCTGCAAAGTCTTGGCGGACATGCGCGCTGGGAGGGAGAAGGGGTTTGCGTCAGTACAGGCAGTATCACCACTCAGGATATGCCGGCGGACGCCATCACCGGTATGCGTTCCTCCCTGTGCCTGCTGGGGGCATTGCTTGCCAGGTGCGGCAGCATTGTCATGGAATATCCCGGGGGCTGTGTAATTGGAGAGAGACCTATCGATCTGCACTTGCTGGCTCTGGAACAGATGGGAGTGCGGTTTCATGAGGAGGGCAACAGAATCTGCGGCCAGGCGCAGGAGGGCCTTCACGGCGCGGATATATCTCTGGCGTTGCCCAGTGTGGGGGCCACTGAAAACATTGTGTTGGCGGCGGTCACGGCCAGAGGACGTACCCGGTTGAGCGGGGCGGCCAGAGAACCGGAAGTGGAGGCCCTGTGCAGATATCTGAATGCCTGCGGCGCCAGGATCGACGGCATCGGCAGCAGTGATCTGGAGATCCAGGGAGTGAAATGTCTCCACGGGGCCACTTACCGGATACCGGCGGACAGGATCGTGGCGGGAACCTATCTGTACGCCGCCCTGGGAACCCGGGGCTGTGTCCTGCTGGAACAGGCGCCCTGCCGGCATATGCACGCGGTGATACGCATGGCGGAGCGAATGGGAGCCATCTGCCAGGAGACGGGGGAAGGCTTGTATGTGCAGTCTCTGGGAGAACTGCTCTCGCCCGGCCTGATCCGCACCGGTGTCTACCCCGGATTTCCCACGGATATGCAGTCTGTGGCGCTGGCGGTGGCCGCCATGGCCCAGGGAGAGACCCGGATTGAGGAGCATATCTTTGAAAACCGTTTTCGGGTGGCGGAACCCTTGCGGCAGATGGGTGCGGATATCCGGCAACAGGATGCCCACAGTCTGGAGGTGGGCGGCGGCTGCCAGCTGCGGGGCCGGAGAGTGGAAGCCTGTGAATTGCGGGGCGGAGCGGCTCTGGTGGTGGCGGGCCTGATGGCGGAGGGCGAGACGGTGGTCACCGGATGTGAGTTTATTGAGAGAGGCTACGAAAATATCTGCAAGGACCTAAGAGAGTTGGGAGCTAGAATCTACAGTGTATAATATGGGACGGAAAAAGAAGAGAAAATGGCCGGTGGTACTGTTGGTCCTGTTTGGCATATCTGCGGCGGTGTTGGGCGCGGGATACTATGTGCTGGACAATTACACGATCCAGAATGTGTATGTGACAGGAAATATCCACTATACCCAGGAGGAGATCCAGGAGATCGTCATGGACGGTCCCCTGGGTAACAATTCACTGTATCTGTCTCTGAAATACAAGAAGAAGGGTATTGAGGACATTCCCTTTGTGGATGTGATGGATGTGAGTATACTGGCTCCGGATACCATCAAGATCACAGTTTATGAGAAAGCTCTGGCCGGATATGTGGAGTATATGGACAGTTATATGTATTTCGACAAGGACGGCTATGTGGTGGAGAGCTCACAGATCAAGACCGAAGGGGTTCCCCAGATCACCGGACTGCAGTTCTCCTCCTGCACGCTGGGACAGAAACTGCCTGTGGAGCGGGAGGATATATTTGCCAGCATCATGGAGCTGACCAAGCTGCTCGGCAAATACGAACTGTCGCCGGACAGGATTTATTTTCGGAATTACACGGAGATCACGCTGTATTTCGGCAATGTTCGGGTGGCTCTGGGCGCAGGGGACAATATGGAGGAGAAACTTATGGTACTGCCCACCTTTTTGGAAAATCTGGATGGAAAGAAAGGAGTTCTGCGGATGGAAAATTATAACAGGGATACGAAAACCACTGTATTTGAAAAGGATGAGCCGGAAAACTCGGAATAAAAATGGCTTTTTTTCAAAAAAATAGGTTGATTAATTTTACAAATAATTATATGATAGTCTATATGGAGTTTATACGGGAAAAAGGAGGACAAGCCTTTGCTGGAAATTAAGACAAACGACGCAGAAGCCGCCGCCAGAATCATCGTTGTAGGTGTGGGTGGTGCAGGCAATAATGCTGTTAATAGAATGATAGACGAAAAAATAGACGGTGTGGAGTTTATCGGTGTGAATACGGATAAACAGGCCCTGCAGCTGTGCAAGGCCCCCAAGCTGTTACAGATAGGAGAAAAATTGACCAAGGGACTGGGAGCGGGAGCTAAGCCGGAGATCGGAGAGAAAGCGGCCGAGGAGAGTTCCGAGGAAGTCGCCAATGCGCTGACAGGTGCGGACATGGTGTTTGTCACCTGCGGTATGGGCGGCGGTACGGGAACCGGTGCCGCTCCGGTGGTGGCAAAACTGGCCAAAGACATGGGTATTTTAACGGTGGGCGTAGTGACCAAGCCTTTCCGCTTTGAGGCCAAGGCGAGGATGTCCAACGCGCTGGCCGGTATCAACAGGATCAAGGACAATGTAGATACGCTGATAGTGATTCCCAACGATAAGCTGCTGGAAATTGTGGACCGCAGGACTACCATGCCCGAGGCCCTTAAGAAAGCGGATGAAGTGCTGCAGCAGGCGGTTCAGGGTATCACGGACCTTATCAATATTCCATCCGTGATCAATCTGGATTTCGCGGATGTACAGACAGTTATGAAAGACAAGGGAATTGCCCATATCGGTATCGGTCAGGGCAAAGGGGACGACAAGGCGATGGACGCCGTGAAACAGGCAGTGGAAAGCCCTCTGCTGGAAACCACGATCTCCGGCGCCACGGATATCATTATCAATGTCTCGGGCGATATCACGCTGGCGGATGCCAACGACGCGGCAAGCTATGTACAGCAGCTGGCCGGTGAGGATATCAATGTTATTCTGGGCGCAATGTATGACGACTCCAAGTCTGACAGCTGCACGATCACCGTGATTGCCACCGGGCTTGAGGAGACTTCGGGTTCCGCAGTGCCCGCGTCCAGGTTAGGAGGCGGACTGGCCTATAAGAATCCGGGGGCTCATGTGCCTTCCGGCTCTCTGAAGAACTTTACCGTGCAGCCGGGCAATACTGCGGCTCCCGGCACAGGAGCGCCTGTGAGGCCTCTGACGGGTATCAACCGCCCTGCGGATATACGCAGCAATGTGGAGGAGAAATCTCTAAAGATACCGGATTTCTTGCAGAGAAAATAATATTTTCAAAATAACTTATTGTATTTTCGCATAATGTAATTTACATTTGTAATTTACATAAGATGGATCAGCAACGAGGGCCTACGCCGAAAGAGAGTAGGCCTTTTTCTGCATATTTTCAGCATGTCGAAATTTCAAGATGGTTTATCGCCGGAATTCTACCCGATTGCGACAAATTTTATAACTTTTATCCCTTATACTGATTGTGAAGACCCGGGGAATGGATCTTAAGGTAAGGGGGATCATATATGTATTATGAAGTCTACCTGGACAGTATTTTTTTGATCTGTTTCTGCATGAACCGCTATCTTCTGGGGCTGACGAACCTGTGTCTGACCTGCACTGCCACGCATGTCAGAGTTTGGGCGGGAGCCGCGGTGGGGGCGGTGGGGGACTTGCTGGCTTTACTTGCGCCCGCGCCTTTTCGTCCGCTGTTGCTTGTGGCGGGCTTATACGGAATGGCGGGAGTAACCTTCGGATGCTGGTGGGGAAGGGGACTTGTCAGGATCGCGGAGGGGCTTGGCGCCTGTTTTTTTCTGCTGGGCGGGGCTTTAACACTGTTTCTCAGACTTCTGCCGGGCAGTGACGGCGGACTGGCCCGCAGCGCGGTGGTGCTCCTGCTGGGCGCCGTATGCTATGAGGGAATCCGTCTGATGGCGCTGCGTCGGAGAAAAAACCGGAGCAGCTGTACAGTTACCCTGTACGGGGAGGACGGACACAGCATACGGATAGACGGTCTGGTGGATACGGGAAACAGTCTGACGGAACCCATCAGCGGCAGACCGGTGGCGGTACTGGAAAAGAGGATATGGGAAGAATTGTATCCCAGACAGTCGCCTCCCGGTATGCGGGTGATACCCTATCACAGCGTGGGAAAGCCGGCGGGCACTCTGATCGGATTCCCTGTGAAGGATATGGAGGTGGAAGTCGGAGGCATCAGGCGGAAATGCCGGGAGATTTATATAGCCATCTGGCAGGATAGACTGTCGGAGACAGGGTCCTACGATATACTGCTGCAGCCCGCCATGTTGGAACTCTAAACAGTAATCGTATGATTACGGAACTTAAAACAGTGATCAAACGGTCAGTGCCCGGAGAATTTACGGACGCGAGGGCGGCCGCAAATGGCTCCGCAGGAAAAAGTGCCGACCGTGTGATTACGGAATTTATATATAGAAAGACGAGGTATAAGGTTATGATATTGAGAGCGCCTATCCCCGTGAATATCCCAATGTGGGTGTTTCGCCGGGAAAAAGGAAAGAAAATACGCAAACAGGGAGATATTCATTACATAGGCGGCGCGGAGGTGCTGCCCCCACCGCTGGAACTGGAACGGGAGAGTCAGGTGATCGGCGCGCTGGGAACGGACTCGGAGGAGGAGGCCAAATCCATACTGATCGAGCACAATCTCCGTCTGGTGGTGTACATAGCCAAAAAATTTGACAATACGGGAGTGGGAGTGGAAGATCTGATCTCCATCGGCACCATCGGGCTGATCAAGTCCATCAATACCTTCAAGCCGGACAAAAATATCAAGCTGGCTACCTATGCGTCCAGATGTATAGAAAACGAGATATTGATGTATCTGCGGCGCAACAACAAGACCAGGCTGGAGGTATCCATCGACGAACCGCTGAATGTGGATTGGGACGGCAATGAGCTGCTGCTGTCGGATATTCTGGGTACCGACGAGGACATCATTTACCGGGATCTGGAAAATGAGGTGGAGAGAAATCTTTTGCTGAAAGCCATCAACAAACTCACCGACCGGGAGAGAACCATTATCCGCCTGCGCTTTGGCCTGGGCCATCCGGATGGACTGGAGATGACGCAGAAAGAAGTGGCATCTCTTCTGGGCATATCCCAGTCCTATATCTCCCGGTTGGAAAAGAAAATAATGAAACAGTTGAAAAAAGAGATGAGCAATAATATCTGATTGGCGGATTTTCCCTTTTCAAATCCATGATTATAGTATATACTAAAGACATCAGGTGAAGAAAAAAAGAGGCTTTGAATGCTTTATGATACAGAGAGACGACATTTTGTCCATGGAGTTTTTGAAAAAGACTGAGTTTACCGGGAGCCATCAGGGGATGCGCTACCGTCTGGAGGGTGTCAGCCGGGAGGATGGAAAGAGGCTGGCGGCTGCGGTATGGCCGGAACCGTTTAATTATGTGACCACGCCGGAGGAAAAAAAGCAGCGGGCGGAGTTTACCTTTGATGAGGACGGGGTGACGGATGCCGTGGCCTGGATGAACGACAGACTTTTCGAGGACAGAGAACTATGGCGTGACAGCAGCCGTGGCTGGGACAGCACGACCACCTGAAAAAAGACTGATTGGAAGAAATGCTATGCTGAAATATATTATCCACGACATGACGGCGGCGCTGCGCTATTTACCCTATGGGCTCATAGCGGGGCTGTTTGCCGTGGCGGTGTTGTGGCTTATCAACCGGGGCAGGCAAAAGAGAGGGAAAGCCACTCTGCCCCTGCCGGCGGTATCCTGTCTGGTGATGTATGTGGCGATCATGCTGGCGATCACCTATTTTTCAAGAGAGAGCGGCACCAGAAACGGGATAGATCTGGAGCTTTTTTCCACATGGGGTATCAACAAACGCAACAATGCGTACGTGGTGGAAAATGTGCTTTTGTTTATTCCCTATGGGTTTGTATTGGCCTGGGCCGATCCCAGACAGAGAAATTTCTTTCGGAACGTGCTGACAGGGGCGATGACCAGCCTGGCCATCGAGTGTATGCAGCTGGTCACGGGAAGGGGATATTTTCAGATCGATGATATTCTCACCAATATCGCGGGGACCGTTTTGGGGTATATCTGCTATATGCTGATATACGGTATCCGCAGTCTGTGGCGCAGGGGACGGAATATTATCAGGAAATAACGTTTACTGTTCTAAAGTAAATAGAACATTAATCCGATATCTAAGGCAGGATAGGCGAAAGTGGCCGCAAGGATGGCGGCTTTGTGCGGCGTCAGGGAGGACAGAGGAATGCTATCTGTACAGAATAATTTACTTGCGTTAAACGCAAACAGGCAGCTTGGTCTCACAGGTAAAAAGGTGGGGAAGGTGGCGGAAAAACTTTCATCCGGCTACCGGATCAACCGGAGCGCGGATGATGCAGCAGGGCTTGCCATATCGGAAAAGATGCGCAGGCAGATCCGCGGGCTGACCCAGGCATCGACCAACGCCCAGGACGGAATCTCCATGGTACAGTCCGCGGAAGGCGCTATGAACGAGCTGCACGATATGTTGCAGCGGGCCAATGAACTGGCGGTGAAAGCGGCCACGGGAACTCTCACGGATGAAGACCGGGGCATGGTGGATCTGGAGGTTCAGCAGCTGAAGACGGAGATCGACTCCATGGCCCAGAGAACGGTATTCAATAAGATACGGCTGTTTCCCGACAACGGATTGTCGCCTGCGACCGCGTCCAGAATGGACGGAACCTATCGATATACACTGGACTACGACAGGATGAGCGGTATCTTTAAGGTTGGCAGTGACAACAGCGGCGTAGCGGCGCTGGCCGGCGGAGGTTCCGCCCAGAGCGTTCTGGCGGATAAGATAGCCAATGAGCTCTTGCCCAATGCCGTGAAACAGATTTTTGACGCTTTTCCCTCTCTCAAGGCAGCCACAGGCTCAGATGTGATCAAGATGGAGCTGGAGATCAAATATGATGACGGACCGGGAAACCGGCTGGCATACGCGGCGGTTTCATTTTACCAGACAGGGAAACCTGCCAAGATGTCTCTGACAGTGGATACGGCAGACTTTACGGATGCGGACGCGCTGGGCACAGGAGCCAACGCCACGGTGCTGGAGTCTACTCTTGCCCATGAGTTGATGCATTCTGTCATGCAGTGGAATCTGACGGACGGTATGACGGGAAGAAACAACAAGGAGAGATTTCCCGATTGGTTTGTGGAAGGAACGGCGCAGCTTGCAGGAGGCGGCTTTCCTACCAACTGGAATAACTGGCTGAAAAACGATACAAGCAGTCTGACCAGCGAAACGGATACGTCTCAAGACAAAAAGATTGCGGCCGACCTGAAAAAATATTCTGTGGACGGCAGACCTTACGGTCACGGATATCTGGCGGCGGCATACGCGGGATATCTGGCCAATGGCGGCGGCGCTGTTACCGCGGCGGGCATCGCGGCCGGAATGGACCGGATATTCGACGATCTGCTGAATGGAAAGAGTTTCGCGAGCGCGATCAAAGACAATACCGGAAAGACGGAGACACAGTTAAAAGTAATGTTTTCTAACGGAGACCCTGCCCTAGTGGACTTCGTGAGGAGACTGTCCTACAACACCAATTCCGCCGGCAACGGTGCAGGTTCTGTCATTGCGGCAGGCGGACTGGCAACCGGCGGGACAGATATTTTGGGCAATTCGGCTCCTGTTCAGGCATTTCAGATCGGCAGCACCTCCGTGGGCGGCAGCACGGGAGGCGGCGGAATCGGAGGTGGCGGGGGCGGCGACAATGAAGTTATACTTCAGGTCGGAACGGAAGCGGGTCATGAGATCAAGTTCAATCTGTATCGAATGAATACGCAGGCTCTTGGGATGCAGAACTCCAACACCAAAACAGTGGAAGCCGCTCAGGATATGCTCTATGAAGTACAGATGGCGATTACATATGTCAGTGCCGTCAGAACCTATTACGGCGCGATCCAGAACAGGCTGGAGCATACCATTAACAACCTGGACAATGTGGTAGAGAACACTATGGCGGCCGAGTCGGCTATCAGGGACACAGATATGGCGGAGGCGATGGTGGAGTATTCCAATCATCAGATTCTGCAGCAGGCAGGGCAGGCAATGCTGTCTCAGGCAAATCATTCCTCCGACATGGTGCTGGGCCTTTTAAACAGTTGACGGCGAAGAGGGAATGAGAGCATATGGGAGCGGTGGTTAAAGTATTTTGTGAATCCTGCCATGCAGAATGGAACTGTAATACCGGATGTGGGATGCTGCATGGAATGCTGGAAAATGTGGCTCCGCTGTTTCCCAAGGATGTGGCGGATGCTCTTATGCAATATACCGGGGGGGATGAGAGTCCGGCTTATGATTTTGGTTTTCAGCCGGCGGTATGCGGGCATTGTGGCGGTATCGTGAGCGTCCCGGTGCTGCGGCTGCCTGACGGCGGCGGGCAGCATGTTGGTTTATGCCCGAACTGCGGGAAAGGAGTACGGCCAATAAAGGTTATGGCGAAAACACATTGTCCCGTATGTAAAAAGAACACTCTCAAAACGTTGGAGACCGGACGTTGGGATTAAATAAAAAGCAGACCGCCTATGGTCTGCTTTTATATATGGATACATAAGGATAAACCGGATTCTTATGCCGAGAGATAGGCGCGCATGGTCTTTAAGGCGTTTTTTTCCAGCCGGGAGACCTGGGCCTGGGAGATACCGATCATCTCCGCCACCTCCATCTGGGTCTTGCCGGAGAAAAAGCGCAGGGAAATGATCTCATATTCCCGGGGAGCCAGACGTTTCATGGCCTCGCTGAGAGAGAGATGTTCCACCCAGTTCTCCTCTTTATTTTTCTTGTCGCTGATCTGGTCCATAACATACAGCGTATCGCCGCCGTCGGTATAGATGGGCTCGTACAGGCTCATGGGGTTTTGTATCGCGTCCATGGCGTAGACGATATCCTCCTTGGAGATACCTACTTCCGCCGCTATTTCTTCGATGGTGGGTTCTTTTAGGTTCTGCCGGGTCAGGGTATCCCGGGCGTAGATGGCTTTGTAGGCCGTGTCCTTTAAGGAGCGGGAGACTCGTATGCTGTTATTGTCCCGCAGATACCGGCGAATCTCTCCGATGATCATGGGCACCGCGTAAGTGGAAAACTTAACATTCAGACTGGAATCGAAATTGTCGATGGCCTTGATCAGGCCGATACATCCGATCTGGAACAGATCGTCCACGTTTTCATTGCTGGAGGAAAAGCGCTTTATAACACTGAGTACCAGGCGCAGATTTCCTTCGATATATTTCTCCCGGGCCTCCTGATCGCCGTCCTCGATCCTGGCGAATAGCGCCTCCTTTTCCGCAGCCCCCAGCAGGGGTAATTTCGCCGTGTTAACACCGCAGATCTCCACTTTTCCCTGTGCCATATTCACACCATGCCTTTCTGTAGAAAATATATTCGCAGCGGACTGCTTTATCCTGCGTAAAGGCCAATGCCGGTACATTGGTAGTATTTACAGAGGCGGCTGTATATATTCTGTAAAATCAGGAAAAGTGCAAGTGGAACCAAAAGTTTTAACGCGGCATATATTAGAGAAAGAACTTGTGGGCGGGAGAAGAAAAAACATGCTTTTTTCGGATTTTAAGGCCAAGGAAGTGATCAATATACGTGACTGCCGCAGGCTGGGTAAAGTGACGGATTTTGAATTTGACGAGTGCAGCGGCTGCATCTGTAAGATTATGGTCACGGACGGCAGTAAGCTGCTGTGTATCTTTAAACAGGATTTTGAGGTGGTGATCCCGTACAAGGATATTCGCCAGATCGGACCGGACATTATTCTTGTTGACATCAACTGCTAAGTATCTTATAATATAATGCGGATAGAAACATTTTACGTCAGTATCTGCCCGAACAACGCCCGGAGGATTTGCGGACGCCGCAGCGGCCGGAAATATCTCTGCGGGTGAAGGCGTTGGGAGGGTGGATGCGGAACTCAAGACAGTATCTGCCCGAACAACGCCCAGAGGATTTGCGGACGCCGCAGCGGCCGGAAATATCTCTGCGGGTGAAGGCGTTGGGAGGGTGGATGCGGAACTCAAGACAGTATCTGCCCGAACAACGCCCAGAGGATTTGCGGACGCCGCAGCGGCCGGAAATATCTCTGCGGGTGAGGCGTTGGGAGGGCGGATGCGGAACTCATATAGGAGAAGAGAGATGAAATGTCCTTTTTGCAGCCATGAAAATACCCGTGTGATCGACTCCCGCCCGGCGGAGGATAACAATTCCATTAGGCGCCGCAGAGTGTGCGACGAGTGCGGAAAGAGATTTACAACTTATGAGAAAGTGGAGACGATCCCCCTTATTGTCATTAAGAAGGACAATAACCGGGAGACTTATGAGCGCTCCAAGATCGAGGGCGGCGTGCTCAGGGCATGTCATAAGCGCCCGGTCAGTGCCCAGGCCATCACCGGTCTGGTGGACGAGGTGGAAAACGAGATATCCAACCGGGAGGAGAAAGAGATTTCCAGCCAGGTCATCGGCGAGCTGGTGATGAACAAGTTAAAGGATCTGGACGCGGTGGCTTATGTGCGTTTCGCGTCCGTGTACAGGGAGTTCAAGGATGTGAATACTTTCATGGACGAGCTGAAAAAAGTATTGGAATAGATCATAGGCAGGGATTCCCAAGAGTTCCTGCCTGTTTTGCGAAAAAAAGGAAACTGCCATGTTAGAGAGATTTTTTCCGGATCATGAGGCGGAGAGCGCCTACGACATTGATTATCGGGAGTTGTACCGGGCGGGCTACCGGGGCATTATCTTCGATATTGACAATACGCTGGTTCCTCACGGTGCCCCGGCGGACGAGCGCGCCGCGGCACTGTTTGCGCAGCTGCATGAGATAGGATATGCCACTGTGCTGTTGTCCAATAACAAAGAGCCCAGAGTAAAGAGTTTCGCGGAGCAGGTAAACGCCCGGTATCTGTTTAAGGCGGGCAAGCCCGGCAGGGAAGGATATCTGAAGGCCATGGAGCAGATGGGTACGGACAGGAGCAATACGCTGTTTGTGGGAGATCAGCTTTTTACGGATGTATGGGGAGCAAGGAGAGTGGGGATCGTCAGCTATCTGACCCGGCCCATCCATCCCAGGGAGGAGATACAGATCGTATTAAAACGCAAGCTGGAGCGGATAGTACTGTATTTTTACCATAAAAGGCGACAAGAGTGTGAGCCCCGGCGGAACTCTTATTAGGAGGCATAAATATGTATACACCAGACGGACATACCAGAACCTGCGGGCTGATCGGCAACCCGGTAGCCCATACACAGTCTCCTCTGATACAGAACCATTTGGCACAGATCACGGGACAGAATCTGGTCTATCTGCCTTTTCCGGTGGCCGATGGCAATCTGGAGGCGGCGGTGCGGGGAGCGCTGGCGCTGGACTTTCTGGGGCTGAATGTGACAGTGCCCTATAAAAGTGATGTGATCCCATATCTGGCCCAGATAGACCCGTTGGCGGAGCGGATCGGCGCGGTGAATACTCTGGTGCGCTGTCCGGAAGGCTACAGAGGCTACAATACGGATATGCCCGGACTCTGCCGGGCCATGAGGCAGGAGGGAGTGGAGTTTGCCGGACGGGACGTGGTGATCCTGGGGTGCGGAGGAGTGGCCCGGGCAGTGGCAGTGATGCTGCTTGACCAGGGAGCCGCAGCCATACATATCTTGAATCGTACGGCGGAAAAGGCGCGAACGGTGGCGGAGGAGATCAACGGTATGGCGGGCAGAGACTTTGCCCAGGCATACGCGCTGGAGGACTATGAGCGGATACCGGGAGAGAAATGGCTGGTGATCCAGGCTACCAGCGCGGGTATGCACCCTCATGTGGACCAGGCCCCCATAGAGGAACCGGCATTCTACCGGAGAGTGGGAACAGGATATGATCTGATATTTAACCCCGGGACTACCCGCTTTATGGAGCTGACACAGAGATATGGGGGACGGGCATATAACGGAGCACGCATGTTGGTGTATCAGGGAATCATCGCGTTTGAGCTCTGGACCCATACCTCCGTGGGGCAGGATGCGGCTGAGGAACTGTATCGGATGACGTGTCAGGCGCTGGAAGGGCAGCAGGAACAAGGAGCGGACCAATGAAGAGAGAACCCAGGGAGAATGTGGTGCTGATAGGATTTATGGGCTGTGGAAAATCCACGATGGGCATACGGCTGTCCTACCGGCTGCAATATATTTTGGAGGATACGGACAAGCTGATCGAGGCAAGAGCTGGAATGCCTGTCCGTGAGATATTTGCCAGCGAAGGCGAAGAGGCGTTTAGGGAGATGGAGACGCAGCTGTTGCGGAAACTTGCGGAGAAAAAGGGTCCCCGCGTTTATTCCGTGGGCGGCGGAACTCCGGTTCGCACCGTAAACCGTCCGCTGCTGAAAAAGCTGGGAACCGTGGTATATCTGCGCACCCGGCCGGAAACCGTCTACGAGCGTCTGAAAAACGATACAGCCAGACCGCTTTTGCAGGGGGAGGACCCTCTGGGAAAGATCCGCAGCCTGATGGCCGATCGGGAAACGGCCTATGCGGAGACGGCGGATGTGATTCTGGATGTGGATGAGATGACCCCTGATCAGGTGGTGGAGAGCATTTTGTGGAGCATCATGCAAAGGTAAGGGGCATTTTCAAATATTGATCGGTGTATACTAAATCATGCAAAGGAGTACGACTATGAAGATTTTGGTAATCAACGGACCCAATATTAATTTTCTGGGAATCAGGGAAAAAAGCGTATACGGAACTCAGGACTACGCGTATCTGGAGCGTATGATCCGGGAGAAGGCCTGTCAGGACGGCCATGATATCACGGTATTCCAGAGCAATCACGAGGGCGCGATCATCGACAGGATACAGGAGGCTTATTATGACGGCACGGAGGGCATCGTCATCAATCCCGGCGCTTATACCCATTACAGCTACGCCATACGGGACGCGCTGGCCAGTATTCCTGCACCCAAGGCGGAGGTTCATATCTCGGATATCACCCAGAGGGAGGATTTTCGCAAGGTGTCTGTCACGGCTCCGGTCTGTCAGAAACAGATTTACGGAAAGGGTCTCCCCGGATATCTTGACGCCATTGACTTTATCGCGGATCTGGGTAAATCGTAACAGTTTATAGACATTTTATGGTCAATTTAGAAAAAAACAGTTGAAAAATGCCAATATTTATTATACAATCAAAAAGAATTATAACGTGAATATGGAGGAAGTATATTATGATTTCTGCAGGTGATTTCAGAAATGGTATTACTATTGAGTTTGATAATAATATCTACCAGATTATTGAATTCCAGCATGTAAAGCCCGGCAAGGGAGCCGCGTTTGTCAGAACCAAGCTGAAGAACGTGATCAACGGCGGCGTAGTGGAGAAGACCTTCAGACCCACCGAGAAATGCCCCCAGGCCCGCATTGACAGAAAGGATATGCAGTATTTATACTCTGACGGCGACTTATTCAATTTCATGGACACCGAGACCTATGACCAGGTTGCGCTGAATGCCGAGACAGTGGGAGACGCCCTAAAGTTCGTGAAAGAGAATGAGATGTGCAAGGTTTGTTCCCATAACGGCAATGTTTTCTCCGTGGAGCCTCCCCTGTTTGTGGAGTTGGAGATCACAGACACCGAACCCGGTTTCAAGGGAGACACCGCCACCGGAGCTACCAAACCCGCTGTGGTTGAGACAGGTGCTACCGTGTATGTGCCTCTGTTTGTGGATCGTGGGGACAAGATTAAGATCGACACCAGAACCGGTGAATATCTGTCCAGAGTATAAAGACATATACCGACTGACCGCTTGTAAGAGAATGGATTTTTTTCCATTCTCTTTTTTATTTACAACTACAGATGCGGCGATTTTTATGTCGCGGTAAAAACTTATCTTATAAAGAGAGTGCGTAATATTACGTACGGTATGTTTTTATCTGAATAATATCACAGAATTGCCTGTGATGCACAAGGAGGAAAATAATGAGATTAGAGAAATTTATAAATATGGTGCAGGCCAGAGTGCAGGATGTAGCCGGAGCGGATGCCTGCGTACAGGTACAGGAGGTCAGAAAAAACAATAATGTGCTGCTGCACGGCATGAGCATCTTGCGAAAAGGGCAGAACGTGTCCCCCACAATTTATCTGGACAGCTTTTATGAGATGATGGAGGAGGGGATGGATGTGGAACACATTGTCAAGAGAATCCTGGAAGTTTATGTAAAAGGCCTTCCCAAGGGCAATGTGGATATGGAATTTTTTAAAGATTTTGACAGTGTCAAGGACCGGGTCGTCTTCCGTCTGGTCAACCGGGAAAAAAACCGGGAACTGCTCCGTGAAGTTCCCCATGTGGAGTTTTTTGATCTGGCAATTTGTTTCTGTTACAGCTATGAAAATCCTGAGATCGGAGAGGGCATGATACTGATCCACGATACGCATGTGGAGATGTGGAAGACCTGTCACCGGGAACTGATGAGGCTGGCGGAACACAATACGCCGCGGCTCATGCCGGGCTGGCTGTGCAGCATGGACAGCGCTCTGAAAGGAGTATTGGACGAGGAGGCTCTGGATCAGCTGCGGCAAATGCAAAAGGAAACGGGCAAGTACATGTATGTGTTGTCCAATGACAGGCGATGCCATGGGGCAGCCGCTATCCTGTATCCGGGAATGCTGGAGAGGGCTGCGCGGCAGATGGGAGGCAGCTTTTATATTCTTCCCAGTTCCATACACGAGGTGATACTGCTGCGGGATGAAAGCTCAGACGGCGGCGACCGGCTGCACGAAATGATCGAGGATATCAACATAAACCAACTCCGGGAGGAGGAGGTTCTGTCCGATTATGCGTATCGGTATGACGCGGTGACAGGGAAGGTCGAGGAAATTCTTTAAAATCGTATGTTTTCTATTAAAAATCTTAACTTTTCGATAAAAATATAAATTTCCGAAAAAAGTAGCTAGACAGATAGAAAGTTTTGTGTTATGATAGTCAAGGTGATGTAATAAATTTGTAACATTTGCGTCCGTAGTCTAATGGATAGAACGAAGGCCTCCGACGCCTTTAATGCAGGTTCGATTCCTGTCGGACGCACTTTACATCACCTTGATTATTTATGTGGCATTTTCGTAGAGACCACAGCTGATACGAGAGTCCTGCATTCCGGGCTCTTTTGTTTTTAACAGAAAGGTATGGGTTATGATAAAAAATAGATGGAAAGCAATCCTGGATTTTGCGGTGCGAAACAGTAAGCTTGTCTTTCCTGTGATACTGATCGCTGCCGTTGCAACTACTGTGACTCTGGCTTTGAGGGCGGGAGAAGAGCAGGAAACGGACCCCTCCATATCTCTTCCGGAATCCACCGAAGAGGCAATGCAGACGCCGCAGCCGGATGAGGAACCGGTGAATACTACAATGGAGAGGAACACGGACGGCGATCTCTACAGTCTGATGGCTACCTATTACAATGCGCTTGCATTGGGAGATGTGGAGACTATCAAAAGCATTTCCAGCTATATGGAGGACACGGAAGAGATCAGGATACCGGAGATGGCAAAATATGTGGAAAGCTATCCTCTGATCGAAATATATACAAAGCCCGGTCCGAGAGAGAATTCTTTACTGGCTTATGTATATACTCATATGACTGTGGTGGGCTTTGAAGAGGAAGTCCCGGCCATGAAAACCTTCTATGTCTGTACCAGAGAGGACGGTACGCTGTATCTGAACACCGATGAGGTGGTGCCGGATGAGGAGTTGGAATATATCCGTGAGATGAATCTGCAGGATGACGTGGTGGAGTTGGTCAATCAGACTAACGTGGAATGCAATGAGATCTTTTTGGGCAATGCGGACCTCTTTTACTTTGTTCAGGAAGTGGCGGCGGATGTGAAAAAGACCACGGGTGAGACATTGGCAGCCCTAAACAATACCGAAACCGGTGAACCGGAAGGGGGCAGCGCTCCTGCGGAAGGCGGCCAGGAAGTTACGCAGGCTCCGGAGACGGTGACTCCGCAGCCCACATCCGGTACGGCCACCACTACCGTGAATGTCCGCGCATCCGACAGCGAACAGGCGGAGAAGATCGGCAAAGTGGCGAGCGGCACGGAAGTACCCATCGTGGAACAGCAGTTGAACGGCTGGACCCATATCCTTTTTGAAGGAAAAGACGGTTATATTAAATCCGAGTATCTGAGAGTAGCGGAGGTTGTGGATAACAGTCAGGTCATCGGTCAGGTGACAGCTACCACCAATATCAATGTGCGTATGGCTCCCAGTCAGGATTCGGCCAAATTGGGCGTTTTGACAGGAGGAGACACGCTGGATCTGTTGGAAAGGGCTGATGGCTGGTGCAAAGTTATATACGGCGGTAAGGTGGGTTATGTGAAGGAAGAATATGTGCAGTAGTTTTGTATAGATTTTACGGTTTGCCATATACTAGGAAAGAAAGAGGATGTTGTCTTAGGACAGCATCCTTTTTTCTGCGAATGTAAATTATTTTGCGGCCGCTGTCGGCCGGAAATTGCTCTGCGGAAAAGCGTCAGAAGGGCCGCGGCGGAACTATAAATAAGGAGGAAAATATATGAGATCACAGGAAGTGGCAGTGTATAAGGAGATCCAGAAAAACACAGAGATGGCCATGAAAGCCCTCGACATTATGCATGAGAAAATTTATGATGAAGATCTGGCCCGGCAGATGTCCCGGCAGTCCCTGAAATACTCGGAGATACACAATCAGGCGGTTTCCCAGCTGCTACAGGCCAAGGCAGAGCCATATCATGAAAGTCATGTGGAAAATCTGATGCTGGCGGGTGCCATCCATTACAATACCCTGCTGAATACCAGCACCAGCCATATTGCGGAAATGTTGATAAAGGGCAGTAACCAGGGAATCATGGATATGAACCGTATACTGAACCGCAATGCGGAGGCGGGAGAAAAGCCCACCATGCTGGCCCAACAATTGATCTCGTTTGAGGAAAAAAACGTAGAACGATTGACAAAATATCTTTAATGAAACTATTGCGCAAACTTTATTATTGTATACATGTATAATTTCTTGTGCAATTTGTATAAAAAAGTCAAGAAAACTTCTCAAATTTAGCGTGATAAAGCATGTTGCCTGATCGTGAAAGTAGCGATATAATATAGGACATGGGAAAATACATTATAAGGAGGACATGCACATGTCATATGTTGATGAGGTACTACAGGTAGTACAGAAGAAGAATGCCGACCAGCCGGAGTTTTTGCAGGCAGTCACCGAGGTTCTGGATTCTCTGAGACCCGTGATCGACGCCAATGAGGAGCTTTACAGAAAGAACGCGATTCTGGAGAGGATCACCGAGCCTGACCGTCAGTTTATGTTCCGTGTACCCTGGGTGGATGACAAGGGACAGGTACAGGTAAACAGAGGTTTCCGCGTGCAGTTCAACAATGCGATCGGGCCTTACAAGGGCGGCTTGCGTCTGCATCCTTCCGTAAATCTGGGCATAATCAAGTTCCTGGGTTTCGAGCAGATATTCAAGAATTCTCTGACTACGCTACCCATCGGCGGCGGCAAGGGCGGCTCTGACTTTGACCCCAAGGGCAAGTCCGACAGAGAGATCATGGCGTTTTGCCAGAGCTTTATGACAGAGCTGTGCAAGTACATTGGCGCAGATGTGGATGTCCCCGCCGGTGATATCGGAACCGGAGCGAGAGAGATTGGCTTTATGTTTGGACAGTATAAGAGAATCCGCGGTACCTTTGAGGGCGTATTGACCGGTAAGGGTCTGACCTACGGCGGTTCTCTGGCCCGTACCGAAGCCACAGGTTACGGCCTGTTATACTTAACCCAGGAGATGATGAAGTGCCACGGACAGTCCATGGAGGGCAAGACCATCTGCGTATCCGGCGCCGGAAATGTGGCGATCTACGCTATCCAGAAGGCTCATCAGATGGGCGCGAAGGTGGTCACCTGTTCTGACTCCACAGGCTGGATCTATGATCCCGAGGGCATTGATGTGGATCTGCTCAAGGAGGTAAAAGAAGTTAAGAGGGCGCGTTTGACCGAGTATGCCGCTGCCAGAAAGAGCGCGGAGTATCATGAGAAGAAGGACGGCGAGCACGGTGTATGGAGCATCAAATGCGATATCGCCCTGCCCTGCGCCACCCAGAACGAACTGGATATCGAGGACGCCAAGATGCTGGTTGCGGGTGGTGTGATGGCAGTCTGCGAAGGGGCCAATATGCCTACCACCCTGGATGCCACCAAGTATCTGCAGGCTAACAAGGTGCTGTTTGTAGGCGGTAAGGCTGCCAATGCGGGCGGCGTGGCCACTTCCGCGCTGGAGATGAGCCAGAACAGCGAGAGACTGTCTTGGACTTTCGAGGAGGTTGACTCCAAGTTGCAGAACATCATGATCACTATCTACCACAATATAGATGATGCCGCAAAGCGCTATGGCGTGGAGGGGGACTATGTGGCAGGCGCCAATATTGCCGGATTTGAAAAAGTGGTAGTGGCGATGCTGGCCCAGGGCGTATGCTGAGCTAGGGGACTTTAAGCCTTTTTAGACAGATCATAAGGACGGCTAAGTATATAACATAAAAATTCCCGGCTTGTGCCTATACAAGACCGGGAATTTTGACGTCCTGCGGACGTGAAACCCCGTAGCCCGGTATTCCTGTTTCTCGTAATACATCAATGAAAAAAGCTATATGGGTAAATGGAACTTGTCTTTCCGGTAGGGCATATGGTACTATTTTAAGTAAGGTATTAGAGGCAGAGCAGAAAAAACAGCTGTCCCGTAAAAGGAGGCAGCCGCCGGAAACGAAAACAGTGGGAGCAAAGGTATGAAGGTACCAAAAGAGATGGAAAAGCATTTGTCCCAGGAGTATGCGCAGTATCTGCGGGACCTGGTCGGGGAGGCAGGGAGAGTGGACGCCGGACGGCAGGTGCCGGGTGAGAAAAACAGCATCATACAAAATAATCTGCGGATTGCCATGGAACATGCGTGAATGGCAGATATATCCGAGCACAAAACTTTTCCGGCAGTACTCTTAGCGGAAGAATGTACCCACATATGACATTGGATAAAGAACGTTTCAGGGAATGAAATAATTCATAACCGGGAGATAGAAGATGGAGCAGATCAGGATTGCCATTGTGGAGGATGAGACCTCACATGCGCAGCTTTTGGAACAGCATATTGAGTGCTGGTGTAAGAATCGGAACCTTGAGAATATTCCAATACGGCGTTTTAACAATGCCGCCGAATTTCTCTTTGACTGGGAAGAAGAAAGTTATGACATGATTTTTCTGGATATTCAGATGCCGGGTATAAACGGTATGGAGACTGCCCGCAAGATACGGGAGACAGACAGAGGCATAAAGTTGGTTTTTACCACCGGTATCACGGATTATCTCCGGGAGGGGTATGAGGTGGAGGCCATCCGGTATCTGCTCAAGCCCATCAGCCGTGAAAAGGTGTGGGAATGTCTGGATAAGCTCTTGCAGGAACCTGCACCGACGGTGCAACTGCTCTTTCATACCCAGGATGGCGTGGTTAAAGTGCCGGAACAGGATATAGAGTATTTTGAGGCCAGAGGGCATTACACCATTTGCCATTTGAGGGTTGACAGAAAGCACTCCGGGCGTTCTGCCGGGGCAGAATCAGGGAGACAGGATATGAAGGGGCTGGAACAGGGACAGGAGCAGGAGATACAATTGCGGGAAAGTTTTAGCGCACTGTGCGATAAGCTTTCGCAGAGGCCTTTTATCCGCTGTCATCGCTCCTATCTATGTTATATCCGCCGTATTCACAGAGTTGAACGTACAGAGATCATACTGGAAGGCGGCGGCCGGATACCGGTGAGCAGGCGGCTGTACGAACCGGTGGTGAAAGCCTTTATAGCCTACTTCCGAAAAGAGGAGTCGTAAAGGTATGCTGAATGAAAAGGGAAATATGTCAGAAGTCTTCTGGAGAAACGTGACAGCGGGACAGAAACGGGGTGAAAATCAACATGCGTATTGGCAAGAAGGCAGAGCGCAGGATGGCTGCCTATCAGCAGGATCTGATGGAAAAACACTGCGAGGAAGTGGAGAATATGTACCGACAGACCCGGGGGTGGCGGCACGATTACCGCAACCATATCCAGACCATGAAAGCCTATCTATCCATGGGACGATACGAGGAATTGGCGGAGTATCTGGATCAGCTGGATATGGATCTGAGCCAGGTGGATACTGTGGTAAAGACCGGCAATGTGATGGTGGACGCGGTGCTGAACAGCAAGATTTCCGTAGCCAGAGCAAAACAGATTACAGTGGAGGCCACGGCCAGAGTGCCCCAGCAGTTGTCTGTAGCTGAGGTGGATCTCTGTGTGATCCTGGGCAATCTGCTGGACAACGCCATAGAGGCCTGCATGGGGATCAATGAGGAGAGCCAGCGTTTTATCCGTATCTATATAGATGTGATGCAGGGCCAGCTCTATCTCTATGTACTCAATGCCACGGCGGGCCGGCTTAAGCGGAGTGGCGGCAGCTATCTGTCCACGAAAGCCTCCCGGGAACACGGTTTCGGGCTGATGCGGATGGACAGGGTAGTGGAGAAATACCGCGGCTATTTGGACCGACAGGATGAGGAAGGAGTATTCGCCACAGAGGTGTTGTTACCTCTGGAGGGGCCGGATGAGGATATGGATACTGCAAAATAGAATATTTCCCAGACCTCTGGCACTGAAAACCATTCGTGCATGAATAAGACCGTTCGTGCGCGAATTTTTTATATTCAATTAAGCAGTGGTAATATATATAAAACAATCCTAAAAGTAAAAGGTACTATGCGTCCTCACCGGGAAACTGCAAACCGGAGGCACAGAATCCGGATTTTACTCTTATTGGATAGTTTTATTGATTTATAAGGAGATGGTTTGTAGTATGAAAAAGAACAAGCAACAGGAACAGACAGCGGACTGGCAGGTAAAACGCCATAGCATTCTCAGCAACATCCTGTTCTGGGTAAAGACATATTGGAAATGGACGCCCGGGGTGGTGCTGCTGACAGTGCTGAAAACGGTTCTGGGAACTTTGACGCCTCTGGTGGGTATCTATCTGCCCAAGCTGGTATTGGACTTGCTGGCGGACAATGTCACGGCGGAGACGCTGATACGGACTTTGGCCATATGGGGCATATTGGTGATGGCGTTATACGGAGTGAACGGTGGTTTGAACGGAAAATATTATACGCAAAATATGGTACGTTCTTTTCTGATGCCGGAACTTTATCTGAAAAGTCTGCGGGTGTCCTATGAGGTTCCCGAGTCGGAATGGGGCAAAAAGGCGTATCAGGCGGCATTGGGAGTGGCTAATGGCGGGGACTGGTGTGCCGCGACCAGGTCCTTTGACTGTACTTTTGAGTTGTTGCAGAATATACTGTGTTTTTTGCTGTATTCCACAGTGCTTAGCGTACTGAGTCCATGGATCATCCTGGCGCTGACGGTATTGGCCCTGCTGAATATCCTAGTGATCGAGAAGGGTCTGCGATTTCAGGATTCCATGCGGGAGCGGGAGGCGTTGCATAGCCGGCATTGGAATTATGTCCGCTCTGCCATGGGCAATATGACGGCTGCCAAGGATGTGAGGATATTTGGTATGAACGCGTGGCTGGGCGGTATCCGGGACAGGGTAATAGAGGAGATACAGGAGGATAAAAGGGCTTACCAGCGGCTGAATAACTGGCAGCATTTGATGAACTGCCTGATCGGCCTGATCCGGGATGTGGGAGCCTATGGATACCTGATCTACAGCGTGGCTGTGGGCAATATCGGCGTCAGTGATTTTGTCCTTTATTTTGGCGCGGTGACCGGTTTTTCCGGTTTTGTCACCGGGTTATTGTATCAAATCGGAGGCCTGAAAGGAGCTCGTAACGCCACAGATTATTTCAGGGCTTATATGGAGCTGCCAGAGGAGATTTCCGAGGAAGAATGCATGATGCCCGAGAAAAACAGTACAGAAGAAACGGCAAAGCCCGGGTGCAACGGCCGGGGACCATGTATCGTCTTTGAGGATGTGAGCTTTTCTTACAAAAAGGAGGACGGTACCCCGGGAGAAAAGATATTGGAACATTTTGATCTGACCATAGCGCCTGGAGAAAAGCTGGCCCTGGTGGGAGCCAACGGTGCGGGCAAGACCACTCTGGTCAAGCTTTTGTGCGGCCTGTATCATCCTGACGGAGGGCGTATCCTTGTTGACGGCCGCAGCCTGGATGAGATGAAACCGGGAGAATGGTTCCGGTTTCTGTCCGTGGTGTTTCAGGAACAATTGTCCCTGCCTGTGACCATAGCGGAAAATATATCCCTGCAACGCCGGGAGGAGACGGATGACGCCAGGGCATGGGAGGCTATTGAAAAAGCAGGTCTGTCGCAGACTTTTGAGCGGCAAAAGTTGACGCTGGATACTTTTTTGACCAAGACTATATCCCGCAAAGGTATTGAGCTTTCCGGCGGCCAGCGGCAACGCCTGATGCTGGCCAGAGCACTGTACAAGGACGCGCCGATCCTGGTGTTGGATGAGCCCACAGCGGCTCTGGACCCCATAGCCGAGAGCCAGGTCTATGAGAGCTATCTGGAACATAGCAGGGGTAAGACCGCCATATTCATTTCTCACAGGCTGGCAAGCACCCGTTTTTCGGACCGCATCATCCTGCTGGAACAGGGCCGCATCCTGGAGGAGGGAACCCATGAGCAGCTTATGGCGCGGCAGGGAGCCTACGCCAGGATGTACCGGGTGCAGAGCAGCTATTACGAGGAAGAAAACGGTGGTATGACGTTTGATATGGAGGTGGAATGATGGAAACGGATCTTACAAGTAAACTTCCTCTGGGGGAGCATATCAAAAATATCGGAAAGATTCTGGGGGTAGTGGGGGAACTGGACAAAACCTATTTTCTGCATATGGGATTTAAAGCTCTGCTGGATACCGTGATTTCTTTTACGGGACTGTTGCTGTCCGTATACATTTTGGATCAACTGGCAGCAGGGATTCATTTTGGACAGACATTTCTGGTGGCGGCAGTGACTTGTCTGATGCTTTTGGTCTTGAATCTTGGCAGCGGTATGCTGCAAAACCGTCTGGATGTGCGCTGGGAAATCGTATACCGGAAATGGGACAGTATCACGGAGGAAAAGATCCTGCGGATGGATTTTTCCAAGATTGACGATCCCAAGACCCGTAAGATGAAGGAGCGCATCTGGCAGGACAACAACTGGGGAGCAGGCATTAACACTGTCCGTTGGTATATGCAGAGTATCATGGATGGGGTGTGCCGGATGGCGGGTGCCGTGGCTGTGGGCGCTCCGGTGTTTGTATACGTTCTGCGGGCGAAGAGTTGGATCGCTCCTGCGGTGCTGTTTGTCATCGTGCTGGCTATTGCTGTGGGGAGTATTATAGGGACTCGCTACGAGAAAAAAGTGCAGGAATATCTAATGGGTAATCACATAATAGACAAGGAAGAGACGGATGAGGAGAGAATCCGGAATGCGAATCTGGTGTGGGATCTGGCGCTTGGTTACGGTTACAGTTACCGGGACGGGAAGGATGCGCGACTGTACCGCGGTTACGGTCTGCTGCGCTATTGGTCTCTGGAAAGGATCACCAGTCCTGTCTTGAAAGGGAGGGTACGGGAAATTTCGCTAAGCAGTGGAAAGAGCAATTTCTGGGGTATTGCCCCTACGGGGATTGTGGAGTGCGGTTCTTATCTGGCCGTAGGACTGCTGGCTCTGGCCGGAGCTATGTCCATAGGCTCAGTGATCCGTTTTGCGGGATGTCTGAAAAATATATTTAACACGGCGTCCAATCTCTGTTATCAGTTTCCCCAGTTGGCGCTGGGGGCTCGCAGACAGGTGAGTACTCTTGAGTTTCTAGAGATCGGTGACGACATGTACAAAGGTAAACTCCCTCTGGAGAAACGCAGCGATAATCAATACAGGATTGAGTTTAGAGATGTCTCTTTCAAGTATCCAAACGCGGAGCAGTATGCCCTGCGGCATTTCTCTATGGAGCTGAAGGTGGGAGAGAAACTGGCCATTGTGGGAATGAACGGTTCCGGGAAGACTACGATGATCAAGCTCCTGTGCCGTCTGTATGATCCTCAGGAGGGGGAGATATTGTTAAATGGCGTGGACATACGCAAGTTCAGGCACGAGGAGTACAGCAGGCTTTTTTCCGTGGTGTTCCAGGATTATCAGCTCTTTTCTTTCCTGTTGGGAGAAAATGTGGCGGTATCTGCGGACTATAATGAGGAGAAGGTGCGAAAATGCCTGGAGAACGCGGGATTTGGAAAAAGATTGGAAGAACTGCCCCAGGGACTCCGCACTTATGTATTCAAGGATTATGAGGACGGAGTGGAATTTTCCGGGGGAGAGGCTCAGAAGGTGGCCATAGCCAGGGCAATCTATAAGGAGGCGCCTTTTGTGCTGCTGGACGAACCCACGGCGGCGCTGGACCCGCTGGCGGAGTTTGAGATATACCAGCGCTTTGACGAGATCGTGGAAGACAAGACTGCCATCTATATCTCTCACCGACTCTCCTCCTGCCGCTTTTGCGATAAGATCGCGGTATTCCATGAGGGCCGCCTGATCCAGCAGGGCAGTCATGAACAGCTGGTGCAGGATAAAGGAGGAAAGTATTATGAGATGTGGAACGCCCAGGCGCAGTACTATGTGGAGGCGTAGCCTGGGGATGGAGTGAGAATCGGACAGGGGGAACAAAGGCAGAAAAAAGTTAGTAAAATAATATGGGTGGAGGGCCTTTTCAATCACTGAAACGGCGCTCCACCCGTGTTTTTGCATATTATCTCTTATCCATGGGAATATAGATCCGGTCTTCACCGATGGATTTGTAGGCGGGACGGATGATCTTGCCGTTGTTGGCCAACTCCTCCAGGCGGTGAGCGCTCCAGCCGGATATTCTGGCGATGGCAAAGATGGGAGTGTACAGTTCCATGGGCAGTCCCAGCATGTCGTACACAAAGCCGGAGTAAAAGTCTACATTGATGCTTACACCCTTGTACATCTGCCGCTCTTTTTCGATGATCTGGGGAGCCAACCGCTCCACTAGGGAATAGAGCGCGAATTCCTTTTCCAGCCCTTTCTCCTGGGACAGTTTTTCCACAAAGCCCTTAAAGACCACGGCACGGGGGTCGGATTTGGAGTACACCGCATGGCCCACGCCGTAGATTAGGCCCGCATGATCAAAAGCCTCTTTGTGCAGCAGTCGCTTTAAGTAGACGGAGACTTCCTCCTCGTCCTCCCAGTCCTTTACGGTCTGTTTCATCTCCTCAAACATCTTTACCACCTTGATGTTTGCTCCGCCGTGACGGGGGCCCTTCAAAGAGCCGATGGCCGCGGCTATGGTGGAGTAGGTATCCGTCAGCGAGGATGTCACAACATGGGTGGTGAAAGAGGAGTTATTGCCGCCGCCGTGCTCCATGTGCAGGATCAGTGCAATATCCAGGATCTTGGCCTCCAATGGCGTATAGGAGCTGTCCGGACGCAGGATATGTAAAATGTTCTCGGCGGTGGACAGTTCTTCCACAGGCTGATGTATGTACAGGCTGTTGCCGTCATGGTAATGGCTGTAGGCCTGGTAGCCGTAGATGCTCAGCAGAGGAAAAAGGCTGATCAGCTGCAGGCACTGGCGCAGCACGTTGGGCAGAGATGTATCGTCCGCCCTGTCGTCATAGGAGTAAAGGGTCAGCACGCTGCGGGCCAGAGTGTTCATCATATCTCTGCTGGGAGCCTTCATGATAATGTCCCGCACAAAGCTGGTAGGCAGGGTGCGGTATCCCGCAAGCATCCGCTTGAAACATTCCAGTTCTTCAGGGTCGGGCAGCTTGTCAAACAGAAGCAGATACGTTGCCTCCTCAAAACCGAAAGCTTCGTCTCTCGGCAGTCCGCCCACCAGATCTTTCACATCGTAGCCCCGGTAGAACAGGCGGCCGTGATCAGGCACGGATACGCCGTTTTCCATTTTGGTGGCCCGCACGTCGGAGATGTTGGTAAGGCCTGCCAGCACACCCTTGCCGTTTAAGTCTCGCAGCCCCCTTTTCACCTCGTATTTTGTGAAAAGCTCCGTATCGATGATGCCGGCTTTTTCCGTCATGGCGGCCAGCTTTAATATTTCGGGTGTGATCTCGCAGTAATTGTTGTTATCCATGGGAGTCCTCCTTTCTCAGATGGCGGGATGTCCGCGACAGTTTTTCGTCGAAACAGTCGCGACATTAATTTACGTTTCATAAATATGCATGGTTAAACCGCTAATGACCTGGAACGGGGAGGCTGAACCGATATATAACGCCCGCTATAATAAAAATCCGCAATAACAGGGATACTGTCAGTCAGGAGTATAACGCAGGCTTGCCGTAAATATCCGGCATTCATAACACGGATGGCATATGGCCGTCCACGGCCAGGAGTATGTATAGACGTTTACTGTCATGAGATTGCCGCTTTTGACATAATATATCCTGCGGCTGATGACGGGTAACGGAATGTATTTACAGTGTAGCATGAAAGAAGCATAAATTGCAAGAAAAAATATTGTGTTTACAATTTTTTAATATTTATGCAAGTACAGAGTTTTTTACTTCGGGGTATGGATTTTTATGGAAAGAAGAGGTAAAATAAGTACGAATGCGGAACAGAATACAGATAATCATAAAATAAAGGAGACATGGAGATGACGGATGTACAGGAAATGTTGGGTAAAGTGGACCACACCCAGTTGAAAGCCATCTGCACATGGGAGGATATCGAAAAACTGTGCCATGAGGCGGTCAGGTATCACACGGCCAGCGTATGTATTCCCCCCTGCTATGTGGAGCGTGTCCGCGAGGCTTTCGGCGGACAGGTTACGATTTGCACGGTGATCGGTTTCCCTCTGGGATATCAGGTGACGGCAGCCAAGATCTGTGAGGCCAGAGAGGCCATCGCTCAGGGCTGTGACGAGGTGGATATGGTGATCAATCTCACGGATGTAAAGAACGGACGTTACGATCTGGTGGAGGAGGAGATCCGGCAGGTGAAAGCCGTCTGCGGGGAACACATTCTGAAAGTGATCGTTGAAACCTGTTATCTGACAGAGGAAGAGAAACAGGCCATGTGCAGGGTAGTGACGGCGGCGGGGGCGGATTATATCAAGACCTCCACAGGATTTGGGTCCGGTGGCGCCACCAGAGAGGATGTGCGGTTGTTCAGGGAGCATATCGGTCCCGATGTGAAGATCAAAGCGGCGGGTGGAGTATCCACGCTGGAAGATCTGGAGGACTTTATCCGTCTGGGATGCGACAGAGTGGGGACTTCCCGGGCTGTGGGACTGGTACAGTAGCCCGGGCGGCAGTTTCTGCGGGGAATAGGTCAACAATTATTTTTAAGGAAGGAATATATATTATGGAGAATACTGTAATCAAAAAGAGACTGGAGGCGCTGCGCGGGCAGCTTAGGCAGGAGGGAATCGACTATTATCTGATTCCCACAGCGGATTTTCACAATTCGGAGTATGTGAACGTACATTTTACCGTGCGGGAACATTATTGCGGTTTTACCGGCTCCAACGGCACGCTGGTGGTATGGCAGGACGGCGCGGCTCTGTGGACGGACGGGCGTTACTTTATCCAGGCTGAGCATGAGCTGGAGGGAACCGGTGTGGAACTGATGCGGATGCAGCAGGAGGGGGTTCCCACTATCGAGACGTTTTTAAAGAAAGTAATGAAACAGGGACAGACTCTGGGATTTGACGGCAGGGTGGTGCCTGCCAGCGAGGGGATGCGCTATGAAAAGGCGCTGAAAGCCAAGGAGATCCGTTTTGCCTATGACAGAGATATAGCGGGCGCACTCTGGGAGGACAGGCCGCCGCTGCCCGCCGGGCCGGTGACGGTGCTGCCGGAGGACGTGGCAGGCCGGAGCACGCAAGACAAGCTGGCAGACGTGCGGGAAGTTCTGGAAAGAGAGGGGGCCGGGAGCTTTCTGCTGAGCAAGCTGGACGATCTGATGTGGCTGTTCAATATCAGAGGATGTGATGTGGAGTGTAATCCCGTGGCGCTGTCATACGCGTATATCACACAGAAGGAAAACCATCTGTTCATCCAGGAGAAGGCGCTCAGCCCGGAAACCCGGGCAGATTTGATCGGCAAACAGGTCACGCTGCATCTCTATGAGTCTGTGGTGGAATTCTTAAAAGCGCAGCCTCATGGAGGCACGGTGCTGGTAGACCGCAGGCAGGTCAGCTATGCGCTGTACAAAGCGGTGGGCGAGAGACAGCAGCTGGTGGAGGCGTCCAACCCCACGGAGCGCCTAAAGGCCATTAAGAATCCTGTGGAGCTGGCCAATATGGAGAAGATCTATCTCAAGGACAGCGTAGCGCTGACCAAGTTCATCTGCTGGGTCAAGACCAATATCGGTAAGATCGAGATCACCGAGATCAGCGCGGCGGATTATCTGGAACAGCTGCGCAGGGCGATCCCGGAATTCCTGGATCTGTCTTTTCCCACCATATCCGCCTACGGTCCCAACGCGGCTATGATGCACTATGAGCCCACGCCGGAAAATCATGCGGTATGTAAGCAGGAGGGAATGCTGCTGGTGGACAGCGGCGGGCAGTATATGGGAGGCACCACGGATGTTACCCGCACCATCGTGCTGGGGCCTGTCACCCAGGAGCAAAAGATGCACTATACCCTGGTGGCGGGAGCCATGCTGCAGATGACGGCGGCCAGATGGCTTTACGGCTGCACGGGGCGGAATCTGGATATCCTGGCCAGACAGCGTCTGTGGAATGTGGGCTTGGACTATCAATGCGGTACAGGACATGGAGTGGGCTATATCCTGAATGTGCATGAAGGTCCTCAGAGTCTGCGCTGGCAGTATGTAAAGGGGCTGGAGGAGACTCCTTTTGAGGAGGGAATGGACGTGACAAACGAGCCGGGTGTCTATGTGCAGGACAGCCACGGCATCCGCATCGAGAATGTAATGGTGGCCAAAAACGATATAAAGAACGAGTACGGGCAATTCATGCATTTTGAGACCCTGACCTGGGTGCCCATCGACATGGATGCCATCAACGAGGAATATTTGACGGAAGAGCAGCGCGTTCTGCTGTACGGATACCAGAAACAGGTATATGAAAAGGTATCCCCTTATCTTACCCCCAAGGAGGCCCAGTGGCTGCTGCGCGAGACCAGGGCGGACAGTACGGTGATGCTGGAGAATCAGAAAATATAAAAACGCTATTAAATTTTTCTGACTTTATTGACTTTTGATCTAAGGTCTGAGATAATGAAAAAGACTATTGAGGTTGTACCGGGAAACCGGTAAAAATACATCACAAGGAGGACGTACTACTATGTCAACAAAAGCTTATTATCCGATTAATGAGATCGGCGCTGGCAAGCCCGGTTTCAGCAAGACCCGCTCCATCATTGAGGCTGCGTTTTACACCAACAATGTGGTGAAGGTCAATACCGTGAGAGAGGCCTATGATCTGGCAAAGAATTCACCCGGCACCATTGTTACCGATATGCCGGTGTACAGAGCCGAGGAGCAGGGTCTGGAGAAGGATACAAAAGTGCTGTTGTTCAATGACGGCGCAGTTACCGGACGTTATGCCGCTGCCCGCCGCATCAAAGGGGAGCCGGGCGTGGATGCCGCCAAACTTGATAAGGTGGTGATGGATGCCGTTTACAGAACCCGCTGGATGACCATGTATCATGCGGAGTGCTTTATCGGTCTGGACCCCGAGTTTATGGTGAAGGCTCATCTGCTGATTCCCGAAGGAGAAGAGAATCTGCTGTATAACTGGATGCTGAATTTCCAGTATATGTCCGATAAATATGTGCAGATGTACAAAGAGTCCAAACCCGTGGGCGATGGTAAGGAGCCGGATATCTATATCTTCTCCAATCCCCAGTGGACTCCCGAAGAGGCGCCCGACGTGGATTACAGCTGCTTAAGCGATCCTCTGACCCTGTGCTATTTTGATACCAATGAAAACTGTGCCGCTATTCTGGGCATGAAGTATTTCGGCGAGCATAAGAAGGGTACTCTGACCATGGCATGGGCTCTGGCCAACAGAAACGGCTACGCATCCTGTCACGGCGGACAGAAGGAGTACAGCCTGGAGGGTGGCAAGAAGTTCGTTGCCTCCGTTTATGGTCTGTCCGGCTCCGGTAAGTCCACATTGACCCATGCAAAACATAGCGGCAAGTATGATGCCTTCGGCGGTATCAAGGTATTGCATGACGACGCGTTCATTATCAATACCGACACCTGCGCATCCGTTGCTCTGGAGCCTACTTATTTTGATAAGACTGCGGACTATCCCACAGGCTGCCCTGATAATAAGTTCCTGTTGACCGCTCAGAACTGTTCCGCGACTCTGGATGAGGAGGGACACGTCCAACTGGTGACTGAGGACATCAGAAACGGCAACGGCCGTGCCATCAAGTCCAAGCTGTGGAGTCCTAACCGTGTGGATAAGATCGATGCTCCCGTGAACGCGATCTTCTGGATTATGAAAGATCCCACCATTCCTCCTGTAGTGAAGCTGAAGGGCGCTGCATTGGCATCCGTTATGGGCGCTACGCTGGCTACCAAGACCTCCACTGCGGAGCGTGTGGCTGCCGGAACCGATATGAACGCGCTGCGCATCGTTCCTTACGCTAATCCGTTCAGAACCTATCCTCTGGTAAATGACTATGAGAAGTTCAAGAAACTGGTGGATGAGAAGAACGTAGACTGCTATATCGTGAACACCGGTGATTTCATGGGAACCAAGTGTAAGCCTGCCGATACTCTGGGTATTCTGGAGACTATCGTTGAGGGCAAGGCTAAATTCGAGCAGTGGGGTCCTTTTGAGGATATCGAGATCATGTATGACTGGTCCGGCAGAACTTCCGACGCTTTCAAGCCCGATCTGTCCGACAAGGCATACACCGAGGCTCTGAAGAACGCTATGCAGAACCGTGTGGATGCGGTGGAAGGTTTCGCCACCAAGAAAGAAGGCTACGACAAGCTGCCTGACGAGGCATTGGCTGCATTGAAGAAGATTGTCGACGAGGCGTCTTCTCTGTAAAGAATAAAACTGTAGGAGTTCAAAAAGTGAGGGGTCAGACTTTTAGGTCTGGCCCCTGTTTTAAGTTCTTGATTGGATTGGGTAGAATCGATTACTTACAGCTCGCTAAAATACTTGGAATAGATTTCGGTGCCGTCCGCATTGCAAAAGATCAGTTTAATGTCGTCCAACACCAAGCCATAGTCGGCCTCAAAGGAATCAAACATGCTGGAAACCATGCCCGAAAAGGTGGGGGCAATCTGCTCGTCAAACATGCTGGCAATGTCCTCCTGACTCAAGCCGTCCATATCCTGCTGTTCCGTGTAGGTATATTCTATAACCATCACATTGCCTTCTGCATAGAAATCAATGGCAAGGCCGTAGGACTCCAAGCTGCTGTTGACAGCGGAGACCACTGTTTCCTGCTCTTCACTGTTCATCCAGTCTTCCAGAGTAGCATATTCCTGTGAGGCGCTACCTGTGGAGGCATTGTCGGCTGAGGGAACATAATCCTCCGTAAAGTCCACGGTATACAGGGTGGTGCCGTCGGAATCCAGATATGTGACACGCAGGGTACTCACAGACAGATTATACGTGTCATTATAATTCTTGATATCATTTACAAAAGTCTGATACTGACCGTCCAGATTGGAGCGGAGGGCATCGGCGATGGCGTCTTTGTTTTCTATTTCCGTAGTGTACTGGTAAGTGTAAAGGATGGTGTCCGGCTCTTCAACGGAAATGCTGCATTTAATTCCGGAACTTTCAAACATTTTGTTGATAGTTTCTTCCAGAGTCTTGCGATCGTTGCCGTTGTACCAGTCTGACAGTGCGGAGGAACTATCGGCAGAGCTTTCTTCTTCGGTTGAGTCCTCCACAGATGTTTTGTCGTCTGATAAAATTGTGGATTCACGGTCTACGGGCCCGGATACCTGAGGGCTGCCGCAGGCGGCCAGGCTGAAAGCCAGCGTCAGAGACAGTGCCATTGCTAAGATTTTCTTTTTCATAACTATTCTCCTCTCATTAAAGGTACATCTGATCTAACAGATGAAACCAATTGATAAACAGCGTCATTATAGCACAAGAGATTAGGATTGACAATCCCAAATTTTGGGCTCTGCAAGGAGGAGTCAAGTTTGTCAATATTTTGCGTTTTGGGAAAAATTTCAGTTGCCAAAAGGCAAGGTATTGGATATAATAAAGGTACCTGGAATGTTCGATAACTCTTGTTGTTTTTGAACCTACATTTACTTTAAAAGGGATTCCTATATTGCCAAGTGGCTGTCAAGCCTCCACTCGAAAGAGGATTGCAGGGGAAGGCAAAAGTTTGGTTGCGGTCACCCACCTAGCGCTGCTAGGAGTCAAAAGGCAAGAGCCGGCATTTCGGGGTATTTACGAAGGAAAAGGGCAGTCCTAAGGACTGCTCTTTATATATGGAAAAAAGAATATAATGGTCTGGGGGGGGGAATTGGGGGGTGAAGGGATTTCCAAATATCTGGAAAGAGATGAACAGGTCGGAAAGAATGCAGCTGAAGGCATTTATATGTCTGCTGGGGATTCTTCTATTGCTCATACTGATCGCGGCGGGGCTGCTCAAAAAACTGGGCGGCAGTGAGGAGGAGCCGCCGCAGGAGAGCAGCCGGGAGGAAGAACATGTACCGGTGACCGAGTACTTACATAATGTGTGGATCATGGGAGCGGATAGCAGTGGATTGCTGTGTTTTACGGGAGAGGGAGAGCGCCTGCTGCGGGTGGCGGTTCCCGCGGGGGATAATTTGCGGCCGGGGACGACGCAGTCCCAGGCAGACAGCGGGGAAGGATGGAGCAAAGTTACAGATATAAGCTGGGGAACTGCGGAGTGGCTGCAGGGGCTTAGGGAACAGGTGGCGGATCTGGAGCTGTCCGACGGCCTGGTAACAGCCCTTCGGATCAAATCGCAAAAGACCGGCGGAAAAGTGCTGGCCGCGGATGAGGACGGGATATGGCTGGAAGGACAGGGAAGACTGGAATTCACGGAGGATGTACAGGGTTACAGGCTGTTTGGAGAACCGGAGTCTGCCGGTTATCGGGACCTGTGCATCGGATATGATTTCGCGGATTTTTGCCTGGAGGAAGGACGGATATGCGCTATTCTGCTGGCCCGGGAGGCGGCCATGGAGAACATCCGCGTGCTGCTGAAAAACAGCGATTATAAGGGAATCTTTCACGACCGGGTGGAATTGACCTGCGACACGGATTACACGGTACAGATTCTGGACGCGGCAGATCCGCAGGAGGCGGTTGTCAGTTATCCGGCGGGGGAGAGCGTGGAACTGACGGCCCGGAGGGGGGCAAGACTGTTGGTGACACCCAGTGCCAGGACCGGCAAGATCATCCTGGAGAGCATCCACCGCAGTCAGGGTATACCGGCCTACCGGGGCAGTCTGGAGTTATGGTGGACCCAGGAGGGGATCGTGCTGATCAATGAACTGCCCCTGGAGGAGTATCTCTACAGTGTTGTGCCCAGTGAGATGCCTGCGTTCTACCCCCAGGAGGCGCTGAAGGCTCAGGCGATCTGCGCCCGTACCTATGCCTATACTCATATGTTGCATGCAGGTTATGAGGAACTGGGCGCACATGTGGATGACAGCTCTTCCTATCAAGTATATAACAATATACTGGAGCAGGAGGCGGCTACGGCAGCGGTAAAGGCCACTTACGGACAACTGCTGGTGCGGGAGGACGGGAAGACTTTGGCGGAGACATACTATTATTCCACCTCCTGGGGCTATGGGAGCGATGCCCATGTATGGAAAACGGACAGTGCCGACGAATATGAGTATATAATCCCCAGACATTTAAGTCGGGGGGAGATGCGCAGGATGCTGGGGCAGGAGACCGAGACGGCATCACAGTCCCCTGATCTGACCAGAGAGGATGTTTTTGCGGCGGCTATTCGCAGTATCGATCCCGGGGATTTTGAGTCCGGTGAAGGCTGGTACCGATGGAGTTATACGGTGAAGAACCTGAATTGTGACACAGTGCGGCGGCAGCTGCAAAACCGGTATGAGGCCAACGAAAGGCTGGTGCTGACTTTGGATGGGGAAGTCTATGTGAGCAGTTCCATCGGAACGTTTAAGGAGATACGCGATCTTGTCATTCTCACCAGGGGAGCCGGAGGCGTGGCCGACGAACTGTTGATAGAGACGGATCGGGATACATATAAAGTCATATCGGAGCATAATATCCGATATATATTGTGTGACGGCGAGACCAAGGCGCTGCGTCAGGACGGCAGCCAGGTGGCAATGAACAGTCTGCTGCCCAGCGCGTTTTTTACAATAGAGATTGCCAGAGAGGGAGAAAATGTGGTAGGATATAATCTGACCGGAGGCGGCTTTGGGCATGGAGTGGGCATGAGCCAGAACGGCGCGCGGGCTATGGCACAGGAGGGATACAGTGCCGGGGATATACTGCGGTTTTTCTATGACGGGTGTAGCGTGCGGTGAGAGGCGACCATATGGCCAGTGGGAGGCGGCTTTTGGCCTTATGCCGATGTCAGGCCAGACGCCGCGTTCACTGTGGGAGATCCGACCGGGGCAATAAGCGGTATCGCAGGTGAACCCAAGGTATTTGAGAGGACGTTAATAATGCGGAAACTGATCAAGATAAGCATGAATTTCAGCAGGAAAATGAGTGAGAAAAATATCAGTGCCTATGCCGCCAGCACGGCCTTTTTTATCTTTTTGTCGCTGGTGCCCATGCTGATGGTGGTCTGCACCATGATTCCTTATACGCCACTGACGGAAGAGAATCTGACCCGTGCCATCACAGAGCTGACACCGGACCAGATCGATTCCATGGTTACAGAACTGATTCATGATGTGTACCGGAGAGCGTCCACGATACTGCCTTTGGCGGCGCTGGTTATGATATGGACCGCCGCCAAGGGCCTGCTGGCTCTGACGCGGGGATTGAACGCGATCAATGACGTGCAGGAGCACCGCAACTATTTTGTGGTGCGTTTTGTGGCGGCTGTGTATACGGTGGTCATGTTGATCGCCATGGTGATATCCCTGGTAATAATGGCTCTGGGCAGCAGGCTGGTGGATGTGGTGTTGACTAAGATTCCCCAGTTGGAGGTATTGTTTTCCCTGATCGTGAACCTGCGTTTTATTTTTTCCTGGGTGGTGTTAACTTTGTTATTTGCGGCGGTGTACACTTACGTGCCCAGCAAAAAACTGCGTTTTCGTGAGCAGATTCCGGGGGCCAGTTTCACGGCTGTGGTGTGGAGCGTGTTTTCCTGGGGATTTTCCATATATCTGAACCTCAGCGGTTCCTTCAGCATATACGGCAGTCTTTCCCTGATCATCATCGCCATGATCTGGATGTATTTCTGCATGTATATCATCATGGTGGGCGCATATCTGAACTGTTTTTTCAATCCGGTGAACAAGGTGCTGACGGGCAGCAGAGGCCGGCAGCTGGAGAGTCTGGAGGAGTAGAAATTTGTAATTGACTTTTGGGGGATCATATGCTATTTTAACTGTAAAGCAATGATTCTAAACGTCTGATGCAGGCTATTTTATCTTTTCCCGTTTGGGATGTCGAGAGAGATTCATGCTTTAATATCACACATTAATATGAATAAAGCGGAAAGTCTCGGCGCTTGGCGGATTTTCTGCGGGAGGAGGTAAGATTGGGGAAGAAGGATCTTACGCTGAAGTCCTACCTTTCCGATCCGGTGCGCTATGCGGATGCTTACAATGGCAGTGTGTTTGGGGGAGCGCAGGTGTTGGATGGGACACAGCTTGAGGAGGCAGGGACAGCGGCCCTAAAGACCGAGGACGGCGTGTCGCTTGAGAGAACCAGTGACATAGTTATGCGCCAGAAAACAGAGGGTGGGCTTTTTGCCCTTTGGATATTGGAAAACCAAGAGCATGTGGACTATGGTATGCCCGTGAGGGTCCTGCTGAGGGAGGCGCTGGAATATAACCGGCAAGTGAGGGAGTTAATGCGAAAAAATGTTGCCGGGTTTAAGGAGAAAGGACATGAAAAGCCCACGGCTGGGGAGTACCTGTACAGGGTCAGGAAAGAGGACCGCCTTCGGCCAGTGGTTACGCTGGTAATCTACTGGGGAAACGGACCGTGGGACGGTCCGAGAAGTCTGCATGAACTGCTGGACTTTGGAGGAGCAGATCCCGATATCGCTCTGGAACTTAAGCGGTTGGTGCCGGAGTGTCCGCTACGCATTTTGGATTTAAATGGGACAAATGATTATTCCGGATTCTGTACATCCCTGCGAACGGTTTTTGAGTTGTATGCGCGCAGGACAGACAAAGGACAGTTCATGGAATATGTGGAGTCCCATGAAGAATGCCGTCATCTGGACGAGGAGACCTACAGGGTCATAGGGCAGATGATCGGTTCAAAAGCACTGCAAAAGATTGTAAACAAACAAAAGGACAATAAGGAGGAGCAGGATATGTGCCAGGCGATAGAAGACTTGATCGCAGACGGAAAAGCGGAAGGAAAAGCGGAAGAAAGAAAAAGGATTATAGACACTTTGATGGAGAAACTTTGCTGTTCACTGGAAGAAGCCTGCGATGTGACCGGAATCCCGGTGGAGGAATACCAACAGTCCGCAGGACTGCAGGCGTCCCACATATAATGTTCAGAGCATTTGCGGAACAGAAGTGGCAAAAAATGAAAAACCGCTTGACATTTTGGGTTGGAACCTCTAAAATAGTCACAGTGAAAGAAAAAGGCGATGAAGGTGCATAGTAGAGCGTCATTTCCGCACAGAGAGGGGAGACCATCGGCTGTAAGTTTCCCTGCGTTCAGATGATAGCCCGAATTTCCCACCGGAGCTGCCGGGGTGAAGTCCTGCCGGAGCAGAGACAGTAGCCTTGGTCGTTTACGTGCGTTAAGCGTATCAGAGAGTCCCGCCTGTCGTCAGGAGGGAAATATGGGTGGTACCGCGGAAGATTGATTTCGTCCCATGTGCAGGATGCTGTACATGGGATTTTTATATGCCCTGATACGGCAAGTCCCGGAGTGTGCCCCAGAATATCACTTGGGGCCGGAAATTGCGCTGCCGGAAAGGTATCGGCAGGACAGCAGCGGAACGGGAGATCTGAAGATCTTCATATTAGGAGGAGAGAGTCATGAGTGACAGATTAGCAAACATCAGGCAGGAGATCCTGGACGGCATCAAGGAGCGCGCAGGGTCCCGGGCGGAGGCGTTTGAGCTCCGCAAACAGTTCCTGGATTCCAAGACCGGCAAGATCGGTCAGCTGATGAAAGAGATGAAGAGTATCGCTCCCGAGGAGCGGGCCGGCTTCGGCAAGAGCGTCAATGAGTTGAAGGAGTGGGCGCAGGCGCGCTTTACGGAATTGGATGAAAGGATGAAGGAGAGGGAACTGCAAAGGCGCTATGAGTCCGAGCGCATTGACGTTACCATGCCGGCGCAGTGCGTGGAAACGGGTAATCTGCATCCTGTCACCCAGATCCGTAATCAGCTTATGGATATTTTCGTGGGTATGGGCTTTGAGGTGGCCCAGACCAGGGAGATTGAGAAAGATTATTACAACTTTGAAGCCTTGAATATACCTAAGGATCATCCCGCCAGGGACATGCAGGATACCTTTTACCTGTCCCCGGAGCTGTTGCTGGCCACCCAGACCAGTGCGGCTCAGATCCATACAATGGAGAAGAAAAAGCCGCCCATCAAGATCGTTGCCGCGCCGGGCAAGGTGTTCCGCTCGGACGACGACGCTACTCACTCCCCTATGTTTCACCAGATGGAGGGATTGGTGGTGGACAAAAAGATCACTCTCTGCGATCTCAAAGGTATGTTGGATATTTTTGTTAAAAAGATATTTGGAGAGGAGACCGTCACCCGCCTGCGGCCCTCCTACTTCCCTTTTACGGAGCCGTCCGTGGAGGTGGATGTGAGTTGCTTTGCCTGCGGCGGCAAGGGCTGCAAGCTGTGTAAGGGCACGGGCTGGATAGAGCTTTTGGGCGCGGGAATCGTAAATAAGAAGGTGCTGGAAAACTGTGGTATTGATTCGGAGCAGTACAGCGGTCTGGCCTTTGGTATCGGCCTGGACCGTACCGCCATGCTGAAATACGGCATAGGCAATGTCAAAATGCTGTTTGAATCCGATCTGCGAGTTCTGCAGCAGATTGATGATAATTAGCCGGGTTTGAAATCTTAGACAGTTTATGTCCGTACAGCTCTGTACAAGTAGACGGAGTAAACCCCAATGTCTGGGGCCGTTTACTTGGCGGATAATTGAGGCTGACAGGGAATAAGCAAACCGAAATATGGAGGGATGATAAAGATGTTAGTACCTTTGAGTTGGTTAAAAGAGTATGTAGATATTGATGTGACACCTCAGGCGCTGGAGGAAAAGCTATTCTCCTGCGGATTTGAGGTGGAAGAGCTGCAGGAGGTGGGAAAGGATGTCAGCAATGTGGTCACAGGCCTGGTGGAGACCTGTGAGGCCATTCCCGACACCCATTTGCATGTATGTCAGGTGAACGCAGGCAGCCACGGCACATTTCAGGTGTGCTGCGGCGCGGACAATGTGCGGGCGGGGGAAAAATACCCGCTGGCGCTGGTGGGAGCCACAGTGTATATGACCGCCAAGGATCACAAGACGGTAGAGGGCACCATGACCATCAAGAAGGGGAAACTGAGGGGATATGAGTCGGAGGGAATGCTGTGTTCCGGCGTGGAGCTGGGGGTGAACGAGAATATGTTCCCCGGAGCGGGTTACAACGGCCTGCTGGTACTCCCTCAGGATATGGAGCCGGGTACGGATGTAAAGCCTGTTCTGGGGCTGGATGACTGGATCTTTGACATTTCCATCACGGCCAACCGTCCGGACTGCCAGAGCATTGTGGGGATTGCCAGAGAGGTGGCGGCTGTACTGGATAAGGAATTCCATATGCCCGCATTGGATTATACGGTCACGGAGGTTCAAAAAGAGGGCTTTTCCGTGACGGTGGACGCTCCTGACTTGTGTCCCCGGTATATCGGCCACTATGTATATGACGTGAAGACCGGGGAGTCGCCGCTGTGGATGAAACGCCGTCTGGCGTTGATGGGGCAGGATGCCATCTCCAATATTGTGGATATTACCAACTATGTACTGCTGGAGATGGGGCAGCCCATGCATGCGTTTGACTGCGATTATCTGGAGGGGAATGCAATCTCGGTGCGTCGTGCCCGGCAGGAAGAACATATTACCACGCTGGACGGCCAGGAATATGTTTTAAACGAGAACAATCTGGTCATATGCGACGGTGCAAAACCGGTGGCTCTGGCGGGGGTTATGGGTGGTCTTAACTCCGAGATACGGGAGAGTACCACGGAAGTATTGTTTGAATCCGCTAAATTTGCCAGGGACAATATCCGAAAGACCTCCCGTTCCCTGGGCAAACGCACGGATGCCAGCGCCCGGTACGAGAAGGGTGTAGACGAGTACTCCACGGTGCACGCCATGGAGCGCGCGCTGCATCTGATAGAAGAGCTGGGCTGCGGAAAAGTTTCTTCCACTCATGTGGACGTAAATACCGGTAACAGCATAGAACCCAGAGAGATGAAAGTCAGTGTCAAAAAGGTGGAGGATGTGCTGGGTATCCAAGTGCCTGATGAGGATATTCTGCGGATCATGAAGAATCTTGATTTTGCGCCGTCCATGAGCGGAGACGAACTGACGCTGCAGGTGCCCGCTTACCGCGAGGATATGGATTCCTACCCGGATGTGGCGGAGGAAGTGATCCGCATGTATGGCTATGACCATGTGATCTCCGCCTTTATGCCTCAGGCGCAGGTGACTATGGGAGGAGTTCCCCAGAATATGAAAAAGGAGATGAAACTTAAGAGAGCGCTGTGCAGTATCGGTGCATACGAGTGCATCCACTACAGCTTTTTCTCTCCTTCGGATCTGGATTTGCTGCGCCTGCCTCAGGATGCGCGGGAGCGTCAGGCTATCCGCATCCTGAATCCCATCAACGAGGAATTGTCCCTAATGCGGACCACGCTGGTGCCCTCTATGCTAAACGCGATTTCCCGTAATCAGAAAAAGGGCAATCTGGAGGGCAGGCTGTTTGAGAGCGCAAAAGTATTTATACCCAAGTCTCTTCCTCTGTCCGAGTACCCCGAGGAACGGGAGACGCTGTGCATCGGTATCTTTGGAGCCCAGGAAAGTTTCTTCACTTTGAAGGGTATGGCGCAGAAGGTGGCGGACACACTATTTTTACAGTTTGATTATATTCCGGACGCCAAGCCCTATCTGCACCCGTTTCAGTGCGCGGGCATCTATTTTGAGGGTATGCAGGTCGGCTGCATGGGTAAGGTAGCCTATGAGGTGGCGGAGCAGTTGGATCTGCGCGTGGATGCCTATGTGTTGGAGCTCGATCTGCACAGGCTGGCGCAGGCCTATGACCGGGAGGCGAGTTTTACTCCTCTGTCGAAGTTCCCGGAGGAGAGCCGGGACCTGGCGTTGGTTATGGACAGGGAAGTGACCTGCGGGCAGGTGGAGGAGGTTATTCGCCGTTCCTGCCAGTATATCAAGGATATTCGGCTGTTTGATGTCTACGAGGGCGGACAGATCGCAGAGGGTAAGAAAAGCATGGCGTTTACCGTGGAGTTCAGACCCGGCGAAGAGGCCTTTGAGCCGGATGCGGTTGACCGTTTCGTAAAAAAGATTTTGAAAAATTTGAAAAACCAACTGGATATTGAGCTAAGGAGCTAAAAACGGCATATTTTTGCATGGCGCACTGAACAATGTGCGGACGCCGTAAGCGGCCGGATATTGTTCACCGGGAATGTGTGCTGGCAGAGGATATGCGGAACTATAATTAAGAAAGGGAACCAGAAAATGTTAAAACAATGCGCATGGGAAAACTATGACGAGAAACAGCTGAAAAAGCTGGAAAAACTGAGCCGGGAGTACAGAGAATTTCTGGATCAGGGCAAGACGGAGCGGGAGTGCATCGACACCATCGTGAACATGGTCGAAGAGGATGGCTACCGGGAACTGGAGGCCATGATAAAGGCCGGGGAGCCTTTGAAGAAGGGGGATAAGGTGTACAGCGTGTGGATGAACAAATCCATCGCCGTATTCCGCATCGGCAAGAAACCCTTTGCGGAGGGCATGAACATTTTGGGCGCTCATATTGACAGCCCCAGACTGGACGTTAAGCAGAATCCGTTGTTCGAGGATATTGATCACACTTATGCCTATATGGACACCCACTATTACGGGGGTGTAAAAAAATATCAGTGGGTGACGCTGCCTTTGGCCATTCACGGCGTGGTGGTCAAAAAGGACGGTACTACAGTTGAGTTGAACATCGGAGAAAACGAGGACGATCCCGTGTTTTTCGTATCCGATCTGCTGATCCATCTGGCGGGTCAGCAGCTGGAGAAAAAGGCCGCCAAGGTTATCGAGGGGGAGGCGCTGGATCTGATCGCCGGCACAAAGCCTCTGATCCTGGGACAGGAGGAGAAGGAGACGGACGAGGGCAAGAAAAAGGCAGGAAACCTGGTAAAGTCCGCCGTGCTGGATATCCTCAAGGAAACCTATGATATAGAAGAGGGGGATCTGATCTCCGCGGAGCTGGAGGTGGTGCCCGCGGGTAAGGCCAGAGAGGCCGGATTTGACCGCAGCATGATACTAGCTTATGGACAGGACGACCGGGTGTGCGCGTATACCTCTCTGAAAGCCATGCTGGATATCAAAAATCCCGACAGAACCGTGTGCTGTATCCTGGTGGATAAGGAGGAGATCGGTTCCGTGGGCGCTACGGGTATGCAGTCCAGATTTTTTGAAAACGCGGTGGCAGAGATGATGAATCTGGCAGGGGAATACAGTGAGTTGAACTTGCGCCGCTGTCTGTCCCGCAGCGCTATGCTCTCCTCGGATGTGAGCGCGGCTTTTGACCCGGGTTACAGGAGCTGCTTTGAACTGCAGAACGCGGCTTTTCTGGGCGGCGGCATGGTGTTCAACAAGTTTACCGGCTCCAGAGGAAAGGCCGGTTCCAACGATGCCAATGCGGAATATGTGGCCCATCTGCGCAAGGTTATGGATGAGGGCAAGGTGCAGTGGCAGACGGCGGAGCTGGGAAAAGTAGATGTGGGCGGAGGCGGAACTATCGCGTATATTCTGGCTCTCTACGGCATGAACGTCATTGACAGCGGCGTGCCCGTGCTGAATATGCACGCGCCTTGGGAGGCCACCAGCAAGGCGGACATCTATGAGGCATACAGAGGCTATAAAGCCTTTGCGGAAAATGTGACCATGTAAAAGACAGGCCGCCGGAGGAGTGAATATCTCTGGCGGCATTGCCGTACAATGAGAAAAACGCTATGCGTTTAACTCTACCGCGCCAAATCATCGTATATCGAAATATGCTCTCGCGGAACGTCCGGCGATAGCATGGAGAAAGGTATGGAACTTAAGAAATCAGATTTTTATTTTGAGCTGCCGCAGAAGCTGATCGCCCAGGACCCTCTGGAAGACCGATCCGCCTCCCGCCTATTATTGTTAAATAAAAATACGGGACAGACCGCCCACGATGTCTTTCATAATATTACCCGCTATCTGCGTCCCGGGGACTGTCTGGTGCTGAACAACACGAAGGTGATTCCCGCCCGGCTGCTGGGACAGCGGGAGGGCACAGGTGCTCATGTGGAGGTGCTGCTTTTAAAACGCCGGGAGGGAGATGTGTGGGAAACTTTGGTTAAACCAGGTAAAAAGTGTAAGCCCGGCACAGAGCTCATATTCGGAGACGGCCTGCTCCGGGGGCAGGTCTTGGAGACTGTGGAGGAGGGGAACCGACTGATACGGTTTTCTTATCAGGGGATTTGGGAAGAGGTATTGGACAGGTTGGGGGAGATGCCTCTGCCGCCCTATATCACTCATAAGCTTACGGACAGAAACCGTTATCAGACCGTCTATGCCAAATATGAGGGGTCGTCAGCGGCTCCCACAGCAGGCCTGCATTTTACCGGAGAACTGCTGCGACAGATCGAGGGACTGGGAGTGAGTGTGGTCTATGTGACTCTGCATGTGGGATTGGGGACTTTTCGGCCCGTGAAAGAAGAAAACGTGCTGGAGCATCACATGCATTCGGAGTACTATCAGGTTACGGAGGAGGCGGCAAAGAGGATCAATGCCGTCAAATCTGCCGGGGGCCGGATCATCTGCGTGGGGACTACGAGCTGCCGGACATTGGAGAGTGCGGCGGATGAAAACGGCATGGTGAGGCCGGGCTGCGGCAATACGGAAATTTTTATCTATCCGGGCTATAGGTTTAAAGTGCTGGACTGCCTGATCACCAATTTCCATCTGCCCGAATCCACACTGGTAATGCTGGTCAGCGCATTGGCAGGACGTGAGAGGACGCTGGCAGCCTATGAGGAGGCTATCAGGGAGAGATACAGGTTTTTCAGTTTTGGGGACGCCATGTTTATCCATGATGGAATTGACAACTAATGTGGAATCATGTAAAATCTTGTTTGAGAAGTAATATGGGTTCAATACATTTCAGGAGGGGTATAAATGGAAGAACGTAGAAAGAGCAGGAGAATGGATCTGGAAGCCAGATTGATAGTAAAGCGACTGGATTCCGATGAAAAGCGGGAGGTGGTCATCAACATTTCTGATGTATCCCGCACAGGCGTGGGATTCTCCTGCTCGGATAAGCTGGAACTGAAAGCAGTATATGAGTGTCGCCTGACAATATGGACCAAAGAGGTGATACACGCGTTTTTGCAGATCGTACGTGCGAATGAGAAAGAAGAGGATATCTTTCACTATGGAGCGGTGTTCATCGGAATGTCTGAGCAGGATGCCTCCCGCATCAGTGTGTATGAACAGTTTTCAGTGGCAAACCGATAGGAGCATAAGGGTATATAACGGTACATAACGGAGCGGGGGATCACACTATGACAGAGTGACACCCCGCTTTTTTTTACATTTTTTTCTCATGAATGACAAATTGGGGTGTGGACAGCAGCAGTTTGGCTGCTTCCTGAGATGCCTCGTCATAAAACTCGATTCTCAACACACCTTCTTCATACTCCCGGTTGTGTACAATGCCGATATTTTTGATATTAATGTTGTTAAACGCCAGTGCGGTGGCCACCTGGGCCAGCATACCGGGGCGGTCGTCTATGTCGATATTGAAAGAATACACCCTCTTGATGGGGCCGCTGGAGGCGTTTATAAAGGAATCCCGGTAGACTCTGGCGCTGTCAAAGAGCCGATACAGAGCGTCTTCCTGCCGGGCATCCAGCTGGTCTTTTATTTTGGAGAGGGAACCGATATAATCCCCCAACAGACGGGAAATATTCTCCGTGTTGGTCAGGCAGATCTGTTGCCACATGGCGGCGGAGGAGGAGGCGATCCGGGTGATGTCCTTGAAACCACCTGCAGCCACCAGTTTCATGATGCCGTCCTCATTGTCCGACTCCCGCACCAGATTGACCAGGGAGGCGGCTATCACATGAGGCAGATGGCTGATACCCGCTGTGACATAGTCGTGCTGTTGGTAATCCAGGATCAGCGGGATAGCGCCCATGGATTCCACCAATGTTCTGTACGCCTCCAGCCGTTCGGGCAAAGTCTGTCCGGTGGGAGTCAGAATGTAGTAGGCGTTCTCCAGCAGCTTGGCCTTGGAATTGGCATAGCCGAAACGCTCGCTCCCCGCCATGGGGTGGCCGCCAATAAATTGCGCCTCCAGACCGACCTTTGCAATATGTTGGTGTATGTCGGTCTTGACACTGCCCACGTCTGTCAAGGTGCAGGAGGGAGAGATAAATTTTTTAACCGTCTCCAGATTGGCATCATTCTTTTGCACCGGGGCACACAGAAAGAGATAATCGCAGTCGGAAAAGCGTCCGTCGATCTGTTGTGCCGCCTGATCGATAACGCCGTCCTGTAACGCTCTATCCAAAGTGGCGCCGTTTATGTCATATGCCGTCATATATATTTCCGACATATTTTCCCGCAATGCTCTGGCGATGGAACCGCCTATCAGACCCAATCCGATAAATCCTATGTGTAGTCGTGCCATACTTATCTCCTCCCAAGCGCCCATAATATACGGACATATAGACTATAGCACGTTAAAGCGTGAAAAGCAAGAGAAACGGGAATGCGGCGCGATTTCTCTGTCAAACTGTACAAAAACATTAAAAACACTTGTATATTTCCAGAATATTTAGTAAAATACACTTATGGGTGTCAGAAAGCGCGGAATAGGGCTCTGGCGAAATGCCCAAATCAGACCTTAATTGGAGGAAAACTTATGAATGTTTACACAACCGACAAGATTCGTAACGTATGCTTATTGGGCCACGGCGGCAGCGGCAAGACCAGCTTGGTGGAGGCCATGGCATACTTATCCGGCATTACTTCCAGAATGGGTAAAGTAACTGACGGCAATACAGTCAGTGATTATGGCAAGGAGGAGCAGAAGAGACAGTTCTCCATCAGTACCTCTGTGGTTCCCATCGAATGGGAAGGGCACAAGATCAATATTCTGGATACGCCGGGATATTTTGACTTCGTAGGAGAAGTGGAGGAGGCTCTGAGCGCGGCAGGCGCTGCTATCATTGTGATAAACGGCAAGGCCGGTATCGAGGTAGGGACTCTGAAAGCATGGGAGTTGTGTGAAAAATATAAGTTACCACGTTTCATCTATGTGTCCAATATGGATGTGGACAATGCCTCTTTCCGCCAGGTGGTGGAGGATATGACCAATCTGTTCGGCAAGAAACTGGCTCCTTTTAATCTGCCCATCCGCGAGAACGAGAAGTTTGTAGGTTATGTGAACGTGATCACCGAGAGCGGCAATCGCTGGCAGGGCAAGGAAGTGGTTCCCTGTGAGGTGCCGGAGTACAATAAAGCAAATCTGGAGATATGCCGTGACGCGCTGATGGAGGCGGTGGCGGAAACCAGTGAAGAGATGATGGAGCGTTTCTTTAACGGGGAGACTTTCTCGGAGGCGGAGATCCGTGCCGCACTGCGCACTAATGTATGCGACGGCAGCATTGTGCCCATGACCATGGGCTCCAATACCCTTTGTCAGGGCGTCTACACTCTGCTGGACGATATCGTGAAATATATGCCCAGCCCGGAGAACCGCGAGGTGGCGGGCATCAATATGAAGACCAATGAGATCTACCATGCGGACTATGATTTTGCCAAGGCAAAATCGGCCTATATCTGGAAGACCATTGTAGATCCCTTTATCGGCAAATATTCCCTGATCAAGGTGAATTCCGGCGTGCTTAAGACGGATGATCTGATCTACAATTTTGACAAGGATATCGAGGAGAAGATCGGTAAGCTGTACATATTGCAGGGCAACAAGCCCATGGAGGTCAGCGAACTCCACGCGGGAGATATCGGTGCCCTGGCCAAACTGACGGCGGCCCGTACCGGCAACAGCCTGTCCACCAAGAATACTACGATCAAGTTCGGAAAGTGGGAGATTTCCACGCCCTACACCTATATGCGCTACAAGGCTAAAAACAAGGGAGATATTGACAAGATTTCCCAGGCTTTGCAGAAGATCACCCATGAGGATCTGACGGTGAAAGTGGTCAATGACGCGGAGAACCGCCAGCTGCTGCTGTACGGCATGGGCGATCAGCATCTGGAGATCATTGCCAGCCGCCTTAAAAACGAGTACAAGGTGGAGATTGAGCTGGATAAACCCAAGGTGGCTTACAGAGAAACCATCCGGAAGACTTCGGATGTGGAGGCAAAACATAAGAAACAATCCGGCGGCCATGGGCAGTACGGTCATGTGAAGATGCGTTTCTCCGCGTCCGGCGATCTGGAGACGCCCTATGTATTTGAGCAGGAAGTGGTGGGCGGTGCCGTGCCCAAAAACTACTTCCCTGCGGTGGAAAAGGGTCTGCAGGAGAGCGTGACGAGAGGGCCTTTGGCGGCATATCCGGTGGTGGGTGTGAAAGCGGTGCTGTACGACGGTTCCTATCATCCGGTGGATTCCTCCGAGATGGCGTTTAAAATGGCTACCATCCAGGCGTTTAAGAAGGGATTTATGGAGGCCGGTCCCGTGCTGCTCGAGCCTATCGCCTCACTGAAAGTGACGGTGCCCGACAGCTTTACCGGCGATATCATGGGTGATCTGAACAAGAGAAGAGGCCGAGTGCTGGGCATGAATCCCACAGCAAACGGTAAGCAGGTGATTGAGGCGGATATACCTATGAGCAGTCTGTTCGGTTACTGCACGGATCTGCGCTCCATGACCGGCGGCCAGGGTGAGTACAGCTATGAATTTGCCCGCTACGAGCAGGCTCCCAGCGATGTGCAGGAGAAAGAAGTGGCGGCCAGAGCGGCCAAGGTGGCGGAGAATAGCACGGAAGAATAGTTTCCGGTGAGCGCGGTATTTTGGCCCAAGCAGGTGGAATATATGTGAGGCGGTTTTCCTGATGGAGGCCGCCTCTTTTTGAGAATATGTACTCCCCTACCCGGTCAAAGGCCGGCTTGTATTTATCGGGCCGGAGAATCCGTCCCGTCTCAGCACGCGCCAGAAATAGAAAAAACTTGACATACCATTGGAATGAGGCTAAAATGAGCCATAAAGCTGGGAGTAATGGTATCCCGGCGAAGGAAAACGTGAAAGAGGAGTAAAGACTATGGCAGTACCGTACAACCACCACGAAGTGGAAAAAAAGTGGCAGAAAATATGGGATGATGAACAGGCGTTCAAAGTCTCAGAGGACTATTCCAAACCCAAGTATTACGCATTGGTAGAATTCCCGTACCCATCGGGAGCAGGATTACACGTGGGACATCCCAGACCCTATACGGCTCTGGATATCGTGGCCCGCAAACGTCGTATGCAGGGTTATAATGTGCTGTATCCCATGGGGTTTGACGCTTTCGGTCTGCCCACGGAGAACTATGCCATCAAGAATCATATACATCCCAAGATCGTGACCAGGAATAATGTGGCTCGCTTTAAGGAACAGCTTCATGCGCTGGGCTATTCCTTTGACTGGGACAGGGAAGTCAACACCACGGACGAGGAGTATTATAAGTGGACTCAGTGGATCTTTTTGAAACTTTTTAAAGCAGGGCTGGCCTATAAGTCCGAGATGCCCATCAACTGGTGTACCTCCTGCAAGGTGGGATTGGCCAACGAGGAAGTGGTGAACGGCGTCTGCGAGCGCTGCGGCAGTCCGGTGGTGCGCAAGGTAAAGAGCCAGTGGATGCTGAAGATCACTGAGTACGCGGACAGGCTGATCCAGGATCTGGACACGGTGGACTATGTGGAGCGTGTAAAAGTATCCCAGAAGAACTGGATCGGCAAGAGCCAGGGCGCGGAGGTGGATTTCTCCATCACCGGCAAGGAGGACAAACTGCGCATCTACACCACCAGGCCGGATACGCTGTTTGGCGCTACCTATATGGTGGTGTCGCCGGAGCATCCTCTGATCGAAAAATATAAAGATGAGATAGGCAATTATGAGGAGCTTTGCGCCTACAGGGAGCAGGCCGCCAAGAAGTCAGATTTTGAGCGCACGGAGCTTGCCAAGGACAAGACCGGTGTGCAGATTCAGGGTCTGACCGCCACCAACCCGGTGAACGGCAAGGAGATTCCCATTTGGATCTCCGATTATGTATTAATGACCTATGGCACCGGCGCTATTATGGCTGTGCCCGCCCACGATGAGAGAGACTGGGAGTTCGCGAAGAAGTTCGGCCTGCCCATCATTGAGGTGGTGGCAGGGAGCCCTGTTTCGGTGCAGGAGCAGGTGTTTACGGATGTTGCTACCGGTACGCTGGTGAACTCGGAGTTTTTGAACGGTCTGTCCGTGGCGGATGCCAAGGACAGGATCATCGCGTTTTTGGAGGAGAAGGGCATCGGTACCAGCAAGACCAATTTCAAGCTGCGTGACTGGGTGTTCTCCAGACAGCGTTATTGGGGCGAACCCATCCCCATCGTAAAGTGTGATAAGTGCGGCTATGTGCCCATCGATGAGAGCGAACTGCCGCTGACCCTGCCGGAAGTGGAATCCTATGAGCCTACCGATAACGGGGAGTCTCCGCTGGCAGCTATGACCGAATGGGTCAATACCACATGTCCCTGCTGTGGCGGACCGGCTAAGAGAGAGACGGATACCATGCCCCAGTGGGCAGGTTCGTCTTGGTATTTCCTGCGGTATATAGATCCGCATAACAAAGAGGCCCTTGCCAGCCAGGAGGCGCTTAAGTACTGGATGCCGGTGGATTGGTACAACGGCGGTATGGAGCATACCACGCTGCATCTGCTGTACTCCCGTTTCTGGCACAAATTCCTGTACGATCAGGGTGTGGTGCCCTGTCCGGAACCATATCAGAAGAGGACCAGCCACGGCATGATCCTTGGACTGAATCCCCACAGCTTTGTAAACCAGACTCAGGAGGAGCAAAAGCGTCTGGTGGAGCAGTATGGCAGCGAGAAGGCAGCCCGCGCAGCTCTGGTGGAGGAATTCGGCGAGATGGCGGAACATCCCATCGTGAAGATGAGCAAATCTCTGGGTAATGTGGTCAATCCGGACGAGATCGTGGAGGAGTACGGCGCGGATACTCTGCGTACTTATGAGATGTTTATCGGCGCTTTTGATATGTCCGCCGCATGGAGTGAGGACGGTGTGAAGGGATGCCGCAGATTCCTGGAGAGAGTCTGGAAGTTGCAGGATATAGTGGTGGAAGGAGAGGGCTACAGCGCCGATCTGGAAACCAAGATGCACCAGACCATAAAAAAAGTCAGCGGCGACTATGAGAGTTTGAAGTACAATACCGCCATCGCGGCTATGATGGCGCTGATCAACGATATGAATAAGAAGGGGGCAGTGACCAGGGGAGAGTATGGTACATTGCTGGCCCTGCTCAATCCCGTGGCGCCCCATATCACTGAGGAACTGTGGCAGCTTTGCGGTTTTGCGGGCAAGATATATCAGACCGGCTGGCCGGAGTACGAGGAGGCCAAGACCATCGAGGCTACCGTGGAGATCGCTGTGCAGATCAACGGAAAGATGCGGGGCACGTTCTCCATCCCTCAGGATCTGGATAAGGAGCAGGTTATTGCCCAGGCCAAGGAGCAGCTGGGAGACAAGCTGGCGGGCACCATCGTCAAGGAGATTTATGTGCCGGGCAGGCTGGTGAATATCGTGGTGAAACCGTAGGAAGACTGCGGGAAGTTTATGGAATTAAATGCCGGTTCTTGTAGGAGACAGATGATGGTAACAGCGTCTGTCTCCTGTTATGTAAAATGCCGACTTTTGGGGATGAGACAAATAATATAGCATAATTAGAATCATGAATCGGCTGTATGCCATGCGCTGATTGCAGGTTTTATATTGGGAGCAAGTGCAAAACCGATAAGGAAAGAGAAGAAAATACTTGTAACACTCCAGTGTATGAAGTTGTATGGTATTGCAGACATGCTGCCTGGCAACGCTCCAGAAGATGAGGGCAACACCCGGGGAATGCTTGCGATAGCAAAGAAGAGGGGCGTAAACAGGCCAACAAAAAAATTCAAATTTTCCTTGCTTTTTTAGGTAAACCATGTTAGACTCAAGTCACATCCACATATCGGATGGTCTGAGTATGGTATCTGGTTCCCGGTTCTGCCGGGGATGTACGGGGTGTTTCTCCCCAAGTTTACCTAACATTTTATTTGGCAGACAGGCGGGGAGAGTTTGTGTCGTTTCTGATTTTGGCATATGGTTTCACTACCTTTCTGCGGCCAATGAGGCAGAAAGGAGTCAATATGACCCGAAAAGAGCAAGGCAGTGCAAATGCCACAATTATCGGCAACAGGAAATTACGGGACAGCAGCAGTAAGGTAATCTTTGAGGACAACACACTTAGTTCCCAATTCCTCCGGGACTATGCCGACCTGGATATCCTGCGTCACATTAAACCAGAGGATGTTGAAGATGTATCGGCTTTTACGGATCTTTCCGCCAAAGGTCTGGAGAATATTTTGAGGGAAACTCCCGATTATCTGCTGGGGAAGATTGCGGATGTGCTGCGGGCATTACTCTATCGGATGGAGTTACCTGAAAATACAGTAGAGGACACAGTGGCTAAGATAAAGGAGCGCAAAATGGGTATACTGTTTGAAAACATCAAAATGAATATTCCGGAAGAAAAGAGAAAAGCAGAAATCGCCCGGCGGGAGAAAGAAATTATTGAGGGGGAAATTAAAGTTATTCAGCGTGAGAAGGAAGTTATTCAGCGTGAGAAGGAAGTTATCCAACAGGAACGTGATATATACAAGTGCGCCTTTGACATGATGCGTCAGGGATGTTCTGATGAGGTGCTCGTGGAATCTCTGATGCGGGAGTTTTCTTTGGACGAAGAGCAGGTGAGGGATATCGTGTGCCTGCATCAAAGGAATAGTACTATTTAGTGCTGACAGACTATTCCGTGGAAAACGTGATGTGGGATGGAAAATCCAAAGAAAGAGTCGTTAAGTATCACGGCTCTTTCTTTCACGGCAGTCGTGGGATGACGCGGTTCAGATATTTTTAATCCCGGCATTCATCCGTAGGCCTGGCCCCTGCATTTCCCGTGTTTTCTGGCGCTGTGCGGTACAGAAACGCTGCCAGCGGATATTCTGTGTCTGGCAGTCTCAACGCGCCGCTGTCCAGGGCGCATTTACCCAGCAGCCCCACTGTGTCGAAGAACAAAAGCTTGCCGATTACATTGGGAACCAGTTCCGCCACACTTTCCGGAGCGTGAGATAATAACAGCGTCTGCGCTGCGGAGACCATTTTTTCATACAGATCGGCCATGGCACGGATCTGCGGTTCCAGCAGATTCTCTGTTTGGGACAACTGTGTCCCATGAAAGACTACATATTCCCCGGAATCTGCGCAAACAGCGTCTTCAACTGCCTGTATGTCGTGCTGTAAGTATCGGTTTTTAGGGGGAAGTATGCCAAAGTCTGCGAAAGCGGCGGCGTAATCCTCGTTTATATGGGAATATCCTGCAAAGCCAAAGGTGGTATAGGGACTTTCATCCTCCGTATAATTGATTCCCACGTTTATGCCGGTGGCATGTGCGTAGATCGTCTGATAAGAATAGCGATCATTGTTCAGTCGGTTGAAGAGAGTATTTCCCCGGTGCATTACGAGCCAGAGCAGGGGCCAGAGCAATCGGTCATCCTCCAGATCCGCACCGCCAAAGCCGATGGCTCTGAGAGAAGGGAGCTGCCCGCGCAGGGAAGACAGGATATCTGTTAAATGCGGGGTACAGAGTGATGTGAGTTTTTCATATAATTCTCCCATGTATTCTTCCGTAAAGATGACCATATTGGTCTGATAGCGATTCCGGCCGGAAATAACAGGTTCCTGGTCAGCCGTACCATTGCCGGACAAGACAGATGTTCTGACTGCCTTGATGCTGGTGTCAGAGGGAGAAGTGTTCCCTGAGCCGGCTGCGGGCGGCAGTATGTTCAGCAGGCCGTATTTGACCAGCAGAGATACTTCATCCTCCAGATAGGGGGTGGGCACTCCTGTTTCCAGCGCCAGCTCGCGGATCGTCACGGGAGCATAATAGGCGCTGAGCAGGATATTACCGGGCAGCAACCTGTCAAACAGGTACCGGTATTCCGGGTTGTAGCTGCCGGAAAACAGGGTTTTAAAAGTAAACTTTGCGGGCTGATAGCTTTTGGTTCCGTATTCTCGTTCCATTCCGATTCCTTCTTTCAGTAGTTTCCTGGTCTTAAACAGGTAATATTTGGTCATACTAAGTGAGATTCCCAGTTTCTGGGCAGTTTCCCTGCAGGAAAGTCCCTGGAAATAGTAGCACAGAGTGCATTCCCTGTATTCCCGGGACAGGAGGGACAGTTCTCGCCGCAGTCTTGCAAGCAGCTCCTGCCGTTCTTCTTTCAGCGTCAGTTCCTGCGTGAAATCCTCCGAATCCGCAATTTGTTCCAGATCATCCTGAGACAGGGTACATAAAGTCTGTCTGCTTTTTTTGCGCAAATATTTTTTGTATGTGTTCCCGGCTACAGACCAGACAAACCCATACAGGGCGCTTTCGTCCCTCAGCCGGGAGGCGCAGGAGAGAAGGGCCAGCAGAATATCTCCGGCCAGATCCTCCGCATCCTCCCTGTCGGAGACCCGGGAGAGGGCATAGGCATAGATGGTTTTCATATTTTCCTGCGCAAAAGCGGCGATCAGGTTCTGTTCCATGACAGTTTTCTCCTCCTGTATGACCGTTGACAGTTTCGGTTAAGAGAGCGGTATAAAACGCACAGGCCCGTGTTTTGCTCATCTTGTATATATAGTACCCGAGGTCCGACAACGGTTAAAGCACTTTTTTATAAAATTTTATATCAGTGTTCCTTAGCCTTGCTCATGATCTTGTCGATCTGGCGCAGTTCTTCCGGTGTACTGGCTTTGCGGATGGCCGCTACGGCGATCTGCAGTTCCTTGGGGGTGAAAGTCAGCCCCTTTTGTTTGGCTTGGGCCATCATGGGCATCAAAAAGGCCATCATTTCCTTCTGGGACTTGCCTTGTCCCTGCTGGTAGAGCTGGGATAGAAAGGCAAGCTTTTCCCGGGGGATATTTTGGACGGAGGGGTCCTCCATCCAGCTGGGAATGTCAGCGGCAGGTTCCATATTATTCCTCCTTGTCTTGGTTTTCTTCTTTTTTGTCAGTGCCGTTAGTATTGCCAGCATCGTTAGTATTGTCAGTGCCGTTAGTGGTGTCAGTGTTATTAGTATTGTCAGTCTCGGGAGCCGGTTCTCCAAAGGGAGCGCCGCCAGGCTGCATCAGGCTCATCATGGACATCAGCTGGGAGAGGTCCGGCATGTTTTCGCCGAACAGGCCGCTCATGCCCGCAGCCATCATGCCGGGACCGAAACCGTCGGATGCTCCGTTGGCACCGTCGCCGTCAGCCCCTTGGGAACCGGGAAAGGACATACCTTCAGGAAACATCTCCTGAAACATTTTCACTGTCTCCATCATCTCCTGATAATGGCTCATGGCCTGCAGCATGGAGGCGAGCTGATTCAACTGGCTCCGCTCTCCAGGGCTGGAATAGGGAATGATCTCCTGACAGAGTTTTGCCGGGTCAAGGGAATCTTCCCGGGGCGAGGGGGAGACGGACAGGCCCGGGGAGCGTCGGAAAAGCTCCATGGTATATTGTAGTTCCAGAAACTTGATATAGACCGCAAGCTGGCGCTGCATAGGGATGTCCACATAAGAAATTAAAATTTTTAATTTCTGGATCTGATTGTTGGTAAATAAAGCGTCAAAAGCGGTTACTTTATCCATAGTTTCCTCTTTTCTCAGTTCCCTGAAAAACTGTTTCACGGAAAGCAGGCCCCCCGAAAGGGACCCGCCTTCTCAAGTCTTGGTCTTAGCAGCGATTGCAGCAGCCATTATTGCAGCCGCAGCTATTGTTGCAGCCACAGCCATTGTTGCCGCCGCAGAAGCAGGACAGCAGCAGAATCCAGATCAGCCATTCGCAGCCGTTATTATTGTTGCATTCGCAGCCACAGCCGCAGCCATTGTTGCCAAAGCCGAAGCCATTGCCGTTTCCACAGAATAATAAGAGCAGGATGATCCAGCAGCAGCTGCCGCCGCCGAACAGGCTGTTGCCACAGCCACAGCCGCAACCATTATTGCAGCTGTTTGTGGAGCAGCCGCAGTTAGTAGCAGTTAAGTCACTCATGATAGTGCCTCCAATTTTTTTTATAGTGTATTGTATGCGCATGAGCATGTCAAAGTTTCATAGGTCGAATATTTATTTCCGTGTGAGTTGTACAAAGTATTGATAATCGAACATATATTCTGGTATAATATATTCACACGCAGATGCCGTGGCCCAAAGAGGGTAAGAATCGGCAGTTGCTAAAGGAAGTTTCGCAGGAGAAGGATCTATGTGTGAAGACGGTGAAAAACAGAGAATATATATCGCGATCGACCTAAAATCATTTTACGCCTCCGTAGAATGTGTGGAACGGCAGCTTGACCCCCTCTGTGTAAACCTGGTGGTCGCTGATGCGGAGAGAACGGAAAAGACCATATGCCTGGCGGTTTCCCCGTCTCTGAAGGCATATGGCATCCCAGGCAGGGCAAGGCTGTTTGAGGTGGTGCAGCGGGTGAAGGAAGTAAACCGGGAGAGAAGGAGAAACGCGCCGGGAGGACGGTTTGAGGGGTCTTCCTGCCATGCAGGGGAACTCAAGGAGCATCCTGAACTGGAGCTGGCCTATATCATAGCTCCGCCCCGAATGGCTTTTTATATGGAGTACAGTACCGTGATCTACAATATTTATCTTAAATATGTGGCTCCGGAGGATATGCATGTCTATTCCATCGACGAGGTATTTATGGATGTAACGCAGTATCTGAACACTTACCGTATGACGGCAAGGGAACTGGCCTCGGCGATCGTGGGGGATGTGCTGGCGGCCACGGGGATCACGGCCACCGCCGGGATAGGCACAAACCTGTATCTGTGCAAGGTGGCAATGGATATCGTGGCAAAGCATACGGCGCCGGATGAAAACGGGGCGCGGATCGGAGAACTGAATGAAATGAGTTACAGACGGCGGTTGTGGGATCACAGGCCCCTCACGGATTTCTGGCGGGTGGGCGGCGGCTATAAGAGACGCCTGGAAGAGGTGGGGTTATATACCATGGGGGATATTGCCCGCTGCTCTCTGGGAGAGGACAGAGACTTTTACAACGAGGAGCTTCTGTACAGACTGTTTGGCGTCAATGCGGAGCTTTTGATAGACCACGCGTGGGGGTGGGAGCCTGTGACCATGGAGATGGTAAAAAGTTACAAGCCGGAAACCAACAGCCTGAGTTCCGGACAGGTTTTGCAGCGCCCCTATGATTTTGAGGAAGGAAAATTGATCGTGAGGGAAATGACGGATCTGTTGGTGCTGGATATGGTGGACAAGAAACTGGTGACGGATCAGATGGCGCTTACCATAGGATATGATATCGAGAATCTGGCGGACCCGGAGACCGGAAGAAAATATAAAGGAGAAGTCGCCATGGACCGCTACGGGAGAAGAGTTCCCAAACACGCCCACGGAACGGCAAATTTGGGCGTTAGGACTTCCTCTACCCGCAAGATCGTGGATGCCGTCATGGAACTTTATGACAGGATCGTTGATCCCGCTCTGTCCGTGCGCAGAGTGACGGTGGCGGCCAACCGCCTGACGGACGAGTCGCAGGCCGGAGCCACACAGCAGTTTGAGCAGTTGGATCTGTTTACGGACTACGGGGCGTTGGAAAGGGAGAAAGAGGCGGAGAATGCCCGACTTGCCAAAGAGAGGAAACTGCAGGAAGCTATGATCGCAGTGAAAAAGAAGTATGGAAAAAACGCTATATTGATGGGAACTAATCTGCAGGAGGGGGCAACGACCGTGGAACGCAACCGCCAGATCGGAGGGCATAAGGCATGAAGAGGGAAGAACCTGGCAGTTATGAAGATATCATTCATCTGTCCCACCATGTATCCGCAAGACATACGCAGATGCCTCTTGCGGACAGGGCGGCGCAGTTTTCACCTTTCGCGGCTCTCACCGGATACGATCAGGCGATCAGAGAAACGGCAAGGCTGACGGACTCTTTTGCGGAGCTGGACGAGCAGCAGAGGGAGAAACTGGACAAGCAACTGCAAATACTTAAGGCGCAGACGGGGAATTTCCTCCATGGAGAACCTGAGATTGGAGTCACCTATTTTAAACCGGATGCGGCGAAAGAGGGTGGGGCTTATGTGACGGTGACCGGAAAGGTAAACAGGGTGGACGAATACAGGCGGCAGATACTGTTTACGGACGGGACAGCCCTCCCCATGGAAACTCTTTTTTCAATGGAGGGAGAGCTGTTCAAAGATATGGACAGTTAAAATTTTAGGCCGGACAGCCGCCATTCGTGAGAAAAGTAATTATATCTGAGGCGAAAAGTTTTTCCAAAGCCGTATATCCTGGCGGAGCAGGAAAAAGCCGCGCCTATGCGATTTTTGTCCTGATCGTCCCACAGCACTTTATCTATTGTGACCGTGATAATCTCTCCGTTTTTGTCGCGAAACCGGAATCTCATCGGGGTAATCTTTCCGTCCGTGTCTGTACAGGATATCATTTGTACCGGAATGTCAACACACAGTATGCTTTCCATGAAACTCCTCCTTACGCAATGATGAGGGCGAGAGAGAATTGGCAATGTAGGTACTGGCAAAAGGCAATTCTGCAATCGCATATAATCAAAATAAGAGGGCTAAAACTATTTTATCACATCGAACATATGTTTACGCCGGAAAATTTTGGAATATAGAAACACTGCAACCCATAACCCGATGTTATGAAAAATATAAACAATATGTATTTGAAGAATAGCAAAGTGTGTGCTATACTGGATAAAATAATCCCATTTCATACCCATAAGCACTGTGGACTCTGATAAAAGCTGTAGTGTGGGCCATAGAGAATGGAAAGTGTCAGACGCAGGCGGGCGGAAAGAACGGTCCCAAACGCGCAAAGGAGGAGAACATGGAACTGAAGATCACCTGTATTCCCGGCGACGGAATCGGGCCGGAGATCGTGGCGGAGGCCAAGAAGGTATTGGAAAAGGTGGCTGAAAAGTACGGCCATGTGATGAAGTTTACGGATATCCTGATGGGAGGAGCGTCCATCGACGTACACGGCGTACCCTTGACGGAGGAGGCCGTGGCTACGGCCAAAGCGGCGGACGCGGTGCTGATGGGGTCCATCGGGGGCAATACCACCACTTCCCCCTGGTATAAGCTGCCTCCTGATCTGCGCCCGGAGGCGGGACTTTTAAAGATCCGCAAGGAGCTGAACCTGTTTGCCAACCTGCGCCCGGCGGTACTGTATGATGAGCTGGCGGCGGCCTGCCCTCTTAAGGAGGAGATCAGTGCGGCGGGTTTTGATATGATGATCATGCGGGAACTTACCGGGGGCCTGTATTTTGGCGAGCGCAGAACAGTGGAGGAAAACGGCGTGCGCAAGGCCATTGACACTTTGACTTATGATGAGAACGAGATCCGGCGGATCGCCATCAAGGGTTTTGACATCGCAATGAAACGCCGCGGGAAAGTGACCAGCGTGGACAAGGCCAATGTGCTGGATTCTTCCAGGCTGTGGAGAGCGGTAGTGGAAGAAGTGGCCAGAGATTACCCGGAGGTGACGCTGGAGCATATGCTGGTGGACAACTGTGCCATGCAGCTGGTAAAGGACCCCGCCCAGTTTGATGTGATACTGACAGAGAACATGTTCGGGGACATCCTGTCCGACGAGGCCAGTATGGTGACCGGCTCCATAGGAATGTTAGCCAGCGCCAGCTTAAACGATACGAAGTTCGGCCTGTACGAGCCCAGCGGCGGCTCCGCCCCGGACATCGCGGGCAAAGGCATAGCCAATCCCATAGCCACTATACTCAGCGCCGCCATGATGCTGCGGTACTCCTTTGATCTGGATAAGGAGGCCGACGCGGTGGAGGCGGCGGTGAAACAGGTGCTGGCAGAAGGATATAGAACCATCGATATCATGCCTCAGAAAGGGGAAAACCCGGTGGGGAATATCACGCAGGTGGGCACGGCGCAGATGGGCGACCTGATCGCGGAGCGTGTATAAGAGGATGAATATACAATGAAAAAAATCAATTATATTAAGCAACCTACAGAGTATTTATGTGGACAGGCTTGTGTTGCCATGCTTGCAGGTGTAACGGTAGAAGAAGTAGTCTCTGTCATGAAAAATGATAAGGGTACAGGAAAAAAAGATATTGAGAAGGCTCTGAACTATTACGGAATACATCAGGCGAAGACGATGACTAAAGCAGATAACACCTCTGTTTTACCTAAAGTATGTATTCTTAAAGTTCTCCTGCCCGGATATGGTCATTGGATTTTATACTGCGACGGGAAATATTATGACCCAGAGTTTGGAGTCATGGAAGAATTGTATCGAAAAGCAAGAATTCAATCCTATTTGGAAATCTTTGTTGACGAGGAATAAAAGTATTGCAGGAATATTTTTTCTGAAAGGATTGCTAAGAGGAGGAACAGAGTATGATGACAAGCGACAACGCGAGAGCCGGGATGCAGCAGGCCCCGGCCAGAAGTCTTTTTAACGCGCTGGGATTTACCCAGGAAGAGATGAAAAAACCCATGGTGGGTATCGTAAGTTCTTACAACGAGATCGTACCCGGCCATATGAATATCGACAAGATCGTGGATGCCGTAAAGCTGGGCGTGGCGGAGGCGGGCGGCGTGCCCGTGGTGTTCCCCGCCATCGCCGTATGCGACGGTATTGCCATGGGACATGTGGGCATGAAATATTCCCTGGTGACCCGGGACCTGATCGCGGATTCCACCGAGTGTATGGCTATCGCTCATCAGTTTGACGCGTTGGTGATGGTGCCCAACTGTGACAAGAATGTGCCGGGCCTTCTGATGGCGGCAGCAAGACTGAATCTGCCCACGGTTTTTGTATCCGGAGGCCCCATGCTGGCGGGTCATGTAAAAGGACAGAAGAGAAGTCTGTCTTCCATGTTTGAGGCTGTGGGCTCCTATGCGGCGGGTACCATGACCGAGGAGGACGTATGTGAGTTTGAAAATAAGGTATGCCCCACCTGTGGCTCCTGCTCCGGCATGTATACCGCCAATTCCATGAACTGTCTCACCGAGGCTCTGGGCATGGGTCTTGCGGGCAACGGCACGATCCCGGCGGTGTACTCCGAGCGCATCAAGCTGGCGAAACATGCGGGCATGGCGGTGATGGAACTGCTGCGTCAGAACATTCGCGCCAGAGACATTATGACCAAAGACGCCATCATGAACGCTCTGACCGTGGATATGGCGCTGGGATGTTCCACCAATTCCATGCTGCATCTGCCAGCCATCGCCCATGAGATCGGTTTTGACTTTGATATAAGTTTTGCCAACCCCATCAGTGAGAAGACGCCGAATCTGTGTCACTTAGCTCCGGCAGGTCCCACCTATATGGAAGATCTGAATGAGGCGGGCGGCGTTTACGCGGTGATGAAGGAGCTGGCGGACATCGGTCTGCTGCATACAGGCTGTATGACTGTCACCGGCAGGACTATGGGAGAAAATATCGCCAGTGCGGTGAACAGGAATCCCGAAGTTATCCGTCCGGTAGAGAATCCTTACAGCAAGACCGGCGGTCTGGCTGTGCTGAAAGGCAATCTGGCCCCGGACGGTTCCGTGGTAAAACGTTCTGCCGTGGTAGAGGAGATGATGGTACACGAAGGCCCGGCCAGAGTGTTTGACTGTGAGGAGGATGCCATCGCGGCTATCAAGGGCGGTAAGATTGTAGCCGGGGATGTGGTGGTGATCCGCTACGAGGGCCCTAAGGGAGGCCCCGGTATGAGAGAGATGCTCAATCCCACCTCCGCTATCGCGGGTATGGGTCTGGGTTCCAGCGTGGCGCTGATCACTGACGGCAGGTTTTCCGGCGCGTCCAGAGGGGCATCCATCGGACACGTGTCTCCTGAGGCGGCAGTGGGAGGCCCCATCGCTTTGGTGGAGGAGGGGGATATCATCAGCATCGATATTCCCGGCCTAAAACTGGATATCAAAGTTTCCGACCAGGAGATGGCCGCCAGAAAAGCCAAATGGCAGCCCCGTGCACCCAAAGTAACCACCGGTTATCTGTCCCGGTACGAGAAGATGGTGACCAGCGGCAACAGGGGGGCTATACTGGAGATTTAACAGGATATATAATGAAAACGGTATACCTTCCAACGGCTCTGCACATAAACGCGAGAGAAAACAGGGACACCAGCGGTCTTAAATTGCTCTGGGGATATTGAGCCGGGAGAAGATATCATGGAACTCTAAAACAGCATATTTACTTGGCCTTGTACATAAATGAGCGGGAATACCAGGATGCCTGCGGCCTGACATCGCTCTGGGGGTAAGGAGGTCTGGGGGATATGCGTAACTCTATATATGGAGGAACATACATGCAGTTGACAGGTTCGGAAATAGTTATCGAATGTCTCAAGGAACAGGGTGTGGACACCGTATTCGGTTATCCTGGCGGAACCATCCTGAATATTTATGACGCTTTATATAAGCACAGCAATGAGATCCGCCATGTGCTGACCAGCCATGAGCAGGGCGCGGCCCATGCGGCGGACGGATATGCCAGAGCCACCGGCAAGGTGGGAGTCTGTATGGCCACCAGCGGCCCCGGCGCAACCAATCTGGTCACGGGCATCGCCACCGCCTATATGGACTCCGTGCCCATGGTGGCGATCACCGCCAACGTAAATCTGCCTTTGCTGGGCAAGGATACCTTTCAGGAAGTGGATATCGCTGGGGTAACCATGCCCATCACCAAGCACGGATATATTGTAAAGAATGTGGAGATCCTGGCGGACACTCTGCGAAAGGCTTTTCATATTGCCCGCAGCGGGCGTCCCGGCCCTGTGCTGGTGGATATCACCAAGGACGTCACGGCGGCCCTGTGTGAATACACGCCTGCAAAGCCCCAGGAGATGGAGAGGATCGACCGTTTCACCCAGCAGGAGATCGATCAGGTGGTGGAACTGATCGGCCAGGCCAAACGTCCCTATATCTATCTGGGCGGCGGTGCGGTGATCTCCGGCGCCTCTCAGGAGGTAGCCCGTTTTGCGGAGCTGGTGGACGCTCCGGTGTGTGATACTCTGATGGGTAAGGGCGCGTTTGACGGCAACAGTCCCCGGTATACAGGTATGATCGGTATGCATGGCACCAAGACCTCCAATCTGGGGGTGAGCCAGTGCGACCTGCTGATCGCGCTGGGAGCCAGATTCTCCGACCGTGTGACGGGCAATCCGAAGAAATTCGCGGAAGGGGCCAAGATCATTCACATCGATATAGACGCGGCGGAGATCAATAAAAATATCCGGGTGGACGCCTCTTTAATAGGGGATCTGAAATCCGTACTGGCAGCTATCAACGCCAAACTTAAGCCCCAGACCCACTTTGACTGGATGAAACAGATACAGGAACTGAAAAACACGTATCCGCTGAAATATGATAAGGAAAAACTGTCCTGCCCTTATGTGATCGAGGAGATAGACCGGATCACTAAGGGGGAGGCCATCATCACCACAGATGTGGGACAGCATCAGATGTGGGCGGCTCAGTATTACCACTATACGCAGCCCCGCACTTTCCTGTCCTCCGGAGGTCTGGGCACCATGGGATACGGCCTGGGAGCCTGTATCGGCGCTCAGGTGGGGCAGCCGGATAAGATATGTATCAACATCGCCGGTGACGGATGTTTCCGTATGAATATGAATGAACTGGCCACAGCCAGCCGATATAACATTCCCATTATCCAGGTGGTGATCAACAACCATGTGCTGGGTATGGTGCGCCAGTGGCAGACCCTGTTTTACGGAAAGCGTTATTCCCAGACCGTTCTGAATGACAAGGTGGATTTCTGTAAGGTGGCGGAGGGCCTTGGGTGCCGTGCCATCCGGGTTACAACGAAAGAGGAATTTGCCACTGCGCTGGGGACGGCTTTGATTCTGAAGGCACCAATGCTGATCGAGTGCGTGATCCCGGAGGATGACAAGGTATTTCCCATGGTGCCTGCCGGAGCGCCTATCAGCGAAGTGTTTGACGGAGACGATCTGTAAGGCTGAGACTGCCCGGACTTCTTTTCACTGGAAAGGCACGGCGGGAGCAGCTGCGGAATACTAAATAAGGAATAGACGATCGTATCACAGGAGCATTTGTGATACAAATGGGGATTGCGATGAAGAAGACTCTTCGTATATGTCTGTTGACGCTGCTTGGTCTTGTTTTTCTGACCCTTGGCGCTTTTCTGGCACTGACATGGTATTACAGCAAAACCTTTGTGGTAAATACCTGGATAAACGGCGTATATTGTACAGGCATGACGGTGGAAGAAGTAAATAGCGAGCTGGTGCGGACAGCGCAGATACCGGAGCTTGTCATCATAGACGCTCAGGGGCAGCGCTGGCCGCTGGATCTGTCCAGAGTGGATTACCGGGTGGATTATACCGCAAGCCTTCGGGAATATTTAAGGCGCAGCGGTCAGGAATCCTGGCTGAACCAAGAGGAGATAACCCAGCAACATCTTGTTCCGCAAAACAGCTGGGACCGGGAGAAACTAGAGGAACTGGTGGCGGGCATGGACTGGGTGAGGCTTGCCGAAGTACAGAGCGCGGCGGTGGAGATCAGGCCGGGAGAGGATGGAGAGGAGCCTTACGTCCTTTTTGACGGGAAAAGCCATCGGCTGGATACCCACAAGCTCTGCGACTATGTGCAGCAGTGTCTGGAGGATGGGATCTATGAGATAGACACCGGCCAGGGAAACTGCTATACGGATGTGGAGTATACGGCGGAGGATATACGGCAAAAGGCACGTTTCGCACAGTTACAATCCTTTTTCCACAGCAATCTGATCTACGATATGGGAGCGGAACAGATAGAGCTGGGTCCCGAGATCATGGCCTCTTTTCTGCGCAAGGGCAGTGACGGCTGTCCCATGTGGGACCAGGAGGAGCTGCTGGTAAGCGCCGGAAATATACGAGAATGGGTGGAGGAGCTTGCCAGGCAGTATGATACGGCGGATACAGTCAGGGATTTTCAGACCACGGAGGGCAGGGTGGTGCAGGTGACATACGACACCTACGGAACCCGGCTGGATGTGGAGACAGAGGTGGAATTTCTTACCCAGGAGCTGGCCTATGAGCGGGAAGAACCCCTGATACACCGCCCGGTCTATCTGCAGGAAGGGTTTTGCAGGGGGCTGGACGATATCGGAGATACCTATATAGAAGTGGATATGGGGCAGCAGCATATGTATTATTATGAAGATGGGGAATGTCTGATCTCCGTGGATGTGGTGACAGGCAACGCCCGGCGCAGATGGGATACGCCGGAGGGGATCAACTATGTCTACAACAAGCAGAAAAATCGTATCCTGCGGGGAGAAGGCTATGCTACGCCTGTGAAATACTGGATGCCCGTGGTGGGCAATGTGGGCATACACGATGCAGACTGGCGCAGAGAGTTCGGCGGGGAGATCTACCGGACCAACGGTTCACACGGCTGCATCAACACGCCGCCGGAGGTGATGGGCGAGCTGTATGAACTGGTGCAGACAGGAACCCCGGTGGTGATGTTCTACTGAGCGGAAAACGGATAATATTTTATCTTTAATTTAAAGGTATAAATCGGGATTTAATGAGGGCAATAATATGCAGGAAGCTATATTGAAAATACAAAAAATAGGAGCTCCGCCGGAGGGCTTTGAAGATGGCGGATGCCCGGAAGATGAAGATTTTCCCTCAGATGAACTCTGCGATTTGTGGGACGAATATCAAGATGCGGCAGATTCAATTACCCGGCCAGTTACATGGGAAGAGGCAGAAATCCTGATAAAATGTTGTCCCACAGACCATATGGCCGGAATTGAATGGACAGTTTTGCATTGTGTCGAATTATTAAGTTGGTACAGATCCTGTGATCATTTTCCCGAAAACAGAATATTTTAACAAAGCAGTTGACTAAAGCATATTTTAGATATAAAATAATTGAAATGTTTTAAACAGCGTGTTGCTGGATAGTATGTTGTTACAGGGCGGAAGGAAAAGAGGCCTTCTATGTAACGCAGGTTGTGTGTACTGGAAGGGAACATGCGGAACGCAAATATGAGGAGGAAGAGAAAGTGTCGAGAGTTTACAATTTTTCAGCGGGCCCCGCAGTTCTGCCTGAAGAAGTTCTGAAAGAGGCTGCAGAGGAGATGTTGGATTACCGGGGAACCGGTATGTCCGTGATGGAGATGAGTCATCGCTCCAAGGCGTATGATACCATTATCAAGGAGGCGGAGGCCGATCTGCGCGAGCTGATGAATATCCCTGACAATTACAAGGTGCTGTTTTTACAGGGTGGCGCCAGCCAGCAGTTTGCCATGATCCCCATGAATCTGATGAAGAATAAGGTGGCTGATTATATTGTGACCGGTCAGTGGGCCAAGAAAGCATACCAGGAGGCATGCATCTACGGCAAGGCCAACAAGATCGCGTCCTCGGAGGACCAGACATTTTCTTACATACCCGACTGCTCCGATCTGCCCGTCAGCGAGGATGCGGATTATGTATATATCTGTGAAAACAATACGATCTACGGAACCAAGTTCAAGACTCTGCCAAACACCAAGGGCAAAACTCTGGTGGCGGATGTGTCCAGTTGTTTTTTGTCCGAGCCGGTGGATGTGACTAAATACGGCGTGATCTACGGCGGCGTGCAGAAGAATATCGGCCCCGCTGGCGTGGTCATCGTGATCATCCGCGAGGATCTGATCACGGAGGATGTACTGCCCGGCACTCCTACCATGTTAAAATACAAGATTCATGCGGACAATGATTCCCTGTATAATACGCCGCCCGCATACGGTATCTATATCTGCGGCAAGGTATTCAAATGGCTCAAGAGACAGGGCGGTCTGGAGGCAATGAAGGCCTACAATGAGAAAAAAGCCGCGGTCCTGTATGATTTTCTGGATCAGAGCAAGCTCTTTAAAGGCACGGTGCGCAAGGAGGACCGGTCTTTGATGAATGTTCCTTTTGTCACCGGAAATGAGGAGTTGGACGCTAAATTTGTCAAGGAGGCCAAGGCGGCAGGTTTTGAGAATCTGAAGGGCCATAGGAGCGTAGGCGGTATGAGGGCGTCCATCTACAATGCCATGCCCATAGAAGGTGTGGAAAAGCTGGTGGAATTTATGAAGAAATTTGAGGAGGAGAATGCCTGATGTACAAAATTAATTGTCTGAATCCCATTGCGGATGTGGGACTGAAAAATTTTAGCGACAAATACCAGATCACGGCGGATGTACAGGAGGCGGACGGCATTCTGGTGCGCAGCGCCTCCATGCATGAGATGGAGATTCCTGCCGGCCTTTTGGCTGTGGCCAGGGCAGGCGCGGGCGTGAACAATATCCCTCTTGACAAATGCGCGGAGAAGGGCGTGGTGGTGTTTAACACTCCCGGAGCCAATGCCAACGGCGTCAAGGAGCTGGTGCTGGCGGGTATGCTGCTGGCTGCCAGAGACGTGATCGGCGGCATCGACTGGGTTAAAGCCTCCGCTGGCAATGCCGATATTGCCAAGGCGGCGGAGAAGGAAAAGAAGAATTTTGCCGGGACTGAGATCATGGGCAAGAAACTGGGCGTGATCGGTCTGGGAGCCATCGGTGTGAAGGTGGCCAACGCCGCGGTATCCCTGGGGATGGACGTATACGGTTACGACCCCTATCTGTCCGTCAACGCGGCATGGAATCTGAGCCGCTCCGTTAAGCATGTACTGAACGTGGACGATATCTATGCGGCCTGTGACTATATTACGATCCATGTGCCTTTGCTGGATTCCACCAAGGGTATGATCAACGCGGTATCCATCGCCAAGATGAAGGAGGGTGTAGTGCTGCTGAACTTTGCCAGAGATCTGCTGGCAAATGAGACGGATGTGCTGGAAGGCTTGCAGAGCGGCAAGATCGCCCGCTATGTGTCCGATTTCCCCAATCCCACCACGGCGGGACAGAAGGGCTGTATCGTGATTCCCCATCTGGGAGCCAGCACGGAGGAGTCCGAGGACAACTGCGCGGTGATGGCTGTGGAGGAGATCATGGATTATCTGGAGAACGGCAATATCCGCAACAGCGTAAATTACCCGGCCTGCGATATGGGTGTCTGCGCCAAGGCGGGACGTGTGGCCATCTTCCATAAGAATATCCCCAATCTGATCACCCAGTTTACCGCTGCATTCGGTGTTAAGGGTATCAATATCAGCGATATGACCAACAAATCCCGGGGTGAAGTGGCCTACACGATGATCGATGTGGAGAGCGCTCCCACGGCGGAGATCATTCAGGCGCTGGAGAAGATCGAGGGCGTGTTTAGGGTTAGAGTTGTGAAATAACCGCCAAGTACGGAAAGAACAATACGGATAGCATAAATTATAAATAAGCTCCCGGTTCATGGGCTGTTGCCCGGAGCCGGGAGTTTTTTATGTGTCGGTACGGTGGATTTGGCCTGTTCACCGGATCAGAATCGGCATACCGTTGCCGTCGTTGAGATCCTGCAAGTCCTCGGAGAGTTTCTGCTGGGTGGCACAGGACGCCTCGGACTGAATATCCATATACAGGATAAACATATCCTCCAGAGAGATCTGTTTCTCGTCGGCAATTTCCTGCAGGATGGGTTTCAGTTTCTCAATCTGAGCGGAAACCTGGACTTTCTGGGGATCGATATCTCCCATCACCTGCTCGGCGTAATCATTGATTCTCTTCAAAATAGCGCGATTTTCGTCCGTCATAGTTAATCACTCCTCGCAAATTTTTTTTCTATTATACCACTTTAGTGCTTGTGATGCATAGCTATTTTTGATATGATATATGGAAAAGATACCACTCGGTCTGTCCTGTATGGCAGGCCGGGAGCTTATGAAAATTAGTCAGGCAATTGCGAAACCCTCTGTCCTGGTGACGGAGCTGGTCAAAATAGACAAGAACGGAAACAGGGTTTCGTCAATTACCTATGTAAAAACAATTATAAGGAGGAAAGTAATGGCGGATATCAGACCATTTCAGGCATACAGACCGGCGCAGGGACTGGCCCAGGAGATTGCGGCCCTGCCCTATGACGTGTATAACAGGGAAGAGGCGGCTGCGGAAGTTAAACGGCATCCCGGCTCTTTTTTAGCAATCGACCGGGCGGAGACACAGTTCGGTCTCGATGTGGATATATACGCGGACTGCGTTTACGAGAAAGCCCGGGACATGCTGGGGCAGTGGATCGGCGAGGGAAGATTTATACGGGAGGACAAGCCCTGCTATTATATTTACGAACAGGTCATGGAGGGACGGAGCCAGAAAGGGATCGTGGCCTGCGCCTCCATTGACGATTATCAAAACCAGGTCATCAAAAAGCATGAGAATACCCGCGCGGATAAGGAGCTGGACAGAATCCGGCATGTGGACGTCTGTAACGCCCAGACCGGTCCCATTTTTCTGGCTTACCGCAGTCAGGCGGCACTGCGGCATGTGATAGTCCAGGAGACGGAAAGGGAGCCTTTGTACGACTTTACCGCCCAGGACGGAATCACACACAGGGTATGGGTGGTTGAGGATGAACAGCAGACGCGGATCATCAGAGACACTTTTGCCGGTATGCAGGAAATCTATATCGCGGACGGACATCACCGATGTGCCTCCGCCGTAAAGGTGGGATTACGGCGCAGGGAGAAAGAACCCAACCCCACGGGAGAGGAGGAGTACAATTATTTTCTGTCGGTGCTGTTTTCGGCAGATGAACTGAAGATTCTGGACTATAACCGGGTGGTAAAGGATCTGAACGGATATGACGCGGAGACTTTTCTGAAGAAGGTGGGAGAGAAATTTAATGTGGAATGTGTGGGTGATACGCCTTTAAGCCCCGAAAACAAGTTTGAGTACGGCATGTATCTGGAGGGAAAATGGTACCGCCTTACGGCCCATGAGGATATTCGCAGCCGGGATGAGGTGGACGGACTGGATGTGTCTGTCCTGCAGGACTGGCTCCTGGCTCCCATACTGGGAATCGGAGATCCCAAGACGGACAAACGCATTGATTTTGTGGGTGGTATCCGGGGGCTTAAGGAGCTGGAGAGAAGGGCGAACAGCGATATGAAGGTCGCTTTCTCCATGTATCCCACTTCTATATACGAATTGTTTGCCGTGGCGGACGCGGGGAGACTGATGCCCCCCAAATCCACATGGTTTGAGCCAAAGCTAAGGAGCGGTCTGTTCATACATACGCTGTAGCAAACTTGCGGCATGAGCACCCTGCGTCAGTATGGCACACGCAGTATAAGGGCACAATGAATAACAGAAAGCCATACAGAAAAGAGGCGACTATGGACAATAAGCTGTATAAACTGATGAATTGGCCTGCCATCGAGGAGATCGTATATTCGGAGTGCGATCATCCCCACGATCTGCTTGGCCCTCACAAGGTGGGCACGCAGGTGTTGGTGCAGGCTTTTTATCCCGGCGCGGTGGCAATGACGCTGCAGCTCCTCAAGACCGGCAGGGAGTATCCCATGGACAGGGCGGACGAGGAGGGTTTCTTCGCCGTGCTGATTCCGGAGAAGGAGATGGGAAAATACATTTATGTGGTGACGGACTGGGACGGCAACAAGGTTCAGGTGTCGGACCCTTACCGCCATGCGCCTTTGATCACAAAAAAGGATACGGAAAAGTTTGACGCCGGGATACACTATACGATCTATGAAAAGCTGGGGGCCCATCCCTGCGTTGTGGACGGCGAGGAGGGAACTTACTTTGCGGTGTGGGCACCCAATGCCATGCGCGTCAGCGTAGTGGGTGATTTTAACAGCTGGGATGGCCGGGCACATCAGATGCGCCGCCTGTGGGACAGCGGTATCTTTGAATTGTTTATTCCCCAGGTGACGGAGGGCAGCATCTATAAGTTTGAGATCAAGGCCCGGGGAGGGCTGACCTTTTTGAAGGCTGACCCCTATGGAAACGCGGCCCAGCTGCGGCCGGACAATGCCTCCGTGGTGGTGGACCTCGGCCGTTTTAAGTGGGAGGACGAGGAATTTATCAAGGATCGGAAAAGCTTTCAAGGCGGCAATGCCCCCATCAGCGTCTATGAGATGTATATGGGTTCCTTTGCGGAGCCTGAGGAAGGCAGGCCCTATGCCAACTATCGGGACATTGCTCCCAAGGTGGCGGCATATGTGAAAGAGATGGGCTATACCCATGTGGAACTGATGCCCATCATGGAGCATCCTTTCGACGGTTCCTGGGGATATCAGGTCATCGGCTATTACGCGCCCACCTCCCGGTACGGCAGTCCCGAGGATTTTATGTATTTTGTAAATGAGCTGCACAGAGAGGGAATCGGTGTGATCCTGGACTGGGTGCCGGCTCATTTCCCCAGAGATACCCATGGCCTGTCCGGCTTTGACGGCACCTGCCTGTATGAGCATCAGGACCCTCGTCAGGGCTTTCATCCCCACTGGGGTACGCTGATCTACAATTACGGTCGGCCTCAGGTGTCCAATTATCTCATTGCCAACGCGCTGTTCTGGGTGGAGAAGTTCCACGCGGACGGTATCCGTATGGATGCGGTGGCCAGTATGCTGTATCTGGACTACGGTAAAAATGACGGGGAGTGGGTGGCCAACATCTACGGCGGCAAGGAGAATCTGGAGGCCATGGAGATGATCAAGCATCTGAACTCCGTTCTGAAAAAACGCGATCCCGGCGTGTTGTCCATCGCGGAGGAGAGCACAGCGTTTCCGCTGATCACCGAGGATCTGGACAAGGGCGGCCTGGGCTTTGACCTGAAATGGAACATGGGCTTTATGAACGACTATCTGGGATATATCCGTATGGACCCGTATTTCCGCAGCCACCATCACGGGGAACTGACATTCAGTATGATCTACGCCTACAGCGAGAAGTTCCAGCTGGTATTCTCTCATGATGAGGTGGTACACGGCAAGGCAACCATGGTGGGTAAGATGCCCGGAAGCAGGGAGGAAAAACTTGCCAATCTGCGTCTGACCTATGCATATATGATGACCCATCCCGGCAAAAAGCTGCTGTTTATGGGACAGGAGCTGGCGGAGTTTGACGAGTGGAACGAGAACAGAAGAGTGGAATGGGAGCTGCTTAACGAGCCGGAGCACAAGGGTGTGGCGGAACTGTACAAGGATCTGAACCATTTGTACCGCAGGGAGACGGCGCTCTATGAGCTGGATCAGGAGCCCTCGGGTTTTGCCTGGCTTAACGCCATCTCAGGCAACGACTGTTACCTGAGTTATCTGCGCAAGGGGAGCGATACCGCCGACATGCTGGTGGTGGTGGCCAATTTTGCCGGCGTGGCTCAGGAGGTCCGCACCGGAGTGCCCTTTGACGGCAAATATAAAGAGATATTAAACACGGACGAGAAGATATACGGGGGCACGGGCGTGGTAAACAAGCGCGCTCTGGCGGCACAGGATATAGAATGGGACGAGCAGGCGGTGTCAATCAGTGTGAAACTGGCGCCTCTGTCTCTGAGTATTCTGCGCTTTGAGCCTTATACCGAGGCGGAGCTGAATCGTGTCATTGAGGAGCGGGTGCGCAAAAAGCTTGCCCTGATCAAGGAGAACACACCCAAGAAGGAGACGAAGAGGAGTACCCGTAAGCCGGTGGCAAGAGAAGAGGGAAGAGGCAGGGTCAAGGAAGGATAGGCGGTCATGCTGCATATATATGAAACGGTAAGGCTCCAAAGCTCGGAATCCCTTGATCCCGGAGCTTTGGAGAAATGGATCTCCGGGCTGCCGGAGAGAGCCATGAATATGGGATTGCGTATTCTGCTGGCCCTGATTATGTTTCTGCTGGGGATGCAGGTGATCAAGCTGGTACGCAGGATCGTGAAGAAATCCCTGACCCGGGGCAAAGTGGACGTAGGGGTCCGGCAGTTTATGGATTCTTTTGTCAAGGCAGTACTGTATATCCTGCTGATCTTTATGATCGCCAGAGGCTTTGGCGTGGACGCGGCAAGCGTGGTGGCGCTGCTGGGTTCCGCCGGAGTGGCTATCGGTCTGGCGGTGCAGGGCAGTCTGTCCAATCTGGCGGGAGGGGTGCTGATCCTGATCCTAAAACCCTTTCTGGTGGGTGATTATATCATCGACGCAGGCGGAAAAGAGGGTACGGTGACGGAGATTCAGCTGTTCTACACAAAACTTCTGACCCCGGACAACCGGACGGTGATACTGCCCAATGGCGCTCTGGCCAACGGCAGTCTGGTGAATATCACCACAGACAAGTATCGCCGGTGCGATATTTCCGTGGGCATCTCCTACAACTCCGATATCGGCGTGGCCCGGGAGGCTTTGATGAAACTGTTGGCGGGGGATGAGGCGGTACTCAAGGACAGGGAGATGCTGGTGGTTGTGGATTCGCTGGGGGACAGCGCCGTGGAACTTATCGTCCGCTGCTGGTTCACCAACGAGGAGTACTGGGACGGGCGCTACCGCCTGACCGAGGGAATAAAGTACGCCCTGGACCGGGCCGGTATACAGATCCCCTATCCCCAGATGGATGTGCATATGCGGTAGAAGTTCTAAGATTTACTTTTGAGGGCGGAGGGGCAAAATAAAATGCGTTATGATTATCTGGTGGTGGGATCGGGCCTGTACGGCTCGGTCTTTGCCCACGAGGCTGCGGCCAAGGGCAAGTCGGTGCTGGTAGTGGATAAGCGGCCCAATGTAGCGGGCAATATATATACGGAAAACGTGGAGGGTATACCGGTTCATAAATACGGTGCCCATATTTTTCATACCAACAATACCCGGGTCTGGCGGTATATCACGCAGTTTGCGGAGTTTAACCGCTTTACCAATTCCCCGGTGGCGAATTACAGGGGTGAGTTGTATTCTCTGCCCTTTAACATGTACACCTTTAACAAGATGTGGGGAGTGAACACGCCCGAGGAGGCGGCGGAAAAGATAGAGGAGCAGAAGCGTCAGGCTGGCATCTCAGAGCCAAAGAACCTGGAGGAGCAGGCCATCTCTCTGGTGGGCCGCGATATCTTTGAAAAGCTGGTGAAGGGTTATACAGAGAAACAGTGGGGGCGTGACTGCCGGGAACTTCCCGCGTTTATCATCAAGCGGCTGCCGGTGCGATTTACTTTTGACAACAATTACTTTAACGCTCTATACCAGGGGATTCCCGTCGGGGGATATACCCGGTTGGTGGAAAACCTGCTGGAGGGGATTGAAGTACGGCTGAATACCGATTATCTAGAGTGCCGGGAGGAGCTGGACGCCTTGGCGGACAAGGTCTTGTACACCGGGCCCATAGACGGATTCTACGACTACAGGCTGGGGGCGCTGGAGTACCGTTCTGTGCGCTTTGAGACGGAGGTGCTGGATATCTCTAATTTTCAGGGCAACGCGGCGGTGAACTATACGGACAGGGAAACACCCTGGACCCGCATAATAGAGCACAAATGGTTTGTGTTTGGCAGGGATGAGAATGGAGACGAAATTCCCGGGACGGTGATCAGCAGAGAGTATAGCTCCGAATGGAAACCCGGGGACGAACCCTATTATCCCGTTAACGATGAAAAAAACAGCGCTTTGTACGCAGAATATCGGAAACTGGCACAGGCGGAGGAGAAAGTGATCTTCGGCGGACGTCTGGGGGAGTATAAATATTACGATATGGACGCCACGGTTGCGGCGGTGCTGGAGCTCTGCGACAGGGAATTGTCTGGTGTGAACACGGACTGAAAAAAGAAATCCCGGTATCATTTATATGATATCGGGATTTTATCAGCTGAAAATGGGACTCGAACCCACGACCCCTTCATTACGAGTGAAGTGCTCTACCAGCTGAGCTATTTCAGCACTGCAATTAATTATATAGGGTAATAGAAAAAAATGCAACTGTTTTTTTCTTTTTTCATTTGTCTTTTTTGTCTGTAGTTTATAGAGACAAAGCATTGGGGATTTGTTATAATACAGATGTGTTGTTAACAAATTACTTAGGAAGGGGAAACTGAAATAATGGAAACGCTGCTTAGTTTTAAAGAAGAACTTCCTAATATGGATCAAAGTGGCAGGGCAGATGAGTATTTTGCCCGGGTCTTTGACAGTTTCTTCACAAATCCATTTCGCTGAACTCCAGTATATAT